>QMCE01000005.1_pt1 | contig 360062 bp, 307 predicted proteins | sample 1821851 | NCBI WGS metagenome assembly QMCE01 (sample SAMN09453174, study PRJNA476694) | Termite gut metagenome, whole genome shotgun sequencing project. | isolation source: worker | host: Odontotermes sp. | place: South Africa:Pretoria | collected 2016-01-28
TTTTGGGAGTGTTGACTAAATAATTACACATGATACAATATCAACAGGGAGATGATGATATTGTATTGCAAAAAATGTGGCAGCGAACATAGTGTAAAAGCTGGAAAAGTTGACGGTGAGCAACGCTACAAGTGTAAAGAATGTGGCTGTCAATTTGTTCCCACAAGGCAACACGGGAAATCAGAAAGCGAGAAACTGACGGCAGTATGGCTTTATAGTCATGGGCTTTCATTACGCGCTATAGCAAAATTCTTCAAGGTCAACGTGCGTTCCGTGTTCATGTGGGTAAAAACATTTGCCCAAAACAATTACGTGAAACCTCAACCTCATTCGGATGGCGTAGTCGTTGAATTAGACGAAATGTGGCACTATTTACAGTCAAAAAAGCCAAAGTCTGGATATGGAAGGCTTATTGTCGCAATACCCATCAACTTATCGACTGGGAGTGCGGAGGGCGAGATTCTGACACATTTTCAAAACTCTATAAACGACTAAACAAATGGAGTATCAATATTTATTTCAGTGATTATTGGAACGTCTACTCTGATATTATCCCGCCGGAAATGTTGATACAGACCAAACGCGAAACACACTTGATTGAAAGCAACAATATGCCTCAGCGCCATTGGTTTGCGAGGTTTAGGCGTAAGACGTGTGTTGTTTCTCGCTCAATGGAAATGATCGATTTGACAACTATGCTCTACGCTGCCGTCCATGTTAACAAAATGATAGTTATTTAGTCAACACTCCCAAAACCCCGCGGTGAAGCAGACCAAAGCCATAAAAACTTTGCGTGGCGATGTGCGTATTGCCATGACGGGTACGCCGATTGAAAACCGCCTGTCCGATTTGTGGTCGATTTTCGACTTTTTGAACGCGGGCCTCTTGGGCAGCCCAAAAGAATTTAAGGCGTTTACGGCCCGGCTGAAAGACGCGCCGGACGGCTACGCAAAACTACGCGGCACCGTTTCCCCGTTCATTTTGCGGCGCCTGAAAACGGACAAAGCCGTCATCTCGGACTTGCCGGAGAAAAATGAAACCAAGCAGTTTACCACCCTAAGCAAAAAACAGGTTGCGCTATATAACGCCCTTGTGAAAGAACTGGATGCGGTGTTTAATGCCCCTGAGAGCCTGAGCGGTATAGAGCGCAAAGGCAAGATATTGGCCGCTATTGTGAAGTTTAAACAAATTTGCAACCACCCGGACCAATACAGCGGGCAGGCCGGTTTTGAGCCCAAGCACAGCGGCAAATTTGCCACCTTGGCGGAGATTTGCACAACCATTATGGAAAAGCATGAGAGTGTGCTTGTTTTCACGCAGTTTAGGGAAATGTGCGAACCGCTGTCGCGCTATTTGCATCAACTCGACCGGTTTGCGAGAAACAGGTACGACAGCGCAACCTACAAGGCAAAATTGAAGAAAAACGGTGTTCGGGTGCTGTCGGCCAGAGAGAACATCAGCGACGATGCTTCCGGCGTGTTGATGGAAGCTGTCCTTGAGGGCATGGCAGAATATTATTCCGTCGAACTGGCAGAAAAAATTACACGAGGCATGGCAATCAACGTGGAAAAATGCCTGAGCAACGGTGGCGGGCTTTCGTTGGGGTACTCTGTCGATAAGGACAAGCGGTTTATCATCAACGAAGACGAAGCCGCCATTGTTCGCCGTATCTATGAGATGTACACAGGTGGTTTTGCCGTAGCGGATATTATACGGTATCTCAACAATCACTCCCTGCGGACGATCCTGATCAACCGGAGATATATTGGGTACTACATCCATAAAGGCGGCGAGATTCCAGACGGGATGCCACGCATTATTGACGACGAAACCTTTGCAAAGGCACAGGAGATTATGGCAAAAAACAAAAAGGCTCCGGCAAGAGCCAAAGCCATTGAGGAAAACTATCTGTTGACCACAAAACTCTTTTGTGGGGAATGTAAGGCGGCGCTCACTGGTGTGAGTGGCACATCGCATACCGGTGCGTTTCACCAGTATTATCAATGTGCAGGCAATCGGCGCAATAACGGATGCAAGAAAAAGACGATGAAAAAGGCCTATCTTGAGGATATGGTGATCGTAAACACCATCGGCTTTCTCATACCAGCGACCATCGATATGCTGGCGCGTTCCATTGAGGAACAATGCGAAAGGGAGCGCAACACGGATGACCTCAAGCGTGTCAACAAGCTCATCCGCGGAAACGAAACCGCGACCGCCAATCGCTGGTGGATGTCTTTATAGGCCGAATTGGCTGTTCGACGACCACATGATCATCTACTACAACTCGCACGATGGCCAAAAAACAAACATCCCCGTAGATGAACCTGAAAAGGTTCGTCTACGGGGTGTTGTGGTGCTGAGCTACGAGCCCATATGATGGGCGCCCGCGGCGGCGGCGGGCACCTTTACTAATTTATAGTATGCACCACGAAATGTCAAGTACCGGCGAGGGCGTTTTCCGGCATTTTTGCCGGGCACTTTCCTTTTTTGCATTTTTACGGTATCATCCCGGTACATTCCCGCGCCTCCGCTTCCATTTTCATGGAGAAAGAGGCAGCAGGCGGCACTCGTACACCGTTACCTGCATACCCATGCGGGTGTAGGTGCGCGGGTTGGTGGCTTCGTAGCGCGTTTGCATCTCGGCGCACACCTCGGCGGGCTGGTAGGGCAGCACAATCCATAACGCGCTTTGCGGCAGTGCTGCCGGGGCGGCCAAATCCTCGGCGCGCAGCTCGCGGCCGGGGATGGGCACGCCGTCCTCGGCGCGGAAGGCCCGGCGCTGCCGCGAAGGCGAATACACCAGCCGGTAGTCTTTTTCGTTGTTGCCGAAGAATTGCATGGCAAAAGGGTCTATCCCGTAGGAGACATAGGGTGTTTTCGTTCCGTTGTCGGCGATAATGTCGTCCATCAGGCGGCTGTAGTTGAGGTATTGGCGGTTGTACACGTGGCGCTCGCAAACAAAGGGGAAATCGGTGTGGTTCGTTATATCGATAAGGCGCGTATGCCCCATGGAGTGGCCGTAGGGAAAGGCGAAGAGGCTGGCGGGATCCCAGGTGAAGTAAATGGCGGAGAGGTACAGCGCCAGCAGGCCGGCGGGCAGGGCGCGGCGCAGCGCCGGAGCCGCGAGGGGCAGCGCCGCCATGGCCGCCACGCCAAAGGCGGGCAGCGCCGCCAGGGTGGATAGGTTATAGCGCAACAGGGGAAAATCGTAGTATACGAGGCTGAAGGCCAGATAGGGCAGCACCGAGACAGCCAAGAGGCCCCAGCCCTCGGGGCCGGTGGCGCGGTTGAGCAGATGCTTTATCGGCTGCACTCCCTGTCGGCGCGCCCCGTGGGCCAGCCAATACACAAAGCCGGCCAGCGCCAGCAGCGTGAGCACCCAGTTAAAATTGAGCACGAATAGCTGGTTCAGCACCGTGAGGGCGTGCTTGGGCGAAAAATGGAGACTGCCAAGGCGGGCTCCGCCGCTGGCGCTTCCGCCCTGGATGAGGGTATTGATGCGGCTGGGCTTTGCCAGCAGCCCGGCGGTGCCGAAGAGAGTGTTGGCGAAGAACAGTGCGAAGGGCAGCAGCAGATACCAGCGCCGCAGGCAGCCCAGGCAGAAGGCCCCAAAACTGCGCTTTGTGATGGCCTTGGGCAAAATATCGCAGAGGATAACGCCCAGCCCGAAGCCGCCGTACACGATGAGGCCGGTTTCTTTTGAGAACAAGACCAGCAGCGCGGCGGCCACTGTGAGCACTCGGCGCTTGTACAGGAAGGCGTACCAAAGGAACACCAGCCCGGCCATCACGCCATAGTCCGGCGCGATGCCGTTGGCAAAGGCGAAAATCTGAGGCATGAAGGCGAAGAGCGCCGAGGCCAGCACGGCCCGCAGGCTGTTATGGCCGAAGAGCCTTTGCATCACGCGGTAAAAGGCGCACAGCACGGCGCCGCCAAGCAGCAGGGTGGTGGTGTTCAGCGCCGCCGGGCTGCCGCAGAACAGATACTGCCCGGGTGCGTACAGCAATATCAGCGCCTGGGTGGGGTGGCTTTGGGCCGAGAAGCTGGCCAGGAAGGAGGGCAGGGTGTATTCAAAGCTTTCCACCGCCTGCAAAAGCGAGCCGTAGTAAAGCCCGGCGTCCCAGATGGGGGAGACGTTTAGGTCTAAGAATTGAAGCAGCGCATAAAGCCCCAAAACGGCCCAGAACAGCCGGTGGACGGGCAGGCGCGCCGGAGGGTCTTTCCGGGCGAGGCGCAGGTACACCGCGAGGCAAAAAAGGAAAAAGCCCAGCGAGGCCAGCGCGAGCACAAGCACCCGCGCAAAGGGCACGCCGGCCGGGCGCACAGGGGAAGCAAGCCCCGCGCAGAAAAGCAGGGTAAAGGGAAACGCGATGACACAAAGCTGCCCCCAGAGGGGGCGGCTGTTGCGCGTGCGCTTAAAGGCGCACAGTGTGCCGGCCAAGGCGGCCAGCGCGGCAGCGTAAAACCACATGGAAACCCCGTATAGTTAATTAGTTATTAGTTGTTAGTTCGTGGTAATTTTGGGATTGGGTGATGTAGCAGAAGTGCTTTCGGCGGCGGGGGGATTGGGGGCGGCGCCCATAAAGACGGTGCGGGCGGGGAAGGCGTGGTGCAGGCCGCTGCGTTTGGCAATGTCCATGAGAGCGTAGTTCACGCGCTCTCGCACCTGCAAATGTTCGGCGAAGCCGGGGTTCGAGGTGTAGAAGATAATCCGCACCTCCAGGCTGGATTCGCCCAGGGTGGTGAAGCGTACAATGATGCTGTCCGATAAAATCTCGGGGTCGGTTTCCAGCATGGTGCGCGCGGCGTCTGTGAATTCGCGCATTTGGGCGCGGGTGCTGGAGTAATCGAAGCGGAGGATGAAATCCGCCCGGCGCTTCTCCATGCCGCCGCCCCAGTTGGTGATGGGCGCGCCGGAGAGCGTGGAGTTCGGTACGATAGTAAGGGAACCGTCGGCGGTGCGTATCTTGGTGCTGCGCAGGTTGATGTCCTCTACGGCGCCCTCCACCGTATCAGCGCAGATAACCCAGTCGCCTATCTCGAAGGGCTTCTCCGTCACCAGCACCAGCCCGCCGAAGAAGTTTGAAAAGGAATCTTTGGCGGCAAGGGCCACCGTGAGGCCGCCCAGCCCCAGCCCGGCGATAAGGCCGTTCACGTCGAGGCCGAACTCGCGCAGAAGAATCACCACGGTTATGCCGATGACGGCCACGTTGAACAGGGCCTGTAAAAAGCGCGAAACGCTTTTGCCGAGGGGAATGTCCAGCTTGTGGCGGGCGTTGCGCAGCAAAAGGCCCGAAACATCGCTGGAAGCAACCAGCCCCCAGGCCACGGCGATGATGGCGGCCACGCGCAGCGCCTTATTCGCGAAGGGTGGCAGGGCGGCTGGCAGCCAGGCAAGGCTCCTTGGCAGCCAGTCGGCGTCCAGCTGCCGCCCCAGCACCAGTAAAGCGCAGCACACGCCCGCCACGCGCAGAAAAGCGGGCACGGGCCGGGCAAAGCCCCCCAGCAGCAGGCGGGCGGCCGGGTGCTTGCCTTTGGCCTCGGCCCGGCGGCGCAGGGCCGGGCCCAGCGCCCGCGCCCACAGCGCGGCCAGCAGCCACAGGCCGGCAAAGGCCAGCAGCGCCAAAGCTGCCGGGCGCAGGAGGCTCTCTTCTTGCTGCCACAGTTCAGTTAAGGAAAGCATGGCGTCACCTTGTAGTATTACATGCGTATCAAAGCAAACTTTCCGGCACAAAGATTCTTCGCTTCGCTCAGAATGACAATAAATCTAGGTCGCGGGGGTTTCCATGCGCAATACGGTGACGCCGCTGGCGTCGTTGCCCACAAGCTGGCCGGTGTAGTATACGGTGATGGGGTTGCCGGGGCGGGTGTCCAGCAGGCCGGAGACGTCGGCTCCATCGTAGTGGAAGGGAATCACGAGGCCGTCCTCAAGCTCCACATAGAACTTGCTCATGCCGGTGTCGAAGATGGTGCCGGTGACGGAATGGATTTCATCCGCCGCGCCGGCGCTTTCGGGGGCGGCAGTGCTGACGGGATGGCTGCCGGCCGTGCCGGGGGCAGACGTTGCGGGGCCGGCGGGCTGGCCGGGGGCCTCGCTGCCAGCCGGGGTGGCGGCAGGGACGCTGCCCGTGTGGCCGTCGGCGTCCGGGTGGATGGAGAAGCTGCTGGGCGGGCCGCCGCAGGCCGCCAGCAGGGCGGCGCACAGCACAAGGGCCAGCAAGGCGGGTATCAGCTTGTTCATGGCTTGGTTGCCTCCGTGTTTGGCGAACGGTGTACCGTCAACCGATAAAGATTCTTCGCTTCGCCCAAAATGACATATTTATCGCTTGCTTTACGATTTAAATACCGCGTCGATGACGCCGCCGCCCATCACCAGCTCGTCCCGATACAGCACGGCATGCTGGCCGGGGGCGGGGGAACGCTGGGGTTGCCCAAAGATGACGCGCTGCGCGCCGTTTTCATCCAGCCAGGCCCGGCAGGGCACGGGGCGGGCCATGCTGCGTATCTTCACGCTGTACTCGCCTTCCAGCGGGGTGCCGTCGGCGCTCAGCACGTCTGTCAGGGCAAGGCCGGCGGCCAGGGTGTCTTCCACAAAGGCCAGACGCACATCGCCCTCGGGGCTGATGCTTCCCACGAAAGCCGGGCGGCCAAGGCTGAGGCCAAGGCCCCGCCGCTGGCCTACGGTGTAGTGTTCAACGCCCTTGTGGGGGCCAAGGTCGGCGCCGTTTGGGGCCCAAAAGCGCCCCTGCTTGCCGGTAATGCCCCGGCGGTGCAGGTAGGCGGCGTAGTCGCCGTCGGGGATGAAGCAGATTTCCTGACTGTCCGGGGCACTGGCGCTGGAAAGGCCGTTGTCTCCGGCCATTTGCCGCACGGCGGCTTTTTCCGTCTCGCCGGCCGGCAGCAGCAGCCGTGCCAGAACGGCCTGGGGCAGGCGGTAGAGCATATAGCTTTGGTCTCGCCGGGCGCTTTTTGCCCGGGCCACGTAGAAGCGGCCGTCCTGCCGCAAAACACGCGCGTAGTGCCCGGTGGCGATGTAAGGAATACCGGCTTCGTCGGCGGCTTTGGCCAGCAGGCGGAACTTGACCGCAGGGTTGCACACAACGCAGGGGTTGGGGGTGCGCCCGGCGGCGTAGGCGGCGCAGAAGGGCACAATTACCGCTTCATCAAACAGGGCTTCGGCTTCGGCCACGGCCAGGGGGATACCCAGTTCCTCCGCCGCGCGGCGGGCTGCCGCCACGGCGGCCTCGTGCGCGGGGGAAAAGCGGATAACGAGGCCCGAAACCTCAAAGCCCCGCCGCTGCAAAAGCCGCACGCTCACCGAGGAATCCACCCCGCCGGACAGGGCCATCAGCACGCGCTTGTCTTCGTTGCTGGCTGACGATATGGGTTTGCTCGATGTGTTTCCGGTTCGTATGGGGTCGGTCAGTGTGTTTTCGGTCATGCGTATTGTCCTTCGGTTTGCACGGATGAACTGTCATTCTGAGCGAAGCGAAGAATCTTTACTATAAAGTAATTATTGGTTTTCCGATGCAAAGATTCTTCGCTTCGCTCAGAATGACAATCAAAAGAATGACAATCAATGAGTTAGGGCAAATACTTTACCTGGCGCTGGGCGGCTTCCACGGCCAGGCGGTCGGCCCGCTCATTCTCCGGGTGGCCGGCGTGGCCGCGAATCCAGTGATATTCCATCTTGTGCTGAACCGTCAGTTTGAGCAGGCGCTCCCACAAATCGGCGTTCAGGGCGGGTTTGCCGTCGCTCTTCTTCCACCCCCGGCGGCGCCAGCCCTCGGCCCAGCCCTTTTGCAGGCCGTCCAGCAGATATTTACTGTCGCTGGTGGCCACCACGTTGCAGGGCTCTTTCAATTGTTCCAGCGCGTTTATCATGCCCAAAAGTTCCATGCGGTTGTTGGTGGTTTTCACCTCGCCGCCAGATATTTCCTTCTCCGCGCCCTGATAGCGCAGAATGGCCGCCCAGCCGCCCGGGCCGGGGTTGCCCTTGCAGGCGCCGTCGGTGTAAAGGTATACGGTTTTCAGCATAGGGGCTGCGTCCCTCACTCATTCTTCTTTCTTTATCACTATAAGTATAGCGAAGACCGGGGAATAGTTCAACTCGCCAACGCAAATCCTGCGCAAACCCGCCTTTGCTTCATCTTGACAAAAGCGCGGCGAGGCGATACACTTATTTTACCAAATTGAAATCAAGCAGCCTCTTTGAATAAAGAGATGCTTTTTTTGCATGGGCTGCATACACAGATGCAGGCCACGGAAAATTAACGCCAAAGCGCAGGCAGCTCCCCCGCTCAGGGGAGGGGCTGGCATTTGCGTGAATGCGCCGGCCATATGCCGGGACGGAGGAACGAATGAACCCACAACCGAATAAGACGGCCCCCGGCGTCAAGCGCGGCGTTCGGGCGACCAGACCCGCCGAAGGCGCCGCCGCGCCCCGGCAAGGCCAGGCTGCGCCCAAAAGGCAGCCGCGCCGCCCGGAGTATTATGCCCAGCGCCAGCGGCGGCAGGAGACAAAGGCCATTCCCATGAAAATTTACCCGCTGGGGGGCCTTGGCGAGATTGGCAAGAACCTCACGGTGTACGAATGCGCCGGTGATATGCTGATTGTGGACTGCGGTTCGCTGTTTCCCGAAAGCGATATGTACGGCATCGACCTGGTGATACCGGACTTCGCCTTCCTTGAGCAAAACCGAGACAAGCTTCTGGGCATCGTTATCACCCACGGGCACGAGGACCACATTGGCGCTCTGCCGTATTTCTTGCGGGAAATCAACCTGCCTGTGTATGCCACCCGCCTCACGCTGGGCCTCATCGGCAACAAGCTGGAGGAACACGGCCTGGCCTCCAGCGTGGAAACACACGAGCTGGTGTGCCGGCAAAAGCTGCAACTGGGCTGCTTTACGCTGGATCCCATCAACGTCAACCACAGCATCCCCGATGCGCTCGCCTTCGCCATTGAGTGCCCGGCGGGCGTGGTGATGCACACCGGCGACTGGAAGATAGACTACACCCCCGCCGGCGGCAAAACTTTTGATTTGGCCGCTTTTGCCGAGTACGGCGAAAAGGGCGTGCTGGCCCTTCTCAGCGACTCCACGAACTCCGAGCGCGCCGGGCACTCCGCCTCTGAAAGCAGCGTGAACGCCGGGCTGGCCGCCCTGTTCAGCCGCGCGGACAAGCAGCGCGTCATCGTGGCCACCTTCGCCTCGAACCTGTACCGCGTGCAACTGCTGATTGATTTGGCCGTGCAGCGCGGCCGCAAGGTGGCCATCTCGGGCCGAAGCATGATTAAAAACACCGACATGGCGCTGGAGCTTGGCTACCTGCACGCGCCCGACGGCGTACTCATCGACATCGACAAGGCCGAGAAGCTGCCGCCGGAGCAGGTCACCATCATCACCACGGGCAGCCAGGGCGAGACCTTGAGCGCCCTTTCCCGCATGGCCGGCGGCAGCCATCGCCAGATACACGTCGGCCCGGGGGACTTCATTATCATTTCGGCCACGCCCATTCCCGGCAACGAAAAGATGGTGACGCGCGTGGTGAACGGCCTGCTGAAACTGGGGGCCGATGTGATTTATGAGAATATGTACGACGTACACGCCTCGGGCCACGCCTGCCAGGAAGAGCAGAAGCTTATCATCAACCTAACGAAGCCGCGCTATTTTATTCCGGTGCACGGCGAGTACAAGCATTTAAAGCGCCACGCCCAAACGGCCGAAGCCGTGGGCATTCCAAAAAAGAACATCTTGATAGCCGACACCGGCGACGGCGTCACCCTCTCGGCCAACGGCATCGCCGTTACCGAGGCCGTGCAGGCCGGCGCAGTGATGGTGGACGGCCTGGGTGTGGGCGATGTGGGCAGCGTGGTGCTGCGAGACAGGCGCATGCTTTCCGAAGACGGCATTGTGGTGCTGGCCGCCGCGGTGGACGGCAAGACCGGCCGCCTGGAAAACGGGCCGGAGATATTCACCCGCGGCTTTGTGTATGTGCGGGAATCGGAACAACTGCTGGAGGAGACCCGCGTTGCCGTGCAAAAGGTGCTGGAGAGCTACCAGCATCAGCCCCACCGGGATATCGGCGGCCTGAAGACCCACATCCGGGAAACGGCGTCCAGCCTTTTGTATCGCCGCACCAAGCGCAGCCCTATGATTTTGCCCATTTTGATGGAAGTATAGTGCCTAAAAGCCCGACACACCCGACCGACGCGCAAACACAGGTTCTAAGTATTTGAGGAAGCGGCAGGGGAATGGTGTTGTGAAACAGCGAAGGAATTTTTGGTCGGCAGATACGCTGATAGTGGTGCTGGCGGCGCTGTGCCTTGCGCTGGCGGTGCTGGTGGCCGTGGCGAGGCCCGAGTGGCTGTGGGCGCCGCTGGCGGTGTTGGTGCTGGCGGCGGGGCTGATTCTGTTGTTTTTGCAGCGTATGCGCCGCTTCATCCGCCGTATGCTGGGCGGCGGCGAGGGCCAGGCGGGCGCCGGCGCCCTTACCGGCTTCTGCGTGCCGGCGGCGGCGCTTTCGGGCAACCGCATTGTGTGGTACAACGAGGCCTTCCGTCTGGCCCTGGCCGGCGGGGCCGACTGTGTGGGCCTGCCCGTGGCCAGGCTGGCGCCTGGCTTTGCCCTGGAGGCCGCGGCGGCCCCCGGCGGGCAAGACCTTGCCCTTGCGGGCCGACGATTCACCGTTTACGGCAACCCCTTGCAGGCCGACAAAAACGTGTTTTTCGCCATATTTGTGGAGGACACGCTGCTGAAACAGCAGGCCGATGAATTCCTGGCCAGCCGCCCCTCGGTGCTGTATTTCGTCATCGACACCTACGACGAGGTGCTGCGGGAAATGCGCGAAAGCGAACGGGCGGCCATCATGTCTGGCATCGACCTTGCGCTGGAACGCTACATCGCCAAAAGCTCTGGTTTTTTGCGCCGGGTGAGCACCAGCCGCTACTTGGCCGTGGTGGAGGAACGCCACGCGGCGGAGATGCTGGCCCGCCGTTTCGATATTTTGGACGAGGTGCGCAGCACCGACGAGGACAACGCTTCCGTCACGCTCTCCATCGGCATGGGGCGGCTGGGCAATAGCTTCCGCGAGTGCGAGGAGAGCGCCCAGCAGGCGCTGGACATGGCCCTTGGGCGCGGAGGCGACCAGGCCGCCGTGAAAAGCCCCGAGGGCTTTGAGTTTTACGGGGGCGTCACCCGAAGCGTGGAAAAGCGCACCAAGGTGAAAAGCCGCATTGTGGCCACGGCCATACGCGAACTGGTGCAGCAGTACGACAAGGTGCTGGTGATGGGCCACAAAAACGCCGACATGGACAGCCTGGGCGCCGCCGTGGGCATGCTGCGCTTCTGCCGCATTTGCAAAAAGGCCGCGGCCATTGTGGTGGACGAGGAGAGCAGCATGTCTGCCGTGATGCTGGACTACCTGCACAAAAACGGCTATGGCGGGGATTTGCTGGGCCGCGACGAGGCCTTGTCCCTCACGGGGCCGCGCACGCTGCTGGTGGTGGTGGATACCCACATGAAGTATCTGCTTGAAAGCGCCGAGGTGTACAATTCCTGCCCGGGCGTCGTAGTCATCGACCACCACCGCCGTATGGTGGGCCACATCGACAACGCCATCATCTTCTACCACGAGCCCTATGCCTCCAGCGCCAGCGAGCTGGTGGCCGAGCTGCTGCAATATGTGGGGGAGGACAAGGACGACAAGCCAAGCCCCGTAGAGGCCGAGTGCCTGTTGGCCGGCATTATGCTGGACACCCGCACCTTCTCCCTCCACGTGGGGGTGCGCACCTTCGAGGCGGCGGCCTGGCTGCGCCGCATGGGCGCGCAGACGGCCTCGGTAAAGAAGCTCTTCGCCTCCTCGATGAACGATTATTTGTACAAGAGCCATCTGGTGTCCGAGGCGGTGATTGAGAACGGCTTCGCCGTGGTTTTCAGCGATAAGGTGCCCTTCGAGTGCGAGGTGGTGGCGCCCCAGGCCGCGAACGAACTGCTCACCATCGAGGGCGTTATCGCCAGCTTTGTGGGCATTGAGGAGGACGGCCGGGTGCACATCTCGGCCCGCAGCATGGGCGAGGTGAACGTACAACTGGTGATGGAGAAGATAGGCGGGGGCGGGCATCTTACCATGGCCGGCGCGCAGCTAAGCGTCGCCGGCCTGGCCGAAGCCGAAAAACGCCTTTATGCCGCCATCCGCGAGTACATGACGGAACGGGCCTTCAAATAACGAATAACCTAAGGAGAGCTTTTATTATGAAAGTGATGCTGCTGCAGGACGTGAAGAGCGTGGGCAAGAAGGACGAGCTATGCAACGTGAAGGATGGCTACGCCCGCAATTTCCTGATTCCCCGCGGCCTGGCCGTGGCCGCCGACGCCAGCGCCGTGAACCTGGTGCGCACCAAGGAGGCCGCCCGCCAGCACCACGCCGACGAGCAGGTGGCCGCCGCCCGCGAACTGGCCGAAAAGCTGGACGGCAAAAGCATCGCCATAGAGGCCAAGGGCGGCCAGAGCGGCAGGCTGTTCGGCGCCGTGACGCTGAAAGATATTTCGGCCCATTTGGCGGGGCAGGGCATAGAGGTGGACAAGCGCAAGCTTTCGCTCGGCGTGCGCGAGATAAAGGATTACGGCAGCTACGAGGTGGAGGCCAAGGTGGCCCCCGGCATCAGCGCCAAGTTCACGCTGGACGTGGTGATGCCCAAAGCTTGATTTTTGTGAGCGTTAGCGAAGAATCTTACCCTGCACGTGCGCCAAGATTCTTCACTGCGTTCAGAATGACAGGCGGATAAATATTGGCAAACGAGGTGGCAGCGTGGCCGACAATCTGGGACTGGCCCTGGAAAACCTGGGCGTGCAGGCTCCCTACAGCATGCAGGCCGAGCAAAGCGTGCTGGGGGCCGCCCTTCTGGACCCTTCCAGCATCGACATTGTGATGCAGCGATTGCGGCCGGAGATGTTCCACGTGCGGCAGAACCGCGCGGTGTGCACCGAGATTTACACACTCACCGGCAACAGCATGCCGGTGGATATTGTGGTGCTGGCCGAACGCCTGGCCGCCGAGGGCAGCTTCCCCAGCGAGGCCGAGGCCCGGGGCTATCTGGCCGACATGGCCGACACCGTGCCCAGCCTCTCGAACCTCACGCACTACATCAGCATCGTGCGGGAAAAATATGTGAAGCGCCAACTGATGGAGCAGGCGCGGGAAATTCTTGAGCAGGCTGGGGAGGACATAGACTCCGATGTGATGCTGGAAGCCGCCGAGCAGCGCCTTTACGAGCTGCGCAGCGGCCGCGACACCGGCGAGGTGCAGCAGCTTAAGTACGCCATCATAGACATTCTTAGCCATCTGGATAAGCTGGCCGGGCCGGACAGGGATCAGTACCTGGGCATCCCCACGGGCTACACCTACCTCGACGGCAAGCTGGCCGGCCTTTCGCGCAGCGATTTGCTCATTTTGGCCTCGCGGCCCGGCATGGGCAAAACCAGCTTTGCGCTGAACATTGCGGTGAACGTGGCGAAGAGCGGCGTGCCCGTGGTGTTTTTCAGCCTTGAGATGACGAACGACCAGTTGGCGGCGCGCATCCTTTCCGCCGAGGCAAGGGTGGACAGCAACGTGTTCCGCACCGGCGTGCGAGAGAACACCGGCGACATGGCCAGCATTGTGCATACCTCCGAGGCCCTTAGCCCGCTGCCCATTTACCTCGACGACACATCCTCCATCACCGTGGCCGAGATGAAAAGCCGGGTGCGCCAGCTGAACCGCAGCGCCATTGCCACCGGCAAAAAGCCCGTGGGCCTTATTGTTATAGACTATTTGCAGCTGATGAGCAGCGGCAAGCGCAACGAGAACCGGGTGCAGGAAATAAGCGAGATGACCCGCAGCCTGAAAATTATGGCGAAGGACCTTGACTTGCCGGTGCTGGTGCTCAGCCAGCTTTCCCGTAATCCCGAGAAGGGCCGGGCCGACCACCGCCCCATGCTGAGCGATTTGCGCGACTCCGGCTCCATCGAGCAGGACGCCGACATTGTGATGTTCCTGTACCGGGAAGCCTATTATAAGGACGAAGACCCCGACGTGGACCCCAACGCGGCGCAGTGTATTATTGCCAAGAACCGCCACGGCGAAACCGGCGCGGTGCAGATGTATTGGGACGGGGCGCACACCCAGTACAAGGAGATTGCCTACGTGGACGAGTGAGCCTGAAAGAGAAGTATCATGGAAGAGAAAGTATTGCGCAGCATAGAGAAATACGCTATGCTGAAATCCGGCGATAACGTCATCGCAGCCCTCTCCGGCGGAGCGGACTCGGTGGCGCTTTTCCATTTCCTCGCCGCCAGGCGCGAGTTTTTTAACATTCGCCTTTCCGCCGCCCACCTGGAACACGGCCTGCGCGGGCAAGAGTCTTTGGAGGATTTGGCCTATGTGCGGCGCCTGTGCGAGGAGGCCGGGGTGACGCTGTATGTGGAGCGCGCCCACATGGCCGAGCGCGAGGCCCCCAGGGGCCTTGGCGTGGAGGAGTGGGGCCGCCGCCTGCGCTATGCCTTTTTCGAGCGGCTGGCCGAAGAACACAAGGCCAAGGTGGCGCTGGCGCACACCCTCTCCGACAATGCCGAAACCGTGCTGTTCCGGGCCATCCGGGGCACCGGGCCCAAGGGCCTTGGGGGCATTCCGCCCTTGCGGGGGCGCTATGTGCGCCCGCTGATAGAGGTGAGCCGGGCCGAAGTGGAGGACTACTGTAAAGCCCATGGCCTTGCCTACATGCACGACGCCACAAACGACGATGTGCGCTACAGCCGCAACCGCCTGCGCCGCCAGGTGATGCCCCTGCTGGAAGAAGCTCACCCCGGCGCGGCGCGCAGCCTGGCGCGCCTGGCGGGAGATATGCGCGCGCTGGACGAATGGATAGCCGGCGAGGCAGCCGCCCTGCTGGCCCGCGCCGGGGCCGGAGGCGAGGGAGGCTACAGTGCCGAAGCCCTGCTGCATGCCCCGGCCCCGTTGCGCCTGGCCGCGCTGGCCGCGCTGGCCGGGCCGAAGGCGAACCGCGCGGGGCTTGCCCGCATGGAGGCCGTACTGGCGGGAAGCCCCCGTGCGGCGCAACTGCCGGGGAGCGCGCTGGCCCGGCTGTATCGGGGCAGGCTGTATTTGGAAGACCCCGCAAAGCCGCAAAAAGAGCCGCCGGAGCTGGCCCTGCGCGAGGGGCTTATGCCTCTGTGGGACGGCTACAAACTGGCGCTGCGCCTGCACGCGCAGCCGCCCGCCGAGGCCGCTCGGCAAAAATCTGCACAAAAAGGCTTACTCTTTGCGGCGGACTATGATAAAATAAACGGATGTGAGAGATTGCGCACCCGGCGGCCCGGCGATACCTTTGCCCCGGCGGGGCGCGCCGTGAGCAAGACGCTGAAAAAGTGGATGAACGAGGCGGGCGTACCGCCCCCCCTGCGCGCGCGGCTGCCCCTGCTGGCAAACGGCGGCAAGGTGCTGTGGGTTTGGGGCGCGGGCTTTGCCGAATCCCTGCGGCCCGGCGCCGATACCCGCCGCTGGTTCACCTTGGAAGCGATGTCGCGCGCAGAGACAAATATTGATGGTATAATGGAGGAAATGTATGCCGGCCTGGAAGGATGATTTGGAGAGCGTACTCATCACAAGGGAGGAGATTGCCGCCCGCGTGGCCGAACTGGGGGCGCAGATAAGCCGCGACTACGAGGACAGGGAGCTTTTGCTCATCAGCGTGCTCAAGGGCTCGGTGATGTTTATGGCCGATTTGATGCGCCACATCACCGTGCCGGCTTCTATCGATTTCATGGCGGTGTCCTCCTACGGCTCCGGCACCAAAAGCAGCGGCGTGGTGCGAATTATGAAGGACATCGACATCGAGCTTACCGGCAAGGATATCCTTATTGTAGAGGACATACTCGATTCCGGCATGACGCTGAAATATCTCAAGGAGCTGCTCGGCGGGCGAGACCCCGCCAGCATCCGCATCGTCACCCTGCTGGACAAGCCCTCCCGCCGCAAGGTGCCCATCCATCCGGACTACCGGGGCTTTGAGGTGCCGGATTTGTTCCTGGTGGGCTATGGGCTGGACTACGCCGAATTCTACCGAAACGTGCCCGATATCGGTGTGCTGAAGCCCGAGGTTTATACGCGTTGACCGATTATCCAGAATGACATGGATTGACCCTAGCCCACCCACCCATTCATTTTATTGATACCGGGGGACTGTGAATTGCCAAAGAAAAGAAAACCAAGATACGGTAACTTCATCGCGGTGGCGCTGGTGCTGGGCCTCATTATGGTTTTGCTTACCAGCAACCTGCCCGGACGCTCTCCGGGGGAAAAGTATTCCGAGGTGGTGGCCTACTTTGAGGCCGGCAAGGTGAAGGCCTTCCAGCTGGATGTGGGCAACGGCAACCTCGAATACATCCTTGAGGGCAGCGACACGCCGGTTTCCTACAAAATGCCGTGGACCGGCCTGTTTGTAGAGAACTTGCCGGAATACCTGCGCATATACGAGCGCGCCCACAGCGGCGCGGACGTGCCCGCCGCCGAAAAGAAGATGGTGTACGACTTCAAGGCCTCGGGCGACAACACCATTTGGATATACATTGTACCCACGGTGCTGCTGATGGTGCTGGTGGGCGTGTTTGTGTATTACATGATGTTTGTGCAGAACGACGGCGGCGCAAAGGGCGCCATGAACGTGGGCAAGGCCAAGGTGAAAAACCAGGCCGATGCCCAGAAAAATAAAACCACCTTCAAGGACGTGGCCGGGGCCGACGAGGAAAAGGAAGAGCTGGAGGAAATCGTCGAGTTTCTCAAGAACCCGAAACGCTTCAACGTGCTGGGCGCGCGCATCCCCCATGGCGTGCTGCTGGTAGGCCCGCCGGGCACCGGCAAAACGCTGCTGGCACGGGCCTGCGCGGGTGAGGCCGGGGTGCCCTTTTACTCAATCTCCGGCAGCGACTTTGTGGAGATGTACGTGGGCGTGGGCGCTTCCCGCGTGCGGGATTTGTTCGACAAGGCCAAGAAAACCGCGCCAGGCATCGTCTTTATAGACGAGATTGACGCCGTGGGCCGCCAGCGCGGCGCGGGCCTTGGTGGCGGGCACGACGAACGCGAGCAAACCCTTAACCAGCTTTTGGTGGAGATGGACGGCTTTGACGGCAACGAGGGCGTTATTGTGGTGGCGGCCACGAACCGGGCCGACATTTTGGACAAGGCCCTGCTGCGCCCGGGGCGCTTCGACCGGCAGGTGTACGTGGGTCTGCCCGACGTGCGGGGCCGCGAGGAGATATTGCAGGTGCACACCCGCAAAAAGCCCCTTGCGCCGGACGTTGATTTGCGCATTATCGCCCGCACCACGCCGGGCTTTACCGGGGCCGACCTTGAGAACCTGGTGAACGAGGCCGCGCTTTTGGCGGCCCGCCGGGGCCGCAAGGCCATCATCGAGTCCGACATCGAGGAGGCCAGCATCAAGGTGATGGCCGGGCCCGCGAAGAAAAGCCGCGTGGTGACCGACAAAGAGCGCCGCCTTACCGCCTACCACGAGGGCGGCCACGCCATCACGGCCTACTACTGCGAAACCAGCGACCCCGTGCACCAAATCACCATCATCCCGCACGGGCCGGCCGGGGGCTTTACCATGTACCGCCCCGAGGAGGATTCAAGCTTCATCACCCGCACTTACATGAGTGAACAGCTTGTCACGGGCCTTGGGGGCCGTGTGGCCGAAAAGCTGGTGCTGGACGACGTTTCCACCGGCGCTTCCAACGACCTGAAACAAGTGACCCAGACCGCCCGCGCCATGGTAACGCGCTACGGCTTCTCCGAGCGGCTGGGGCCCGTGGTTTACGATTCCGACCCCGGCGAAACCTTCCTTGGGCGAGACTACGGCCACACCCGAAACTATTCGGAGGGCGTGGCCGCCGAGATAGACAGCGAAGTGCGCGATATGCTGGACGAGGCCTTCGAGGCCGCCCGCGTGATTTTGTCGGAGCATATCGACCAGTTGCACCTTTTGGCCGCCACCCTTTTGGAGCGGGAGAAGCTGAGCGGGGACGAGTTCCGCATTTTGATGGAGGGCGGCAGTCTGCCGCCTCTTCACGAGGACAAAGCCGCCCCGCCGAAGAACGGCGGCGAGGCCCCCGCCGAGGTGACCCGCTTCGAGCCGGCGCCGGACCCGCCCCCACCGCCCGCCCCGCCGGCCCAGCCTTTCAGCGATGGGCAGAACGGCTTTCCGCCGGGGTATGGGGAAGACAGATAGCTGCTGTTGTCATTCTGAACGCAGTGAAGAATCTTAAGTCGCAAAACTTATGGTTGCTCGAAGGAAAAGATCCTTCGCTTCGCTCAGGATGACAGCATATACATACATATGCCAGTAGGAGGGCCACATGCCCAAAAAGCCGCCCATTGTATACGATAACGAGAGCATCGTCAGCCTGAAAGGCGCCGACCGGGTGCGTAAGCGCCCCGGGGTCATCTTTGGCTCCGACGGGCTGGAGGGCTGCGAGCACGCCATTTTTGAAATCATCTCGAACTCCATCGACGAAGCCCGCGGCGGCAAGGGCGACCGCATCATCGTCACCAAATACCGCGACGGCAGCTTTTCGGTGGAGGATTTCGGCAGCGGCATCCCGGTGGACTTCAACAATAAGGAAGGCCGCTACAACTGGGAACTGGTGTTTGCCGAACTGTATGCCGGCGGCAAGTACGACGAGCGCGCCGCCCAGTATGAATATTCCCTCGGCCTCAACGGCCTGGGCCTCACCGCCACCCAGTACGCCAGCGAGTGGATGACCGCCGACATTTGGCGCGACGGCAAGCACTTCCACCTGGACTTTAAAAAAGGCGAAAACGTGGGCGGCCTAAAAAGCGAGGACTATTCGGGCCGCCGCACGGGTTCGGTCATCCGCTGGAAGCCGGACATCGCCGTATTTACCGACATTGCCGTGCCCGCCGAATATTTTGCCGACACGCTGAAAAAGCAGGCCGTGGTGAACGCCGGCGTGCGCTTCGATTTTGTGGACGAGGCCGCAGAGGGCGGCCGCAAAAAAACCGAGTTCTTCTACGAGCACGGCATCTCCGATTACCTCGGCGAGGTGGCGGGGGAGGACAGCTTCACCCCCGTGCGCTTCATCGAGGGCTCCGCCATAGGGCGGGACAGGGACGACCGCCCCGAGTACAAGGTGCTGATGAGCGCGGCCTTCTGCTTTTCAAACAAGACGCAGATGGTGGAGTATTACCACAACTCGAGTTTCCTTGAGCATGGCGGCAGCCCCGAGCGCGCGCTGAAAACCGCATTTGTGGGGCAGATAGACGCCTGGCTGAAGGCGAAGGGTATGTACAAGAAGGACGAAAGCCGCATCACCTTCACCGATGTGGCCGACTGTTTGTGCTATGTTTCATCGTCCTTTTCCACCATCACCAGCTACGAGAACCAAACGAAGAAGTCCATCACGAACCGCTTCATCGCCCAGGCCATGACCGATTTCCTGCGGCAGAACCTCGAGGTGTATTTCATCGAGAACCCCGAGGACGCCCAGAAGATAGCCCAGCAGGTGCTGGTGAACAAGCAGAGCCGAGAACACGCCGAGCGCACGCGCCAAAGCCTGAAAAAAACCATCGCCACCCAGATGGACATCGCCAACCGCGTGAACAAATTCGTGGATTGCCGCTCGAAAGACCCCACGATACGCGAAGTGTACATTGTGGAGGGCGACAGCGCCCTGGGCGCCGTGAAAACCAGCCGCGACGCCGAGTACCAGGCTATTATGCCGGTGCGCGGCAAGATACTTAACTGCCTGAAAGCAGACTACGGCCGCATTTTCAAAAGCGAAATCATCACCGACCTCATCAAGGTGCTGGGCTGCGGGGTGGAGCTTGGGGGCGGCAAGTCCCGCAAAGACCTCGCCACCTTCGACATTGATTCCCTGCGCTGGAACAAGGTTATCATCTGCACCGATGCCGACGTGGACGGCTTCCAGATACGCACGCTGATTCTCACCATGATTTACCGGCTGGTGCCCACGCTGATACGCGAGGGCTACATCTACATTGCCGAAACGCCGCTGTATGAAATTGGCGCGAAGGGCAAAACCTATTTTGCCTACAGCGAGGCCGAGAAAGCCGAGGTGCTGGCCAAGCTGGGCGGGGGCGAAAGGCTGTCTATCCAGCGCAGCAAGGGCCTGGGCGAAAACGACCCCGAGATGATGTGGCTGACCACGATGAACCCCGAGACAAGGCGGCTGGTGAAGGTGACCCCTGAGGACGGCGAGCGCACGGCCGAGGTGTTCGACCTTTTGCTGGGAGACAACCTGGCCGGACGCAAAGAGCACATTGCCAACCACGGCTATGAGTATTTGGACGAGCTGGATGTGAGCTGAAATAGTTTTTGGTTATGAGTTGTTAGTTATTAGTTAGGGCAAGGGCAAGGGCGAGAGCGAGAGAAAAGACGCAGAGGGGAAGTTATTTGGCCAAGAAGAAGCAAGGTAAAGAAGCTGTGCGGCAGCGCCCGCAGCTTGGCGATTCTGTCGAGATTCCGGGCGCGGGCGTGGTGGTGGAAACCGGCATTACCCAAACGCTGGAAGACAATTACATGCCCTACGCCATGAGCGTCATCGTTTCCCGCGCGTTGCCGGAGATAGACGGCTTTAAGCCCGCGCACCGCAAGCTGCTGTACACCATGTACGACATGGGCCTGCTGAAAGGCAACCGCACCAAAAGCGCCAACATTGTGGGGGCCACCATGCACCTGAACCCCCACGGCGACGCGGCCATATACGAGACCATGGTGCGCATGGCGCGCAGCAACGAAAGCCTGCTGGTGCCTTTCGTGGATTCAAAGGGTAACTTTGGCAAGGCCTACAGCCGGGACATGGCCTACGCCGCCCACCGCTACACCGAGGCCAAGCTGGCCCCCGTGTGCGAAGAGCTGTTCCGTGATATCGATAAAGAGACCGTCGATTTTGTGCCCAACTACGACGCCACCACCGATGAACCCACGCTGCTGCCGGTGACCTTCCCGGCCATTTTGGCGAACAACACCCTGGGCATTGCCGTGGGCATGGCCTCGAACATCTGCTCGTTCAACCTGGCCGAATTGTGTGATACCACCATCGAGCTGATGCGGGACAAAAGCCACAATATTAAAGATACCCTGCCCGCGCCCGATTTTGCCGGGGGCGGCATCATTGTGTACAACGAGCAAGAGATAGATTCGGTGTATGGCGCCGGCCGGGGCAGTGTGAAGGTACGGGCCAGGTGGCAGTATGTCCCCGACGGCCACCGCATCGAGGTGACCCAGATACCCCCCACCACCACGGTGGAGGCCATCATGGACCGCATTGCCGAGCATGTGAAGGAAGGCCGCATCAAAGAAATAAACGATATGCGCGACGAGACCGACCTCGGCGGCCTGCGCCTCACCATAGACCTAAAACGCGGCCAAGACCCCGATAAACTAATGGTGAAGCTCTTCCGCATCACCCAGTTGCAGGACAATTTCTCCGCCAACTTCAACGTATTGGTGGGCGGTATGCCGCGCGTGATGGGCGTGCGCGAGATATTGGAGGAGTGGTGCGCTTTCCGCGTGGAGTGCGTGCGCCGCCGCACGGGCTATGAACTGGAGGGCAAGAAAAAGCGCCTGCACCTGCTGCGCGGCATGGCGGCCATTCTGCTGGACATTGACAAGGCCGTGAAAATTGTGCGCGAGACCGGGGCCGAGGCCGAGGTGATACCGAACCTGATGATTGGCTTCGGCATAGATAAAATTCAGGCCGAATACGTGGCCGAAATACGCTTGCGCAACCTGAACCGCGAGTACATTCTGCGCCGAACCGACGAGATTTCCGGCATCGAAAAAGACATTGGAGAACTGGAGGCCACGCTGAAAAGCCCGGCCAGGGTGCGAAAGCTTATCATCGACGAGCTTTCCGCCGTGAAGGAGAAGTACGGCGAGGCCCGCCGCAGCGAAATCTTCTACGACTCGCAGGACGCCGAGGAGGAGTATGAGGACGAGCCTTTGCCGGATTACCCCGTGCACGTGTTCTTCACGCGGGAGGGCTATTTCAAGAAAATCACCCCGGCCTCGCTGCGCATGAGCGGCGAGCAAAAGCTGAAAGAGGGGGACGAAATCGTTCTGCAGGCCGAGAGCCGCAACGTGGCCGAGATGCTGCTGTTCACAAACCAACAGCAGGTGTACAAAGCCCGCGTGGGGGATTTTGAGGACGGCAAAGCCAGCCTGATGGGCGAGTACCTGCCGGTGCGCCTGGATATGGACGAGGGCGAAGCGCCGGTGTGCCTGGCCCTCACCGAGGACTACAAGGGCTTCATGCTGTTCGTTTTCCAAAACGGCAAGGCCGCCAAGGTGCCGCTGGAAAGCTACGCCACCAAGCAGAACCGTAAAAAGCTCATTAACGCCTACAGCGGCAAGGCCCCCCTGGCCTGGGCCGGGCAGTTTGCCGAGGAGACGGAGCTGGCCATAGAAACCACAGCGGGGCGTATGCTGCTGGTGAACACGGCGCAGATAGCCATGAAGGTGACCAAGAGCACGGCCGGAGTGAACGTTATCACGCTGAAAAAGGGCCAGCGCATCACCGGGCTGCGCCGGGCCGGTACGCTGGAACTGCGCGATCCGCACCGCTTCCGTATGCGCAGCCTGCCCGCCATGGGCGCCCTGCTGCGCGCGGAGGATATTTTGGAGCAAACCACGCTGGACGCGCCGGGCGAAGCGCCGAACGAGCCCGGCCCGGAAGGTTGATTTTTCACTGGCCCTGTGCTAGAATAACTTGAGTTGATTAATAATAGGGTATTATCGTTTACTGAAATGAGGGTTTTAGCAATATGACAATGACCGTTTTGGAAATTGTGGCCGGCGTGCTGGTAATTTTGGCCAGCGTCATCATCGTGCTTATTGTGCTTTCGCAGGAATCCAAGGGTCAGGGCCTGTCCAGCGTGATCACCGGCACCGAGATGATGAGCGGGGAGTCTCGCGCGCGCTCGAAGGAGGCGCGCCAGGTGCGCGCCACCAAGATAGCCGGCGTGGTGTTCTTCGCGCTGGTTCTCGCCGTCAACGTCATCAGCCTTTTCGCCACATCCGCCTGAGGAACAAAGCAGGGATGGAGGGCCGCCGCAAGCTGCGGGTTGTAACGGGGCCGTGCCGCAGGGCACGCGCCGCTTGGCAATCGCAATTTGTGGCGGTTTGGTATGTTCGGCACAGGGGTGAACCATAAATATACACAAGCACGAAAGTAAGGAGACACCCAATGTCGCTGAGAACCGGCCTTGTGAGGGAACTGGCAAAAGGCCCGAGAACCGTGAAGCAGCTGCGAAGCAAGCTGGGGGCCGACGGCAAAAAAATTCAAAAGGCGCTGAAAGCCATGGAGGCCGAGCGCCAGGTGACGAACGAAAAGGGCCTGTATGCGCTGGCCCGGGCCGCCGCCGATTTGGTGGAGGGCCGCCTTGTTAAGCTGGGGCGCAGCTTCGGCTTTGTGCAGCCCGGCGACGGCAGCGCCGACATTTTTGTACCGGGGCACAGCCTTTTGGGCGCCATGCCGGGCGACGTGGTGCGCGTAAGCCCGCTGGAAACCCCGCGCGTGCCCGACAGCCGCGAGGGCGAGGTGGTGGCCATTGTGCAGCCTCGGGATTTGGTGGCCGGCACTGTGCAGGAGGAGGGCGGCCGCCTTTTCCTTGTGCCGGACAATGCCCCCGACACGCCGCTGTTCATCGCCGCCACTGCCGGGGTAAAGCCCGGCGATAAGGCTGCCGGCCACATCGCCAAGCGCGGCGAGCGCCACGACGACATCCGCGTGGACATTGTGCAGCGATTCGGCTCGGCGGATTCCGCCCGCCAGTGCGCGAAGGCCATTCTTTTTGCGGCCGGCCTGCGCAAGGGCTTCCCGGACGAGGTGAAGGCCGAGGGCAAGGCCGTGGCCGAGGCCGTGATAAGCCAAGAAGAGGCGAAGAAGCGCGCCGATTTGCGCGCCGAACCCATCTTCACCATCGATGCCGCCTCCACGAAGGACATCGACGATGCCATTTCAGCCTACGAAACCGCCGAGGGCTACACCCTCTGCGTGCACATCGCGGATGTCTCCCACTTCGTGAGGCCCGGCTCGAAGCTGGACGAGGAGGCTTTGGCGCGCGGCACCTCCATTTATTATGCCGACAGCGTTATCCCCATGCTGCCGGCCTCGCTCTCGAACGGGGCCTGCAGCCTGAACCCCGGTGAAGACCGCCTGGCCTTCTCCTGCATCATGAATCTTGACCACCACGCCCGCCTGGTGGACTATCGCTTCATGAAGTCCATCATCCGCAGCCGGGTGAAGGGCGTGTACAGCGAGATAAACGAGCTGTTTGCCGGGCGGGAAACGCCCGAACTGAAAGAAAAGTACGCCGGCGTGGCCCACGCTTTGCCGGTGATGCAGGCGCTGTACCAAAAGCTGGCCGCCCTGCGCGCCGCGCGCGGCGCCATGGAGATAGAGAGCGACGAGCCTAAGCTGCTGCTGAACGACGAGGGCGTGTGCGTGGGCGTGGAAAAGCGCACGCGGGGCGACGCCGAACGCATGATAGAGGAATTCATGCTGATGGCCAACACCGCCGCGGCCCACCTGGCCCGGCGCAAGGGCCTGCCCTTTGTGTACCGCGTGCACGACAAGCCCGCCCCGGACAGGGTGGAAGCCCTAAAGCAAGTGCTAGAGGCCCTCGGTATGCCGGCCAAATTCAAGGGCGACAGCCCCAGCCAAGCCGAGCTTTCCGCCCTTTTAAACGCCAGCCGGGGCGGCAATTTGGAGATACCCGTGCACAACGCCGTGCTGCGCAGCATGGCCAAGGCCGTGTACGAGCCGGAGCCAAAGGGCCACTACGGCCTGGCCCTGGCAGACTACGCCCACTTCACCTCACCCATCCGGCGCTACCCGGATTTGGCCATCCACCGCATTCTTTCAGACGTGGCGGCGGGGCAGGACACCGAGGCCATCAAGAAGCGATACAAACGCTTTGCCGCCGAGGCCGCGAAACGCGCCACCGAAACCGAGCTGGTGGCCGTGCAGACAGAGCGCAGCTGCGATGACTGCTACAAGGCCGAGTACATGAAGCCCTTCGTGGGCCAAAGTTTCGACGGGGTGATTGGCTCCGTGACCTCCTTCGGCCTTTATGTATCGCTGCCCAACACCGTGGAGGGCCTTGTGCGCAGCATAGAGCTTTCGCCCCATCGGCTGGAACTGCACGACGGCGTGGCCCTGGTGGAGCCCAAAAGCGGCAAAAGCTACAAGGTGGGCCAGCCCCTGCGCGTGCAAGTGGCCGGGGCAGACGTCTCCAAAGGCAAGGTGGACTTCATCCCCGCGCCCGGCAAGAAGAAAACGCGTGCTGCGGGAGCGGGCGATTCCTGAATCGCCCCTACAAATATAACAACTATACGAGGTACTTATGCCTGAGGCACTGGGCAATTTCATCAGCCGTTACCGCAGGGCCTTCCTCATCATTTTTGATGTGGTGGTGCTGATGGTGTCTTACGCAGTGCCGTGGATATTCATTCAGGGCCGCGTACAGGTGGAACTGTATTACCCGGTGCTGGTGTCCAGCTGTTTCTTCTTCATCTGCTGCTTTGAAATCACCTTCGCGCTGATGGGTATGTACGACAGCCTGTGGCGCTATGCCGAAATTGTGGAGTTCTTCCGCCTGGTGCTGGCCTGCGGCGTGGCGGTGGTGCTGTTCGTGACGGGTTCGCTCATTCTGTTTGTACAGCGCATGGTTCCCATTTCTGTGTTCTTTCTCAGCGCGTTGTTCGCCACCTCGGTTACGCTCTACTCTCGCCTGACCTACCGAATGTACCGCAACACGCGCTTTCAGCAGGCCGGCCGCAAACGCCGCCGCCGCGTGATGGTGATAGGGGCGGGGGAGGCGGCCGCCACGCTGTTGCACGAGCAAAACCGCAACCCCGATCAGGATATGAACATCATCTGCGTGGTGGACGACGCCCCTGAGAAAACCGGGCGCTCTATTCTGGGCGTACAAATTATGGGCACCACCGAAAAGATACCCGAGCTTGCGGTGCAGTGCGAAATAGACACCATCATCCTGGCCATCCCCTCGCTGGAAGAAGAAAACCGCCAGCGCATTTTGCGCCTGTGCAGCAAAACCAAGTGCAACCTGCGCATATTGCCGGATTTGCGCCAGATTATGAGCGACGGCGGCGAGATGCGCGAGCGCGTTCGCGACGTGCGCGTGGAGGATTTGCTGGGGCGCGACACCGTGCAGCTAAGCGGCCTCACCAGCGCGCTGGTGGCGGGCAAAGTGGTTATGGTCACGGGTGGGGGCGGCTCCATCGGCTCGGAGCTGTGCCGCCAGATAGCCGCCTACCACCCCAAAGAGCTGATTATCCTCGACATCTACGAAAACAGCGCCTACGCCATTCAGCAGGAGCTTTTGCGAGAGTACAAAGAAAGCGAGTTTCAGCTCACCGTGGCCATTGCCTCGGTGCGCGATTCCCGCAAGGTGGATGCCCTGTTTGCCCGCATGAGGCCGGACATCGTATTCCACGCGGCGGCGCACAAGCACGTGCCGCTGATGGAATATTGCCCAGAGGAGGCCGTGAAGAACAACGTATGCGGCACCTTCAACGTGGCCCTGGCGGCCGACCGCTACAAGGTGGCCCGTTTTGTGCTGGTGAGCACCGACAAGGCCGTGAACCCCACCAGCGTGATGGGCGCCACGAAGCGCATTTGCGAGATGATTGTGCAAACTATGGCGCAAAAAAGCCACACCAGCTTCGTGGCGGTGCGCTTCGGCAACGTGCTGGGCTCGAACGGTTCGGTGCTGCCCCTGTTTAAAGAGCAAATCGCCGCGGGCGGGCCGCTTACCGTTACCCACCCGGACATTGTGCGCTATTTTATGACCATCCCCGAGGCGGTGAGCCTGGTGCTGGAAGCCGGTGCCATGGGCAAGGGAGGCGAGATATTTGTGCTGGACATGGGCCAGCCCGTGAAGATACTGGAACTGGCCGAGAACCTCATCAAGCTGGCGGGCTTCATCCCCTACGAGGACATCAATATCGTGTTCACCGGCCTGCGCCCCGGCGAAAAGCTGTACGAGGAGCTTTTGATGGACGAGGAGGGCCTGCGGCAGACCAAAAACAAGAAAATATTCATCGGCTCGCCCATCCGCCTGAACAAGGACACCTTCTTCGACCACATTGCCAGCATCAAGGAGATAGCCTACTCGAACAACAGCGAGAACCTAGTGCAGGCGCTGGTGGACATTGTGCCCACCTTCCACCACGCTCCTGTATTATGGGATAGCTAATTTGCGTGTGCAGGGGCGATTCACGAATCGCCCGCAGCAATGGGCAGAGGATAAAGACGCGGACAAGGGGGTGCTGCGGTGTACGGCAGGGTGGTGAAGCGCGCGCTGGACGCGGCACTGGCCTTTTTGGCGCTGGTGGTGCTTTTGCCCTTCTTTCTGGTTTTCGCGCTGCTGATCAAGCTGGACTCGCGGGGGCCTGTTTTTTTTCGCCAAAAGCGGGTGGGGACGGGCAAGTGCACCTTCACAATCCTGAAATTCCGCACCATGCGCGCCGATACTCCGAAGGACGTGCCCACCCACCTGCTGGCCGACCCCGCCTCGCGCATCACGCGCATGGGGCGCTTTTTGCGGCGTACCAGCCTGGATGAACTGCCCCAGCTTATAAACATACTCGCCGGGCAGATGAGCCTTATAGGGCCGCGCCCGGCGCTGTGGAACCAGGACGATTTGGTGGCAGAGCGGGACAAATACGGCGCGAATGCCATTCGCCCGGGGCTGACGGGCCACGCCCAGGTGAACGGGCGGGACGAGCTGCCCATCCCCGTGAAGGCCGAGCTGGACGGCTATTACGCGCGGCACCTTGGCTTTGGGCTGGATGTGAAGATATTCTTTGCCACCATCCGCAATGTGCTGCGCGGCAGCGGGGTGGTGGAGGGGCGGGCGGAAGCCCCCGCGCCCCCAGAGCCAGGTGCGGCCGACAGCGAATAATATCACAAAGTCTATATGTCATTCTAAGGAGCGAAGCGACGAAGAATCCTTGGCCAATCGAATGTCTGTAGCTGAAGATTCTTCGCGGGGGCATATTGTGACGAGCCTGGCTTGGCGAAGCCAAACAGGCGAGCCCGCTTGCGGGTCGCTCAGAATGACAAGGAGAGTGTTAAATTTCCCATGTGCTGCGCGGCCAGCGGGTATCAACGGCCTTCGTAGGGGACGCCCCATTGGGCGTCTCCTTTTGGCGTTTTGATATCGAATGCGGGCGACCGTACATGACTGCTTCGCTAAATAATTCTTTTGCGCCACAGCCTCTGCTTGTACATTTCAGAGACAAATAGCTGCTAAAATGCTTGTGGCGGATTATGGAACGCGCACACCCCGGTTCCGCCTCTCATTCTTCGCCCGGCTTGGCCGTCATGGCGTTGAGGGCGCTTTGGGCCAGTTCGCGGTTTTGGGTGAGGGCGGCCAGCAGCAGCTTGTAGGCCTCGTCGCCGCATTCGATAAACCGCTCGCGCGCGGCCTCGGCCGAATGAGCGTCCGGCATATACAGTTCCAGCCGGAACAGCGGCCCGGCCTCGTCGCCGATAGCGCAGTGTACGCTGCGCCGGCCCGTGGCGGGGTCGGTGAGGATTTCGCTGTGGTGGGCGGCGGCCTTGGCGGCGTACTGCTGGGCGCGTATGCCCGCCCTCAGTGCGGCCTCCCGCACGCTGAGGGGCACGCTGCGGGCCAGACTGCGCCCCACGGTGCGTCCGGCCTCGGTAAGGGTGTAGCCCTCGTCGTCGCCCTCCACAAGCCCCTGTTCCTTTAGCTGAATGATGCTTTGGGCCAGCACGAAGTAGTTCACCAGCTCCTCGCCCAGCAGCACCTCGTCTATCTGCGCGCGGGAGGTGGGGGCAGGGATGCTGTCCAGCAAATAGCACAGCAATATGCGCACCTCGGTGGAGGTGGTAAGCCCGCCGGGCCGCACGCCCTCGTAAAAGTCGTTCATGGCCGAAACCTCCCTACGTGCCTGTATATCATAATATCATTATTATACCGGCTGGCCGGGGAACTTACAAGCGGATGGCCCCGCCCTGGCCGCCCGGCCTGCCGCTTTCCGTCGAATTCTGTACTGAAAACAGCGCAGGGCTGTGGAAACAATGGTTACAAAGTGATGTCAGCCATGTTTTCATAGTTGCCCCAGTGTGGAAAAATACTCGATAATGCGCAACAACAGCAATTTCCGACTTTTCCGCTTTGGGCGGAAATGCCGGTAAAACAAGGAAATACCTTGAAAATTTCGGCATTTATGCTATAATACAATCAAAATAGGCTATTTGTCGGCATCGTGCCGGTTTGAATAATATAATTTTCGATGATTAAATAGATATTGGCGCAGGGAAGCGCCAACCCAAGCTATGGCACATATTGGCTTTTTGCGGCTGGGAGCGAGGTGTATTATATGAAAAAGAAGGCAATTTTAACCGCGGCGCTGTGCCTGGTGCTGTGCGCCGGCGTGCTGGCCGCCGTTTTGCTGGGGCCGGGCCCGGCGCAGGGCGGCAACCTTGCGCCGCAGGGGTCTGCGCCCGTGGCCGATGTTCTGCCCCCGGCGGCCTCCGGCGCGGGCAGCGCCGCCGCGCCCGCCGAGGAAGAAGAGAGCGTCGATTCCGGTATGGGCAGTGAAACTCCCTCCGCCCAAAGCCAGGCAAAGCCCGCCGCGCCCGGCAGCAAGCCGGGCAGCGTTGCCGCTTCCGCTGTTTCACAGCCCGCCGCGCCCGCCGCCCCGCCGCCGGCCGATACCCCAGGCGCGACCCCCGCGCCCCCTGCTTCCAGCCCGGCGAACACCGGCCGCTGGGAGGGCGGCAAGTACCTGCTGCCAGACGGTTCCTACGCCACCGGCATCACCGTTATCGGCGGCGCCATCTATGGCTTTGACTCAAACGGCAACATGCTGCTGGGCCGCCACAAGCTAAACGGCGGATGGTACCACTTTGACGAAAATTCCGGCATGGCCCAAAAGGGCTGGCTGGCCGACCCTGAAAATACCGAGGCCTTCTATTACTACGGCGAACAAGGCGCGGCCCTCACCGGATTGCATCTGCTGGCCGACGGCAACCGCTATTATTTCGACGCTTCTACCGGCGCCCGCCAGCGCGGCCTCAAGCAAGTGGAAGGCCGCATCTACTATTTTGCCGGAAAGAACGACAGCGCCGTGACCGGCTGGAACACCATCTCCGCCGCCGAGGCCGCCGCGGCGGGCCTGACCCCGGACAATGGGAGCGCCCAGCCCCAGCCCGCCCCCCGCGCGCAGATGCTGCCCGAAGCCTTCGCAATGGCATCCGCCGGTGCGGAAGCCTCCGCCCCGGACGCTGTGGCCGGCGCACAGGCCGAAGCCTCCGCCCTTACTGAGAATCAAGGCGAAAACCGCTATCATTTTTCCGCTGAAACGCATTACGCCGCCACCGGCGTGCAGCCGATAGACGGCAAGGTATACGGCTTCACCTCCAAGGGCGTGCAGCTTGGCGGCTGGCAGTTCATGGGCGCAAAACTTTACAGCTTTACAGGCAGCGGCGGCAGCGCCCTCACCGCCGCCTGGGCCAGCCATCCCCAGGGCAGGGTATACCTCGGGGCCGACGGCGCGGCCCTTTCCGGCCTGCAGGAAATTGGGGGTGAACTATACTGGCTGGGCTTTGTGGCCGCCGGAGGCTGGATAAACGTAGACGGAGAGGTCTACTGCTTTGAAGGTGCAAACAACGCCGCCCTTAAAAGCCAGTGGAGGCTGCGCCCCGGCCACAGCTACCAAAGCTACCTCGGGGCCGACGGCAAGGCCTATCGCGGCGCGCGGAAGGTGGGGAGCACGCTCTATGGCTTTGCCGACGACGGCGAGGGCCTGCGGGGCATGAACAGCCTTGAGGGAAAGATTTATTTCTTCAATGAGGCCGACGGTGTGGCGCAAACCGGCTGGCTGCCCGCCGGCCAAAGGGATTACTACGTTGGCCCCGAGGGCTACGCATACACCGGCGTGCAGACTATCGAGGGAAAGATTTACTACTTCGAGCCCGCCACCGCCCAGAAAGGCACAGGCTGGGTGAAGTACAACGGCAAGAAATACCTGTTCGACGGTGCGGATTCCGAGGCTCGAACCGGCGAATATGAAACCGGCGCAAGCCACTACTATTTCGGCGCAGACGGCGCGGCCTACACCGGCCTGCGCAGCATTGGCGACGGCCTTTATTATTACGATGCCGAGGGCCTGCGCAAAAGCGGCTGGCAGGAGATTGCCGGCGCGCGCTACTACTTCGCGCAGGAGGGCGGCAAGGCCCGCATCGGCTGGTTCACCGACGTGACCAGCGGCGGCGTGTACTATTTTGGAACAGACGGCAAGGCTTATACCGGCAACCAAACCATCAACGGCATCGGCTACGCCTTCGCCGCCGACGGCAAGCTGAAACCCGGCAGCGAAGACGGAAAATGGCTGGTGGACGGCGGGAACACCTACTACCTGCGCGCCGACGGCAGCCCCGTGATTGGCCTTGCGGACATTGCCGGCGCAAAGTATTACTTCAACGAAAACGGTGTGCGCCAAAGCGGCAAAATCACCCTCTCCGGGCGGCAATATTTCTTCGACCCCCAAAACGAGTGCAAGGCCGCCGCCGGCTGGCAGCCCACGGCCGAGGGCAAATATTACTACGGGCCGGAGGGCTATGCCTACACCGGCGTGTGCGAGGTGGACGGCGCGCTGTATGGCTTTGCCGAGGACGGCCTGATGCTGACCGGCGCCGTCGCCCAAAATGGGGCGCGGTACTGGTTCGGCGCCGACGGCAAGGCCCTTTCCGGCTGGCAACCGGGCAGCGACGCCTTGGCCCGTTACTATGCCCCCGGCGCGTTCACGGCGCTCACCGGCATGCAGGCCGTGGACGGAAAACTCTACTGGTTCGACGATGCCGGCCTGCGCCAAAGCGGCTGGCGCCGCGGCGAGAACGGCTTATTGTACTATTTCAAAACCACGGATGACTTTTCCGCCGTTACCGGGGCCTACCACGGTGAAAACGGCCAGTATTACTTCACGCCCGAGGGCTATGCTTTGGTGGGCCTTGTGCGCTACGAGGAAGGCGGCCCCTGGTATTACCACAACGCCGAGGGTTTGCGCCAAAGCGGCTGGCAGCGCATCGCCGGCAAGCGGTACTACTTCGGCGATGACGGCGCGGCCTACACAGGTCTGCGCGCGGTGGATGGCGACAGCTATTATTTCAATGAGGAATTCGCCTTCGCGCTCACGGGCCTTTGCGAGATTGACGGCGTCACCTATGTCTTCGACGAGGACGGCAAGCTGATTGCCTCCGACGCTCCGGCGGGCTACGCATGGAAAATCATCGGCGGCGTGCCGCACTATGTGGATGCCGATGGCCAGCCGCCGGAAGCGGGGCTTAACAAAATTGACGGCTACTGGTATTGGCTGAGCGAAGCGGGCGCGGCTGAAACCGGCTGGAAAACGCTGGACCTGCCGGGCGAAGACGGCGAGACCCTCAGCCGCCGTTACTACTTCGGCCAGGACGGCCGGGCCGTTATCGGCTGGCACGTGCAGGACGGCGGCACCTATTGCTTTGGCGCAGAGGGCTATGCCCTCACGGGTATCCAGAGCCTGGGCGGCGTGAAATATGAGTTCGGCGATGACGGCAGGCTCATCACCGGCGAAGCCCCGGCGCACAGCCGCTGGGAGACGGACGAAAACGGCGAAGAAACCATGTATCGCGGCCCGGACGGCGCGCTGGCCCTGGGCCTCACCCGTATAGGGGAGGACTGGTACTTCTTCGGCCAAGACAACAAAATGACTACGGGCTGGCAAGGTACCGGGGACGCGCGCTATTACTTCGGCGAGGACGGCACAGCCCTGAAGAACGGCTGGCATCAGGTGCCGGAAACCCTGCCCGCCGGGGAAACCGTCACGCGCTGGTATCACTTCGCCGGAAACGCCCGCCAACTCACCGGCTGGCAGTACCGCAGCGAAAACGAGGCCAATTACACCTACTATTACTTCGCCGACGGCGCGTTGCCTTACGGATGGAGCGAAGTGAACGGCGCCCGCCGTTACTTTTACCCCGAGGGCCATATGGCCACGGGCTGGGCGGAAATTGACGGCCAGCGCAGCTACTTCTTTACGAATGGCGAGCGGGCCGTGGGCGTTTGCACCATCGAGGGCAAACTGTATTCCTTCGATAATGACGGCCGCATGCAAACCGGCTGGAACGTGGACGCCGAGGGCCACCGCTATTACTTCGGGCCGGAGGGCGCGGCTTCGGGCTGGCAGAAGATAGAGGAGCGGTGGTACCGCTTCGACACCGCCAGCTTCCGCCAGCTCACGGGCTGGCAGTATCGCAGCGAGGGCGACGAGCGTTACACCTTCTTCTACAACGCCGATGGCAGCCTGCCCACAGCGGGAGATGCCCTGCTGGGCGGTGTGCCGCGCTATTTCTTCCCAGACGGCCACATGGCTGTAGGCTTTGAGATGATAGACGGCTGGCTGTGCTATTTCGCCACCAGCGGCGAGCGTGTGACCGGTACGGCAATAATCGGCGGGGTGAGCTACGCCTTTGGCCCCGAGGGCCGTTTGACGCCGGGCTGGAACACCGGCAGCCTTGGCCGGTACTACTACGGCGAACACGGCGCCCTCAAAGGCTGGGAAACCATCGGCGGCGTGTGGCATCGCTTCCACGACGAAACCGCCGTGCAGCTTACCGGCTGGCAAACCCGCACGGATGGCGGCGAAACTACCAGCCACTATTTTAGCGCCGCCGGCGAGCCTTCCGTGGGTTGGACTGGCAGCGGCGCCGCCCGCCGCTACTTCCACGCGGACGGCAGCGCCGCCGAGGGCTGGGAGGACGTAGACGGCCTGCGCTACTACTTCCGGTCTGGCGGCCTTAGAGCCACGGGTGTGGTGGATATTGACGGTACGCCGCATTCCTTCGATGAGGACGGACAGTTGTTGCTGGGCTGGAACACAAGCGAGGACGGCAACCGCTACTACTTTGGCGAGGGCGGCGCCGTGTTCAAGGGCTGGCAAAGCGCGGAGGGGCGGCTGTATCACTTCGACGAGGCCACCGGTGCGCAGCAATTGGGCTGGCAGCAGCGCGCGGCGGACGGAAAAACGCTTTACTATTATTACTTCGCGAACGGCACCTTGCCCCAGGCCGGCTGGAACACGGCCATCGACGGCGCCTCCCGCTATGTGATGGAGGACGGCCAGCTTGGGCAGGGCTTTATGGCCATAGACGGCAAGCTGATGTGCCTGACAGAAAAGGGCGAGGCACTTTCCGGCTGGCAGCAGATAGACGGCCGCTGGTATCTGTTCAGCGTCGAGGGCGTGCAGCAAACCGGCTGGCAGACCCGCATTACGGAGACAGGCTATGCGGCGCTGTACTATTACTTTGAAGACGGCAGCCTGCCCCCCGCCGGCTGGACGAACACCGTGGAGGATACCCGACGCTACATTATGGCAGACGGCGAGACCGCGCGCGGCTGGCTGACCCTGGACGGCTTCAAGTATTACTTCGAGGAGGGCGGCGTGCCGCTGGTGGGCCGTCACAGCGTAGAGGGCGTTAGCTATTTCTTCGACGCCGAGGGCCGCATGGTGGCCCCGCCCAGCATCACCAAGGTGGCGGTGGATTCCGGTTCCGCCGTTACAAAGAACGTGACCGTTACTGCCGCGGTGAGCCCCCTGCTGCCGGATAAGGCCATCCTCTACAGCTTCGACGCCGGTAAAACCTGGCAAAGCGCCAACAAGGCCGCCTACAACGTGAGCAGCGGCGCTGTTACCATCCCGAAAAACAGCATTCAGGTGAAAGACAGCGCGGGCAGCGTGTTTGTGTACGACAAGGCCGTCACCGTGCCCATGGGCCGCAGCCACGGCGTGGACGTGGCGCTCTATCAGGGCCAGGTAGATTGGGCCAAGGTGAAGCAAAGCGGCCAGGTGCAGTTTGCCATCATCCGCTCCCTGCGCTGGGATTCCGCCAAGGGCGGCTACGCCATCGACCCTTACTTCGAGCAAAACGTGCGCGGGGCCAAGGCCAACGGCATCAAGGTGGGCACCTACCTTTACAGCTACGCTTTTAACGACAAAGAGATGGAAGAGGAAGTCCGCTACTTCATGAACTCGCCCGAGATACAGCGGATGCTAAATAGCGGCAGCTATTTTGATTTACCGGTCTTCATCGACTATGAGGACCCGCTTATCTCCAAGAACACGGCCAACCAGACCATCGACCAGCGCACTCGTACCGTGCGTTACGGAATGGTGCTTATTGAACAACTATCCGGCTACCGCTTCCGCCCCGGCTTCTATGTGAACTACAGTTGGGCTATCAATATGATAAACGCCGCGCAGCTGCAAGGCGAGGGCTACGACTTCTGGCTGGCCCGCTGGAGCAGCGCCCACGGCTGGACGAACCCCGGCGCGCCCGCCCTCTGGCAATACTCGAACGGTGAGGGCCACGCCAACATCCCCGGCATCAACGCCCGGGTAGACCGCAACTGGCAATATAAAAACTATGCCGGAGACATTGACGGCGGGAAGATACCCACGCCGGACCCGGGCGGCCCCGTGGCCGGCGGTATGCTCACTGTTACAAACCAGGGCACCGGCAAGGCCGTCACCGGCAGCGCCGCCGACATCTTGGCCCAAATTGTAATGGCGGAGGTGGGAGGCTTTAACAACGCCGAGGTGTACAAGGCCCAGGCCATAGCAGCCCACGCCTGGATACTGAACCAGTACAGCCAAGGCGTGGCCGCCCCCAGAGTGGCCCTGAAAGCGCCCACCGGCGCCGTGACAAGCGCGGTGAACGCCGTGGCCGGCAAAACCCTTACCTACAACGGCCAGCCCGCGCTGACGCCCTATTACGCCTACTCCAACGGCAAAACCAACGACGCGAGGTACTGGAACCCCGCGAACAACATCCCCTATCTGGTAACGGTGGACAGCAGCTATGATACCAGGTTTGAGGCCAGAACCAAAACCATTTCAGAGGGCGACCTTAAAAACAAGCTAAAGAGCATCTACGGCTACGACGTGACCGCCGGCTACGCCCCGCAGGACTGGGTGAAGATAACCGGCACGAACTCCGGCGGATATGTTACGGCCCTGAACGTGTGCGGCCGAACGCCAAAGCCCGATTATTTCATTACCAACATCGTGTCCGGCATCGGTTCGCCCAGCTTCACGGTCAGCTATTCCGGCGGCACCTTCACCTTCACCTACCGGGGCTTGGGCCACGGCATTGGTATGAGCCAGCAAGGCGCCAACGGCATGGCCCAGCAGGGCAAAAACTACAAACAGATACTGGCCCACTATTACCCAGGTACCCAGATAGTGGATTTGTAGTTTCCGGCAAAGGGGCTGCTGCAAAGCGATTGTTATCGGATTGCAGCAGCCCCTTTAATTTTACGAAACAGTAGGGGGAATAAAAGGTTTGAATAATAAAGTGTATCTGCTGATCCATGCGTATGAATATGGAGAGGAAAATGAGCATGAAGAAATAAAAACGCTGGGAATTTACGCATTAAAAAAAGATGCTGTTGAGGCAAGGGATAGATAATATCAATTGCCCGGATTCAGCAAATACCCAAAAAAATGTTTTTGTATTCAACGCTACACACTTGGCAAAGACAATGAATGGACAGACGGATTCATTAACTGGGATGATGCTTCCAGTATCGTTGAATAATTGCCTTGAGGCTAACGCGCGCTAGCCAATCCCAGTGCATCTGCACAGAAATGCCCTGCGATGTGGGATGATAATGGTGAATGCCGAGAAATTTGGCGGCGGGCGGCTTTGCCTGAAAGCATGAGGGGCGCTGTTTCGTTTTATAAACAGCAGGGATAGCCCTGCGGTTTCGCATAAAGGCACGGCCCGCAAAAATCGGGGGTGATTTTTGTGTCGAAACAGGTTATAATAGGACAGATTGATTAGCAAACGGCACGTGAACATTAAGAGGAATTGAGGAAGGTGAGGGGCCCCATGTTTTCGGGGATGATAGAGGGGGTATTGGCACAGGCGCCTAACCCCGCGCAGGTTGTGCTGGTGTTTTTTGCCTACAGCCTCATCGGCTATATCATGGAGTGTGTGGTGCTCACCATCGAGCACCGCAGCCTTGTGTTGGATAGGGGCTTTGCCAGCCATCTGCCGCTGTGCGTCATCTACGGCTTCGGCTGCCTTTTCGGCTATATACTGATGCGCCCCTTTGCGGATAATTTACCGCTGCTGTTCCTCATGGGGGCGGTGATGTTCACGGCCTTTGAGTTCGCGGTGGGCCAGGTTCAAATACGCCTGTTTGGCGATTATTGGTGGGACTACAGCCACAAACGCCTGAACTACAAGGGCATCATCTGCCTGCAAAGCACCATTGGCTGGGGCATTGGGGCCGTGGTGCTGGTGCGCGGGCTGCATGGGTTTGTGGATAATACCGTGGGGTATGTGCCCGCCAAATGGGAAGGGCCTGTGGCCATTGCCCTGGTGGCGCTGTACCTGGCCGATTTTCTGTACAGCGCCTGGGTGGCGCGCCGGCAGTATAACGCCGAAGATGAAGCGGGGCCTGAAACTTACGAGCGGGCCGAGATAGGATGAACGAACGCATGGAGCTTGTTTTAACGCGCTTCGGCGGCGAAGTGCTGGTGCCGGACGATGCTGAATACCTGGCCGAGGTTGGTGACATACTGGGCAACGAGACGGTGCTCTCCATGGAGAAGTACCCCCAGCACGGGCACACCTCGTGCCTTGCGCACAGCGTGGCGGTGAGTTACCTTAGCTGGCGCAGCTGCAAAAAGCTGGGGCTGAACGCCCGCGCCGCGGCCCGTGGCGGCCTCTTGCACGATTTATTTCTCTACGACTGGCACACCCGCTACAAGGAGGCAGGTGACGCCTTTCATGGCCTCACGCACCCGCGCATCGCGCTGGAAAACGCCGCCCGGCAGTTCCGGCTTAGCGAAAAGGAACGGGATATCATTTTAAAGCATATGTGGCCGCTTACGCTGCGCCTGCCCCGCCACCGGGAAAGTTTTGTGGTGTTGTTCTATGATAAGATATGCTCCGCGAGGGAGACCCTGCGGCGGCCGCTGTTTTAGCCGGGATAATGTGTCGTCCAGAGGCCGTCCCCTACAATAGGCCGTGTCCTGTTGTGTAGGGGGCGATTTTTCATGCCCAATTTCGCCTCGCTTTCGTTGCGCGGGCAGCGGCTTTGGTGTATACTATATTCGTTGTGATTTGCGAAAGTACAGCGGAGGGCCGGCATGGACGTTCAGGTGGGAGACACCATCATCGCCCGCAAAAACCATCCTTGCGGCGGCGCTTCTTTTACGGTGCTGCGCGTGGGCATGGATTTTCGCATTCGCTGCGATAACTGCGGCCGCGAGGTAATGCGGCCCCGGGCCAAAATAGAAAAGAACATAAAAAAGCTGATACGGGACGGTGGGGAGGTAAAGATACGCTGATGTTTGACAAGCTGGACGCGGTGCGCAGCCGCTATGAGGAGATAACGCGGCGATTGCAGGATGCGGCCACCGTGACAGACCCTGATAAATACCGCTCTTTGATGAAGGATTATAAGCAACTAAGCCCCATAGTGGAAACTTATGAAGCCTACACCGCCGCCCGCCGCGCAAACGAGGAGGCCAGGGCCCTGCTGGACGAAGGCGGCGACGCCGAACTGAAAGAATTGGCCCGCGAAGAACTGGAAGAAAGCCGGGAGCAAATGGACGCCTTCGCCGAAAAGCTGCGGGTGCTGCTGCTGCCGAAAGACGAAAACGACGAGCGCAGCGTCATCATGGAGATACGCGGCGGCACCGGGGGCGAGGAGGCCGCCCTGTTCGCCCACAGTTTGTATCGGCTGTACAGCATGTACGCCGAGCGCAAGGGCTGGAAAACCGAGATTTTAAGCGCCAACGAAACCGAACTGGGCGGCATGAAGGAAGTGCAGTTCAGCGTGGAGGGGGAGGGCGTTTACAGCCGCCTGAAGTACGAGGCCGGCACCCACCGCGTGCAGCGTGTGCCTGAAACCGAGGCCCAGGGCCGCATTCACACCTCGGCCGTCACCGTGGCGGTGATGCCCGAGGCCGACGAGGTGGACGTGGACATAAACCCCGGCGATTTGAAGATAGACACCTACCGTTCCTCCGGTGCGGGCGGGCAGCATGTGAACAAGACCTCCAGCGCCATTCGCATCACCCACCTGCCCACGGGCACGGTGGTGGAGTGCCAGGACGAGCGCAGCCAGCACAAAAATCGCGACAAGGCGATGATGGTGCTGCGCAGCCGCCTGCTGGCCGAGAAACAGGCCGCCCAGAAAAACGAGATAGACGCCGAGCGCCGCAGCCAGGTGGGCAGCGGCGACCGCTCGGAACGCATACGCACTTACAACTACCCGCAGAACCGCGTCACCGACCATCGCATCAACCTGACGCTGTACAAGCTGGATGTTGTGATGGAAGGCGATTTGGACGACATCGTGAACCCGCTGATTGCCGCCGACCAGGCCGAAAAGCTGCAGGCGGCTTCGGGGGAATAAGCTTTGAAGACAGACCTTTTACCCGCCACCGGGGAAAACATAGCCCTTGCCGCCTCTCTGCTGCGCGGGGGTGGGGTGGTGGCGATGCCCACCGAAACGGTGTACGGCCTGGCCGCCGACGCTTTCAGCGACAAAGCCGTGGCGCGCATCTTCGAGGCTAAGGGCCGCCCGCAGGACAATCCCCTCATTGTGCACATAGCCGAGGCGGAGGACTTGGGCCTTGTGGCCCGCGAGATGCCGAAGGAGGCCCTCGCGCTGGCCGAGGCTTTCTGGCCTGGGCCTCTGACCTTGGTGCTGCCTCGGCAAAGCCGCCTGGCTGCCGGTGTGAGCGCGGGGCTGGACACCGTGGGGGTACGTTTGCCGGCCCACCCTGCTGCACGGGCGCTGATACGCGCCGCCGGTATGCCTCTGGCGGCCCCCTCGGCCAACCTCTCCGGCAGCCCCAGCCCCACCACGGCCCGGCACGTGCGGGCGGACCTTGACGGCCGCATCCCCCTGATACTCGACGGAGGCAACAGCCCGGTGGGGGTAGAGTCCACGGTGCTGTCTCTCGCTGGGGAGCCAACGGTGCTGCGGCCCGGCTTTGTCACGGCGGAGGAGATAGCCGAGGCGCTGGGTTGTCCGGTGGCTCTGTCGCCCTATATCGGGCGCGCGCCAGATGAAAACCTGCGGCCCGAAAGCCCCGGCATGAAGTACCGGCACTATGCCCCAAGGGCGAAAATCACCATCATTGATGGAGACTACAGCCGATATAACTTGATACTAAGCAAAATAATACTGAACAGCGACAGAGCTTTACAGGCGCCGATTTACGCTTTGTGCTTCGAGGGCGAGGAGGCCGGGCTACCGCTGCCGGCTGTCTGCTTCGGCAGGGCCGGGGACGCCGCCTCACAGGCGGCGGCGCTATTCGATGCGCTGCGCCGCTTGGACGCGCTGGGCGCGAAAACCGTTTACGCCCGTATGCCGGGCGGCAGCGGCCAGGCCCTGGCGGTGCGCAACCGCCTGCTGCGGGCCGCAGGTTTCCGGGTGATGGGAGCCAAGTAAAGCATGGGGGGTAAGGCCATGTGGATAGTGGGCATAACGGGCCGTTCCGGCAGCGGCAAGTCCACCGTGACGGCCCATTACGCGGGCCTTGGCTACCCGGTGGCTGACGGCGACGCCCTTTCCCGCCGGGTGACGGAACCTGGCAGCCCCTGCCTGGCAGAGCTTACCAAGGCTTTCGGCGAGGGCATTTTGTGCCCCGACGGCACGCTCGACCGCAAGGCCCTTGCCCGCCTGGCCTTTGCCGGTGAGGACGCCAACCGAAAGCTCATGGCCATTACTCACCCGGCTATTTCGCGCGAGATGCGGCAAATGGCCGCCGAGGCCAAGGCGGGAGGCGCGAAGCTGTTCTTCTTGGACGGCGCCATGATAGTGGGCGGCCCGGCGCAGGCCGAGTGCAAGAAGCTTATCGTAGTGAGGGCGGGTAAAAGCCTCTCCGTCAGCCGCATTATTCTGCGGGACGGCATATCCAAAACCGCCGCAGCCCAGCGCCTGGCGGCCCAGCTGCCCGAAACCGCGCTGCTGGCCGCCGCCGACTATGTGATAGACAACAACGGCAGCCAAGCGGCCCTGCTGCGGCAGGCCGACGAGGTGCTGGAAGACCTGTTGAAGCTGTGGGAGGGGGAGAGTTCTAATCAATGAGATAGCAGCGAAGACCCTGCCGAAAAAACGAAACAAGGCAAGAATGACGGCCATTATCTGCGCGGGGCTGGCGCTGTTGCTGGCGGCTGGGGCCTTGGGCTTTCGCCTGTACAGGCGGCACAGCTACCCTTTGCGCTATACCGCCGAGGTGGAGCGATGGGCCGGGGAATACGGCCTGGACCCCTACCTCGTGTACAGCGTCATCCGCACCGAGAGCAGCTTCGATCCCTCGGCCCAATCCAGCGCCGGGGCCATCGGCCTGATGCAGATGACAAGCGATACCTTCGACTGGATAAAATCCCGCATCGCAGAGGACGAGCCGCTGGTGTTCGAGGATTTGTATCAGCCCGGCAACGCTATACGCTTCGGCTGCTGCTACCTCGCCATATCGCTGGAACGCTACGGCGGAGACGTGCCCACGGCGGCCGCAGCCTACCACAGCGGCTGGGGCACCGTGGACGGCCTGCTGGCCGAGAGCGGCGGCGAAGTGCTAAGCGAATTCCCCTATCGGCAAATGAGCCACTATGTGGATAAAATAAACCGAAGCTATGAGACGTACCTGCGCTTGTACGCCGGGTAGAAAGGAACCGTTATGGCAAAGGAAAAAGCGAAGAGCAAGCCCGAGGCAAAGCCCGAAAAGGAGGGCCGCGCCAAGAAACTGGCCGGGGAACTTCTGATGACGCCCCGGCACACCGCCGAAAAATACCCGGAGGCTTTTGACAAGGCCCTGGCCTTCTGCGAGGGCTACAAGGCCTTCCTGGACGAAGGCAAAACCGAGCGGGAGGCTGCCGCCGCCAGCCTGAAGCTGCTGAAAAAGGCCGGTTATAAGCCCTACAAGCCTCAGATGGCCGTAAAGCCAGGCGATAAGGTCTATATTTTGCACCGCGGCAAGGCCGTCATCGCGGCCACCATCGGCAAAGAGGGCCTTGAAAAGGGCCTGCGCCTGGCCGTGGCCCACATCGACAGCCCGAGGCTGGACTTAAAGGCAAGGCCCCTGTATGAGGCCGACGAGTTCGCGCTGCTGAAAACCCACTACTACGGCGGCATCCGCAAGTACCAGTGGGTGGCGGTGCCCCTTTCTATGCACGGCGTGGCCGTGACGAAGGACGGTAAGACGGTGGAAGTACGCCTTGGGGAAGAAGCGGGCGAGCCCCAATTCACCATCACCGACCTGTTGCCACATTTGGCCGCGGAGCAGAGCAAGCGCAGCCTGGCCGAGGGCATCAAGGGTGAAGAACTGAACATTCTGGTTGGGTCGCTGCCCTTTGACGAGCCGGAGGCCAAGGACGCCGTGAAGCTGGAAACCATGCGCCGCATCAACGAAAAATATGGAATCACTGAGTGCGATTTCAGTCGCGCGGAGTTTGAGTTCGTGCCGGCATACAAAGCGCGGGATATCGGCTTTGATTTGAGCCTGCTGGGCGCCTACGGCCAGGACGACCGCGTGTGCGCCTACACCTCGCTGATGGCCGAAATAGAGGCGAAAAACCCCGCTTATACCACGGTGTGTGTGCTGACGGACAAGGAGGAAACCGGTTCGGACGGCAATACGGGCCTTGCCGGGGATTTCCTTTTCCACTTTTTAGAGATGCTGGCCGAGAGCCAGAAGGCGGATTACCGGCTGATGTACGCCAATTCAAAGTGCCTTTCGGCCGACGTGAATGCCGCCTACGACCCCACCTTCCCCGGCCCCTTTGAAAAGCAGAACAGCAGCTTTGTGAACCACGGCGTGGTGATTACCAAATATACCGGCGCGCGCGGCAAAAGCGGCACCTCAGACGCCTCGGCGGAGTTTATAGGTGAGGTGACGCTGATGCTGGACAAGGCCGGCGTGGCCTGGCAAACCGGCGAGCTTGGCAAGGTGGACGCCGGCGGCGGCGGCACCATCGCAAAGTTTGTGGCCAACCGCAATATCGATGTGGTGGATGTAGGGGTGCCGGTGCTGTCTATGCACTCGCCCTTTGAAGTGACCGGCAAGCTGGACGTGTACCACACCTATCTGGCCTTTAAGGCATTCGCCGAATAGGGCGAACGACGAACCGGGAGGAAGACATCATGGCGGGAAGAAGCGCGAAAATAAGCCGGAAAACCTCTGAGACTGATATTGAACTGAGCCTGTGCCTGGACGGCGCGGGAAAAGCCGCCGTGAACACGGGCGTTGGATTCTTCGACCATATGCTTGCGGCCTTTGCCCGCCACGGCCTGTTTGATTTGGAAGTTATCTGCAAGGGCGATCTTCATGTGGACGGCCACCACAGCGTGGAGGACGTGGGCATCGCTTTGGGGCAGGCCATCGCCAAGGCTTTGGGAGACAAGGCGGGTATTTGCCGCACCGGCAGCTGCACCATGCCTATGGACGAGGCGCTGGTGCTGTGCGCGGTAGACCTTTCCGGCCGGGCTTATTTTTCGAGCGATTTGGCCTTCACCGTGCCAAGGATAGGTGAATTTGACACCGAGATGACCGGCGAGTTTTTCTGTGCCGTGGCCAATGCCGCCGGCATGAACCTGCACTTTGTGCAGCATCGCGGCGTGAACAATCATCACATCGCCGAGGCCGCCTTCAAGGCCTTTGCCCGCGCGCTGGACGCCGCCACCGCCGCCGACGCGAGGGTGCAGGGCGTGCCCTCCACCAAGGGTGTGCTGTGCTGAGCGTATGTCATTCTGAGCGACCCGCAAGCGGGCTCGCTTGTTTGGCTTCGCCAAGCCAGGCTCGGCACAATATGCCCCCAGCGAAGAATCTTTAGCTTTAGAAATTCGATTGGCCAAAGATTCTTCGTCGCTTCGCTCAGAATGACAATAATCATTGCTTACCTAAGGCAAAGGCCGGGGACGGCGGGAGGCGGACAAATATGGAGAAAAAGACGGCGCTGTATCAAAAACATCTGGACTGCGGGGCGAAGATGGTGGAGTTTGCGGGCTACCTGATGCCCATCCAGTATCCCGGTGGCGTGATTGCCGAGCACATGGCGGTGCGGCAGGCCGCCGGGCTGTTCGACGTATCCCACATGGGGGAGTTTGAGTTGAGCGGCCCGGACGCCATGGCCGTGCTGCAGCGGCTTTTGACGAACGACATGGCCGATATGCCCATTGGCGCTTGCCGATATAGCCCCATGTGCAACCTTGAGGGCGGCGTGGTGGATGATCTTATCACCTACCGCAAGGGCGAGGATGCCTTTTTGCTGGTGGTGAACGCCTCAAACCGCGAGAAGGATTTTGCCTGGATGCAACGCTTCCTGAAAGGGGAGGCCGCGCTGAAAGACGTTTCCGACGAAACGGCCGAACTGGCCCTGCAGGGCCCGCGCTCGCTGGAGATACTGGCGCCGCTTACCGAAGGCGGGGCGGCGGCGCTGCCCGAAAAATACTATACCTTCCGCGACGGCCTTGTGGTGGCCGGGGTAAAGTGCCTTGTGTCCCGCACCGGCTACACCGGCGAGGACGGCTTCGAGCTTTACTGCGCGGCCGGAGATTCCCCGGCCCTGTGGGACGCCCTGCTGGCCGGCGGGAAGGGTGCGGGCCTTGTGCCCTGCGGCCTGGGTGCGCGGGACACCCTGCGCCTTGAGGCCGGTATGCCCCTTTACGGACACGAGATGGACGAGGACATCACGCCGATGGAGGCCGTGCTGGGTATTTTTGTGAAGATGGACAAGCCGGACTTCAACGGCAAGGCTGCCCTTGAGGCCAAGGGCAAGCCTGCCCGCCGCCGCACGGGGCTGCGCGTTACCGGACGGGGCATCGCCCGTCAGGGGGCCGAGGTTTACGCCGGGAACAAGATGGTGGGCGTCGTCACCTCAGGCACGCAACTGCCCTTCCTGGGCTGGCCGGGCGCCATGGCGCTGGTAGACGCGGAGCACCGCGAGCCGGGAACCGTGCTGGAAGTGGATATCCGAGGCCGCCGCGCGGAGGCCGAGGTGGTGAAAACACCGTTCTACAGGCGATAAAGGGTTCCACAAGCGAATAAAAATAACTGGGGGTCATGGCATGAACATTCCGAAGGAACTGAAGTATTCAAAAAGCCACGAGTGGGTGCAGGAAACCGATGACGGCGCCGTGAGGATTGGCCTCACCGACCACGCCCAAAGCGAAATGGGCGATTTGGTATTCATCGACCTGCCCACCGTGGGCGACGAATTGCACATGGGTGAAACCTTTGCCGACGTGGAGTCTGTAAAAGCGGTGAGCGATGTGTATAGCCCGGTGAGCGGTATTGTGGCCGCCGTAAACGAAGACGTGATGGACAACCCTGCCCTGATAAACGCCGACTGCTACGGGGCCTGGCTGGTGGAGGCGCGGGACGTGACCGAAACCGAAGACCTGCTGGATGCCGCCGCCTACGAGGCCCTTGTGGCCAAGGAGGGCTGAGGATGGGCGGATATATGCCCGTCACCGAGGCCGACCGGCGAGAGATGCTGGCGGCCGTTGGCGTAAAGAGTGCGGATGAACTGTTCCGCGATATTCCGGCAACCCTGCGCTGCGGCGCGCTACGCCTGCCCGAGGGCAAGAGCGAACTGGAACTGCGCCGCACCGTGGAGGGCTACGCCGCCCAAAATACTGTGTTCCCCACAGTGTTTCGGGGCGCGGGGGCCTACCGGCACTACATCCCGGCCATCGTGAAAGAGGTGGCGTCAAAGGAAACCTTTGTCACCGCCTACACGCCCTACCAGGCCGAGATTAGCCAGGGGGTCTTGCAGGCCATTTTTGAATATCAGAGCGAGATATGCGCCCTCACGGGCATGGATGTGTCAAACGCCTCGGTGTACGACGGCGCCGCTGCGGCTGCCGAGGCGGCGGCCATGTGCCGGGAGCGCGCCCGGCAGCGCGTGCTGGTGGCGCAAAGCGCCGCCCCCGGCGTGGCAGCCACATTGGAAACCTACTGCCGGGCCGCCGGCGTGCCCTGCCAAACGCTGCCGGAAGTGGGCGGGCGGCTGGATATGGCCGCACTGAAAGCGGCCCTGGGCGACGACGTGGCCTGCCTTTACCTGCAAAGCCCCAACTACTGGGGCCTTGTGGAGGACGTGGCCGCAGCCGCCGAGGCCTGCCGCGCCGCCGGCGCGAAGCTGGTGCTGGGTATGAACCCCATGGCTATGGCGCTGCTGGCAAGCCCGGCGGAGCTGGGGGCCGATATCGCCGTGGGGGAGGGCCAGCCCCTTGGCCTGCCGCTGGCCTTTGGCGGGCCTTACCTCGGCTTTATGGCATGCAAAAAGGAACTGATGCGCCGCCTGCCGGGCCGTGTGGTGGGCCAAACCACCGACGCCGACGGGCGGCGCTGCTTCGTGCTGACGTTGCAGGCACGGGAACAGCATATCCGCCGGGAAAAAGCGCAAAGCAGCCTGTGCTCGAACCAGGCGCTGTGCGCCCTTGCAGCCACGGCCTACCTTGCGGCCATGGGGCCGCGCGGCCTTGCCGAGGCCGCCCGCCAGTGCTACGCCAAGGCCCATTACGCCGCCGAGGCCCTTGAAAGGGCCGGTTGCCCCCGCCTGCACGAAGGGGAGTTCTTCCACGAGTTTGTCACGCGCTGCCCCGTGGAACCTGGCCGCCTGATGGCGGCCCTTGAAAAAGAGGGCATTTTGGGCGGCCTGCCGGTGGAAGGCGGCGTGCTGTGGTGCTGCACCGAGATGAACACAAAGGACGAAATAGACCGCCTTGCGGCCATTTGCCGGGAGGTGGCGCAATGAGCGGATTGAATGAGATGAAGCTGATTTTTGAAAAAAGCCTGCCCGGCACGGGCTGCGATGTGCTACCGCCCTGCGACGTGCCCGAGGCGCTGCCTGAAACCGCCCTGCGCCGCCGCGCGCCGCTGCCCCTGCCGGAGCTGGCCGAGGGGGAGATAGCCCGGCATTATTCGGCGCTGGAACGCCGCAGCCATGGCGTGAACAACGGGTTTTACCCGCTGGGCTCCTGCACCATGAAGTATAACCCCAAAATCGACGAGGAAATGGCCGCCCTGCCGGGCTTTACGGGCGTACACCCCCTGCAGCCCGCGCACACGGCGCAGGGCTGCCTGGCTGTGCTGCGCGAGGCCGAACAACTCTTGTGCGAAGTAACCGGCATGGACGCCATGAGCTTCCAGCCGGCCGCCGGCGCGCAGGGGGAGTTTACCGGCATTGCCATGATGAAGGCCTGGCACGAAAAGCGCGGCGAGGGCACGCAGCGCACGAAGATGCTGGTGCCGGATTCCGCCCACGGCACAAACCCGGCCTCCGCCGCCATGAACGGCTACACCGTGGTGAGCATCAAGAGCGGGCCGGACGGCTGCGTAGACCTTGAAGCCCTGCGCGCCGCCGCCGGGCCGGACACCGCCGGCCTGATGTTGACAAACCCCAACACCCTGGGCCTTTTCGATTCAAACATCGCCGAAATTACCGAAATTGTTCACGCCGCCGGCGGCCTGTGCTACTACGACGGCGCCAACCTGAACGCCGTGATGGGCATCGCCCGCCCGGGAGACATGGGCTTTGACGTGATTCACCTGAACCTGCACAAGACCTTTGCCGCCCCGCACGGCGGCGGCGGGCCGGGCAGCGGCGCCGTGGGCTGCAAGGCCTTTCTGGCTCCCTTCCTGCCATCGCCCGGCGTCGCGGAAAAAGACGGTGTGTTCACCTTCGAGGCCAAAAGGCCGGACAGCATCGGCAAGGTACAGGCCTTCTACGGCAACTTCCTCGTCACGCTCAAGGCCCTGTGTTACATCCTCAGCCTGGGGCGCGGCGGCATACCCGAGGCCGCGAAGGGCGCGGTGCTGAACGCCAATTACCTGATGTGCCGCCTGGCCGCGCCGGGCGAAGCGGCCTACGAGCGCGGCTGCATGCACGAGTTTGTGCTGAGCATGAGCGCGCTGAAAAAGGCCACCGGCGTTTCGGCGCTGGATTTGGCCAAGGGTTTGCTTGATTACGGCATTCACCCGCCCACCATGTACTTCCCCCTGATTGTGGAGGAGGCGCTGATGTTTGAGCCCACCGAGACCGAAAGCCGCCAAACGCTGGACGAGGCGGCAAAGGCTTTCCGCGCTTTGGTGGACGAGGCTTACAGCGACCCCGAGGCCCTGCACAGTGCCCCGCACCACAGCCCCGTGCGCCGCCCCGACGAAGTGTCCGCCGCGCGCAACCCGGTGCTGCGGTATGTCGCCAATGATTCATTATAGCCCAAGCAAGCCGGAGGCTTCTCCCTCATATAGCAGCGTCAGCCGGTGCATGGCCCGCGTACACGCGATATAGAGTAGTTGCGCGTCATATTTTGTGCTGTAGTTCCCGCTGTTAACCTGGGGAAGGATTACTTCGTCAAACTCAAGGCCCTTGCACATTTGGATGGATGCGACGGACACGCCGCCTGCAAAGCGGGTGCTGTCCGAAGAAATCAAATGAACATCGCAATCCGGCGATAACAAATTGTAAAGTTCTTTCGCGTCCGCGTTGGTTTTCACAATAATCCCAAGTGAGGAATAGGCGCTGGTTCGAAAAACGCCTATTCCCGTTTTTATGTGTGCCAGTTCATCTTTTGCGTCAAGGCATTTGATAACAGACGGCGCCTCGCCGTGGCGCTCGATGGGTTCTATCGTTCCGGCGTTCCCCGCCTTATCTGAAATATTCCTCGCAAAGCAGATTATTTCATAGCTTGAGCGGTAGCTTTTTGTCAGCTCGGCATACTCGGCCCCGCCGTACAGCTTTCTCAAATCCTCCACACTGTGCAGATGGTTCGGTTTAAGAGCTTGCCCGAAATCCCCAAAAATCGTCTTTGGGCATTTGAACAGCACGTTCAGCACCGCGTACTGCACCGGCGTATAGTCCTGCATTTCGTCTATCAGCAAATGCCGCACAACGCCGCTTTCGCGCAGCCCCTCAAAGGCCGATTGAACATAGAGAAAAGGGTAGACGTCGTCCCATTCCAAGGTCTTTTTCGCCGGTATTGTAAACATTTGCCGTATGCCATAGCGCGCGTAAAATTCCTTGTATAGCGCCAAGCTGTCTTTCACTTTCAGCATTTGCCGCAGGGCTTTCAAAATGCTTCTGCTTTTGGGCAAGTCCTCTCCCATAAAATTATCTGTCACGAAGCGTTCGTAAATATCCTCGGCCATCATTTCCAGGCGGCGTTTTACGGGATATTTCCCATAGGCCATAAAACGCACGCTGATACGCTCGGCCGTTTCCGTAAAGCCTCCGAAGCAATAGTCCGCCGCCTCAAAAGCAATGCCGGGTATCTGCATGAGGTACTCTTCCAGCAAAGCCACAAAGCTGAGGCCGGACTTAAATCGCGCCCGCCGCTCCCAGCCGGCATCATTTTCCGCCAGGGGGTCTTTGTCCGTTTCAAAGCCGATGATCCCATCCAGTTGCACCTTAGCAATCTCGGCAAGGCTCAGCCCGCAAATGGGTTCTTCGCCAAGCTCGGGCAGAACACCGGAAATGTAATCCCCAAACACTTTGTTGGGTGAAATGATGGTCACGTTCTCTGCCGCAAGCCTGTCTCTTTGGCGGTACAGCAAAAAGGCGGCGCGGTGCAGGGCTATAGACGTTTTCCCCGAGCCTGCCACGCCCTGTATGATGAGTACAACCGCCTTTTCGTTGCGGATGATTTGGTTTTGTTCCTTTTGAATGGTGGCAATGATGGACTTCATTTTTTCGTCCGAGTTGTGCGAGAGTTCCCTTTGTAGAACATCGTCCTGAATGTTGACGGAGCTTTCAAGCGTATACTCAATGAGGCCGTTTTTGATTTTGAACTGACGTTTGCGGACCAGTTCCCCCTCAATTCTGCCCATCGGCGCGTCGTAGGCGGCGGGGCCAAGCTCGCAGTCGTAGAACATACTCGCCACAGGCGCGCGCCAGTCTGAAATCAGCAGTATGCCGTTGTGGCTGAAAGCAAAGCGCCCGATGTAAAAAACCTCCGGTTCGGTGTCGTTGCCGCGGCGAAAATCAATTCGCGCGAAGTAGGGAGAATCCTTTATTTTTTCTATCCGGCGCTGCATTTTGGCCGCGAAAGCGGAACTATCAATTTGTTTCAGCCCCAATTCATTTTGAAACATTTCGTGCGGGTCAAGCTCGCCCCTGTTTTGCACCATATATCGTTTCATGTCCCTGTAGTTTTCGTCCATGCGCGCTACGTTCGCCTTCGCGTCCAGCAGTGCCTTATCCAGTTTTCGTCTGATGTTTTCAAGATGGGCTATTTCCAAACTCATGAACCTCCTTTGCTTTTCGGAGGAAGCACAAATCGCTGCACGGGGTAACCGTATTCCAGAAGCAACTCCCTTTCCGCAAAGCCAAGCCGGCAATACGTTTCACGGTGGCCGGTGTCGGCCTTGTCTCCCGCGCGATAGGTTGTCAAGCTGATTTCCCTGCCGCACAGCAGCTCGCCCGCAAGCTTATCCACAAAAATATTCGCTATGCCAAGATTGCGGTATTGCGGGTGAACGGCCAAAAAGTCTATGCTGCCGGTTTCCGCCGTAAACCCCATAACGCCGATGGGCATACCCTCGTCCCGCAGAATCAGGGCTTTCATATCGGCGATGTACCGGTGCAGGTTTTCAAGGTATCCGGCCTCGTCCAGGCACGGGTATTCGTCGATGGTGAGTTTCACCAGTTCCATCCAGTCGTCCGCGTCTGATGGCGCGGCAAACTGTATGTCGTCCTTTGTAAAATTCATGGCCAGCGGCTCCTCCTGCAGGCGAACTTCCAGCTGCAGCGGATAAAACTGCTCCGCGTCCCTAAACTCTGCGGGCGAGGTTTTGTACATCGCCTTAAAAATTCCCGTAAAAGCCTGCTGGCTTTCATATCCGCTGGCAAGCGCGATTTCGATGATTGGCTTTCTGGAAAACGCTAAAAGCTTTGCCGCCTCGGTAAGCTGGCGCCGCCCGGCGTATTCGTGTATTGTTAGGCCGACGGTTTTCGTGAACATCCGGTGCAGGTGGAATTTGGAATAGTGCAGCGCGGCAGCAACATCATCCAGTTCCAGCTTGCCGTCCAGATTATCTTCAATATAGCGTATCGCCTGAGAGACGATGCGTGCGGATTGTTTTTGCATTGGGCATCCTCCTTCCTGACAAGAATTAGTATACTATAACATAGGCGTATTTTTATCTTTTCATAATTCTTGCTGTGTTTTTCGTGTAGATGATGGGGAGTGCAGAAACGCGTTGTTCATTCTTGCAATACAACCCTTTGCATTCTCTTGGCAAATATGCCATAATAAACACAAGATTTGGTAATACTTGTGTGCTGGACAATAAGCTGGCAGAAAGAGGGGATGCGGTGTGCGGTGCCCGTACTGCGGTGAAGTGGATTCCAAGGTGATTGATTCGCGGCCGGCCGATGATTCCGCCCGGATAAGGCGGCGGCGGGAGTGCTTGGGCTGCGGCAAACGGTTCACCACCTACGAGATAGTGGAAACCGTGCCGCTGATGGTGGTGAAGAAGGACAAAAGCCGCGAAGCTTTCGACAGGGAAAAGCTGCTTCGCGGCCTGATGCGGGCCAGCTACAAGCGCCCGGTGTCTTACCAGATGCTGGAAGACATTGTGGACAGCATTGAGCAAAAGCTGCTCAGCAGCTACGAGCGTGAGGTCACGTCCATCACCATTGGCGAGTTGGCCATGGAGGAACTGCAAAAGGCCGACGAAGTGGCCTATGTGCGTTTTGCATCGGTTTACCGCCAGTTCAGCGACATCAATACCTTCATGGACGAACTGAAAGGCCTGCTGAGCCGGCAAACCGGCGGCAAAACCGGAGGCTGAGCCGGCCGGATTTGACGCCGCGCGGCTGCTCTGCTATACTGTGGTCAATCAGATAAGAAAGGGGATTCGCAATTTGCGTCACACTGCCTAGTTGCCAGATAAAACCGGGTTTGCCGCGCGCTATTTGGGGTGTGCGGAGGGTTTTGTCTGCGGGCAGTGCGTGTGAATTCCCCGTGAGACTTGCTTTGTTTTGTCTTTGCGTGGAGCCGCCGGAACTGCCCGGCGGCTTTTTCGTTTCCACACAAGCTTTTTCGCGAAAGGACAAAACAAATGGCACAAATACATATAAAAGACCTCAGCTTCGCCTACCCCGGCGGCGAGCCGATTTTCAGCCATGTGAACCTGAGCCTTGATACCTCCTGGCGGCTTGGGCTGGTGGGCCGCAACGGCCGGGGAAAAACCACTTTTCTGCGCCTGTTGATGGGCGGGTTTGAGCACGGCGGCGCGATTGAAGCGCCCGAAGCCTTTGAATATTTCCCGGTGGAGCCGGAACAGCCCGAGGCCCCGGCCCTTGCCGTGGCGCGCGGCGTTATAGCGCCATTTGCCCGCTGGGAGGCCGAGATGAAGGCCCTGGCTGGGCAAGCCGATTCCGGCGCACTCGCGCGCTATGGTGAGATAGAGGAAGCCTATGCCGCCGCCGACGGCTACGACATTAACGAGCGCATCGCGGCCGAGGCCGGGCGGCTGGGCGTGGGGGCCGAGGCCCTTGAGAGGCCCTTCGCCTCCCTCTCCGGCGGGGAGCGCGTGAAGCTGCTTTTGGCGGCGATATTTCTTAAAAAACATCGCTTCCTGCTGATAGACGAACCCACCGACCATCTGGACGCCGAGGGCCGAAAAAGCGTGGCCCGCTGGCTTGCCGGGAAAAACGGCTTCATCCTGGTCAGCCACGACCGTGCCTTTCTGGACGAAGCCGTCAACCACATCCTTTCCATCAACCGGACCGATATTGAATTGCAGGCCGGAAATTACAGCTCCTGGCGGCACAACCGCAGCCTGCGGGACAATTTCGAGTTGGCCGAAAACCGCCGCCTTGCCGCCGACATTGCCCGCCTGAAAGAGGCCGCCGCCCGCACTGAAAAATGGAGCGGCAAGCTGGAAAAAAGCAAGAAGGGCGGGCGCACCGCCGCCAGCGACCACGGCCCGGCCAAGCTGGACAAGGGCTACATCGGCCATCAGAGCGCCCGGATGATGCAGCGGTCTAAGGCCATCGTACGCCGCCAAAACCGCCAGATAGAGGAAAAAGAGGGCCTGCTCAAGAACGTGGAGACGGCGGACGCGCTGAAATTCCGAATGCTGGAGCCTGAAAAGGACAGGCTGGTAACCTGCGAGGGCCTTGCGCTGTGCTACGGCGCGCGCTGCCTCTTCGAAGGGCTGAATTTGAACATCGAGCGCGGCGAGCGCATCGCCGTGGCGGGGCCGAACGGCAGCGGCAAAAGCTCGCTGCTGAAGCTGATACGGGGTGAACTTGCCCCCGGCGAGGGCAGCGTGCGGCGGCTGCCGTCCCTCGTGATAAGCGCCCTGCCGCAGGAAACGGCCTTCCTTTCCGGCGGCCTGCGCCCCTTTGCCGAAGCGCAGGGCATTGAGCTTAGCCTTTTCATGGCGATTCTGCGCAAGCTGGATTTCGAGCGCGAGGCCTTCGAGCGGGACATGGCCTCCTACAGTGCCGGGCAGCGCAAGAAGGTGTGCCTGGCGGCCTCTCTGGCGCGGCCCGCCCACCTCTTTGTGTGGGACGAGCCGCTGAACTATGTGGACGTGCTGAGCCGAGAGCAGATAGAGGCGGCGGTGCTGGCCTGCCGGCCTACGATGGTGTTTGTGGAGCATGACGCCGAGTTCATCCGCAAGGCGGCTACGCGGCGGGTGGCGCTGTAGAGTTAGAATACTTCACCAATTTACTTGACTAAATTAGTGAAGTGTCCTATACTGTTATTTGTTACAGCTATCGACAATCACGGGAGGACTCACACATGGATTTCGAACTGCCCCGCCTGCGACGGGAAGAGCGCGTGGCCCTGCGCCTGCGCGGGGTGTACGAGGCGAACGGCTACCGCATGTTCCGCATGGGCAGCTTCGAGGAATACGACCTGTATATGCAGAATAAAGCCTTTCTCATGGGGGAGGACATCATCACCTTCACCGCGGCCGACGGGCGGCTTTTGGCCCTGAAACCCGACGTGACGCTCTCCATTGTGAAGAACACCCGCCCGGGCGAGGTGCGGCGGCTTTATTACAACGAGAACGTCTTCCGCCGCAGCCGCCACACTGGCGAGTACCGGGAAATCAGCCAGATGGGCCTTGAGTTCATCGGCGGCGATGGCGCGGGGGCCGAGGCCGAGGTGCTGCGCCTGGCGGCGGAAAGCCTTGCCGCCATAGGGGATTGCGCGCTGGACCTTTCGCACATGGAGTTTGTGGAGGCGGCGTTGGCGGGCTTTGGCGAGGGCGAGGCCCAGCAGGCCGCCCTGGCTGCCCTGCGGGACAAAAGCCCCCACGGCATGCGTGAGGCGGCGCGACTGGCGGGCCTTGGCGGCGAAGCCGCCGAAACCATGGCCGCCCTGGCCGAGCTTTCCGGCCCCTTTGACGCCGCGCTGCAAAAGGCCCGCGTCCTTGCGGCGGGCATTCCCGGCTGCAAAAAGCCGCTGGACGAACTGGAAGCCCTGCGCCGTGCGCTAAACGGCACGCCGGTGGCCGTGCGGCTGGATTTCTCCCTGCTGAACGACGTGGACTACTACAGCGGCCTGCTTTTTCAGGGCTACGTCAGCGGCATCCCGCGCCCCGTGCTGGCCGGCGGGCGCTACGATAAGCTTCTGCGCCGTTTTGGCAAGCAGCAGGGCGCCGTGGGTTTTGCCCTCTATCTCGACGCGCTGGGCCTGGCCGCGCCCGCCGCCGAGGCCGCGCCCGGCGAGAAAGCGAGCCCGCCCTGGCTGAACGTGGCCCTGCCCAAGGGGCGGCTGGGCAACAAGGTCTACGAGTTGCTCCAGCAGGCGGGCTATGCCTGCCCCGGCGTGCTGGATGAGGGCCGCCGGCTGGTGTTCGAGGATGCCGCCGCCCGCCTGCGCTATTTTCTGGTGAAGCCCGGCGACGTGGATATTTACGTGGAGCGCGGCGCGGCGGACATTGGCGTGGCGGGCAAGGACGTACTGCTGGAAAGCGGCGCCGACGTGCTGGAACTCTTGGACCTCAGGCTTGGCGCCTGCCGCCTGGCCGTGGCAGGCAGGACGGATTTTACCGAAGACCCCGCCCGCCCGCTGCGCGTGGCCACCAAGTACCCCGCCGTGGCGCGGGCCTACTATGCGGGCCACAGCCGTTCGGTGGAAATCATCAAGCTGCACGGCTCCATAGAACTTGCCCCGCTGCTGGATTTGGCCGACGTGATTGTGGACATTGTGGAGAGCGGGGCAACATTGAGGGAGAATGACCTCGCTGTATTGGCAGAAGTAGCCCCCTCCTCGGCGCGGCTCATTGCCAACCGCGCGTCCTGGCGCTTCAAGGAAGAACGGATTCGCACCCTGACGGAAAGGCTGGGTACGCTATTATGATAGATATCATCGACTATGCCGCCACGGGCAGAGAGGCCCTTCTGGCCCGGCGCGAAGAGGAAGCGCCCGACGTTTCCGCCGCGGTGGGGGAGATACTTGCGGACGTGCGCCAGCGTGGAGACGCCGCCGTACTGGATTACAGCGAAAAATTCGACGGCGTGCGGCCCCAAAACCTGCTGGTGAGCGAGGAAGAAATGGCCGAGGCCCGGCGGCTGGCCGGGCCGGAGCTTCTCGCGGTATTCGAGGAAGCGGCGGCCAACATCCGCGCCTTCCATCAAAAACAACTGCGGCAGGGCTTTGTAATGGCCGAGCGCCCCGGCGTGGTGATGGGGCAGAAGCTGACGGCGCTGGAACGGGTGGGGGTCTATGTGCCCGGCGGCACCGCCGCCTACCCAAGCACCGTGCTGATGGACGTGATACCGGCGCAAATTGCCGGAGTGGACGAAATTGTTATCGTCACGCCGCCCGGCCCCGGCGGCAAGGTAAACCCCGCCATTCTGGCGGCGGCTGGCCTTGCGGGGGCGGGGCGCATCTTCAAGGCGGGCGGCGCGCAGGCCGTGGCGGCGCTGGCCTACGGCACCGCCAGCATCCCCAGGGTGGATAAAATCGTTGGCCCCGGTAACATTTATGTTGCCACGGCTAAAAAAATGGTCTACGGCCAGGTGGACATTGACATGATTGCCGGGCCGAGCGACGTGCTGGTGATAGCCGATGCCGGCGCCAATGCCGAGGCCGTGGCCGCCGACATGCTGGCCCAGGCCGAGCACGACCCCAACGCTGCGGCGGTGCTTATCACCACCAGCCGCGCGCTGGCCATGGCCGTGCAAAAGGCCCTGCCAAGGCGCCTTGCGGCCCTGCCAAGGGCGTCCATCGCCGAGGCATCCATCCGCGCCAACGGGCGAATTATTCTGACAAGTAGCCTCGCCGAGGCCATGGAGGTGGCCAACGCCCTTGCGCCGGAGCATCTTGAACTATGCGTGGAGGCTCCCTTCGACTGGCTGCCGCTGGTGCGCAACGCCGGCAGCATCTTCCTCGGCCACCACACGCCCGAGGCCCTGGGAGACTATTTTGCAGGGCCGAACCACACCCTGCCCACCGGCGGCACGGCGCGCTTTTATTCTCCGCTCTCGGTGGACGATTTCGTGAAAAAAAGCAGCTTCCTCAGCTACTCGCAGGAGGCCCTGGCCAACGCCGCCGGCAAGGTGATGGCCTTTGCGCGCAGCGAGGGCCTAAACGCCCACGCCGAGAGCGTGGCGGTGAGACTGGAAGAAGGGGGAGAATAGCGCAGAATGGATAAATTTATAGACGCACGCCTCGCGGCGCTGGCGCCCTACACCCCCGGCGAGCAGCCCCAGGGCGCGCCCTGCCTCAAGCTGAACACGAACGAGTCTCCCTATCCGCCCGCGCCGGGTGTGGCAGCGGCCGTGGCCGAAGCCGCCCGGAAGGCCAACCGCTACCCCGACCCCGCCGCCGCCGGCCTTGCGCGCGCCATGGCGGCAGCCTTGGGCCTAAAGCCGGAGGAGGTCTTCCTCACGAACGGCAGCGACGAGGCCCTGGCTTTCCTCTTTCAGGCCTTTTGCCCGCAGGGGGCCGCCTTTGCCGACCTCACCTATGGCTTCTACCCGGTGTTTGCCCGGCTGTACGGCCTGCCCGCGCAGGTAATTCCCCTTCGGGAAGACCTCCGCCTGGCCCCCGAGGACTACGCGAATGCCGGACGCACGATTTTCATCGCCAACCCGAACGCCCCCACGGGCCTTGCGCTGGGGCGCGAGGAAATGGCCGCCATTCTGCGGGCCAATCCCGAAAATCTGGTGGTGGTGGACGAGGCCTATGTGGACTTTGGCGGCGAGAGCGCCGTGCCTCTTTTGGCCGAATACGAAAACCTTGTGGTGGTGGGTACGTTCTCAAAGTCTCGCGCGCTGGCCGGGGCGCGGCTGGGCTACACCGCCGCCAGCGCCGGCGTTGTGGGCGGCCTGCAGCGCATACGCTACAGCTTCAACCCCTACAATCTCAGCCGTATGTCCATCGCCGCCGGGCTGGCCGCGCTGGAAGACGAAAGTTACTTCCGCCAGTGCCGGGACAATATCGTGGCTACCCGCGAGGATGCCGCCCAAAGGCTGCGGGGCATGGGCTTTGTTTGCACCGACAGCAAAGCCAATTTCCTCTTCGCCCGGCATCCTGCTTTCCCCGGCGAAGTGCTTTACAGGGCCCTGCGCAGGCGCGATATCCTTGTACGCTGGTTCGACGCCCCGCGCGCGAGGGACTACTTGCGCATCACCGTAGGAACCCCGCAGGAAATGGACGCGCTGGCGCTGGCCCTCGAAGACATTATCCGGGAGGGGGCGGGGGCTTGATTGCCATTGTAGACTACGGCGTGGGCAATCTCTTTAGTCTGCGCAGTTCTCTGGCGACGCTGGGTTTAAAGGCCGAAGTGAGCGGCGAGCCGGAAGTGCTCTCGGCCGCGCGGCGCGTCATTTTGCCCGGCGTGGGCGCCTTTGGCGATGCCATGGCCCGCCTGCGCGACGCCGGCCTGGCCGAGGTGCTGCGCCGCCTGGCCGGGCAGGGCAAGCCGCTGTTGGGCATCTGCCTCGGTATGCAGCTTTTGTTTCAGCGCAGCCAGGAGTTTGGCCTCCACAAGGGCCTGGGGCTGGTGGCGGGGGAGGTGTGCCCGCTGGGGCCGGATTTGCCCGCCGGGCTGGGCCTCAAGGTGCCCCACATGGGCTGGAACCCGCTTATCGTGCTGCGGCCCGAGTGCCCGATACTGGCGAACACCTGTAGCGGCGAGGCTTTTTACTATGTGCACAGCTACTACGCGCGACACTGCGGAGAGGCAGTTGCGGCCCAAAGCGAGTACGGCGTGCAGGTGCCGGGCGTGGTGTGGAACGGGAATGTGTACGGCACTCAGTTCCACCCGGAAAAAAGCGGCGACGCGGGCCTTGAAATATTGCGCGCCTTTGGGGAGGGAAAGCTGTGATACTTTTTCCGGCCATCGACATGCTGGGAGGCAAGGCCGTGCGGCTTTTTCAGGGGGACTACGCCCAAAGCCGGGTGTTTGGAGATGACCCCGCCGCCTTTGCCCGGCGCTTTGCCGCCGAAGGGGCCAGCCACCTGCACCTTGTGGATTTGGATGGCGCAAGGGCGGGGCAGCCCCAGAACTTTGATATCCTGCGTGCCATTGCCGCCGAGGCTAACTTGTTCATCGAGTTCGGGGGCGGTGTGCGTAGCGAGGAAACGGTGGAGGCTTGTTTTGCCGCCGGGGTGCAGCGGGTGATATTGGGCACCGTCGCCCTAAAGGACGCGGCCTTCACCCGGCGCATGGCGGCCCGCTATGGCGAGGCCATCGCCGTGGGGGTGGACGCAAGGGAGGGCCGCGTGGCCGTAGAGGGCTGGCTCGAAACCTCGGACACCGACAGCCTCAGTTTTTGCCGTCAGATGCAAGACATTGGTGTAAAGTACATCATCTATACGGATATATCGCGCGATGGGTCGCAGAAAGGCGCCAATCTGGCGCTGTACGAGCAACTCGCCGGGCTGGACGGCGTCAACATCACGGCTTCGGGCGGGGTGTCCTCGCTCGAGGACATCGCCGCCCTGCGGGACATGGGCCTTTATGCCGCCATACTGGGCAAGGCTTTGTACACCGGCGCCGTGCGCCTGCCCGAGGCCCTGGCCGCCGCGAAAGGAGGGACGCCATGATAACGAAGCGCATCATCCCCTGTCTCGACATTCGCGACGGCCGCGTGGTGAAGGGCGTGAACTTCGAGGGCGTGCGGGACGTGGAAGACCCGGTATCCATGGCGGAGTTCTACAACGCGCAGGGCGCGGACGAACTGGTTTTTTACGACATCACGGCCTCCGCCGAGGGGCGCGGAATTTTCACCGAGGCGCTTACGCGGGTGGCCTCACGGGTTTTCATCCCGCTCACCGTGGGCGGCGCCGTGAACCGCGTGGAGGATTTCGACCGTGTGCTGAAATGCGGGGCCGACAAGGTGAGCGTCAATTCCGGCGCCATTGCGAATCCCGGCCTCATCGGGCAGGGGGCCCGGCGCTACGGCAGCCAGTGCGTGGTGCTTTCCATGGACGTGAAGCGCGTGGATGGGGCCTTTCGCGTATTCGCCAAGGGCGGAAGGGTAGACACGGGCCTCGACGCGCTGGATTGGGCCGCCCGCGCCGAAGCCGAGGGCGCGGGCGAGCTGGTGGTGAACAGCATCGACACCGACGGCGTGAAGAAGGGCTTCGACCTTGAAATGCTGAGAGCCGTGGCCGCCCGCGTGAAGATACCCATCATCGCCTCGGGCGGCGCGGGAAATATGCAACATTTTGCCGAATTGTTCGCCCTGCCGGGCATGGACGCGGGCCTCGCGGCCTCCATCTTCCATTTCAGGCAGGTCGCCATCCCGGAACTGAAAGCCTATCTGGCGCGGGAGGGCATTCCCATGCGAATGATTAACACCGGCACAGTTGCCGGAGAGGAGAGCCTATCATGAACACGGATTTTGACTTGAGCGCGGTGAAATTCGACGAAGCGGGCCTTGTGCCGGCCATCGTGCAAGACTATTTCAGCGGCGAGGTGCTCACCTTGGCCTACATGAACCGGGAGAGCCTTGAAATCACGCTGAGGGAACGCCGAAGCTGCTTTTACTCCCGCAGCCGCCGGCAACTCTGGCGCAAGGGGGAGACAAGCGGCAACGTGCAGCGCCTGGTGAGCCTGAAACTGGACTGCGACGGCGACGCCCTGCTGCTGAAGGTGATAAAGGCCGGCCCGGCCTGCCACACCGGGGCCGAAAGCTGTTTTAACGCCTCGCTGTTTGCCGATGAGGCGCACCCGGATTTTTCTCTCGCCCAGTTATACCGGCTGATAGAGGGCCGCAAAAGCGAGGCGAAGGAGGGCAGCTACACCAGCTACCTTTTCGCGAAGGGCCGGGAGAAAATACTGAAAAAGGTGGGGGAGGAGAGCGCCGAGGTGCTGATTGCCGCCACGAAGCGGGACGACGCGGAAACGGTGTTTGAAATCTCCGATTTGTGCTACCATCTGCTGGTGCTGATGGTGGAGTGCGGCATAAAGCCTGAGGATGTGCTGAGTGAGCTGGCGGGCCGCCATGTGGTGGACAAGAAGGTAAAGCAGGAGACGATGAAGTGAGGAAGATTTCGGACGTGCACACGCACAGCACCTGGTGCGACGGGCACAACAGCCCCCGAGAGATGGCCGAGGCCGCGCTGGCCCTGGGCTTTGCCGGGCTGGGCTTTTCTTCTCACTCTCCCGCCCCCTTCGACCCTCGCTGTCCCGGTATTGCCGATGAAGCCGCCTACCGGGCCGACATTGCCGCGCTGAAAGCGGAATACGCCGGGCGGCTGGACATTCTCTGCGGTATTGAGCAGGACGCCTGCGCCCCGGTGGATGAGGCCGCAAACTATGACTACATCATCACCGCCACGCACTATCTGCCGCCGCGCGGCAGCGAATACCCGGTGGTGGACGGCGATGTGGAGGAGCTGGGCGGGCACATTGAACGCTACTTCGGCGGCGACGCCAACGCCATGGCCCGCGAATACTTCGAAGCTTTGGCAGGGGCGGTGCGCGCCGCGCGGCCAAATATTGTGGCGCATTTTGATTTGATTGCCAAATACAATGAAAGCACGCATTTGTTCGATGAAGAAAGCCGCCCCTACCGTGAGGCGGCTTTGCAGGCGATGGACGAGGTGCTGGATGTGCTGGCCGGCAGCGGCGGCATGGTGGAGGTGAACACCGGGGCCATGGCGCGCGGATATCGCAGCCGGCCCTATCCCGCGCCCTTCATCCTGCGGCACATGGCCGCGCGCGGCGCGCGGGTCATCATCACGGGAGACAGCCACAGCACCGCCGCCCTGGCCGCCCTGGCCCGGGGCTACGGGGGCATACTGGCCGCCCTGCGCGCGGCGGGCTTTACCCGCATGGCGGTGATGCAGGGCGGCGAGTTTGTAGATGTGGCGATATAATATATAAATCGTTGTCATTCTGAGCGAAGCGAAGAATCTTTTTGTCTTACGAAAACAATTTTGCAAAGATTCTTCGTCGCTTCGCTCCTCAGACTGACAGGTAAACTTTTTGAAACGCGTAACTTCCACAAGGCCGCGGCTTACACCGTATTCTTCTTATTCAGCTTTTTTAGCATCTCTGTGGTGACAAGGGGCAGGTACATCAGCACCCATATCACCGCCACCAGCCCGGCGAAGCCGAAAAGGTAGCCCGGGTTACCCAGCCACTGTTCCAGCGGCACCAAAGGTGAGCCGGCGGTGGGCTGCGCCAGAAACATGAAGTTGGTGCCCAGCGCGCGGTTCAGGAAAAAGATGGGCGGCGCCACCACCAGCAAAAACAGCGCCGGACGCCATAGCTGCCGCCAGTTCGGACGCAGCTTGCCGCTTGCCAGCAGCATAATGGGGAAGGCGATTTGCAAGGCGTGGATGAGGAAGCTTTGCAGGCAGTAGAAGTTCAGCAGCGGGTACATGGCCCAATCGGCAAACAGCAGCGCCGCCAGCGCGCCCGGCAGGCTGAGGCAGTAGACGATTTCTCCCGTTGTCTTGTTCGGTTTCAGCGCATGGATAGCTTCGATAATGATGCTCATGCCGCACAGGTGCAGCGGCAGTTGGTTGGGCGGGTAGGCGGGCAGCGTGGCAAATATCAGCACCTGCTTTGCCAGTTCCAGCCCGGCCGCCGCAAATGTGACAGCCCGCCCCAGCGCCGCCTGCCCGCGCGGGGCCAGCCGGCGGTGCCAAAGGCACATCAGTACGCAAAACGCGGCAATGGCGGCCAGAAAGATGAGATGCGCCGGGCTGTACAGCCCAAAGCCGCCGCCGGCTGGCAGCTCGTCGGTGTAGTAGGTCCAAAAATAGGCCCAAGTGTTTTCAGGCATGGCGATACCCCTTCCTCTTTCTCATGATACACAAAAAGCGTCGCGCAAGCGACGCCTTTTGTATATCATTATTAAACCATCATCTCGCAAAGGTCTTCCGCGAGGGTAAGCGGCGCGCCGGTGGCGGCCCGGATGTCGTCGATGCTGAACGCGGGGTTGTATTCACGAAGCAAGAGGCCCTCGGTCGTCACCTCGATAACGCCCATCTCGGTGATGATGAGGTTGACGCACTTCACCGCCGTGAGCGGCAGGCTGCACTTTTCCAGTATCTTGTGGCTGCCCTTGGCGGTATGCTCCATGGCCACAATCACCTTTTTGGCGCCCACCACAAGGTCCATGGCGCCGCCCATGCCGGGCACGCGCTTGCCGGGGATAATCCAGTTGGCAAGGTTTCCCTCCCGGTCTACTTCCAGCGCGCCCAGGATGGTGCAGTCTACATGGCCGCCGCGGATAAGCGCGAAGCTGACGGTGGAATCGATGTAGCTGCCGCCGTAGCCCACCATGGCGCTTTGGCCGCCAGCGTCGGTCACGTGCATGGGGTCGGCGTCTTCGGGCGCGGGCTTGGGGCCGGTGCCCACAATGCCGTTCTCACTGTGCAAAATCACCCGGACACCCTCGGGCAGGTAGCTTGGCACCAGCGTGGGCAGGCCGATGCCCAGGTTTACCACGTCGCCGTCGCTCAGTTCCTTCGCCACGCGCGCGGCGATAATCCCCTTCGTATCCTGTTTATCCATATTTCAGGCCTCCTCGCCGGTGGCCACATAGTCCACCAGAATGCCGGATGTCACAACGTCCTCGGGGGCTATTTCGCCCACATCCACTATATGCTCGGCCTCGGCTATCACCGTGCCGGCGGCGGTGGCCATCACCTCGCTGAAATTGCGGGTGGTGCCCTTGTACCAGATGTTGCCGGCCTTGTCCACGCGGTAGCCGCTGATAAGGGCGAAGTCCGCCCGGATGGGTTTTTCCAGCAGGTAGTTTTTGCCGTCTATCTCCACCACGCTGTGCACGTGCCAGGCATCCTGCACAATGGTGCCGTAGCCTGTGGGCGTCAGCACCCCGCCAAGGCCCGCGCCCGCCGCGCGTATCATTTCCGCCAGGCTGCCCTGGGGCACCAGCGTCAAGTCGAGAAAGCCCTCGGCCATCTGCGCGGCCACCTCGGGGTTTAAGCCCACGTGGGTGGCGATGAGGCGCGTCACCTGGCGGTTATGGATGAGCTTGGCGATGCCATAATACTCGTCGCCGTCGGGCCCGTTTGGCATGGAGGCGTCGTTGCTGATGAGCGTGAGGTTCTTGGTGCCAAGCCTGGCAAGCTCCGCAACGATTTTATGGGGATTGCCGCATCCCATAAAGCCGCCCACCATAATACTGGCGCCTTCGGGTATCATGGCCGCCGCCGCCTGCGGGGTGATGAACTTTGGCATATTATTCTCCTTTTTTAGTGTCTTCGCCGGGCTTTTCGCCCTCATCGCGGGTCTTGGCTTCGGCAAGGGCGGGCTTGGAGCTGCCGGACTTACCGGCAATGCGGTTCTCCCAGGCCACCCACAGCGGGCCGGCCACGCACAAAGAGCTGTACGCGCCCGACACCATGCCCACCATCAGCGGCAGGGCAAAGGTGAAGATGCTCTGCAAACCGTATACGACGGAGAAGATGCATACGCAGCCCAAGGCAAGCAGCGTGGTGCCCGAGGTGTTGATGGAACGGCGCAGGCTTTGGTTGATGCTCTGGTTCACCAGCTCGGCAAAGGGGCGGCGACGGCCGTAGAGGGTGCGGTTTTCGCGCACACGGTCGTATATAACCACGGTGCTGTTGATGGAATATCCCAAAATGGTGAGCAGCGCCGCGATGAAGTTGCCCGAGAGCGGTATGCGCAGCACCACGAAGGCGCCGTACACGAGAATGAGGTCGTGCACCAGGGCCACCACGGCGGTGAGGCCACCCCGCCAGCCGCCGATTTTGCGGAAGCGGAAGGCGATGTAGGCGAGGATGAGCAGCGAAGCCAGCAGCACGGCCACCACGCACTTGTAAAGGAAGGTGCGGCCGATGGTGGGCTGGATGTTGCTCAGTTCAAGCTGTTCGAAGCTGTTCGAGGGGAAGTTTTCATCAAAGGAGGCGGTGAGCTTTTCCATCATGGGCACGTCCACTGTGCGGCTGCCGGGCAGCGTGATGGTGAGGGTTTGCCCGCCGCTGGTGGTGGCGCCGGTTTGCAGGGTGGTTTGGCCCTCAAGGGCTTCGTCCACAACGCCCTGGGCGGCGGCAAGGTCCACCTCGCCGGTGTAGCCGTAGGAAATGATGGCGCCGCCACGGAACTGCACGTCCATAGACACGCCCAGCGCAAAGCTGGCCACGATGATGAGGGCGATGAGCGCGGCGGAGATGGTGAAGATGCGGCGGCGGTTGCCCACAACGCTATAGGGCTTTTCAATCGTGTCCACCTCGCCGGCTTTCAGGCCGCCGTAAAGAGACGGGCTGCGCAGGGCGCGGAACTTGGAAAGGCTGGTGAGCATGGCCCGCGTGGCCCCCACGCCGAACACAAAGTTCATCAAAACGCCCACCAGCAGCGTGTAGCCGAAGGAGTAGATGGTGCCGGCCGTGGCCGTGCCGAACCAGCGGAATACCGGGCTGAACAGGCCGCCGAAGAAGGTATCGGCGGTGCCGAAGGCCCCCATGAGGATGGCCGCCACGATAAGCACGGTGACGTTGGAGTCAACAATGGTGGGCAGCACCCGCTGGAAGCTGGCTTTCAGCGCGGCGTCCAGCTTTTTGCCGCTTCGCAATTCTTCTTTAATGCGTTCGCCGGTAATGACGTTGGCGTCTACGCCGATGCCGATGGACAGGATGATGCCCGCTATGCCCGGCAGGGTGAGGGTGTAGCCGCTGAACACCGCGAAATAGCCGGAAACCAGCGCGATGGTGCCGGCCACCTGGCCGGCCAGCGAAAGCCCGGCCACAAAGCCCGGCAAGCGGTAGTTAAAAAACATGAAGCCGAGCACCAGCGCGAAGGCCACCACGCCGGCAATCACCATGGCGCGCAGGCTTTGTGCGCCCAGGGTGGGGCTGATGGTGGAATAACTCTCGGCCCGAAGGGCAAAGGGCAGGGCGCCGGCGTTAATCTTGTCCGCCATGCTCTTGGCGGTCTCGGCGTCGAACTGGCCGGTGATGATGGCGCTGTCAGAATTAATGGCCTGGTTCACCGTGGGGTTCGAAATCAGGCTGTCGTCCATCCAAATGGAGATGGTGCCGCCCTCTTGGGCAATGCGGGCGGTGGCCTCGGCGAACTTGGCCCGGCCCGCGGGGCTGAGGGTGAGGGAAATATAGTGCTGGGCGGTGTTGGTGGAATCCACCACGCCATACTCAGCGGAGGCATTTTCCACTTCGTCGCCTTGTAAAATGATGTTTTCGGCGGTGACGCCCGTGGGTACGCCGGTGGTCTGGTCCACCTCATAACCCTCGCGGAAGGTGAGCAGCGCCGCGGCCGAAAGCTCCTGAATGGCGCTTTCGGGGTTGAAGTTGGTTTCGCCGGATTGCCAGGGGAAGCGCAGAATCACCCGGCTGTTGTTGATGTCCTTGTACAGTTCGTAGTCGGTGATGCCGAGTGAAATAAGCCGCTGTTCAATAACGGCCTGGGCGGCGTCCATCTGGCTTTCGGTGGCCGCTTCCTCGGTTTCCGGCACAAAGGTGACGTCCACGCCGCCCTGAATGTCGATGCCGAAGCGAATCTCAGAGGCGCTTTTGACGATGGGGGTCACAATGTCGCCATAGCGGGTGCTGATGCCCATAAAGGTAGAACAGGCCAGAAACAGGATGAGGACGGCGATGACGAAAAACCAAATTTTCCCTTTTCTCTTCATGTTTTCCTCCAGAAAAATGATACGCGCCGCGCGGGTATTTTAGAACTTATAAGTAACATCGATACCCACACGGGGTATGGCAGGGCAGGCAAAGCGGCCAAGGTCAATTCATGCCGGCCAGCAGCTTTTCGGCGGCGGCCAGGCGCACGGAGATGCACAGCACCTCGGCGGCGGCTTCCAACTCTTGCAGGGGGGGGAAGCTGGGCGCGATGCGGATGTGAGAGTCGCTTGGGTCGATGCCGTAGGGGTAGGCCGCCCCCGCGCCGGTGAGCACCACGCCGGCCTGTTTGCACAGTTCCACCACGCGCTTCGCGCAACCCTCCATCACATAAAGGCTAACGAAGTAGCCGCCCTTTGGCTCTGTCCAGCGGGCTATGGCGCCGCAGGGGCCGAGCTTTGTCTTGAAAGCTTCGGCCACGGCCTCGAATTTTGGCCGCAAAAGCGCCGCGTGTTTTTTCATATGAGCCGCAAGGCCCGCCTTTTTCAAAAAGCGCACATGGCGCAGCTGGTTCACTTTATCAAAGGTAATAAGCATGGGGAAGAGGTAGGCGAGGGCGGCGTCCAAATTTTCACGGCTGGCGCCCAGGGCGCTTACCCCGGCGCCCGCAAAGGTGATTTTGCTGGTGGAGCAAAACATCAGCGCGCGGGCCGGGTTGCCCGCCGCCCGGCACTCGGCCAGAAGGTTCGGGCAGGTGTATTCCGTGCCTGTGAGGTGGTGCACCATGTAGGCGTTGTCCCAGAAAATTCGGAAGTCCGGCGCGGCGGTCTTCATGCCGGCCAGGCGGCGCACGGTTTCGTCGGAGTAGACATAGCCGTCGGGGTTCGAGTACACCGGAACGCACCAAATGCCCTTAACGGCCTCGTCTTGCACCAGGGCCTCTACGGCGTCCATGTCGGGGCCGCCGGGGGTCATGGGCAGGCTGATAAGCTCAAAACCGAGGCTTTCGCTGATGCGGAAATGGCGGTCGTAGCCGGGGCTGGGGCACAAAAATTTGAGAGGGCCGCAGTCCTTCCAGGGGAGGGGGCTGTCGGGGAAGCCGAGGCGCCAGCCCATGTCCAGCAGGGTGTACATGGTTTGCAGGCTGGCGTTGCCGCCTGCAATGACGTTTTCATAGGGGATGCCCATCATCTCGGCGAAAAAGTGCCGGGCTTCGGGAATGCCTTCCAGCCCGCCGTAGTTGCGGGCGTCCATGCCGCTTTCGTCGCGCCAGTCATCCATCGCGAGAAGCCCCATGGATAAATCCAGTTGCTGCGCCGAGGGCTTGCCTCGGGACATATCCAGTTTGAGCCCCTGCGCGGCACAGTCCTCGTATTTGCTTTGCAGCCTGTCCCGCTCGGCGGCAAGGGCCGCTTTGTCCATTGTGAAAAAGTCTGCCATCTTGTTCCCCCTATGAGATATGCCGATGCGGCGTGCTAACGCTAGTTCATAACTCGGTCAGAACACAAGCCGGGTTTTCATAACTTTACGGAACATTGGGCACAGCTCCGCCGCACGCATTAAAATATTATAATACAGGTTGTGGCATAAAACAAGGGTTTTCACCGCACATTTCCCCGCGTTTCCACCGATTCGCCCAGGCGATTCTCTTGACAAGGCCGGGGGCTTTCAGTAATATAATGAAGGTGCCGTAGTGTTGCCAAGCGCCAAAACTTCGCCGCCCGTTAAGGCGCGGGCAGACATGCAAATGTGAATAGCTGAATAACTGGAGAGATGGCTGAGCTGGCCGAAGGCGCACGACGGGCAACAATTGGAAATCGTGCGAAAAATTGAATAGTTATACACATGGAGATGTGTCCGAGTTGGTCGAAGGAGCACGACTGGAAATCGTGTAGGCGTCAAAAGCGTCTCTGGAGTTCGAATGCTACGTTATTTTAGCGTATGCTACGCCTTTTTTTGTACATAATTTCCGTATCGCGGTGCATTTTTATCATCTGTGGCGAAGAACTTTTCTACACCCCATCCCCAAAAGCCGTATAATAAAAATCCACCGGCTTCGCCGGTGGATTTTTATTTTTGCACTTGAGTGCAGAATATATTTTGACTGACATGGATATGATTTTTGATGTGTTTTTGCTAGGAAAACGCGATGTATTATATATAATATGATGAGTCAGAAATAACGAAAATCACCGTTCACACGGTGATTTTCTGTGGTCGGAGTGGCGAGACTTGAACTCGCGGCTTCTGCGTCCCGAACGCAGCGCGCTACCAGCTGCGCTACACCCCGATAAAAAAGCACTGCGCGCACCTCTTGGTATCACAGTGCCATGCTTGCTGAACTGGAATTCATACCTGGACGAACAAGCTTAAATCAGTAATTCAACGGTTGTACAACAAATATCTTGGTTGGACGGTGTTTCTGCCACTGGAATAATATAGCATGCGAACCGACAAAAATCAAGTGATTGCAACAAGAAAAATCCGATTTTTGAAAACTCCTGTTTTGCCGTGATTTACAAAATCCAATTCAGAGGCAAGCTTGTTAGAACCGATAAGCCTGTTGTGAAATGAACTACCCTGCCGCTCTGCGGCTGGGTAGTTCATTTGCACAAATGGAGACACACCTAAGCCCACCGGCACCTTGGAATCGTCTTCGGCGCAAGCGATATCATCGAAACTGCCTCAAATTACTCAATGTTGCGCGTATTGCGGAACTGTGCCAGTGCGCCGCCAACGCCAGTGACCAAAAGGATAATCCAGTGCAGCCACACGGGTTCCAGCTGTGGCGAGCCCCAGAAAAGGGTGCCGATGCCGCTGGCCACCAGCCCCGCGCCGCCAAAGGCTGTGGCGATAATAATGAGGGGCTTGGTAAAAAAGATACCCAGTACGCCGCCCACAATGCCAAACAGCAGCCCGAGCCAGATATTGTTTGTGAGGGAGATGCCCAGCAGGAAGGCAAAAAAGCCCACCACAAGGAACTCGCCCACCTTAAAGAACTTGACGGCGAGAAAGGCGCACAGTGCGCCAAGCAAAATGCCAATAACGATGGCAAGCCAGTAAATGCTGAATAACGATTCGCCGAGGATGAAGCCGAAGAAAAAACCGGCCAGCAGGGCAACCAGGGCCACTTGTATCTTGAAAAGCCTGTAGCCCCAAAAGGCCTCGAGAATGCCCAAAGCTATAGAGATAATGCCGGCCACAATCAGCGCCGCGCCGCCCGCGCTGTAAAAGGTGTTCATAAATCCAGGCAAGATAAACCCTCCTTTGTCTCGTGTGTAAATCGTACTGGAAACATTGTAGCATGGCGCAGGGCCGGAATTTGTCGAAATTGTAGAGACGCCAATCATGCCGTTTACCCGGTTCTCGGAACCGCGCACAATCGCTTTGGAACACCTTGAACGGCGCCCTGCAAAGTGCGGAGGCGCTCGGGATGACCGCGCCCCGTTTTCCTCGCTTTACTTTGCCGCGGAACTATTGTAAAATAGTGGCTAGTAATGAAGGGGTGGGGCATTGCCCTTACAAAGGTGAATATGGATACACGGTATCAGCGCATTTTGCTCAAACTCAGCGGTGAGGCGCTGTCCGGCGCACAGGGCATCGGGCTGGACAACGAGGCCATCCGAAACATCTGCCGGGGAATTGTTAAGGCGCATCGCCTGGGCGTGCAGGTGGCCATTGTGGTGGGCGGCGGCAACTTCTGGCGCGGGCGCGACGGCGGCGATATCGAGCGCACCCGCTCGGACCAGATAGGTATGCTGGCCACGGTGATGAACGCCCTGGCGGTGTGCGACATGCTGGAACAACTGGGCGCGGAGGTTCGGGTGCAAACCGCCATCACCATGACAGCCGTGGCCGAGCCCTACATCCGCAACCGCGCCGTGCGCCACATGGAGAAGGGCCGTATTGTTATATTGGCCTGCGGCACCGGCAATCCCTATTTTTCCACCGACACCGCCGCCGCCCTGCGCGCGGCGGAACTGGGGGCCGAAATTATCTTCAAGGCCACCATGGTGGACGGCGTGTATGATAAAGACCCCAAGAAATCAAGCGACGCTGTGAAGTATCACGAGCTCACCTTCACCGAAATGCTGGACAGGCAGCTGGAGGTGATGGACTCCACCGCCGCCACCCTCTGCCGGGACAATCGCCTGCCCATCCTCGTGTTCGACATTCTGGACCCCGACAACATCGCCCGGGCTGCCATGGGCGAGGACATCGGCACCATTGTGCGGGAGTAAAGCAAAAAACATATAAAGAGGAGCTTTGTTATGGCCAGTGAAGCGGTTGCACCCTATGCCGAAAAGATGGACAAGGCGATACGACACCTTGCGAAGGAACTTGGCGCTGTGCGCGCGGGCCGCGCCAACCCCGCCGTGCTGGACAAGGTATCGGTGAACTACTACGGCAGCCCCACGCCCATTGCCCAAATGGCCACGGTGGCCGTGGCCGAGGCCCGCATCCTCACCATCGCCCCCTACGACCCTTCGATGATGCGTGAAATTGAGAAGGCCATCCTCACCAGCGACATTGGCATCAACCCCACCAACGACGGCAAGGTGATGCGCCTTGTGTTCCCCTCGCCCACGGAGGAGCGCCGCAAGCAGCTGGGCAAGGACGTGATGCGCCTGGGCGAAGAAACCAAGGTTGCCGTGCGCAACGCGCGCCGCGAGGCCATTGAAACCTTCAAGGCCCAGAAGAAGAAGAGCGATATCACCGAGGACGATTTGAGCGACCTTGAGACCGAGATGCAAAAGCTGACCGACAAGAAAACCAAGGAAATAGACGCCGTGTGCGAAGCCAAGCACAAGGAAATCATGGAACTGTAAATCGATTTACAAGCCAAATATGGGCCGCCTGCGCCCAACACCGCCGCGCGGGTGCGCGGCGTTTGTATGTCAAATCGGATGTGAAAGGAGTTCGCATGGCACAGCGTTCAGCCGAGGGCCTTTCCATCGGCATTATTATGGACGGCAACGGCCGCTGGGCGCAAAAGCGCGGCCTGCCCCGCAGCGCCGGGCACAAAAAAGGCGCCGACGTCTTCGACGACATTACGCGCCACGCCAACGAGCAGGGCGTGGCCGCCATTACCTACTACGCCTTTTCCACCGAGAATTGGTCCCGCCCGAAGGACGAACTGGACACCATCATGGACCTTCTCGGCCAAAGCCTCAAGCGCCTTTACCGCTACCGCAAGGAAAACAACCGCGTGCTCTTCATAGGTGAGCGCGCCCCGCTGCTGCCCGCTTATCAGAACATGATGAACGAGATAGAGGCCGAAACCGCTTCCCGCACCGGCATGGTGCTGAACGTGGCCTTTAACTACGGCGGCCGGCAGGAAATTGTGCGCGCGGCGCAAATGCTGGCGCGCCGGGCCGCCGAGGGCGGTATTGACCCCGAGGCCATCGACGAGGCCGCTGTGGAAGGCTGCCTGTACACCGCAGGCCAGCCCCTGCCGGATTTTATCCTGCGCACCTCGGGCGAACGGCGCATCTCGAATTTCCTGCTCTGGCAGGGCGCCTATGCCGAGTTCGTCACCACCGATGTGCTGTGGCCGGACTTTACCCGCGCCCACTTTGATGCGGCCGTGGCCGAGTTCCGTGGGCGCAACCGCCGCTTTGGCGGGCTGTGAGCCAGAGACAGACAGAGGAGAACCCGTGAACGCAGTTGCGAACACTTGAAAGGAAGGCCGCGCGATGAAAACCAGGATAATCACCTCGCTTGTGGGGTTGGCGTTGCTGGCGGCAGTGCTGGTTTTTCACGACACCATCTTCTTCAATCTGGTGTTTGCCGCACTGTGCCTCATCGCCATCCACGAGGTGTACACCGCCTACCAGTTCGGCAAGAAGGCCTTTTTTATCTACCTGGGCTTCGCCGCCATGGCGGTGCTGGTGATGTTTACCGGCAGCGAGCCCGTGCGCGGCAGGCTGCTGCTGCCGGCGGCCTATCTTTTTGTGCTGTTCCTCGTGCTGTGTGTGCTGATACGCTTTGACGAGGTGAACTTCGCCAAGCTGGCCGGCATGGCGGTGTTTTCCTCCATCGTAGTGCTATGCTTTTATTCCTTTGTCTACTTAAAACAGCTGCTGCCCAAGGAAGGTTTTGGCTACGATGCCACATATTTTTTGGTGCTGGTGCTGGCCTACGCCTGGGGAGGGGACACCATGGCTTACTTTGTGGGCCGCGCCTTCGGCAAACACAAGCTGGCGCCGGTGGTTAGCCCGAACAAAACCATTGAGGGCGCCCTTGGCGGGGTGCTGGGCTCCATGCTCACCGGCCTGCTGGTCACCATCGTCTATGTGCAGATTTTTGGCCGCCTTATCGGCTTCTACCGCGTGAGGGGCCTTTACTACCTTGTCGTGGCCCTGCTTGGGGCGGCGGCCTCGGTGCTGGGCATCGTGGGCGACCTTTTCGCCTCGGCCGTCAAGCGCCAGTGCGATATTAAGGACTACGGCACCATCTTTCCGGGCCACGGCGGCATACTGGACCGCTTCGACAGCGTCCTCTTCATCGCCCCGCTGGTGTCCATGGTGGTCACAGTCATCTTTTACCGTTTCCGGCTGTGAAGGAAATCACATTTACAGGTACAGGAGCGCCATGATAAAACGAATCGCGCTATTTGGCAGCACGGGTTCCATCGGGCGGCAAAGCCTTGAGGTGGCGCGCCGGCAGGGCTTCACCGTGGCCGCGCTGGGCGCGCAGCGCAATGTGGAGTTGCTGGAACGGCAGGTGCTGGAATTCCGCCCCGCGCTGGTGGCCGTGGGCGACGAAGCCGCCGCCGAGGCGCTCTCCCGCCGGCTTTCCGGCCTTGAGGGCGGCCCCAAAGTGCTGGCTGGGCCAAACGCCGCCGCCGAGGCCGCGGCGGCCTGCGGGGCCGACATGGCGCTGAACGCCATTGTGGGCTTTGCCGGGCTGGACGTGACGCTGGCGGCCTTGGCCGCAGGCATGGACGTAGCCCTGGCCAACAAAGAGAGCCTTGTGGCGGGCGGAAGCCTGGTGATGGAGGCGCAAAAGGCCGCCGGGACGCGCCTTCTGCCCGTAGACAGTGAGCACAGCGCCATCTTCCAGTGCCTGCAGGATCCCGCCTCCGCCAAAGCCCTTGAACGCATCATCCTCACGGCTTCGGGCGGACCCTTTTACGGCAAAACCGCCGCCGAGCTGCAAAACGTGACCAAAGAAGAGGCCCTGGCCCATCCCAATTGGAGCATGGGCGCCAAAATCACCGTCGATTCGGCCACGCTGATGAATAAGGGCCTTGAATTCATCGAGGCCATGTGGCTGTTTGGCCTCGCGCCGCAACAGATAGACATTGTGGTGCAACGCGAAAGCATCATTCACTCCATGGTGGAGTTCGCCGACGGCTCGGTGCTGGCCCAGCTTGGCCAGCCGGATATGCGCCTGCCCATCCAGTACGCGCTCACCTGGCCCCGGCGCCTGCCCGGCCCGGCCCCGAGGCTGGACTTTTCCGCCCTGCCCGGCCTCAGCTTTGGCCGGGCGGACGAGGAGAGCTTCCAGTGCCTGGCGGCCTGCCGCCGCGCGGCGGAGAAGGGCGGCCTTGCCCCCTGCGCCGCCAACGGCGCAAACGAGGAAGCCGTCGCCCTCTTTTTAAGGGACGAAATCGCCTTTTTGGAAATAGGCCGCCTGGTGGCCGCCTGCGTGGACAAGGAAAGCTACGCCGGAGGCTACAGCCTGGCCGACGTGCGGCGCTGCGACGCCGAGGCCCGCCGCTTTGTGCGGGAGCGCGCAATACGCAAATAAAACACAAGTAAGTTGTAAGCTATATCGGTGAGCCAGCAAAATGGTGAGACGGTGAAAGGAAAGTAATGAGTATCGTTTTGATGATTGTGGTGGCGGTGCTGGTGTTCGGCGCCGTGATATTTTTCCATGAGCTTGGGCATTTCTCCATGGCCAAGCTGAACGGCATAAAGGTGAATGAGTTCGCCCTTGGCATGGGGCCCACGCTGCTGAAAAAGCAGAAAGGGGAGACGACTTACGCCCTGCGCCTCTTGCCTATAGGCGGCTTTGTGAGCATGGAGGGCGAGGACGAGGAGAGCGACGACACCCACAGCTTTCAAAGCGTGGCGGTGCCGCGGCGCATCCTTGTTACCATTGCGGGCGCGGTGATGAACCTGGTGCTGGGCTTTTTGGCGCTGGTGCTGCTGGCCGCCGCCACCCAAAGCAACAGCCCGGACGGCAGCGCCCTGATGGCCACCCGCAGCATCGCCAAAATAAGCTCTAGCACCTCGGGCCTGAAAGCCGGGGACACCGTTGAGAAAATAAACGGCCGCAGAGCCTTTACCATCTCGGATTTGGACTACGAGTTTGCCCGAACCCAGAACGGCAGCTTCGACATTGAGGTGAGCCGCGACGGCGAAAGGCTGCTTTTGCAGGATGTGCGATTCGACACGCAGATAGTGTACCAGGAAAACGGCGAGCCGCTGATGAACGAGGCTACGGGCCAGCCCTACGAGTACCTAGACTTGGGCATCACCTGGTACGGTGTGCCGAAGAGCTTCGGCTCGGTACTGCGCGATGCCTTCAACACCACGCTGTCCTACTCCCGGCTGATATACCTTTCGCTCTTCGACCTTGTCACCGGCAAAATGCCCATCAACTCCCTGTCCGGCCCGGTGGGCATCGTTTCAGAGATTGGCCGGGCGGCGATGCTGGGCTGGCGGCCCGTGGTGCAGCTATTGGCCCTCATCTCGGTGAACCTCGGGGTGGTGAATATGCTGCCCCTGCCCGCGCTGGACGGCGGGCGCACTTTGCTGTTGTTGATAGAGGGAATCCGCCGCAAGCCCATCCCGCAGAAGTACGAAAGCGCCATCAACGTGGCAGGCTTTGCCCTGCTGATGGGCCTGATGGCCTTCGTCTCCTTCAACGACATCAGGAGGCTGATTTGGTGAGGGCGACGGAGAAGGGCGAGGCGGCGCGCCGAAACAGCCGCCAAGTGATGGTGGGCGGCGTGGCCGTGGGCGGCGGCGCCCCGGTGACGGTGCAAAGCATGCTGAACGCCCGCGCCGAAGACCTTGCCGGCAACGTGGCGCAGGCCAAAGAGCTGGAAGCCGCCGGCTGCCAGATTCTGCGCGTGAGCCTGCCGAAAATGCGCGTGAGCCTGCCGAAAATGGAAGATGTGCGCCTGATAGGGGCCATCAAAGAGGCCGTGGGCATTCCTCTTGTGGCGGACATTCACTACGATTATCGCATCGCCCTGGCGGCGGTGGAGGCCGGGGCGGATAAAATACGCCTGAACCCCGGCAACATAGGCGGGGCGGCACGGGTGCGCGAGGTGGCCTCGGCCTGCCGGCGGCGCGGGGTTGCCATCCGCGTGGGCGTGAACGGCGGAAGCGTGGAAAAGGAACTGCTGGCAAAGCACGGCGGCCCCTGCGCCGAGGCCCTGGTGGAGAGCGCCATGAACCACGTTTCCATGCTTGAAAACTGCGATTTTGGCGACATTGTGATATCCCTAAAATCGAGCCATGTGCCCACAAACGTGGCGGCCTACCAAAGGCTGGCCGAAATGTGCGACTACCCTCTGCACCTGGGCGTTACCGAGGCGGGCACCTACCGGGCGGGCCTTGTGAAGAACGCTTTGGGCATCGGCGCGCTGCTGCTGCGCGGCATAGGGGACACCCTGCGCGTGTCCCTCACCGACCACCCGGTGAAAGAGGTGGCTGCCGGTTACGACATTCTGCGCGCGGCGGGGCAGCCCGTGGCGCGGCCCGAAGTGATAAGCTGCCCCACCTGCGGGCGCACGCGCATAGACGTGGCGGGCATTGCCGCCGAGGTGGAGCGCCGCCTGGCCGGGCTGAAGCAGCCGCTGAAGGTGGCCGTGATGGGCTGCGTGGTGAACGGCATCGGCGAGGGTAAGGAAGCCGACATTGGCATTGCCGGTGGCGACGGCTGCGCCGCGCTCTTCATCAAAGGCCAAAAAATCCGCACCCTCCGCGGCGATTTCGTGGAGGAGTTTGTAGAGGAGGTCCTTTCTTGGCGTCGAGACTGAACGAGCTTTGTCCCGAGCTGGGCGAGGACGCCCTTCTTTTTTCCGGCGCGGGCGATGTGCTGGTGGAGAAGGTGCGCATAAACGATAAAACATCCCAGGCAGAGATAAGCTGCCGGGCCGCGCGCAACCTGAGCCCGGCCGAGCGCGAGGCCGCTCTCAAGGGCCTCGCGCGGCGCTTTCCCCGCATGGCGCTGCGCCTGACGGTGCTGTTTCCTTACGAGGCCCTCTGCGGCGAGGACGTGCTGGCTTTAGCCGGGCAACTGCGGGAGGCCGGCATCCCCGTGAATGGTTACCTGGCCGGCGCAAGGGCCGAAGTGGAGGGGGAGGCCGTCACTGTCGCCGTGGCGGCAGGGGCCGGGCTGTTGGGGGAGATGGGCTTTGCCGGGGAACTGGAAAGCCTGTTGGAACGATGCACGGGCAAACGCCCCCGTGTTCGGCTGGAACAGGCCGCCGCGCCCCCGCCGCCCGAAAGCCACGCTTCACAGAGCGCAAAAGCCGAAGACCGCCCGCCCTGGGAGGCTGCACCCGCCCCCGCCACACCTTCGTCCCCTCCGCCCTTCACCCCGCCGCCGCAGCCCAAGGGCCGGCGCGTGCGGCTGCCGGGCATTGAACTGGCGGACGCACCGGCAGAGGTGATGCTGGGCCGGTTTTTCAGCCCCAAGCGGGTGCTGCCCATGGCCGAGGTGGCCGAGGGCATCGGCAAGTGCTGCGTGTGCGGAGACGTGTTCGAGAAGGACGACCGGGACTTCCCCGGCCGCCGCATCCTCACGCTTTCCGTCACCGACTACGAGGGCTCGGCCAGCCTCAAGCTGGTGGGCCGCGCGGGGGAGCGTTTCGGCAAGCTGGATAAAGTTGCCGAGGGCGATACCCTGGTGGTGAGCGGTGAGTGCGTCTACGATTCCTTCGCGCGCGAGGCCGTGATACGCCCGCAGGATGTGCTGCGCGTGCAGCGCCTGCCCATGGCGGACGACGCCCCCGAAAAGCGCGTGGAACTGCACCTGCACACAAAGCTTTCGGCCATGGACGCCCTGTGCGACGTGGGCGAGGCTGTGCGCATGGCGGCGGGCCTTGGCCACAGCGCCCTCGCCATTACCGACCACGGCGTGGTGCAGGCCTTCCCCGAGGCCATGCTGGCCCTTGATAAGGTTCGCAAGACGCACCCGGACTTTAAGCTTATCTACGGCTCGGAAATCTATTTCGTGGACGACAAGCTGCCGGTGCTGGCCGGCCCGGCCACGGGCGATTTGAAACGCCGATACGTGGTGTTCGACATTGAAACCACCGGCCTTTCGCCCCTGCGGGACGCCATTACGGAAATAGGCGCCGTGGCCTACGAAAACGGGGAGATATGCGGGCAGTTCCACAGTTTCGCAAACCCCGGGCGCCCCCTCTCGCCGGAAATTGTACAAATCACCGGCATCACCGATGAGATGCTGGCCGAGGCTCCGCCCCCCTCCGAGGCCGTGGCGGCCTTTTTGGACTTTGCCGGGCAGGACGTGCTGGTGGCCCACAACGGCCATGGCTTTGATATGCTTTTTATCAAAAAGGCCGCCGAGCAAGCGGGCATCCGGCGGGAATACAGCTGCATCGACAGCCTGCCCCTGGCCCAGGCGCTCTACGCCGGGCTGCACAACTATAAGCTCGACAGCCTCTGCCGCCACCTTGAGGTGCCGCCCTTTAACCATCACCGAGCCACCGATGATGCCAAGGCGCTGGCCGGAGCCTTTTCCCGCATGCTGGCGGACATTGGTGAACGGGGCGTAGAAAGCCTGGAAAAGCTCAACACGGGCCTTGGAAGCGGCCGCGCGCTGCCCCGGCGCAGCCACCATATGATTTTGCTGGTGCAGAACGCCGCAGGGCTCAAAAACCTCTACCGCATCATTTCAGACAGCCACATCAAATATTTCGCCGCAGGGAAAAACAAAGGCCCCCGCGTGCCTCGCAGCCTGCTGGACGCCTGCCGCGAGGGGCTTTTGCTGGGCTCGGCCTGTGAAGCAGGTGAGCTTTATAGAGCGGTGCTGGACGACAAGCCCGAGGAAGAACTCGAAAAAATAGCGTCTTACTACGACTATTTAGAGATTCAGCCCATTGGGAACAACGAGTTTCTGCTGCGGGAAAACAAGGTGGACAGCCGGCAGAAACTGGAAGAATACAACCGGCGCATTCTGGCCCTGGGGAATAAGCTGGGCAAGCCCGTGGTGGCCACGGGAGACGTACACTTCCTGCGGCCGAGGGACGCCGTATACCGGGCCATCTTGCAGGCGGGGCAAAAGTATGCCGACGCCGACCATCAGGCGCCGCTGTATTTCCGCAGCACCGCCGAGATGCTTACGGAGTTCGCCTATCTGGGCGAAGCGGAAGCCCGCGCCGTCGTCATCGAGGGGCCGAGGGCCGTGGCGGATATGGTGGAGCCGGGCATCAGGCCCATCCCCGGCGGCAAGTACCCGCCGCGCATACCCGGCAGCGGCGAAAGCTTGAGGGAGATGACCCTCGCCAACGCCCGCCGCCGATACGGCGAGCCCCTGCCCGAAATCATTTCCGCGCGGCTCGAGACCGAGCTCGACTCCATCATCAAGCACGACTTTGCCGTGCTGTATGTGGTGGCGCAGAAGCTGGTGAAAAACTCTGAGGACAACGGCTACCTCGTGGGCAGCCGAGGTTCGGTGGGTTCCTCCGCCGTGGCCAATTTCGCCGGAATCTCTGAGGTGAACCCGCTGCCGCCGCACTACCTGTGCCCGGCCTGCAAGCACAGCGAGTTCTTCACCGACGGCAGCGTGGCCAGCGGCTTCGACCTTCCCGAAAAAAACTGCCCGGTCTGCGGCGAAAAAATGCTGGGCGACGGCAACGAGATACCCTTCGAGACCTTTCTCGGCTTCGACGGCGACAAAGAGCCGGACATAGACCTCAATTTCTCGGGCGAGTACCAGGCCCGGGCGCACAAGTACACCGAGGAGCTTTTCGGCAGCGAGAACGTGTTCCGCGCCGGCACCGTGAGCGGCCTGCAAAATAAAACGGCCTACGGCTTTGTGAGCAAGTATCTTGAGGAGCGGGGCCGCGCGGCGGGCCGCGCCGAGACGAACCGCCTGGTGAAGGGCTGCACGGGCGTGAAGCGCACCACCGGCCAGCACCCCGGCGGCATGATAGTGATACCCGCCGGGCACGAGATAACCGACTTTTGCCCCGTGCAGTACCCGGCCGACGACGCGGAAAAGAACGTCGTCACCACCCACTTTGAGTTTAAATACCTACATGATACGCTTTTAAAGCTGGACGAACTGGGCCACGACGTGCCCACGCTGTACAAGCACCTTGAGGATATGACGGGCGTGAAAATGGACGAGGTGCCCATGAACGCCCCCGAGGTGTACAGCCTGCTCACCTCTACAAAAGCCCTTGGCGTGACAAGCGAGGAAATCAACAGCGAAACCGGCACCTTCGGCATACCGGAGCTTGGCACCAACTTTGTGCGCCAGATGCTGGTGGAGGCCCGCCCGAAGAATTTTGGCGACCTGATTCAGATTTCCGGCCTTTCCCACGGAACCGATGTGTGGAGCGGCAACGCCCAGGACCTCATCAAGAACGGCACCTGCACCATCTCCGAGGTCATTGGCACGCGAGACTCCATCATGACCTACCTCATCCACAAGGGCGTGGCCCCCAAAATGGCCTTCGATGTGATGGAAAAGACTCGCAAGGGCGGCGTGGCGCGGGACGGCTTTCCCGAGGGCGTGGAGGCCGAGCTGAAACGCAGCGGCGTGCCCGAGTGGTACCTCGACAGCTGCCGCAAAATTAAATATATGTTCCCCAAGGCCCACGCCGTGGCCTACCTTATCTCGGCCATCCGCATGATGTGGTTCAAGCTGCACCATCCGCTGGCCTTTTACGCCACCACCTTTACCGTGCGAGGGGAAGACATTGACTACGAGGCCGCCGTGGGCGGCCGCCAGGTGGCCCGGCAGCATATGCGCAACGCCGCCGAAAAGCTGAAAGAGGAAAAGACCGCCAAAAACGAGGACATCATGGCCTCGCTGCAGTTGGTGAACGAGTATCTGTGCCGGGGCTACGCCTTTTTACCCATAGAGCTGGGCAAAAGCCGGGCCGCCGGCTATGTGCCGGAGGACGGGAAGATACGCCTGCCCTTCCTGGCCTTGAAGGGTGTGGGGGAGACGGCCGCCGCCGCGCTGGAACGCGCCACCCTGGACGGGCAAAGCTTTCTGTCCATCGAGGAATTGCAGCAGTCCACGGGCATCACCAGCGCCGTGGTGGATAGCCTGGAGCGGGTGGGGGCGCTGAAAGGCATGCCCCGCCTGAACCAGTTGACTTTGTTTTGAAAATGGAGGAAGATACAATGGAGCAAAGCTGGGAAGCCCTGAGGGAGGCTTGCCTTGCCTGCAATAATTGCGGGCTATGCCACACCCGAAGCCATGTGGTGTTCGGCATGGGCAACCCCGAGGCCGAGGTGATGCTGGTGGGCGAGGGGCCTGGCCGCATGGAGGACGAGCAGGGCCTGCCCTTTGTGGGGCGCAGCGGCCAGCTTTTGGATGTCTACCTCGACACCATCCACCTCTCGCGCGATGAGAACGTCTTCATTGCCAACATTGTGAAGTGCCGCCCGCCCGAAAACCGCGACCCTCTGCCCGAAGAGCGCGAGGCCTGCCTGCCTTGGCTGCGCGCCCAGTTCAAGCACATCCGCCCCAAAATAGTGGTTTGCCTCGGGCGCATTGCCGCCCAGGTGATGATACGCCCAGATTATTCGGTGACGCGGGAGCACGGCCAATGGGCCGAAAAGGGCGGCGTTTGGTTCACCGGCACGCTGCACCCGGCGGCGCTGCTGCGCAACCCGAGGCAAAAGCCCATGGCCTTTGAGGATTTTGCCGCCCTGCGGGAAAAAATACGCGAGGTGTGTACGCATACTTATTGAGTGGGGATTGAGAGTATTGACAATAGATGGAGGAACGCCGTGTTTACAAAAATGACCGAAATGCTGAAAAAATGCCCTAAAAAGCTGGTATTCCCCGAAGGGGAAGACCTGCGCATACTTTCCGCCGCCGTGCGGCTGAGAAAAGACGGCCTTGTGGAGCCGATTTTGCTGGGCAACCCCAAGGTTATCGGCGCCCGCGCCGCTGAAAACGGCTTGGACATTGCCGGGATGGAACTGATAGACCCCGAGAACTACCCACGCTTCGGCGAAATGGCCGAGGAGCTGACCGAGATGCGCCGGGGCAAAATGGGAGCTGAGGAATGCGCCGCCGCCATTCGGCGCAGCAACTACTTTGGCACCATGATGGTGAAAATGGGTCTGGCCGACGGCCTTTTGGGCGGCGCAACCTACTCCACGGCAGACACCGTGCGCCCCGCCTTGCAAATCGTGAAAACAAAGCCCGGCCATAAAATCGTATCCAGCTGCTTCATCATGAACCGCGAGACCGAGGCCGGTGCCGAACGCTATGTGATGGCCGACTGCGCCATCAATATGTTCCCCACCGAGGACGAGGTGGTGGAAATCGCCCTTGAAACCGCCGAAATGGCCGCCCTCTTCGGGATGGAGCCGCGCGTGGCCCTGCTATCTTACGGCACCAAGGGCTCGGGCAAGGGAGAATCGCCGGAAAAAATGCGCAACGCGGCCAAAAAGCTGCAAGCCATGAGCCTTGGCTACCCCGTGGACGGCGAACTGCAATTCGACGCCGCTTTCAGCCCCGAGGTAGCCGGCCTGAAAGCCCCCGGCTCGCCGCTTGGCGGCCGGGCCAACACCTTCATTTTCCCGGACATCAACGCCGGCAACATCGGCTACAAAATCGCCCAGCGCCTGGGCGGCTTCGAGGCCATCGGCCCCATCCTTCTGGGCCTCAAGGCCCCCATCAACGACCTTTCCCGAGGCTCTAACGCCGAGGAAGTGTACAAAATGGCCATTGTGACGGCCGCGACGGCCATTGACTGATATCATCCGGGGGAACAATCGCAACAGCGTATGTTATGCAAACCGGCCGCGCTTGCCAAAGGCGCGGCTTTGGTGTATAATATTTTGGTAAGCTAATTGCGGGCAGCGCGGGATTTGCGCTGTTTTGCATACGGAAGGCGGGTCCTGTGCAACGGGCCGCCGTGAACCATGTCAGGCGGGGAACCGAGCAGCATTAAGCGGATGCGCCTGTGTGCCGCAGCCAACCTGCCTTTCGTATGCAAAGCAGCGCCCTGCCTGCCCCTCGCTGTGTGGCGGGGGCTTTCATTATTTGTGCGGCAAGGAGGCGGGGCGGTGTACCGGGCGCTGTATCGCAAATGGCGGCCGCGGCAGTTTGGTGATGTGATTGGCCAGGAGGCCATCACCGCCGCGCTGGCGGGCCAGATAGAGGCCGGAAAAATCGCCCACGCCTATCTGTTCACCGGCACGCGGGGCACGGGCAAAACCTCCTGCGCCAAAATATTCGCCAAGGCCGTGAACTGCGAAAATCCCGCCGGGGCCGAGCCCTGCGGCCAGTGCGACCTTTGCATCGGCCTTGAAAACGGCAGCATTCTCGATGTGATGGAGATAGACGCCGCCTCGAACAACGGCGTGGACGATGTGCGCGATTTGCGCGAGGAAACCGTCTACCGCCCCAGCCGGGGCCGCTACCGGGTCTACATCATCGACGAAGTGCATATGCTCACCCCCCAGGCCTTCAACGCCCTGCTGAAAACGCTGGAAGAACCGCCGGGGCACGTCATCTTCATTCTGGCCACCACCGAGATTCACAAGGTGCCGGCCACCATCCTCTCCCGCTGCCAGCGTTTCGATTTCGGGCGCATTCCCGCCGAAAAAATCGCGAAGCGCCTCACCTTTATCGCCAAGGAAGAGGGCATTGCGCTGGACACCGAGGCCGCCGACCTTTTGGCGCGCCTGGGCGACGGTTCGATGCGGGACGCCACCTCCCTGCTGGACACCTGCGCCGGCCTGGGGCAGAAGGTGGACGCCGCCCTGGTGCGCCGCATGGCCGGCGTGGCCGACCGCGACTACCTCTTCGCCTTCAGCGAGGCCGTGCGCAAGGCAGATAACCCGGCGCTTTTGCAGCTTTGCGCCCGGCTGCGCCACCAAAGCCTTGAGCCTCGCCGTCTGTGCGAGGAACTGGCCCACCACTACCGCAATTTGCTGCTGGCCCGCGCCGCGCCGGACGGCAGCCTGCTGGAAAGCGTGCCCGCCGCCGGGCAGCGCCGCTACCTCGACGAAGCCGCGCAACTGCCCGAAGCCGCCGCTATTGCGGCCATCCACCGCCTGGCATCGGCCATGGACGCCATGGGCCGATCGCCCGACCCGCGCATAGAACTGGAACTGGCCCTGTTCGATTTGGGGCAGGGCGGGGCGGCCGCTACCCCCGCGCATCCCTCTATAGCGGCGGCCCAAAGGCCAGCCGAGGCGGCAAAACCCGTTGAAACGGCAAAGCCAGCGGTATCGCCCATGCCTGCCGCCACGGCGCCCGCCGCGCCTGTGCCGGGGGATGAAGCGGCAAGCGTCCCGGCAAGTGATACGCCAACGCCTGACGATAACGATAATGCCCCCGCCGCGCCGCCGCCCGAGGCGGAGAAGCCCGCGCCCCCTGCGACAGTGGCCGGCGGCGCAGCGGCGCCGGCCAGCGGCCCCCAGCCCTTCGAGGCTTGGCCCCAGGTGCTGCAGCGCATGGCCGGGCGCGACCAAATGCTCTACACCTTTATGAAGGATTCCGCCGCCTACAGCGACGGTACGCGGGTGCTCATCGACGGCGGGGAGCTTTTCCTCACCTTCATGCGCACCAACGACGACGCCAAGGAGCGCATCAAGACCGCCATTGCCGAGGTGACGGGCAAACGATATGGCCTTGGCCCCTACGAGGCCCCAAAGCCCAAGGAGAAGGAAGCCCCCACCGCACAGGACACCCTGCGACAATGGGAAGCTATGGGCGTGGACGTGCAATATGAATAGGTTAGGATATTAGATAAGATACCCAGAGGAGGAACGGCCCATGAAGGCAAGACTGCCCGACGGCTACGGCAAGCAGCAGAACGTGAACAAGCTGATGCAGCAGGCCCAGGAGATGCAGGAGCGTATGCAGCAAAAGCAAAGCGAACTGGAGGAAACCGAGTATACCGCCAAGGGTTCGGGCGGAGCGGTGGAGGTTACCATGCGGGGGGATTACAACGTTTCCGCCGTGAAGATAGACCCGGACATTGTGGACCCCGAGGATGTGGAAATGCTGGAAGACATGGTGGCGGCGGCCTTTAACGAAGCCGTGCGCACCGTGAAGGAAGGCGCCGAGGCCGAGATGCAGAAAATATCCGAAGGCTACCCCGGCCTGGCGGGCCTTTCCTTCTAAGCCTATGTCCTTCAGGGCCCATGTCCTTCGGAGCCCATGTCATTCTGAGCGAAGCGAAGAATATTGACTCCAAACGATAGAAGCAATCACCATCCCAACACCAAGCAAAGGCGTGAGACAATGGCCCAGAACGCGGCCCCGCTGGAAAACCTGATAGAACACTTCGCCAAGCTGAACGGCATAGGCCGCAAGGGGGCCTCCCGCCTGGCCTATCAGGTGCTGGGCATGGACGCCGCAGAAGCGGCCTCCTTTGCCAAGGCCATTACCGACGCCCACGAAAAAATACACCGATGCGCCATTTGCCAGAACTTCACCGAAGAGGAGGACTGCGCCGTCTGCCGCGACGCCGGCCGCGATGGCAGCGTCATCTGCGTGGTGGAAAGCCCGCGGGACGTGACGGCCTTCGAGCACACCCGCGAATACAAAGGGCTTTACCACGTGCTGCACGGCCTGATTTCCCCGGCGGAGGGTATTGGCGCCGAGCAATTGTACGTGCAGGAACTTCTGGCCCGCCTCAAGGACGGCAGCGTCAAAGAGGTGATTATGGCCACCAATCCCACGGTGGAAGGGGAGGCCACGGCCATGTACCTGGCGCGGCTGATAAAACCCCTGGGGGTGCTTACCACCCGCCTGGCCTACGGCCTGCCGGTAGGTGGGAACCTTGAATATGTGGATGATGTAACGCTGTTCCGCGCTCTTTCCGGCCGGGGGGAATTGTAACAAATTGATTGCTGCCGCGCATTGTCACCCTTTTTTCATTGACTTCGCGTTACGCCTGCGATATAGTGTACTTCGCCCTTCAAACTTACCGTTGCTCGCGGGCGCTTCGTGAAGCGCCCCTACTACCTTGTTCAGCCTAAAACATGACGTGTCATTCTGAGCGAAGCGAAGAATCTTGCCCTGTGCTTGGGCCAAAGATTCTTCGCCTGCGGCTCAGAATGACAAGATTTAGACGGAACAGCGTATTATGGCAATCCCGTTCTTCATTCAAACTAACACCCAGGAGGTTGCCGCATGGCCGCGAATCCGACGGTGGCGGTCAACCGGAAAGCCCGCCACGAATATTATGTGATAGAATCGGTGGAGGCCGGCATAGAACTGGTGGGCACCGAGGTGAAAAGCATCCGCATGGGCAACGTGAACCTGAAGGACGCCTGGGCGGACGTGCGCGAGGGCGAGGTGTTCGTGCAGGGCATGCACGTTTCACCCTACGAAAAAGGCAATATCTTCAACCGGGACCCCCTGCGTCGCCGCAGGCTTCTTCTGCACCGGCGCGAGATACGCCGGTTACATCAGGAAGTGAAAACCAAAGGTCTTACGCTTATTCCGCTGGCGCTATATTTCAAAGGTTCCCATGTGAAGCTGGAACTGGGGCTATGTAAAGGCAAGAAGCTTTACGATAAGCGCGCCAGCGCCGCCAGCCGAGACGCCAAGCGTTCCATAGACCGGGCCATGAAAAGCGAAAACCACAGATAATCGCAAGAATAGCTTGCAAACGGGGCTTGCCCCGAGCAAATATGTGGGGATGTAAAGGTTTCGACAGGGAGGAGGGAGCAGGAGCAGCGGGTAGTGGTGCGGCCCCACTTTAACTGCCGCAAAACAATAAGTAACAACAACACTGTTCGTTTCAGCCGCAGCCCCGCTGCGGTCGCGGCCTAATATAGCGCCGCCGTCCGGCCTGCCCCTACCGTGGGGTGGGATGCGGGCGTCATTTAAACGGTGAACGTGAACGGCCTTAAGCTTTGCGGGCCGTCATGAACGAATGAAGCTACCGACGCGGCGGCCTGACCATCGGCCTGCCGCCGGGGGAATCTTGTAGATGGCCTGCACCCGGAGATACTCCTGCCGACTGTTTTCTGGACACGGGTTCGATTCCCGTCATCTCCACCAATAAAAAAACCGCTTGTTATCGTCGCATAATGGCGATTTCGAGCGGTTTTTAAAATGGTTAACCAAAGCGAAATAATGCGGCGGCCATGGCAGATTATCCGGCAAAAGCGCAAAAGTCTCAATATGAATCATTTGCCGTCCCGCGCGATGAAGGCGGAGCAATTTGAGAAAAAGCTTTCGTGCAATTGATACGGAAACGTTTGCCGCATTTTGTCATTTTGTAGAATTATTTCTCATTTCTTGACAGAGAAGCCGGAAGAAAACTAATAATGGGGATGCAAAGACACGAACTTGCATCACCCGGCGGCTTGCCTTTGCAATATATCATTATTTCCCTGAAGAGGTTTCCCTTGTGAATATCCCTGCGAAACGTTTTGAAGAACTGCTGCGATATGAATTGAAGACGGCGTTTGGCTGTACCGAGCCGGTGGCCATCGCCTATTGCGCCGCCAAGGCGCGCGAGGTGTTGGGCGCTTTCCCGGACAGGATGCGAATGCGCTGCAGCAGCAATGTCATCAAGAACGCGAAGGCGGTGGTGGTGCCCGGCATAGGCGGGCAAAAGGGCATAGAAGCGGCGGCAATTGCCGGGGCGCTGGGCGGAGACAGCACTCGCGGGCTGGAGGCGCTCAAGGGCCTTCCCGAAGCGCAGCGTGAGGAGGCGCGCCGGCTGGCTGCGACGGATTTTTGCCGGCTGGAACTGCTGGAAGGCAGCCGGGCGCTGCACATTCTTTGCACCGCGTACAAAGGGGCGTCCGAGGCCTCGGTAGAAATAGCGGACAGCCACCTGAACGTGATTGCCATCGAGAAGGATGGGGAAATCCTTTTTACCAAAGACTGCGCGGACGGCGGCGATAACAAAGAACCCTGCGCGGATTTCCTCACACTTGAAAATATACTGGAATACAGCGAAAACGCGGATTTGGAGCCAATCCGAGATCTTTTGCAGAATCAAATGCGCCTGAATGAGGAAATCGCCCGGGAGGGCCTTGAGAACCCATGGGGCGCGAACGTTGGGAAAACCCTTTTGCGCCGGCTGGGCAATTCTGTGGAGGCGCAAGCGCGGGCAATGGCCGCCGCCGGCAGCGATGCGCGCATGGCCGGATGTGAGCTTCCGGTGGTGATTGTGTCGGGCAGCGGAAACCAGGGCCTCACGGTCAGCGTGCCGGTGATGGTGTGCGCCAGGGCCTGCGGCGCAAGCGAGGAGACCCTTTTCCGCGCCCTGCTGCTCTCAAACCTCGTGGCCCTGCACATCAAGGACGGCGTCGGGCGGCTCTCGGCCTATTGCGGGGTTGTGTGCGCCGCCGCCGGCAGCGGCGCGGCCATCACCTGGCTGAAGGGCGGCGGGCTGCGGGAAATAAACGACACCGTCATCAACACGCTTGCCAATGTGTCCGGCATGGTGTGCGACGGGGCAAAGGCGGCTTGTGCGGCCAAAATAGCCGCCGCGCTGGACGCGGCCTTTCTGGGGCACTACATGGCCATGGAGGGCACGCGCTTCGCGGGCGGAGACGGGATTGTGAAGGAGGACGCGGAGCGCACCATCGACAGTGTGGCGCGCCTGGCGAAAAAAGGAATGCGGGAGACCGACACTGTGCTGATGAACATTGTCATAGGGCAGTAGTACCCAAGGAGGGCGAGTTATGAAAAAAATCATCAACCATCCCGACAACGTGGTTTCGGAATTTTTAGACGCGTTCGCAAAGGCGAACCCGGCGGTGCGTTATCTGCCCGAGGCGGAGGTGATTTGCCGCGCCGAAAAGGCTGCCGGCAAGGTAGGCCTTGTTTCAGGTGGGGGCAGCGGCCACGAGCCCGCCCACGCCGGCTATGTGGGCCGTGGGATGCTGGACGCCGCGGTGGCGGGAAACGTATTTGCTTCCCCGAGCCCGGACAGGATCATCGAAGGAATCAAGGCGGCCAACGCCGGCGCCGGCGTTCTGATGGTCATTAAAAATTACTCCGGTGACGTCATGAATTTCCAGATGGCAGGAGAACTGGCCGAACTGGAAGACATCACAACGGACTATGTGGTGGTGAAGGACGATGTGGCCGTGCCGGACAGCACCTTTTCCACCGGGCGCAGGGGCATAGCGGGCACCGTTTTTGTGCATAAAATAGCCGGGGCCGCCGCCGAGCAGGGCCTCGCGCTGGCCGAGGTGAAGCGGGTGGCCGAAAAGGCCATTGAAAACCTGCGTTCCATGGGTGCGGCGCTCGGCCCCTGCATTTTACCGGGCGTGGGAAAGCCGAACTTCACCCTGGCCGAGGATGAGATGGAAGTAGGCATGGGCATCCACGGAGAACCGGGGGTGGGCAGGACGCAAATAAAAACCGCCGCCGAGCTGGCCGAGACCCTGACAAAGCAGATACTTGAGGACTACGACTTTGCCGGAGCCGAGGTTGCCGTGATGATAAATGGCCTGGGCGCCACTCCGCTGATGGAACTGTACATTCTGTTCGGCGAGGTGGAAAAAATCCTCAGGGCTAAAGGAATCGGCGTACATCGCGCCTTTGTGGGCAACTACATGACCTCCCTGGAGATGGCCGGCTGCTCGCTGACGCTGCTAAAGCTGGACGAAGAGCTGAAAGCCCTGCTAAACGCGCCCAGCGCCGCACCGGCTTTCCCCGTGGGCTGAAAGGGGAGGCGGAAAATGGATTTTCATGTAAAAACGGATGATTTCTTCGGGGCGCTGAAGGCGATTGCTCAAGTGATTGGAGACAACAGAGACTATGTGTCCGAGCTGGACGCGGCCACCGGCGACGGGGATCACTGGGTCAACATCAACATGGGCTTTGAAAAGCTGCTGGCGAGCGAAAATGACCTGCGCGGCCTGCCGCTGACCGACTTTCTAAAAAAAGCCGCGATGCTGATGATGTCTGCCATCGGCGGTTCCTCCGGGGTTTTGTACGGCAGCGCCTTCATCAGTGCGGCAAAGGCACTCAGCGGCGCGGAAGAGCTGAACGCAGCGAACTTTGGCACCTTCCTGACGGCCATGTGCCAGGGTATTATGGAGCGCGGCAAAACCGAACCGGGATACAAAACCATGGTGGACGCCATCCACCCGGCGGCATTGGCCTACAGGGAGGGCCGCGGCAGAGGAGAAGACGCCGCGGAAGTGCTGCGGCAGGCCGCCCGGGCGGCTGAGGAGGGGGCCCGCGCCACCGCCGATATGCAGGCCGTGCGCGGCAGGGCATATTATCAGGCCAACAAGGGCCTCGGCCACATAGACCCAGGCGCCGTCACAATGTCCTACATCATTCGCGGGCTGGCGGACTATATTATCGCCAACTGCGCGGCCTGATATTCTTAAACGGAGTAATTAAATGTATCTCTCGCGCATCAAAGATACGGTGGAACGCTTTGGAACCTCCCTGGCAAAGGTGCTGGGGGTCAACGTGCTGATTGTGGACCAGGATTTGACCCGGATTGTGGACACCTTTGAGTATCCGAAGGGCGAGGCTTTTCCCATGCGGCGTAAGTCGGTGGTGGGGCAAATTATCCAGCAGAAAAGCCCGCTGGTGATGGATAACCGTGACAATTTCCACACCTGCGCCATCTGCGATAACGTGCAAACCTGCCAGATGGCCGGCGTGGTGGGCGTACCGGTGATGCTGGGAGGCGAGGCCATCGGCGCGCTGGCGCTGATTGTGCCAAACCGGGGCAAAAACAGCCTGTATCACTTCATGAACAACGCGGTGCCATTTTTAGAGGAGTGCGCCCGAGTGCTGGCGCAGGCGGTGCAAAACCAGGAAGACCGTGAGACCATCGACCAAATGAACGGCGAGTGGGAGTCCCTTTTGGATTTGGAGGACGACGCCATTGCCATTACGGACAGCCTGGGCGAAATACGCCTGTGCAACCGGGCTTTTCGGGAGCGGTTTTTTGAAGAAGGCGCGTGCAGGGGCGGCAACATTCTTTCCCTGATACGTCACCCGCTGGTGTGTGAGGTTTTGGACGGGATTGTGGGCGCGAAGGAACAACCCATCCTGTTTGAGAGCGGGGGCGTCCTTCACCGCGTCCTGTTCAGCGGCTGCCGCCTGGGCTTGCCGCCCTGCGAAAGCTTTCTCTTCGCCGTTGGGCGGGCCGTGCCCAGGCAAACGCTCCCCTCCGGCAGCGAGAACCGCTATCTCTCCGAGCTGTGGAACGGGGCCGCCGGAACACAGGAAGCACTGGTGGCCCTGGGCGCAGAGAAGCTTGAGGAAAGCGGCTTGCTACTTCTTGTAGGCGAGGCGGACAGCGGAAAACGCGCTTTGGCGGCCGCCATATGGCAAAGCCGCGCCGGCAAGGAAAGCGCCCCCTTCCATATCATGAACCCCGGCGCCTATACCGCGGACGAAATGGAAAAGGTGCTGTTTGGCGATAAGGTCGCCTCCTGTGACATCCCCTGCAATCCGGGGCTGGCCTGGCTGTCTATGGGCGGCGCTTTGTTGATTAACCGGGTGGAACTGCTGCCGCTGTACCTGCAGCAGCGCCTGGTGGAAGCCCTTTCGGCGGGCGGCGCGCCGGCCGCCCACACGCTGCGGCTTATCATGACCACCACCGCCGAGGGAATGCTGCTTCTGGACGCTTCTTTGGCGGCCGCCGTTAAGGATTCCGGCCTCTCCGTACCCCCGCTGCGCGAACGGGCGGATGCGATTTTGCCAATTTTCAAGGCCTATTTGCTGTATTACTGCCAAAAGACAGAGTGCCAGCAGCCATCGATGGATGAGAAACTGCGCAAAAAAATACGGGGCTATGCCTGGCCGGGCAATTTGCGCCAGTTGGAACTGGCAGCCCAGCGGATGGTGGCAGGAAAGAAAAGCGGACGCGCACTTTCCTTTGCGCAGTTGATTACGCCTTACACGGAGGCACAGGCGGACGCGGAAGGCAATCACTCAATGGAGGAGCTTGAGCGCGAACACATTGAGCAGCTACTTGCCAGCGGAAAGGGCAAAGAGGAAATAGCCGCAATATTGAAGATTGGCCGCGCCACGCTTTACCGCAAGATAAAGAAATACGGCTTGTGACGTAAAAGCGCGGCAGGAACCTGTAATTCAATGAGTTGAAAACAGAATGAAGCAAACATGGGCCATGCGCGCATGGTATGGCCCATGTTCACTTAAGCTATGCAAAAACACAAGAAAAGCGGGAGATGAAAGCATGATTAAAAACACGCCGACCAAAAGCAGCAAGGCAACCGAGGATTTGCGCGGGGCCATCGAACACCGGGCCGCATGGTTTTATTACCTGATTGACGAGGCGGAAAAAAAGGGGTTGGATATTGAGTTTGCCAGAGAGGCCATCTTCCGCTGCGGATGCCTGCACGCAAACACAAAATACCCGAAGACCGATGATTTGCAAAGCTTTGCCAAGGCCTTTGCCAACGAGAACGTAGTGGACATTTTTGAGATGGAGATACTGAAAAACGACGGGAAAGAGTTGTCCATCGATTTCCATTATTGCCCGCTGGTGAAGGCATGGATGCAGCTTACCGACGACGAAAAGCGCATCAATACCCTGTGCGATATCGCGATGGACGGGGACAGGGGCATCATCGACCAATATCCGGCTTTCAGCTTTGAGCTGGGCGACACCATTGCCAAGGGCTGCCCGGTGTGCCAGATACGCATAAAAAAGCAAGGCTGATAAGCCCTGCGTAAAAAAATGGATAAAACGGCAACACGGCCGTTTTAGATAATATGGATGAGAAAATAACTGGAGGTAAAAAATGAAAAAGCTAACAGTAGTATTGCTATCGTGTCTTGTTTTGCTGGGCATGCTGTCCGGTTGTGGTGGCGGCACAGACGCCCCCGCGAGCACGGCCGCGCCCGCGCCTGCGGCCGATTCTGCCGCGGCGCCAGCCGAACCCGCCGAGGCTCCGTCGGGAGACCCCATCCGCGTCGCGTTGGTGGGTCCCATCACCGGCAGCTGGGCCGAATACGGCACAGGCTTTGAGTGGGCCGCCCAGTGCCAGGTAGAACGCTGGAACGCGAACGGTGGAATTAATGGCCGCAGCATTGAGCTTTTGTCTTACGACGAGCGCGAAAGCCGTGAAGAGGGCCTCGCCATTGCCCAGCTGATTGCCGATGAAGGCGACATCTATGGCGTCGTGGGGCACTTTGGCTCCACCATGGTGGTGCCGGATATCTACGAGCCGAACGAGATGGTGTTGATTGCCCCCTCCGCCTCATCCGAGGGATTCTCCGAACTGGGCGATTATATCTTCCGCAACAACGCCACCATTTACACCGAAGCCTCGGCCATGCTGGACTGCGCCATGGACACCGGCAAGAAAAAGCTGGGCATCGTGTACCTGAACGACGACTGGGGCAACAAGGCTTATGAGACAACCCAGCAGCTGCTCCTCGACCGCCCGGACGACGGACTGGAGATTGTGGCCGCCGAAACGGTGCTGGAGGGCAACGTGGACTTTGCCTCGGTTATCAGCAAGTTCCGCGACGCCGGGGTAGAGAGCGCCGTGATGTTCTGCTATTATAATACGGTGGTGCCTTTTGTGAAGGAAGCCGAAAACACCATTCCCGACATGGACATCATCTGCGGTGTGAACTGCTACAACGATACCTTCCTGGAGGCCGGCGGCGTAGACGTGGAAGGCTGCCTGGCTCCGGCGGTGTTCGGCGCGGCCGGCAGCGACCCCGCCGTGCAGGAGTTTGTCACCGCCTTCCGCGCCAAAAGCGGCGGCGCAACGCCCTCCAGCCTTTCCGCCCAAGCTTACGATTCAATGGGCATCCTTCTCACCGCGATTGAGCAATTGGGCGGTGAACTGGATCGTCCGGCCATCCGGGACGCCGTGGCCAACATCGACTATGACGGCGTGGCGGGCAACGTGCAGTTCGATGAGATTGGAGACGCCAGCAAAGACTTTAACACGATGATTGTCAAAGACAACATCTGGGTTGACCTGAACGGATAAGCAAAGAGCGAACGGGACGGCGACGGGAAGGCCGGCGGGGTGAAAGCCCCGCCGGCGCCCGCCGTGAACACGGGAAGGACGGCGGCCTGATGGGAGCCCGTTGGTGTGCCCAGCCCGGCGCTTCGGCCCGAAAGGAGTTTTTATTACATGCTTGAAAAAATATTGGAGCAGGTAATCATCGGGGCGTCCTTGGGCATGATATATGCTCTGATTGCTGTGGGGTACTCCCTGGTATTCGGTGTGCTGCGGCTGGTGAATTTCGCGCATGGCTCGGTGTATGCCTTTGGCGCAATGGCCACCTATACCTTCGTGGTTTTTTTAAACTGGGGCTTTTTCCCGTCTTTGCTGGTGGGTACCCTGCTTACCGGGCTGCTGACGATGCTGATTGACTGGACGGGCCTCAAACCCCTGCGCAAAAAGAACGCCTCGGGCATAGCGGCCCTCGTTACCACCATCGGCCTTTCGTACATTATACAAACCCTGCTCACCATCGCCTTCAACAGCCAGCTTCGTAACTTCCCCGCCATTTTCGATTACGGGGCCTTTCAGTTCGGCAAGATTGCCATCAGCTCGCAACAGATTATGGTGGCCGTGATTTCGCTTATCATGCTGCTGGTACTGTCTCTTCTGGTAAATAAAACAAAGGTGGGCCTGGCCATGCGCGCCGTGGAGCAAAACCCCACGGCCGCGCTTATCAACGGAATCAACATCAACTTCGTCATCGCCTTCACCTTTTTCCTGTGCGGCACCACAGCCGCTATTGCCGGCTCTTTGGTGGCCGGCTATTACAAGATTGTATACCCCACCATGGGGGTGGCCACCGGGCTGAAAACCTTTGCCGCCGCGGTGGTAGGAGGCATCGGCTCCCTGCCCGGTTCCGTCATCGGCGGGCTTGTCATCGGAATTACCGAGTGCCTCACCGCCTATTTTATCGCGGGCAGTTTTCGTGACGCCTCCGCCTACATCATCCTGTTTTTGGTCCTCATTGTGAAACCTACCGGTATTTTAGGGCGGAAGGGGATATCAAAGGTATGAAAACCATGAGAGATTTATTCGGCAAGGTGACGGACAACAGGGCCGTAAAGCTGGCGGCGGCGCTGGTGCTGGTGGCCGCGGTTATCCTCGTTCCCCAGTTTTCAAAGCTATACTTCCAGCGCATCGTTATCATGATATTTTTCTACCTGATTCTGGCGCTGAGTTTGGATTTTGTCATCGGCTATATGGGGGAAGTTTCGCTGGGGCACGCGGCCTTTTACGCCATTGGAGCCTATGTTTCGGTGATACTAAGCGTGAATTTCGGCACGAACTATTTTATTGGGGCCATAGCGGGGGCGCTGGTGGCGGCCGGGCTGGGTATCTTTTTGGCCATATCGGTGATGCACCTGTCCGGCACTTACACCTCAATCGTTACCCTGGGCTTTTTCCAGGTCATCATGGCCATTATCCTCAACTGGACCAGCGTGACCCGAGGCGCCGTGGGCTTTTCGAAGATTCCGGATCCATCCATTTTTGGCTTTGCCTTCACGCTGGACAACGGCGGCATTTATTACCTGGCCTTTGCCTATGTGCTGCTCACCATGCTGTACACCCGCCTCATCATGCAGTCCAAAACCGGGCGGGCCATTGTGTCCATTCGCGAGGACGAGATGGCGGCCAAGCTGATGGGCATCAACACCAACCGCTACAAGATGCTCACCTATGCGATGTCGGCTTTCTTCGCGGGGCTGGCGGGTTCGCTCTACGGCCACATGATGGGCTTTATGAATGACAAGACCTTCACCTACGATATGTGCGTGGCCGCCCTTTCCATCGTGATTTTGGGCGGCATGGGCACCATGCGCGGCATGGTGGTGGGCACCATTCTCATTTCGCCCCTGGCCGAGGTGCTGCGCGCGCTGGCCGACGGGATGAAGAGTGTGCCGTTCATCGAGCAATTACAGCCAATGCAGTGGCGCTTCGTGATCTACGGGCTGGTGCTGGTGCTGATGATGCGCTTTCGGCCGCAGGGCATTTTGGGCGGGCTTTCCCGCAGGCCGTATAAAATGCCCAAAGGCGTGGTGCTGAAAGGAGGTGGCGCGGATGCCGCTGCTTGAGGCAAGTTCCCTGACCAAACGCTTCGGCGGCCTGGTGGCTGTAGACCACATCAACTTCAAGGTCGAGGAAGGGGAAATCGTCAGCATCATCGGCCCAAACGGCGCGGGCAAAACCACGGTGTTCAACCTTGTCACCGGTGTATACACGGTGGACGAGGGCGATGTGCGCTTCACCGGGGCGAGCATTGCGGGCCGGCGCCCGCAGGAGATAGTGATGATGGGGGTTTCGCGCACCTTTCAGAACATTCGCCTGTTTAAAAAAATGCGGGTGATTGAAAACGTGCTGGTGGGCACCCACACCAAGATTGGCTACGGTTTTTTCGATTCACTGCTGCGCACCAAAAATCACCGCGAGGGCGAGCGTGAAGCCACCCAGCGCGCGGTGGAGATACTCGAGTCCATCGGCCTGGGCGAACACATAAACGCCTACGCCTGCAACCTGCCCTATGGCCTGCAGCGCCGGCTGGAAATTGCCCGCGCCATTGCCACAGGCGCCAAAATACTGCTGCTGGACGAACCTGCGGCCGGAATGAACCCGCAGGAAAGCGAAGATTTGATGACCTTCATCAAAAGCCTGAGGGACATGGGCTACACGATATTGATGATTGAGCACGACATGAACGTGGTGATGAAAATCTCCGACCGAATCTATGCGATGGACTACGGCAAGATGCTGGCCGAGGGCCCGCCGGAGGCGATTGCCAACAATCCGCTGGTGATAGAGGCCTATCTTGGGGGAGGCGACGAGGACTTATGATGCTGGAACTGAAGGATGTGAATACCTATTACGGCGTCATCCACGCGCTGAAGGGCGTGAGCCTTTCCATCGAGGAAGGGGAGATTGTGACCCTGATTGGGGCCAACGGCGCGGGTAAAAGCACCACGCTGTCCTCCATCATCGGCCTGGTGCACCCCAAAAGCGGCGCCATCAGCTTTATGGGGCAGGATATTACCCAAAAAGAACCCAGCCACATCGTAAAGCTGGGCATTGGCCTGGCGCCCGAAGGCCGGGAGGTGTTCCCGGATTTAACGGTGGAGGACAATCTGCGCATTGGCGCCTATATCCGCCGGGATAAAAACGATATTATCAAGTCCTACGAGGATGTGTTCGGCCTGTTTCCCCGACTGAAAGAACGCTACGGCCAAAAGGCGGGTACACTCTCCGGAGGTGAACAGCAGATGCTGGCCATCGGCCGGGCCATGATGAACAACCCAAAGCTGTTGATGCTGGACGAGCCGAGCCTGGGCCTCGCGCCCAATCTTGTGGTGATAATCTTTAAGCTGCTGATGCGGATAAGGGACATTGGCGTGACGATATTGCTGATTGAGCAGAACGCCAACATGGCCCTGAAGATAGCAGATCGCGGCTATGTGCTGGAAACGGGACGGGTGAAGCTGGCCGACGACGCAAAAACGCTTTTGACGAACGATGAGGTGCGCAAGGCCTATCTGGGCGGATGATTGCGCCGGGAAGGGAGCCTGTCAGGGAAAGGAGGCCGGGACAATGGTTCAGGCGGACAGGGAACTGGAACAAAAAATCGACGAGTGGATTGAGGCGCATCGCGACGAGTATGTGCGGGATGTGATGGAAGCGGTGAACATCCCCTCGGTGGCGGTGAAGGAGGAAAGGGGAGACTACCCCTTTGGCAAGGCCTGCGCCGAGATGCTGGATTATATGGAAAAAAAGTCCACAGCCTGGGGCTGGGACTATGAAAATCACGAATATTACATGGGTAGCTGCCTGATTAAGGGCACCGGCGGCGAGCATGAGATCGGTCTGTTCGGCCACACCGACGTGGTGCCGGAGAACGGCGTCTGGGAATACGAGCCATATAAGGCGTTGGAAAAAGACGGCTACATCATTGGCCGAGGCAGCAACGACAATAAAGGCTCCACCTTTGCCACCGCCTACGCCATGCGCTTTTTGTGCGATGCGGGCATACGCCTGCGCAACAACGTGCGGGTGATGTACGGCAGCCAGGAAGAGAGTGGCATGGAGGACATCCGCTACTACATGGCCCATCACAAGCTGCCGGACGTTACCATTGTGCCGGACAGCTGGTGGGGCGCCGACGTGGCCGAGCCCGGAGTGGTGAACCTGGTGCTGGAAGCGGATGTATCCGGCGGCAACCTGGAGGCTTTTGAGGCCGGAGACAATGAAAACTCCATTCCCGGGTATGCCAGGGCGGTAATGATTGGGGTGGGCATTGAGCAGGCCCAGCAAAAACTGGCTGGCCGCGAGGGCATTAGCGTCTCGGCCGGGCCGGGCGGCACGGTGCTGGTGGAGGCCGCCGGCATTGGGAAACACGCCGCTTTCCCGGCGGGCTCGGTAAACGCCATCGGGCGGCTGGCCGGCGCACTGGCGCAGAGCGGCCTGGTGCAAGGCGAGCGGGGCGTTCTGTCTTTCTTGCAGCGCACCCTGGCCGACTACGAGGGCAAAGCGGTGGGATTTCACCGGCAGGACAGTTTCTATGGCAGTACCAACCACACCTGCTGCATGGCCCGCCTTGCGGACGGCAAGCTGCAACTGTGGTTTAACCTGCGCTATCCCGCCATCTATAACCCGGACGAGATGTGTGCGGCAATCGAAAGCTATTTTAAGGCCTCGGGCTACACGATTGTATCGCTGCGACACGAAACGCCGCTGTACATAGACCCCAAGCACCCGGTGGTGGAGGTGATGTGCGGGGCCGCAAGCCATGTGTGGGGCGAGGAGAAAAAGCCCTTTGCCCAGCACGGAGGCACCTACTCCGGCGTGATGCCGAACGCCTTTTCCTCCGGGCCGGCGGTGCACGGCCGCGAGCAGCAGCTTTTCCCCGCGGGCCGGGGCGGCGCCCACCAGCCCGACGAATGCATGGAGATAGAGGTGCTGCTAAAGGGAATCAAGATTTACATTCTGGCGGTGCTGGGGCTGGACGCTCTGCTGGCCGGGGGTGTGACGCTTCCCCCGCGTGAGGGCGCGCTCTAGGTAAGCACTGATTTATTGTCATTCTGAGCGAAGCGAAGAATCTTTGAGCCGGGCAATGTATGGCTACACGAAGGGAAAGATCCTTCGCTGCGCTCAGGATGACAGGTTGGTTGGATTATTCATTGCTTACCCAGGGCATTCTTTTCAGAAAATACTAAAAAATGAAAAATGCTGTAATCTTCATCTTCAATTGAAACTGATATTTTGATATAATAATATAGTATGGTTTGAAGCAGAAGTCAGCAGCCGTTGCCGATTTCTGCTTTAAATTGGTATTTTCCTGCAATCGTCGCATCATGAAACGGAGAACAAACATGGATAGCAAGCGGAAGGGCATGCTGGCTGCGGTCGGCTCCGCCCTCGTTTTTGGTTTTACCCCCATTCTGGCCCGCGCCTCTTACGACGGCGGGGCCAACGGGGTGTCCCTCACTTTCTTGCGCGCGGTGATCACCCTGCCGATTCTGTATGCCATCCTCCGGTTCAGGGGCATTTCGGCCAGGCTCAACCGCAAGCAAATGCAGGGCGTCGCCATAGGCGGGCTGGGCTACGCGCTAACCAGCCTGCTGCTTTATTCATCGTACAGCTACATCAACGTGGGCATGTCCACCACGCTGCATTTTGTCTATCCGCTTTTGGTGGTGCTGGCGGGGGTGTTCCTGTTCAAAGAAAAGATGACCCTGCTTAAAGCGGCGGCGTTGGCGCTGGCCTTGCTTGGCATTGCGGCCTTTTTCGAGGCCGGCGAGATGAAAAATATGCTGGGCGTCGTGCTGGCCCTGGCCTCGGGGGTGGTATACGCCTTTTATATCCTGTGCCTCAACCATTCCGCCATGAATACGGTGCCTTACTTTACGCTCACCTTCTACACCGGCCTCATAATGGCTGTGGTTGCCGGCATATACGGCTTTGCCCGGGGGGATATCTCCTTTGCCCTCACGGGGGAGGCGTGGCTGTATGTGCTGGGGGGCGCGCTGCTGAACGCCCTTGTGGCTACCACGCTGTTTCAGGTGGGGGTGCGGCTGGCGGGCGCCTCCACCGCCGCCATGCTCTCGGTGCTGGAACCCATCACCAGCGTGATTTTTGGGATGCTGCTGCTGGGAGAGGGCACCACGCTGCAAAAGGCGGCGGGCTGCCTGTTGATTTTGTGCAGCGTGGTGCTGATTACCGCCGCCGAGGCGAAAACGGACAAAGGGTGAATGAAGCCTACAAATACTCCCGTAGCGCCTCCAGCACTTCCTCCACCATGTAGGGCTTGCCGATGTGAGAGTTCATGCCGGCGGCCAGGCAGCGTTCAATGTCCTCGCGGAACACATTTGCCGTCATCGCAATAATCGGCACCTCTTTGGCGTGCGGCACATCCAGCCCGCGTATGCGCTGGGTGGCTTCATAGCCGTCCATCACCGGCATCTGCAAGTCCATAAAAATGATGTCGTACCGCTCCGGGTTTTCCTCAAACATACACAGCGCCTCGGCCCCGTCCTGTGCGCACTCCACTTTCAGGTTCGTGGGCTCCAGCAGGGAAAGCACGATTTCCCGGTTGATTTCCACATCCTCTACCAGCAGGGCGGTGCGTCCCGAAAAATTATCGGGCGCGTCGCTCTTTGCGAATTGCTCGGCAAGCTCATCCATTCCAAGGCTTTCGTTAATTATGTCCACAATGTCCGAGCGGAACAGGGGCTTGGGGAGAAAGCGGTCGATTCCGGCCGCGCGGGCTTCGTCCTCGATGCTGCTCCAATCGGCGACCGAAAATAGCAGCACAAAGGCTTCCGGCGTCATGGTTTTTCGTATCAGCTCCGCCAGCACAATGCCGTTCATGCCGGGAAGCTCCCAATCGATGAACCAGATGTTGCAGCGCCTATCCGCTTCCAGCAGGGCCAGCGCCTCGCCGGCGCTCTCGGCTGTCCTGCAGCCGATGCCCAGGCTCTCGGCCACCAAAGCGAAGAAGGCGCGGGTCTCCGGGTCACCGTCCACCACGGCAATGCGAATGTCGCGGCCCCTGAGGCCCTCGGCCAGCTCGCATCTTGGTTCGCGCCCTTGCTGCAACGCCACAGTGAACAAAAATTTCGAGCCGCGATCCAGCTCGGACTCCACCCATATCTCGCCGCCCATCATCTGCACGATGCGCCTTGAAATGGACAGGCCAAGCCCGGTGCCCCCGTAGGTGCGCGAAGTGCCGCTCTCCGCCTGCTCGAAGGAGGTGAACACGCGCTTCATCTGTTCGCGCGTGAGGCCGATGCCGTTGTCGGCAACGCTTATCTCGATGAGGCACAGGCCGTTGTCTTCCCGCAAAAGCCTGGCTTCAAGGCGAATCATCCCTTCCTCCGGCGTGAACTTGACCGCGTTCGACAAAAGGTTGGTAACCACCTGCGCCAGGCGCTGGTCGTCGCCGATAAGCGAGGCGGGGATGTCCTTATCGATGAGGATGTGCAGCGACTGCCTGCGCTCATCCACGCGGAAGTTGACAACGCTGACAACCTTTTTCAGCATATCTTCAAAGTTGAAGTCGTCGTTGGCAAGCTCCAGCTTGTTCGCCTCTATCTTCGACATATCCAGCACGTCGTTTATCACGCCCAGCAAATGCTTTGAGGCGTCGCTCACCTTGTCGAAGGCATAGTCCTTCTTCGCCAGCTTCGGCGAGGATTTGCCAATCATCGTCATGCCGATGATGGCGTTCATCGGAGTGCGCATCTCGTGGCTCATGCGTGAGAGAAAGTCGCTTTTGGCGCGGTTGGCGGCCTGTGCCTCTGTAAGCGCGTTTTGCAGACGCACGGCGGAGGTTCGCAGCCCGGCCTCCATGTCGTTGCGCACAAGGGCGTCGGCAATCAGCTCGCTGGCGGAAAGCAGGATGCTTTCTTCGTTTTCGGTGAAGGCCCGCTCCCTGCGGCAGTCGTCGAAACTGATAAACCCCCAAAGTCGCCCATGAAGGAAGAGCGGGAATACCCAAAGGGACATGGTGCCATACGCGGCGAGGGTTTTTTCCGCCGTTTCCGAAAATCCGCTTGCGGGCCCCTTGATAATGTCTTTGTGCTGGAGTTTTTTCATCAGGCCGGGCAGGGCGTCTTCAAAAGATACTTCAAGGCTGCCGTCCTGCATGGGCGCCATCGCGGGCGAACACCATTCATAGGCTTTTTTGCAGTACGGGCGGCCTTTCAGTTCAATGTTCATCCAAATCGTCACGCGGTCGATATCGACAACTTCGGCCATGCCGCCCATCGCAAGGCGCAAATCAGTTTCAAAGCTGTCGGCGCTTGTGCGCAGCAATACGACCGATAGCTTGTTAAGCGTTTGCAAAAGTTGATTGCGTGACTCTATTTCACGCATCATAACGTTGTATTCGCGCCTGTCGTGGATATATCCCACCAGGATGGGTTCACCCTTGAAGGTTCCCCGCACGAACATGGATTCGGCCGGTATTCCCTCGCCATCCACCGTTTTGTGCATCCAGGAGAATGCGCAGCGGCCCTCCTCGAAGCCTCTTTTGATATATGCGGCGCTTTTTTCAACGGAGAGGCTTCCGTCCGGCTGGTACTGGGGGGATATGATGAAGGGGTCGTCGAACAACTGCTGCTTGCTATCCAAATGGAACAGCTTCACCAAGGCATCGTTGCAGTCGAACACTTTGTGGTTTTGGTTCAGCAGGGTGCAGGCGTAGGGCATGCTTTCCAGTATAAGATGCGCGTGCTCGTCGGCCTCGCGTACTTTTTCAGCCTCCTCGTGGCGAGCGGCCGCGTTCATCAGCATAAAGCTGGCCGAACGCATGATGTCTATCTCGTTTTCGGTAAAGGTCTGCTCTTCGCTCAGGTTTTCAAACAGGGCAAAGCCCCAGAAGTATTCCTCTAGGAACACGGGTATGGCAAGCACCGAGACGCAGCCAAACTGCTTGAGCGCCTCGGCCTCCGGTAAAAGGCGCGCCGGGCTGTTAATGCACTCGCCCGAGGAGAGCACGTCCCACCAGCGCGGGATATGCCGGTCGTAAGAGTTGACCTGAAGCTCCGCCCGGGTGTCTATCTCAGAGCCGGTTTCCCGGCTCCAGCGGTATATCTGCGAGGCGTAGTGGCCGTCTGGCCTTGGAATGTTGCGGGACAGCGACATTCTGTCGATATTCGCGACACTGGCGATGAGACCGACACCCTCGGTTATCGCGTCTTTAAAGGACTCCTCTTTTCGCGAAAGAAGCACAATGGCCGCGCGATTGATTGTGTCCAGCATCATCTCGCGACGCTCCAGCGCCTTTTGCGTCAACCTTGCCTCGGTGATGTCCACGCCGAACTCAAGGTGGGCCTTCTTGCCGCCGGGCCAATCAATCAGCAGTGCCGTCATGCGGAATACGGTGTCGATGTGCGCATCGGAGGGTTCCCAGCGCACGATGTTTCCCGGCTTTTTCTCAAGCTCAAAATAAGGGCAGTAGGCGCAGCGTTCGCTGCGGCCGTGTAAAAGCTCGTAGCAGCGTTTCCCGGTTCCGTCCTCATCAATGCCGAAAAAGGCCTTGTTCCTGTCGTTGATGAAGAGGATTTCCCCGGTTTCCGGCACGGTGGCCAGAATGATGCCGTCGAAGCTGTTTAAAAGCGCCTTGAAGCTGGCCAGCGAGAGTTCGGTTTCGCGCTTGTAGGCTTCGAAGGTTTCTTTCGCGGCGCGCGCTTTCTCGTCCCGCACGATAAGATTGGCGCAGAGCGTGGCCGCTGAACGCAAGAACAGAGTGGTGTCCCTGTCTACACGGCGTTCCGACGTGAAATCGTCAAAAAGCACAATGCCCCACAGCCGGCTTTCCAGAATCACCGGGACGATGAGCCGCGTCATAAAGGGAAGCTGCCCGGTGGCAGCGGCTTCGGTCTCGTCAAGCTCGCTGCGCAGAAGGCAGACGCACTCGCCGGTCTCAAGGGTAGTCAGTCCCTCCTGTGCGATGGGGCTGTCGGGCATAGTTAAAAGCCCGGCGGCGGGCGCAGACGGGCCTTGGTTCTTCTGCCAGCGGTAGGTCTGCCTGGCAAGGGGCGCGCCATCCTCCTCAATCAGGCGGAATACGCTAAGCGAATCAATTCCCACCACCTCGTTCACCAGGCCGGCGCCGCAGGATAAAAGGCTATCCAGCGGGATATTGCCCTGGCTGTATGAGGCAAACATCTCAAGAATCTTATTCAGCGTGCCAAGCATGGCGTTCCCCGGCAGTTTCCCCGCCTCTGACGGCAGGGTATTCTCCCCAATCATGATGGTCATATCCCCCCATTTAGGCAAGTGCCGACTTGTCCTGCTAAATCAGCAACTTACACATTACATTATATACCTAAAATGGGGCCTGTGACAAACAAGATGATATATTTTGGGGAATTTGGCATTATTTGCATATTTTTTTGCATAATTCGACAATTGCTGTTATACTAATATATGGTTTAAGGATATGAATTTTCGAGGGATTCTCAAAAACAAAGCGGGAGGGCTGGGCATGCGTTCGTCGCTTCGCCGCGTAGCGCAGCTTGCCACGCGCCTTTTGTTCGTAGTGGCCCTGATTGTTATATTCTACATAGGGCAGCGCCTTTTCTACCCTGAGGTAGCCTATTGGTTTTGGGGCTATGTGGTGATTTTGCTGTCCTACACCCTGCTTGTCATCGCGTTTTTAACCTCATTTGGCGCGTTCAGGGTAGGGGAGGCCAAGCTTTCCGATCTCATCATCGCGGGTATGCTGGCGCTGCTGCCGGCCAATCTGCTCTTCTACCTGGTGTTTTCGCTCATTTCTTACGCCCTGCTGCCGGTGCGGGATATGCTCATCATCACCGCCTGCCAGTGGCTGGCCTGCGGGCTGTGCTGCTTCATCATGAACAGGGTCTACTTCGCCCTTTACCCGGCGTGGAGCGTGGCGGCGGTGATAGGCGACGATGCGGACGACCGCGTGACAATGCTGAAAATGCGCTCGCTCAACCAGTTTTACCACATCGCCCGGCTGGTGGACGCCTCCGAGCCGCTGGAAAGCATTTTGGAGGCCATAGAGCCCTATGAATCGGTGCTCATCGGCTCCTTCGACGAGCAGCGCAAGCGCCGTGTGCTGGACGCCTGTTATCGCGCCCGCAAGCGCATCCACCTGATACCCAGCCCCATGGACGTCATTATGAACAACGTGGCCAAAACGCAGATACTGGACACGCCGGTGCTGCTGTGCCGCAACCGCGACCCCGCCCTGGAGCAGCAGTTTTTGAAGCGCCTGCTCGACATCGTGCTCAGCGCGGCGGGCCTGGTGGCGGGCAGCCCCTTTTTCTTGGCGATAGCCCTGGCGGTGAAGCTGACCGATGGCGGCCCGGTGATTTACAAGCAAAAAAGGCTCACCAAGGACGGCCGCGCCTTCAAAATGTACAAGTTCCGCAGCATGCGGGTAGACGCCGAGGCGGGCGCCGTGCCCGGACGCCTCTTGGTGGGCCGCGACGATCCCCGCATCACCCCGGTGGGGCGTTTCATCCGGGCCCGCAGATTGGACGAACTGCCCCAGCTTCTGAATGTTTTGAAGGGGGATATGAGCCTTGTTGGCCCAAGGCCGGAGCGCCCGGAGGTGTACGAGCAGGTGCGGCAGCATTTGCCGGAGTTTGGCCTTAGGCTGCGCACAAAGGCCGGGCTGACGGGCTACGCGCAGATATACGGCCGCTACAACACCAGCCTGCGGGACAAACTGAACCTTGATTTATTTTACATCGAAAGTTTTTCGATTACGCAGGACCTGAGCCTGCTTTTGGGTACGCTGAAGGTTGTGTTTACAAAGGAAAGCGCCCAAGGCGTGGACGAGAACGAGTTTGGGGATTGGGATGAACCTTTGGAGCATGGGGATGAGTGAGCGGGGTAAGAGTCGCTAGGTCTCAACATTGCCGGGATTGTGCCAGTCCAGCAAGTGTTTAACAATGCGTTCTGATGCGTGGCCGTCTCCATATGGGTTGATCGCCTCGGCCATTTGCGCGTAGGCCAAGGTGTCCGTCAGCAGCCGGGCAGCTATATTATAAATATTGTTTGTTTCCACACCGGTTAAGGCCACGGTACCCGCCTGAACGGCTTCCGGGCGTTCGGTTTCGGTGCGAAGCACAAGGACGGGTATTCCGCAATAAGGCGCCTCCTCCTGTAATCCTCCGGAGTCGGTCAACACCAAGTAGCTTCGGGCCATCAAATTATGCATTTCGGTCACGTCAAGCGGCGCGGTTAGTAGAACGCGGGAAAGCCCGCCAAGCATGTGCTGGGCCGGCTGCCTGACATTTGGGTTTGGATGCACCGGATACACGAATTGCACATCGGGGAATTCATCGTGCAGCCGGCATACGGCACGGAAAATGTTCTCCAGCGGTTGGCCAAAATTTTCCCGGCGATGGGCGGTGAGTAAGATAACTCGGCGGCTATTAAAATCCAAAGATGCAAGCCCCTCGCTTCGAAACACATAATCATCCCGCAGCGTTGTGCGAAAAGCGTCTATGACTGTGTTTCCGGTTAGAAAAACATTCTGCTTGACACCCTCATTGATTAGGTTATCCATATTCAATTTTGTTGGGGCGAAATGCAGGCTGGCAATGCGGCCTGTCAGTACGCGGTTCATTTCTTCGGGGAAGGGGCGATAACGGTCGTTGGTGCGCAGGCCGGCTTCTACATGGCCTACAGGTATCTGCAAATAAAAAGCCGACAGAGCCGCCGCCAAGCTGGAAGTTGTGTCACCATGGACGAGGACAACATCCGGGCGCAGTTCCTGCAAGGGTGCTTCAATGCCCTTCAATATGTCGGCGGTAATGGTAAACAAGGTTTGATCAGGGCGCATGATGTCCAGCGAGTAGTCTACATGGATGTTGAAAACATCTATCACCTGCTGCAGCATTTCCCGATGCTGGCCGGTGAGACACACATAGCTTTCAACGCTATCAGTCTTTTCAAGTTCTTTAATCAGCGGGCACATTTTGATGGCTTCAGGGCGTGTACCAAATACCGTTAGAACTCTCATGATTTCTCCTCTGGGTTGACGATGAAAATTGCTTACTTTTCTCCCATACCATATAATTTTATGAAGCAACGACCCCAATACATTGCAGAGGGCTTGTCGAAGCATCATATGGTCATCTATATCGAACCCACCCATAGCTGGCTGCGTCAATTGCTGAAAAGCGGCGGCTCATGCGTGGGAAAACACTGTGCAATAAACGATAATCTTAGCGTTTTTCGGGCTCATGGCGGGTTCGCGCTGCCTCGCGCCTTTGACGGTTTCGACCCGTTGCGGCTCAATACACTTTCAGAGCGCAGGCAGTTAGCTTTTCTCCTGCGCGACGTTGATATAATTTGGGTCGCATACAGTGGATGGTACCCCATCGTCTCCAAAACCGATAAATTCATGGTTTACGACAAAATGGATGACGACGCGCTCCTTGTAAAATATCGCGTCATGCGCCGACATTTGTCTCAAATGGACCGAGAACTTACCATTCGGGCAGATTATATGTTCGCAACGACAGCCCTGTTTGCGAATGAAGCCAAAAAATATCGTGAAATGGTTACTATTCTTCCCAATGCCGTTGCACCGGATATTGTGCCCCAAACGTTGCAAGCCCCGGCTAATACCGGAAAAACAACAACCTTTGGCTATGTTGGAATGATTGACCGTTGGTTCGATTGGGAAGCGGTTCAGGCCTTGGCGGATGCGAATGAAAATAACAGGGTAATTTTGGTGGGCCCGAACCATCTGCCACCCTTGAGGCATCCGAGAATCCGGTATACCGGCCGGGTTGAGAAAGAAAAACTCACAGAATACCTTAAATCATTTGACGTTTGCCTGTACCCATTTAAGACCGGCCGCATTTTGGATTCAATTGAGCCGGTTAAGATATACGAGTATCTGGCGATGAATAAGCCTGTGCTCGCGGTTCGTTGCGCGGAAACAGAAAAATATGGAGGGCTGCTAAATTTGTACGAAACACACCGGGAACTGCTTGCTTTAAGTAACTCCGCGCTGGGGACGCCATTTCCCACAGATGCGCAACGCCTCGGTTTTGTTCGTGAAAACAACTGGGATGCCCGAATTGATGAGATATTTCAAATACTGGATTCCCAAATTGTCAAACATATCTGAAATAACCCAGATTACGCAGGATGCCCGTTTTGTAACAGCCCAGACGAATAATTGTTCGCCAGCGCCCCGGCTTTGTGCGGGTTGGAATAGACAGATAATCGGTCAATAACTCAATTTGTTCCGCCGACAACTGCGAGCGGTAAATGGCCAAAAAATCTTCAATCTGCGGATAGGTGGCGTGAATCGCGGCCCGAATGGCCTCTCCCCGGAGGGCAAACCGCATAAGGAAAGCGGCGGATTGCATATTCCTGGCCCCCAGGGTATTGCCTTTATGCTGGCGGTAAAGCAGGCTGGGGGCATCCATATACGCGATGTGGCCAAATGCGCTGGCTACCAGTAAAAGCCACCAATCATGCATCACCATATGGGCCGGGTTTCCCTTTATCATCTTCGCCAGCGCCCGATTGTACATGGCGGTACACCCGGTCAGCATATTCTGTATTACAATGTCTTTTAAGGCGCTTCGGGTGGGGTCAACCTTGGCATACCGGCGGTAAGAGGGCGCGGTGATATTCAGGGCCTCGTCTGCCACCATGCAGTCCGTATGCGCCAGAAGAGGTGTATTCCGGCCCCAAACCATCTCCATGTTCCGCAATTGCCCGAGCGTCGTCTCTATTTTATCCGGCAGCCACACATCGTCCTGGTCGCACAGCATGATATAATCATCATCTCGGTGCCTAAGCATCAGGCTAAAGAAATTCTCCCCGGCTCCGCCCGAGGGCACGGCGTTCTGCGAGGCAATGATTTTTGAGGGGAAACGCGCGGCATATTCCTGAACGATTTCCCAGGTTCCGTCGGCAGAACAATCGTCTTGGATATACAAAACGAAATCTTGCATGGATTGGGACAAAACGGAATCTATTTGCCGGGCAATAAAAGGGGCGCCGTTATGTGTGGCCAATATAATAGCAATCATGACCGGCTCCTGGGTTCTATTGTTTTTTTGAGTATAGCACAAGTTTGCGCCCGCGTCACAGCATGAGGCAAAATAAATTCGTATGGCAGGCGTTTTCGATTATCATCATGGCCGCCTCCGAAAGGAATGCATTGTATGAATGCGCGAGAAAACAATATGCGGCTGTTGCTGAGCGAGGTTGCCCGGCAGGAAGTTAATCTTTCCGCAAAACCGCTTGAACTGCATTTGGGCTTATCTAATATATGTAACCTGAACTGTTCGTTCTGCACGTTCAAGGGTTTCAGCTACAAGCCGGTTTCCCGCGCCGTGACGCTGCCCATCTCAGTTATTGAGAAATTGGTTCCTTTCTTTCCCACAGCCCGCTATTGTTCGCCTTCCGGCCAAGGCGAACCATTCCTGTATCCGTATTTAGACGAATTTATTCGTCTGGCACGTGAAAATGACCTGTTAGAGATAACGCATTTGACCAATAATGGTACTCAAATTCGACGTTATGCCTCCGAAAAGCTTCAAGGCATCAATATCGTGGCCTTTAGTATTGACGCCGGAAAGAAAGAGCTTTTTGAATTGCTTCGTTATGGAGCTAATTTTGAGGAGGTTGTCAGAAATGTCAAAGATTTGCGTAAAGCTTTGCCTAATGCGATACTGCAATTCAGCGCAGTGATAAGCCGCCTAAATGTCAATCACATTGATGATATTTTTGCCTTGGCACAAGAGCTTGAAATAAATTATCTTAGCCTTAACGCTGTTTATGGCCATGAGCGTGACCCTGTGATACAACTGCTGCGTTTGCGCGACAGCGACGAGCAATTGTTCCGCAGACAGATGGAAAAAGTTGCGGTTGCTAATCAAGACCAGAAGATAGCGGTGGTAGACTTCGTCCAGTTTGACGGATTCGAAGACGGCGCTCCGCTGGATGAGGTGGAGATTCAGAAACAACTGCTTGTCCTGAAAACTCAAACTCCTTGTCTGGACTATGATACGTTTAACACAGACGACCCCGACTATTATAAAATTAAGTCTGAGGCTGCAAATTCGTTGTATAGACCGCGTTTGCCCTATTGTATTGCACCTTTTACTACAATATATGTTGATCCTAATGGACGTGTCCATCCTTGCTGCGCCCAATTTGCGGATATAGACGATTTGTCGGGCAAGAGCGCGGAAGAGGTGTGGAATGGTGAAGCTTATTCAAAGCTGCGGGAGGCAATGTTTGACTATCAGCGTCTCCCGGAAGCGTGCAAAGGCTGCAATACATATCCTCGATATGTTTATGCTGATGCCCTTTGGGAACATATGCAAACCATGGGGCTGAGCATTGATGATATTGAAATCCCGCCCAATTATAACCCGCAAAAGGACGCAATCAAAAATCCTGAACTGTGTGCAAAAATTGAAAAAACAAACCAGGCTCGGCAATTGCTGCGCACTCTTTCTCCGGGCGGAAGCCCCACCATGGACACTTGGAACAGCGTGGCCAAAGGGTATGCGCTTGAGATAGATGCGGGCGAAACCGAACTCGCAAAAGAAATATTATCTTTGCTAAAAGCGAAGGGCATTTTACCGGGCAGCCGGTTGTTGGAGCTTGGAAGCGGCAGCGGCCACCTATCGGCTTGCCTTGCCATGGCGGGTTACTCCACCACATTGCTCGATTTCAGCTCTGAATCGATGGATAAGGCAAGACAGACCTATGCCTACTATAAGCTTGAAGGCGAGTTTGTTTTGGGCGACATTATGGCGCTGGACGATGTTCTGAGTGATGTGCGGTACGACCTTGTATGGAGCAGCGGCTTGATGGAGCATTTTGACGATGAATCGATTGTTCACGCCTTTCAAGCGACACACACGTTGGCTTGCGATAATTTGCTGGTATTGGTTCCTAACCCAAGTTCCATATCCTATTTGCTAATGCGCTATACCCGCATGGCCCAGAACGACTGGCCCTACGGAAAAGAGTATCTGAGGCTAAACTATGAGAAAATACTTCGGTGTATTGGATATCACCAGATAGAAACAGCTTATTTTGCTCTCCGGGCTACAGAGCACAATTTTCGAACAGCCATGCAGGGAGCAGAATACGGGGATGCTTATGCGGAATTGCTGAACCGGAATCTGCTGCCGGAAAGCGAAAAATATCTGATTGGCTTTTTTGCCCGCAAAAATGCTGCCGGCGCCGGGTTTGCTACATCAGAGAAGTCTTTGCCGTCTGTCGAGATTCAGACTCAGTTGTTTGACGTGAACGCGGAGCGGTATGGCTTGAGTGTGCGGCTTGCCAAGTTTGAAGCACGATATAGTGATTTGGCCTGCGATTTGGATAGAAAAGGGCAAACGATTAGGGCTTTGAATGCGAATATAGCCAAGAAGGATGATGCGCTTACAGAAAAAGAAACACAAATAGCTTGTCTGTCCGCGCAGGTAGAAGATGCGCATACAGCTTTGGCGGAAAATCAGGCCGCCATTTCCTCGGCCAAAGGTCTGCTATTCGGGATGATGGGTTCGGCCACCTTCCGCGTCGTTCATTTTTGGGCACGGTTTAAATACCAGTTGCTAATGGGTAACACCGCCGGAAAAAAAGGGTTTTTCCGTTGGCTGCGCCATCGCAACAGCATAGGCGATGGACGGGTATATAACCCGCTGAAGCGAGTTTATGATGCTTTGGATACAGCAAAAGCCAGGGCCTTTGGCGGCGCGGGCTATGAACTGCTGTCCGCCGAAACAAAGATGATGCTGGCGGCCCCATACCAAAAGTTTGACGTAATTATGTTAGGTGTTATCCCGTATGCTTTCCGATATCAAAGGCCGCAGCATCTGGCGGCACAATTCGCGGCGGCGGGGCATCGCGTTATTTATGTTGACCCCATTTTCGCGTCAGAGGGCAGGCTTCGCAGGCAAAGTGAAAAACTTTATTTAGTAAACCTGGAGAATAACCTACACTCGGATATTTATCAGACAGCTTGGGCAGAAAATACAGATGATTTGGCAAAAACCTTGAATGAATTGATGGGCGAGTTATGTGTCCGCGATGCCCTGGTATTGGTGGATTATCCCAACTGGCTACTGGCGGCACGTTGCCTACGCCATAATTATGGGTTTACGATACTGACCGACTATATGGACGATTTCACCGGATTTTCGGCGACCTCGGACAGGATTCCAGAGTTGGCTGAGAACTGCAAGACCTTACTGCGGGAAAGTCACGGGGTGGTAGCAAGCTCACAATTTCTGTATAACATTGCCACACAATACAACGAACGGACGACGCTTGTACGCAATGGCACCGAGGCAACCTTCTTCGAAACCGCATTCACGCCAGTTTCTGTGGAGGGCGGACGAAAAATCATTGGGTATTATGGAGCCATCGCAGAATGGTTCGATGCAGAAAAGGTGTGCTATTTAGCGGATGCGCTTCCCGACTGTGACATAGTTTTGATTGGCGAGGTGACAGCTCATAAAACTCAACTGGAGAGGCACTCGAACATCAGGCTACTGGGGGAAAAGTCTTATGAAGAGTTGCCAGAATACCTGAAAAGCTTTGATGTATGCCTGATTCCCTTTGATACGACCACAGACCTTATCAAGGCGACAAATCCGGTCAAATTCTATGAATATCTCAGCGCCGGGAAAAAAGTAGTCGCCACCGAGATTCCGGAACTTGAGTCTTATCGCGGTGAATATGCTTATCTTGCCAATGATGACAAAGCTTTCGCCGATTATGTAAAGCTATGCCTTGATGGCTTTGACGACCTCGCCGACCCTGAAAAGTGCCGTAGTTTGGGGCGAGAAAACGATTGGGGTCTTCGCTATAGGCAGGTGGAAGAGTTTTCTAAGGCATTGTTCCCACTGATAAGCATTGTTCTGCTTACCTACAATAATCTGCCCTATACTAAGGCCTGCATTCACAGTGTTTTGGATAAGACGGCATGGCCACGCTATGAGCTGATTGCCGTAGATAACGCCTCCACAGACGGTACGCCCGAGTATTTGAAAAGCCTTGAGTGCGATACTCGTGTGAAAGTTTTCTTGAATGATGATAATCTTGGCTTCGCCGCAGGCAACAATGTGGGTATTAAGGCGTCGTGCGGCGACTATGTGGTGCTGCTGAACAATGATACCCTGGTGACGCGAGGCTGGCTGAGCGCCATGATAAAGCATTTGGAAGATGACCCTAAAATGGGTATGTGCGGGCCGGTTACAAATTCTATTGGCAACGAGGCTAAAATCATCGCGTCATATCATTCTCTTGAAGAATTGGATTACTTTGCCGAACTCAATGCTCGGCGCAATGCAGGGAAAAGATACTCCGGACCGGGGGCTCTGGCCATGTTCTGTGTTTGCATCCGCCGGCAAGCTTTAAATGAATGCGGCCTTTTGGATGAACGTTATACCACGGGCATGTTTGAGGATGATGATTATGCGATGGCGGTGCGTGCAAAAGGATATGAGTTATGTATTGCCGAGGACAGCTTTGTCCACCATTTTGACGGCGCATCCTTCTCCAAAATAGAAACCGAGGCGCGTCGGCGGTTGTTTGAAATAAATAAAGAGTTATTCGAGGAAAAATGGAACTGCCGATGGAAGCATCACCGTTACCGGGCCGGTGTGGGCTGGGAAACGGATTCCGACCTAAAACATGAGTTGGAGGCAGAAAATTAGCATGCTGAAGGAACGCATCCTTACCTTGGTGCATTATCGCTCTCTGCTGGGGGAGTTTGTGTCAAGGGATATCAAGATCCGTTATCGCCGTTCCGTGCTGGGGCTGCTGTGGACGGTGCTGAACCCACTGCTGATGATGGTGGTGCTCACATTTGTTTTTTCCCGCTTATTCGATCAGGACATACCCTATTTCCCCATTTACTATCTTAGTGGTTCGCTGCTGTTCACTTTTAATTCCGAGGCCACCACCAACGGGATGACGTCCATTATTATGAACTCGGCGCTAATAAAAAAAGTGTACATTCCCAAGTATATTTTTCCAATGGCCAAGGTTTTATCAGGTCTTGTGAATATGGGGTTTTCGCTGATTGCCATGATTTTGGTAATGCTGGTGCTTCGGGTTCCGTTCAGGCTTACCATGTTTTTGCTTCCCGTACCTGTTTTGTACACCTTCGTATTCTCTTTGGGGCTGGCGTTGTTTCTGTCGGCGGTGGCCGTGCGTTTTCGTGATATATGTCATTTCTATAATGTGTTTGTGCTGGCCTGGACCTATTTTACCCCGCTGGTCTATCCTGTTTCTATTCTGCCGCCGGCGGTGATGACTTTGATGAAGTTTAACCCCATGTATCATTTTGTTGATTACAGCCGTGCGCTGGTTCTGGAAGGGCGCGTCCCGAGTCTCATTGCCAACGGCTACTGTATCGTGTTCTCATTGCTGATGCTGATTATTGGCCTGCGGGTGTTTTACAAGATGCAGGATAGCTTTATCCTGTATGTGTAAAGGGCGGTGGCGCGGATGAGCGTAATAGAAGTGAATAATGTGTCTATGATGTTTAATCTTGGCACCGAATGGGTAGACAGCTTCAAGGAATACCTGATTCGCATGGCAAAACGCGATTTGCATTTTCAGGAGTTTTGGGCGCTTAGGGAGGTATCTTTTACTCTTGAACACGGAGACGCGCTTGGCGTGGTGGGGCTGAACGGTTCGGGGAAATCCACTCTGCTAAAGTTGGTGGCGGGCATTATGAAGCCGACATCAGGCACGGTAAAGGTGGCCGGCCACGTTGCGCCGATGATTGAGCTTGGCGCGGGTTTTGACCTCGATTTATCGGCCAGGGAGAATATTTTTCTTAACGGCATGGTTTTGGGGCATTCACGAAAACACATTGCCGAACGATACAATCAGATTATCGACTTCGCCGAACTGCGGGAATTCGAGCATGTGCCGGTGAAGAATTTCTCTTCCGGTATGACGGCCCGCCTCGGGTTCGCAATTGCCACACTGGATCAGCCCGACGTTCTGATATTGGACGAGGTTTTGGCGGTGGGGGATTATCAGTTCCAGCAAAAAAGCATGGCCCGCACGCAGGAAATTATTAGCAATGGAGCAACGCTGCTGTTTGTATCCCACGACATTGCGCAGGTGCAAAAGCTGTGCCAAAAGGCGCTTTGGCTGGAGGCGGGGCGGGCGAGGATGTTTGGGGAAGTGAACCAGGTTTGCAAAGCATACAGTGATGGTGTATGAAAGGGGCGTCAATAAAATGATATATAAGCTCAAAAAGCTTTTCACAAAAGACGGTGTAACGCAGTTTGTTAAATTTGGATTTGTTGGCGCATCGAATACGGTGGTTTCTCTCGGAATCACTTACCTTTTTATTCTTGTTAATCCGCGGTACTACCTGATTGGAAATACTTTGGGCTGGCTCATAAGTGTTCTGAATTCTTTTTTCTGGAACCGAAAATTTGTCTTTAAAAATCATAAGGAACCCTTTTTGCGTGCTCTTGTAAAAACATATACGACCTATGGCGCTAGTTTTTTAGTGGGGCTTGCCATTATGGTTAGCCTTGTTGAATGGCTGCATGTGCCTGAGGTATATGCGCCGCTCATAAAATTGATTATAACGATACCCATTAATTATCTTATCCATCGTTTCTGGATATATAAATCATAAATAAGGCGGTGGGATTATGGGTGTATTACCCAAAGTGGGGATGATAACATTCCATTCGGCATATAACTATGGCGCGATTCTTCAAACAACAGCCTTGTACCATGTTCTAAAATCCAAGTGTGGTGTTACCCCGGAGATTATTAATTACACAGGGAAGGCTATCGTATTGGCAGATGTTATCCGCTTTTTTCCAGTTAGCACGGTTCCCAAGGCATTCTTCGCTGGATTATGCACTTTCCCCGAACGATACAACAAGCGAAAAAAATATCGAATCTTTTTCAGAAGATTTTTATGTGCGACCGAAAGATTTAACTCCAAGAGACAACTTCGCCGCAAATGCCCAAGTTATCCAATAGTTCTTTGCGGTAGTGATCAAATATGGAATCCGAATTTAACATTGGGCGTGGAAAAACCTTATTTTTTGAATTGGGGCTTATCTGAAACAGTAATAAAAGCTTCTTATGCGGCAAGTTTTGGCGTAGACAAATTACCTGTACTGGCAGGCAAGAAGATTGGCGCACTACTGAAAGACCTGAATTATATTTCCGTACGTGAATCCAGTGGGATTGAAATTGTTAATCAACTTGCGGACAAAGATGCGGTTTGTTGTCTCGATCCAACATTATTATTAACGGATAAAGAATGGGAAGCATTTGCGCTTCCCGTGGAAATACAAAAGCCATATATATTAATTTATCAAATGCAGAATAATCCTCAAATATACAAGACGGCGGCATTGCTGAAGCAAAAATATGGACTTTACGTTGTTGATATCAATAATTATGGTTATCGCCAGTCAATGGTTGATGAAGCACTTACTGAAATAGGGCCAGGGGAATTTATAGGGTTATTTCGTGATGCGGCTTATGTCTGTACCAATTCATATCACGGGCTGATTTTTTCCTTGATTTTCGGGAAACCAGCGTTTATACATGCCGGAAAACGATGGAACAGCAGGATTAATTATTTGCTTAATCTTGTGGGAGCCAGTCAAAAATTGATAGTGCCAGAAAAAATAACCGCCGATAATTTTATGGATTATTGCCTTGTGCCGAAACAAAAAGCAACAGGCATACAAGTCAAAACTGAAAGAGAAAATTCTATTCAATATTTGCGAATGGTAGTGGGAGCGGGCAATTTTGATAACAGATAATTTATCCCAATGTCGTTGCTGCGGATGTGCGGCTTGTGTTAATGTCTGCCCTAGGCATTGCCTCTCTATGGTGCAATCGGATGGGTTTTACTATCCAAAGTGCGACCAATCCGCTTGCAATGATTGCGGGCTGTGCGATAGGTCATGTCCTGCGTACCATAGTGAGACAATGCAATTAGAAGCTAATAATACGCCCAATGCATATGGTGGCTGGGCACTGGACGATACCCTTTTACAGAAATCATCATCAGGCGCTATTTTCCCAGTGGTTGCGCTCAGAGTATTGGAAATGGGGGGGGAAGTATATGGCGCGTCATTTAATGAAAATATGCTTGTTTCCCATCGTGCTGTGCACATCAAAGCTGAACTTAGCTTATTGCAGAACTCAAAATACGTTCAGAGCAATATTGGAGATACCTTTACCCGAATAGCAGGAGCCTTAAAACTAGGCAAGAAAGTATTATTCAGCGGTACACCTTGCCAGGCTGCTGGTTTATCAACATTTATTTCTTGTGATGATTCGCTGATATCATTCAGGGATAATTTAATAATTTTGGATATTATATGCCACGGTGTTCCTTCGCCGAAATTCTTGGAGGACTATTTCGAATATTTGGAGCAAAGGTATAAAGAGCCTTTAAAGAGTTATAAATTTCGCACAAAACAATATGGCTGGCATCAAAGCGGATTACAGTTAGGAAGCAATGCAACCTTTCTTTCGGGGAAATCTGTCATGTTCGCGCCGGCCATTATGGATAAATATATGGTGGCATTTTTGAATAACCTTTGCCTCCGGGAATCGTGTTATCAGTGTCAGTTTAAAACTGCCGCAAATCCATATGCCGACATTAGTTTGGGCGATTTTTGGGGTGTAGGCAAGAGTTATCCTGATTTATATAATAAAAAAGGGACTTCTCTTATTATAATACACAGCGAAAAAGGGCAGGCTTTACTGGATGCATGTAAAAAGGACTTGTATTTTCAGAAAGTGGACTATGACAAAGCCCGCCAAACCAATCCGATGATTGAGTCTTCTGCTCAACGAACTAATATAAAAGGGAAACCCTTTCATCTTCTCACGAAGGAAAAGTCGTTTGCTTGGTTAGCACGTCGATACCTAACCCCACTGAATTGGGTAGGACAAAAAATCCAGGGTATTACTAAGCCAAAATAGAGAAGAGTTGACGAGGGGCATGGAACGAGAAATGTTTGGGAAGCGGATAAGGTGTGTGCCCATTATGAATAAAATAGCAGACGCTAAGGGGGAACTACTATGGAATTAAATCGTGTCTCTTATTATATTACGCCTCAGGCCAGAATTGCTGACTTAGGCTGCAGTGTGGGTGCATCTTGGTGGCGCGAAGCACCGAATTCGTGCCGCATAGATGCGTATGACATCAGCACTATACAACCACAACAGAACAATGTATATTTCCACAAAAAAAATGTAGAACGGCTCTACAACAATAAAAATCTTTATGAAATCTATGATCTTGTTGTGGCAGATCATATTTTTGAGCATGTGAATAATGTCAATAATTTAGCTGCAACGGTTTCACACCTGACACGCATGGATGGTATATTACATGCATCCATCCCGGACGCTACTTTTTTTACGGATCGCTTTTATAGAATGTTGTTGCGCGGCGGCGGACATGTTGTTCGGCATACCAAGAGCTCTTTTTTGGCGTTGATGGAGGGAGCCGGATTCGAACTGCTTGATATATGGCCTTGGCCGGATGATTTTTCTTGGCTCGCAAATATGGCGAACAATTTATCTGATTTCGGGATGAATATGCTTCATCCTGAAGAGGTTACATTTGTTGCCGAGGTATTGCGGAAAGAAATGACTTTAGAAAAAGGTTACCAGTATGGCTGGGGCTTCGTATTTAAAAAAGTGCGGCGAGTAGTTTATGATGATATGGAAGAATATATCCACCCGTTGCTGATGAAAATCTTACCAACGGGTACCTCGCACGGAATGGGTTTCAATGTGCAGGAAAACGGGCTTTCAGCCATGGCAGCCATTGTGGAAAACGCATCGCATAATCTGGTGATGCATTTTGATGGTCATGAGTTAGTCATTTTTTTTGACGGGAATTGTTTGCTGACGGCTTGCATAGAGCCGTCGCTTTTGACGGAAGGGACTCATTTTGTTTCGATTGTAGACCCAACACATGAATATGAATCAAATAGACTGGAGTTTGTTGTAACGTAAGTAGATTGTTGATTTTTTGTTATTGCTCCTACGAGGATTATATAATAAATGAATAGAATAAATATTATAGCAAACAATAAATTGCTAGTAGCATTTTGTCAATCTTCCATTAAAGCCAAAATGAGTGTAATTGGGCTTTGCGTTATCTACGTTCTATCCGTATTAATGAAGCTATTAATCATTAGTTCAACTCAAGCGCCTTCCTGCTATCTTGATGAATTTATCTACAAGGAGAATGCCTTGTTTTTGTGGGGCCATTGGGTTGGTGGCGTATCGGCTAGTTATGATTTGCAGTATCCGCCCTTATATTCTTTATTGATAAGTATGTCCTTTTTCTTTAGTAATCATTATCTCGCCATGAAGGTCATCAATGCGCTGGTCATTTCCGCAACAGTCTTTCCGACATACTTGCTGGGGAGGCGATATATGGGGTGTGACGCAAGTTTGTTGCTTGCAATAGTTATTGGTTTTCTGCCACATCAATGGATATATCCATCTTTTGTTCTCAGCGAAAATTTGTTCCTTCCTCTATTTATTGGGTGTATATATTATGCAACACGTCCTTTAGGTAATACCAAAGGAAAAGTTTTCATTGATATTTTGATAACAGGTGTTCTTGCGGGGCTTCTTTTTCTTACGAGATATCAGGGTATAATAGTAATTGCTGCCTTGTTCCCATATTATTTGGGGAAATTATATTATTTTGAAAAAGAGCAAGCAATCAAGTTGCTTGGAAACAAATGGCGCTGGTGTACAATCTTATTATTTGTGTTTTCAGCGATATCAATTATTCTAGTATGGGTACTGCCTGATGCCATGGTAAGAACGCAATTGATTAGTAAGGTGCTGGTACTTGCCGGGGTCACTCACACAACGAGCACTGTATCACGTGTAGACAAAATCACAGGAGCTTCTTTTTTTCAATGGACTGTCTGGTATGTGGCCTATGTAATTTTGGCAATTACTCCGCTGCTCTATCAGGCTATTTTACATGCAAGCACTATATTCAGTAGTGTGAAAAATCGGTTGTACCAAGGGATATTCCCGCTGACGTTTGTTATTTGCGGTGGATTTGGGTTTGCTGCTGTTCGCCATTCATACAGAGTTGCCTATAATCAACCAATACCGCAGTACGTGATTGGGCGCTATTTATCTTATATTATTGTATTATTGATTATTCTAAGTTGTATTTTGATAAGCACCCGAGAAGTGCGGCCATCTCGACGCAATAAAGTTTATTGTGCCATTATTGGAATATTCGCTTTGGGTTTCTCGTACTTTTCTCTTTTTGGATCTCTGGGAGGCGCAAAGCAGATTCCAGCGTGGTTTATATTTCTTTTCAATGGCGCAGATATATTGGCCTACCATCGTGTTCCTCTTGCAGTTGTAGTAGCATCGTTCATATTGCTAGCACTGTTTATGGTAAATAGCTATAGATTTCCCAAAATGGCACAATTAGGTGCCGTCTCCATGTGCTTTCTTATGCTATCCGGCCCGGTTTATATTTTCAGAGCCACTACGCGCCAAACGAGTTATCTCTCCATAGAAGAATACCAAGAGATGCGTAAGACTGGTGGTAATGTTGATGTTTTCGTATACCCGGAGGCACGACTAACAAATGTAAAATTTACATTTGACTTTTGGGATACGCAAGGGGATGCACAGCGGTTTAATTTCGTAACACAAGGGAGCCCGAATATCGCCCAGATAGTGTCATCCGTTCCACTTTATACAAAAGATGAGGCAAAACTAGATACTTACTATATATATGCCCATCCATTAGATTCGGCTCATCTTTCTGCAGAAGGCGCTGATATTGTGGCAGAATATGGTCTGCAAACACAAGACTATGTAGCTCTTTCTATGCCTGTTGTACCCGATTCAATGATACATTCCAAGGGTATTCATGAAGGGCAGGCGTGGGTGTTGACTTCAGGGACATCGGGTACATTGGTTGCAACAATAGATGGCCAGGAGTGTGAAAACAGCATTGTGGCAAAACAGGATGAGTTCTGGCTGATGACCATCGATTTGCTGGAAAACGCTCAAACCTATGATGAGAATTCAATCATCGCAATATACGATTTGAGAAAGCATGAATATACCACCATCACAATAGGAGAATTGTATAATTGACATACATTTGACAGAGGAGAATCCTATATGAAATTAATAATTCAAATTCCATGCTACAATGAAGAAAGTACGCTGGCTCAAACCATCGGTGATTTGCCAACTGCTATTGCGGGCATTGACGTAATCGAATACCTTGTCATCAATGATGGCAGTACCGACCGCACGGTGGAGGTGGCGCGGGAAGCCGGCGTACATCATGTAGTGAGCTTCATCGGAAACAAGGGACTTGCCAGAGGTTTCACTGCCGGCATTGATGCCTGCCTGAAATTGGGCGCGGATATTATTGTGAACACGGACGCAGATAACCAATATTGCGGCGCGGATGTGGAAAAGCTGGTGCGGCCTATTCTTGACAAAACGGCTGAAATTGTGGTGGGAGAGCGCCCCATTGATGAAACTGAGCACTTTTCCCCAATGAAAAAGCGCCTGCAACGCATAGGCAGCTTGGTGGTGCGGATGGCTTCCAATACCAGCATTCCGGATGCCCCCAGCGGGTTCAGAGCCTACAGCCGGGAAGCGGCGCTTCATATTAATGTGATAAACAACTATACTTATACACTGGAGACTATCATTCAAGCGGGCGCCAACCAGACGGCCATTACCTCAGTGCCAATTGCCACCAATCCTGAATTGCGCAAGTCACGGCTATTTAAAAGCACCTCTGTTTACATCAAAAAATCAGCAAGTACGATTGTGCGTTCCTTGCTGATGTATCGTCCACTTGAGGTGTTTGTATCCATTGGGGTATTATTGTTTATTGTGGGTATTTTAGTCGATTTACGATTTCTAATTTTATATTTGATGGGTGATACTGGAACACATGTACCATCGTTGATACTGGCGACAACACTAATTATGCTCGGCATCCAAACCGCCATCATCGGCTTCCTGGGAGATATTATAGCTGCGAATCGAAAGATTGTGGAAGACATTCAATATCGTATCCGAAAATTAGAGACAGAAAAATCAATTGAAGGTGCGAAAGCGGATATCAAGGAAAAGAGCAAAAAGAGGAATTATTCTACTATCCCAGCCACGCATGAAATGAGCGCAACTCATTATGATGAGGAATAAAATATGTCCTTGTGGAATCGAATTAAAGCTTGGCGCGAGGCGCTTTTATATGGTTTTTGGGGTATTGTTTTCTTTCTTGTTAACTTTTTTCTCTATTCTTTGTTAAACTACCTTGGGTTAGACTACCGCATAGCCAATCTTATTGCTATTATTATTGTAAAACTCTTATTTTATTTAACCAGCAAACTCTTCGTTTTCAAGACTAAAACTCGCAATTTTAAGGAGTTGGCAAAAGAGTTTGTTCGCTATCTTGTGGCGAGAGGATTTACAGCAGCAGTGGAATTTATTGGACTTATTTTATTGGTTCAAATAGTCTATTTTAACGAATATATCGCGAAGTTATTCATGCAAATCATTACCACTGTGTTAAACTACATATTGAGCAAACTGATGGTTTTCAAAAAAGGAGAAAACGATGGATCGGCTGTTTAGATATCTTAATCTTTTAAAACAAGCTCATTATGGATTGTCGCTGCCCAAAGGAGCATTGTATAATTTTTTATGTGTGAAAAGCGGCAATGTCAGCGAGTATATTGGCTTTGGAAAAGCTACCCCTCCGATGATATCAATTATCACTGAGCGGCGGTGTAACTTAAAATGCTCATTCTGCATCTGTGCGGGATTCCCCAGAGATTGGCAGGAATATACGTTGACGCCTGAAAAATTGAGTAAAATTTTACAACTAAATATGGTTAAAAAAAGCATGCTTATCAATTTTAGCGGTGGAGAACCACTGTTAAATAATAACTTAGAAATACTAATAAAAATGAGCCGACAAGAAAAACATCTGACCGGGATGATTAGCAATGGGTTGCTGTTAGAAGAACGGGCAACTGATTTAGCAAAAGCTGGGCTTTCTGATACACAAATTTCAATTTACGATGTTTCAAAGAAACAATTAGCAAATATTTTTCCGAAAGTATCACATTTACTACCAATCCACGCCTCATATGTATTGCTCAAAAGCACGTTGGAAAATGCAGCCTCTGACAATTTTAACTCGCTGATTGATATTATTCGGATGACTATGGATACGGGATGCTCATCACTCAAGTTTAACCTTTGTGAGCCTATGCAGGGGAGCAATGATTTTTCTGAAACAATAACAGATGCTGATGAAAATTACACGGAATTTATAAGCAGATGCAAGGCGCAAGTATCATCGGTGAAATGGACAGGTTTTGCTTGCGCACATACGGTTCCAAGCAGGAAATTTACCGTATTCTTTCCAAATCCTACGCAAGTAAAAGTTAAGGAGCGATTATGCCGAACTCCATGGAGAACTTTGATACTGGACGCAAATGGCAACTACGGGATTTGTTGCCGTTTGCAACCCGTAGGAAACAAATATGGGAATGTTTTCGATGATGGGGAGATAATTATTAATTCCAATGAGGCACTTAGTATTCGCCAGTGTCTTCTGAATAATAGGGTTTCATTAGTACCAGAATGTGTACAGTGTGTTCATTTGAGCGGGTCGTATGGCTCACAGATATAAACTATAGGTTAGTTAATTACAGTTGCTTTCGTGAACAGATATGTCTTTTATCATTATATCTATGGGCGACTTGCTGAATGAATAATAATCATATAACAAAGGGGAGAAACTGACCAATGAAACCGTTAAAAAACGAAGATTCGATAAAGTATGAAACGCGCAACCCCATCTCCCAAATGATACTACGAAACTTCTTTGTCAACCTGAAGAACATGGTATCAACTATTGAGTTTAAAAATATATATGAAGCTGGTTGCGGAAATGGGTATGTAACTGAGAAGCTTGTGCAGTTCTATCCACAGATACCCATAAAAGCTATAGATATTGATAATGCCAAAATATCCATTGCTAAAGCACGGATGGAGGGGGTGGATTTTTCTGTTGCCTCAATTTATGATATCCCACAGGAAGACAATTCATGTGATTTAGTAGTCTCGACTGAAGTTCTTGAGCATTTGGAGCATCCTCTAAACGCATTGAAAGAATTATGCAGAATATCAAGACAATATATTGTCATCAGTGTCCCAAACGAGCCGATTTGGCGTATAGCAAATATGGTTAGACTAAAGTATATTAAGGCGTATGGGAATTCTCCGGGTCACATTAACCATTGGAACAGAATGTCTTTTTGCGCATTTTTAGAAACGGTATGTGATGTAAAAGTAGTAAGGACACCATTCCCATTTACGATTGTACTGTGCCAAAAACGATAAACTAGGAGAGTAAAAATGGTTTTTAGGCATACCAGCTAAATATCATTTTTCCACACAGCCGCCACCACATACCGGAACAGATAACTTGCCGCTTTGAGCAAAGGCATCATCTCGCTGCGGCGATACACATCCCAGCGGCCGGCGGCGGCGGCCATCTTATTTTTATTTCGCCCGCCGGCCCGGTATTGCGCCAGTGGTTGCGGAATGCCTTCCGCCTGCCTTGTGCCCTCGCGCATCAAACGCAGCCAAAGCTGGTAATCTTCGTGGGCGTAGCTGCCGTCAAAGCGCAAGCTTCCCAGAGATTGGCGGCGAATAATGAGTGTGCTGCAACTGAACACGTTACGTACCAGCAGCCCGCGATAGTCGGCGTGGCGCGGCACGGTGCGTGAGCGGCCCAGGGGCTGGCCATCCTTATCTATATAGGAATAGCCTGTATAGCAAATGTCCAAATTTGGCTGTGCCTCAAACAGGGCCATCTGCTTTTCCAGCTTATCGGGCAGCCAAAAATCATCCGCGTCTAAAAAGGCAATAAATTCGCCTTTTGCGGCGTCTATCCCTGCGTTTCTGGCCATGGCGGGGCCTGCGTTTATGCCGGTTTGCAAGAGGCGTATGTGCGGGCAGCCATTTTGCAGCCCGCGCACTATTTCAGCCGTATCGTCGGTGGACATATCGTCGACGACCAGCAGTTCCCAGTGCGGATAGCTTTGCTTTTCTATCGATGATATTGCGCCGGCTATGGTGTTTCTTCCGTTATATACCGGCATGATGACGCTCACAAGCAAGGCTTCGCTCATATCATCCCCTGTATCCATGCCGATGGCTCGCGGCGAAATGCTTAGATTTTATGCATGATTTTCATGTGCAGGATATCATATTCCCGCAAATAATTCAATATCCCCGACGAACCCCGCAGACCGGGGATATTCTTCGTTTTACCCAAACTGACAATTTTTTCATTTAACGTATGTTATTATGCCCATAAAGCCAAACCATAGGAGGGTTTAACATGCATTTGAAAAAATATGTGGCGGAATTTTTTGGAACAGCGATTCTTGTGTTCATGGGCTGTGGCAGCGCCGTGTTTCTTGGCGTTGAGCCCAGCGGCGGGCATTTGGCCGTCGCGCTTGCCTTCGGCCTGGCCATTGTGGCCACTGCCTATGTCATCGGCAACATCTCGGGTTGTCACATCAACCCGGCCGTGTCCCTGGCCGTTTTCCTCAGCAGAAAGATGAGCGGCGCCGATTTCGTGGGCTATGTTATTGCGCAGATTGCGGGCGCGATAGCGGGCGCCGGGCTGCTGCGATACCTCTCGTTCATGGCCGGGGTAGACCATACGGGCGGCCTTGGCTCCAACGGGGTGACCAACGCGGGCGGCCCCATTGGCGGCCTGGTGACGGAAATCGTGCTCACCTTCATCTTTGTGTTCGCCATCCTGGGCGTCACCTCCGATGAGAGCAAATCCAGCGTTGCCGGCATCGTCATCGGCCTGACGCTCACCTTTGTGCACATCGTCGGCATCCCGCTCACCGGCACCTCGGTGAACCCGGCCCGCAGCATCGGCCCCGCCATTTTTGCGGGCGGCGATGCCCTCTCCTCGCTCTGGGTCTTCATCGTTGGGCCTTTAGTTGGCGCGATAATCGCCTGCCTGGTGTTCACCTTCCTGCGGAACCGCGACGACATCGTTCAAAGGCAGGTTCGCTAAGCATCATTTATACTATACACAAGAACTGCCGTAAACCGATACCGGTTTACGGCAGTTCTTTGTGTCTTTCGCTACAGCAACTCTTTGTAGCGGCGGAGGTACAGCTTTTTCACAATGGAGTTCAGCGCAATAAAGGCGATGATGACGCCCGCCAGCAGAAGGTAGTAGACGCCCGGCAGAACCGCCATGTCCAGCGCGCGTCCGATGGGCGTATAGGGAAGCGCCGTGCCCACCAGAATGCCGAGCGAGGTGGCCAGCAGCACCTGCTTTGAGGCGCGGCTTTGCAGGAAAGGCAGCTTCGGGGTGCGTAGCAGGTGAATGACAAGAGTCTGCGTCCACAGGCTCATTACGAACCAGCCGGTGTGGAAGAGCATGGCAAACTTTGCCTGCGCGTCCGCCCCGAGGGTTTTGTAGGCCCCGCCGTACAGCATGGGGCACAGCCAGAAGTAAAGCGCGGCGAAGACAATCATGTCAAAAATGGAGCCGGTGGGCCCCAGCCACACCATGAAGCGTGTGAGCGAGGCCGGCCTCCACTTGCGGGGCGCTTTCAGGTATTCTGTGTCCACATTGTCCCAGGGGATGGAGATACAGGAGAGGTCGTATATGAGGTTGAGCACAAGGATGTGGATGGGCAGCATGGGCAAAAAGGGCAGGAAAATACTGGCCGCCAGCATGCTGAGCATGTTGCCGAAATTGGAGGAAACCGTGATGCGGATGTATTTTGTGATGTTCGCGAAGGTTTTGCGGCCGCCGATGATGCCGTCGCGCAGCACCATGAGGTCTTTGTCCAGCAGGATGATGTTGGCGCTTTCCTTGGCGATGTCCACGGCGCTGTCCACGCTGATGCCCACGTCAGCCTGCTTCATGGCGGCGGCGTCGTTAATGCCGTCGCCCATATAGCCCACGGTATGGCCCGCGCGCCTCAGGGCCGCCACCACCAGCGCCTTCTGCTGAGGGCTTAGCTTGGCGAAGACGTTGGCGCTCTCCACCACGGTGGCCAGTTCCTCGTCGCTGTGGGCCTCCACGTCGGCCCCAAGCAGGATTTTATCCACCGGGATGCCTACCTTGCGGCACACAGCCGCCGTAACGGCGTCGTTGTCTCCGGTGAGTATCTTCACGGCGACGCCATAATCCCGCAGGGCCTGCACGGCCGCCGTGGTGCTCTCCTTGGGCGGATCCAGAAAGGCCAAAAAGCCGATGAGCACCATCTCGCACTCGTCCTCGGGATGGAAACCCTCCGGGGTATCAGGCTCGGCCTTGTGCGCGATGCCGAGCACGCGCATACCCTCCTCGTTGTAGCCCTGCACCTTTTTAAGAATATTGTCCCGCAGCTCGGCGGTGATGGCCTCGGGCGGCGCGCCGGCGCCCGCGTCTACATGGGAGCACACGGCCAGCATTTCCTCAATGGCCCCCTTGGTAATCATTTCTTCTTTGCCTTCGGCGCTTTTCACCACCACGCTCATGCGGCGGCGGCTAAAGTCGAAGGGCACCTCGTCCACCTTTGTGTAGCTCTTCCACTCCTCGGCGTCATTATGGGTTTTGGCGTAGTCCAGCACGGCCACGTCCATCAGGTTTTTAAGCCCCGTCTGGTGGTAGCTGTTCAAAAAAGCATGGCGCAGCACCCGCTCGTTCTCCTCGCCGTGTACGTTGTAGCAATACATCAGGGTCACTTTGTCCTGGGTGAGGGTGCCGGTTTTGTCGGTGCACAGAATGTCCATGGCGCCGAAGTTCTGGATGGAGCCAAGGTCCTTGACAATGACTTTTTTTCTGGAGAGGGATGTGGCACCGCGTGCAAGCCCGGTGGCCACGATGGTGGGCAGCATGGACGGCGTGAGGCCCACGGCCACGGAGAGCGCGAACAACAGCGCGCTCATCCAGTCGCCCTTGCGCAGGCCGGAAAGCAGGAAGACCACCGGCACCATCACCAGCATGAAGCGGATGAGCACCCAGGAGACGGAACGGATGCCATTTTCAAAGCTGGTGAGGGGCTTCTTCTCTTCAAGGCCCCGCGCGATGGAACCGAACACGGTGGCGTCGCCCACATTCACGGCCATGCCCAGCGCGGAGCCGGAGACGACGTTTGAGCCCATGAAGGCAAGGTTGTCCATACCCAGCGGGTCTTTTCCCGCGGAATCGCGCGCTTCGGCGAATTTTTCCACGGGTTCGCTCTCGCCGGTGAGGGAGGATTGCCTGATAAACAAATCCTTGGCTTCAAGGATGCGCATATCGGCGGGTACCATGTCTCCGGCGGCCAGCACCACAAGCTCGCCCACCACAATGTCGCTGAGCGGGCGTTCTTCCGTTTTGCCGTCGCGGCGCACGGCGATGGTGGTTTTCACCATTTCCGAGAGTTTTTCAGCCGCCTTGCCGCTTCTCGCCTCCTGAAAGTATTGCAGGAAGCCGGAAATGCCCACCATCACCACGATGATGATGACGGAGGATGGGTCTTTCTTGCCGGAAGCGGCGAGCATGACGTCTGTGGTGAAGGAAATACCCGCGAGCGCGAACAGCACCATAGTGAAGGGATTGATGAAGGCTTTCATCAAACGTTTCAGGGTGGAATCGCCTTTTTTGCGCGTGATGACGTTGCTGCCCTTTTCAAGGCGTATGCTGTCCACCTCCGCCGAGTTGAGGCCGCCGTCGCCTACGCCGTACTGCCGCAGCAGTTCGTCCTTGGCTGTGGCGGAGGCTTCCAGCAGGCGCGTTTTGGCGCCTTGTTCAAGCGCCGCCCGCGCTTCGGCAGCCGGGCCTTGTTTCGCCATAACAATCACCTTCTTCTGTGAATTTGAGGGTACCACAGCCAAGTATAGATGAATATGAGTAATTATTATGTCTGTTTCGCACGATTTACTTAAAAAAATATAAAAGGTATTTGAAAAATATCCCGCAATGTTGTAAAATTGAAAATGTTAATGATTTGCTTTCTATCATGGAAAAGGGAGTGCCGATGAGCCGTGACTATGCCGCTTCGCTGCTGGACGATTTCCTGCACGAAGCCAGGGCGCATATCGAGACCATGGAGTTCGCCTTCCTGGATTTGGCCGAGCTGGCCAAAAAACCCAGGCAAATGGCGGCCGTGTTTCGTGCCGCCCACAGCATAAAAGGCACGGCCGGCGTGTTCCACGCCAAGAAAATTGTCGAAATCACCCACGCGCTGGAGAGCATCTTTTCCCAAATACGGGAAGGGCAGCGCGAGGCGGATGAAGAGATTGCCGATATCACGCTACAAAGTGTGGATTGCCTGAGAGACTTGCTGGAGCACATTGACAGGCCCGAAGCTGTGGATACCACCGAACTGGTAAAGCGCCTGCGGGACTGCGCGGGGATTACCGAGGAGAAGAGCCTGGCCGTGGGAGGGGGATTCTCCCTTGCCGGGAAAACGCCCGAACTGGTGCAGGCGCTGAAAAACGCCGCGAAGCACGGGCACTGGGCCTATTCCATCCGCGTTCCCTCCGCCGAAGCCCTCGGCGCCTACCGGGCACAGCCAAAAAAGCTTCTGGATGAGATACTTTCGGTGGGCGGCATAGCGGAGGCCGTGGTAAACGGCACACCGCTGAACACGAGCGACGCCGCCGCCCTGGCGGAACTGATAGGCTACGGGCTGGGGGAGGCCGAGGGCTTTGAGCTTGAGCTGATTGCCACCAGCGTGCTGGAGCCGGAGCTGTTCCTCTTTGCCGTGGAACTGGACAAAGCTCTGGTGCGGCCGATATCCAAAAAGCAAATACTGAGCGCGGATGCAAAAAACGAGGCCGAAGCGCCCGAGGATGTGCCGGCGCCGAAGGCGGACAAGCAGAACGTTTCCATCCGGCTGAACATCTCCGCTGTGAATTCGCTGATGGACACGGCCAGCGAGATGATTGTGGCGAGGAACCGCTTGCTTGCCGCCACGGCGGGCCTGCTGCGGGCCGGGCCGGGCCTTGCGCCCGCGCTGCACGATATGAGCCGCCTTACCAGCGAGATACAGGACAAAATTATGCGCACCCGGATGCAGCCGCTGAGCATGATTTTTGGCCAGTACCCGCGCCTGGTGCGAGACACCGCGCGCGCGCGCGGAAAAAGCGTACAGCTGGAAATAAGCGGCGGCGAGGTGGCGCTGGACAAGTATTTGCTGGACGCGTTGGTGGACCCCATCACCCAGCTGGTGAGGAACGCAATTGACCACGGCATTGAAGCGCAGGAGCAGCGCGAGGCATTGGGCAAGCCGCAAAAGGGCAGCCTGCGGCTGGCCGCCGCCATGCGCGAGGGCCGGGTGCTTATTGAAGTATCAGACGACGGCGCGGGTATGGACATTGAGGCGCTGAAACGCAGCGCGCTGGAACGGGGCCTTGCCACAAAGCAGCAGCTTAACGAAATGTCCCAAAGCGCCATATTGGACTTTGTTTTCGAGCCGGGCGTCTCCACGGCCAGGGAAGTTACCGAGGTTTCGGGCCGGGGCGTCGGGATGGATATTGTGAAGGAGAGCATCGAAAAGCTGGGCGGCAGCATTGAGATTGTCTCGGAGCCGGGCAAAGGCACGACGATGCGGCTGACGATGCCCCTGACGCTCTCGGTGCAGCGGACGCTGATTGTTGCAGTGGACGGGGTTTCCTACGCCGTTCCCGAGCTCAACGTGGAGCGCATTGTGCGCATTTCGGCCGGTACCCCCTCAAGGCGGCTGGAACGCCTGGACGGCGCGATGGTGCTGAACCTGGACGGCTGGTGCCTGCCTGTTGTGACGATGGAGGACATCGCCGCCAGGGCGGAGGGGAGCGCACCGATTTCGGCGAAAAATTTCCTCATGCACTATCTGCCCCGCGGCGTGGCCAAGTGCCTGGTGCTGAAAGCTGGAGGCCGCTACTTTACGCTGCTGGTGGACGACGCCCTGCAAACCGAGGAAACGCTGGCGAAGCCCCTGCCGCTTTTCCTGCAAGGCTGCTCCTGTTATTCCGGCGTCACCGTGCTGGGCAGCGGCAGCGCCATTGTGATATTAGACGTTGAGGGCATGCTGCGATTCATGGGCATGGACGGCGCGGTGAAAAAAGCCCCGGTTGCTAAGGCCGGACTGGCGCGGCAAGACAGACGTCAGGTCATTCTTTTCCGGAGCATGGGCGCGGAGCTTTTAGCCTTTGAGGCGGACAAGGTATCAAGAATCGAACGAATCGATGCCTCGGACATAAAAAAGACGAAGAAGGGCCGGTTCGTAGAGATTCGAGGGAAGCGGGTGCGGGTGCTGGGGCCGGAGGACTATTTGCCGGAGCCAAAGCGCGGCCGCAAGGAGAGCCGCCCCTGCCTTTTGCTGCTGAATACGGGCGGCGCGCCTGCCGGGATGCTGGCAAGCAAAGTGCTGGACAGGATGGAACAGGTTTTCCCGCCATGCAGGCGCGGGGCCAAAGCGGCCGGATACATTAGTGCCCGTGGCGCGTACAAAAGCGAGGAGCTGCTTTTGCTGGACGCCGCCGGCATCCTGCGCTCGATAGGCGCCGGCGCGGCTGAGAGGGGGGACGGCTTATCCGAGGCTTGAGTTTTTACGCTGGCAATGCCTGCTATGCCGTAGATGCCGCCCTGGTGCAGGAGCTGGTGCGCAAGCTGGAACTAACGCCCGTGCCCGCGGCCCCCGGCGAGGTATTGGGCATCGCGAACAGGAAGGGCATGGTGGTGACGATATTGAGCGTGGACGCACTGCTGGGGCGGGCTTCGGCACAGGCGGCGAGTACGGTGAACGCGGTGATTTTCCGTCCCTTTGGCGGCGTAAGCGAGCAAATGGGCCTGGCGATAGACCGGCCCGGCGCCCTTGTGCAAATAGACGACGGCGAGATAAAACCACCCTCCGGAGCCGCGGCGGGCCTCTCGCACATCTCGGGGCTGGCCAAACTGGACGAGACGCCCTGCAGCATCATCGACATGGATTCCATCATCAATAGGTTCCGGGAAGACGGGCCGAGCGCGGCAGCCCCGGAAGCGCGAGGAGGGCCAGGCAATGAAGCGAATATTCGGTAAAATGAGGATCAGAACCCAACTGCTCATGTCCTTTTTGTTCGTGCTTATCGTGATGCTTGTGATATTGATCATCGCTATTACGAACATCAGCCAGATGGCGGACACGACTGTAGACCTTTACAACGGTGTGCTGCTGCCGCTGGACTATGTTTCCAGTTCAATACGAATTGTTGAAGGCATTAAGGTGGATGGACGCAATATTCTTTTGAGCCATGAGGCCGCCACCCGCGACGATATGGCGAGAAAAATCGTCGCGGATGCCCAAGTGGTGCAAGAGCAGATGGCGGAATTCAGCAAAACCATCCTCAAGGAGGAAGCTTGGGAACCTTACTACGCCCTGCAGGAGTCCCTGACCAAATACATCGACTTGTTTACCCCTTTCCGCATTTTGCTGCAGGAGGATTTGGAACAGCATGAAAACCTGGACAGGGCGACAAATTATCTCGACGGCAACCTTTCGCCGCTTTCCGATACCATTTTGGAATACCTGGACAGGCTGAACACGATTCGGCTGGGGCTGGGGAACGAACTGATGACAGCGGCCATGGACAACTCAAGGGTTGCGCTGTATTACATGATAGGCATTTCAATTGTCGGCTTTCTCATCGTCTTCGCGTTCGGCATCTATTTGTCCATTCAGATAAGTAAGCCGATGCTGGAAACGGTGAAGGTGGTGGAAAAGGCAGCCAAGGGTGACTTCACCGTCGCTTTTGCCAACCACTACGGCGGGGAGGTGGGGCAGCTGTGCGGCGCCTTCGAGGCACTGCTTGAATACAACAAGTCAAACGTGTCTACCCTTGCAACCACAAGCGCCACCATGCGGAGCTCGGCGCAGAGTCTCCTGTCTGTTTCCACGCTGATGGCCGAAAACAGCCAGAACCTCAACGAGCAAACATCTATAGTAAGCGCCACCGCGGAGGAGTTCTCCGCAGGCATGATGCAGTCTTCGGACGCGCTTTCCACGGCAAGCGCGCACATCACGGCGGTGGCCTCCTCCATCGAGGAAGTGAATTCCACTATATCCTCGGTGGCGGCGGCGGCCGACGAGACGAACACGCGGGTGCAGCAGTCCAGCCTTCTGGTGGATAATATCCAAAACAGCATCTCATCGGCCTCTGGTTCGGCCACCATGGTGTCGAATGCCTTCAACAGCGTGGCTTCCAGCGTGGACGAGATCAACCGCTCTATCCTTGTGATAAACGAGCACTGCGCCGCCGCCATGCACCGTGTGGCCGAGGCGGACGACAGGGCCAAGGGCACAAACCTCATCATCCAGCAACTGGAAACCACCAGCAAGCAAATCGGCAAGGTGGTCAACATCATCGGCGACATTGCCGACCAAACGAATATTCTCGCCCTGAACGCCGCCATCGAGGCCGCGGGAGCGGGGGAGGCGGGCAAGGGCTTTATGGTGGTGGCCGGCGAGGTGAAGGAACTGGCCAGGCAAACCGTGGCCGCCACCGACGAGATAGGCGAACAGATAGAGAGCATGCACAAGAATATGTCTCAGGCGGTGGGCGCGGTGTCGGACATTGCTGAGAGCATCAACGATTTGTCCGAGTTCATGCGCTCGCTCACCCAGGAGGTGACGCAGCAGGGCAAGCGCAGCGACGAAATAAGCCAGGAGTCGGCCGTGGCTGCGCACAGAATGAGTGAAATAACGCTGGAAATGGATAGAATATCCCAGAATGCGCGCTCGGTGTCGAACGCGGTGTCGGATTCGACCAAGGGCGTGAACGAAATAGCAAAATCCACGGCGGATTTGGTGGTGGGCACACAGGAAATCGCGATGAATTCTGAGCGGGCGTCCAATAACATCAAAGAGATCAATCGCGCCACGCAGGAAATGTCCATGGGGCTTATCGAAATATCGAAAAATATCCATCTCATCCACGCGGAGGTGGGCGCCGTGCAGGACAGCGCAAATTTGACCAACACGTCCAGCGAGGAACTGGCCAGCCACGCGAACGAGATGGACGCCTTTGTTTCAAAGTTCAAGGTAGAGTGATTCAAAGTATGCGGCCGTTGGGGTTTCGGGCCGCGATACTATCTAAATATCCAAAATATGGGGAATGGGTAAAGGGGAAACTATAATGACGATGTGCAGGGCAAGCCATGCAGAATGATCTGTTTAATCAGGCATTCAGTTCCATCAATGATAATGAATTCGCGTTGTTTCGTGATTATTTGCGCAAGATAAGCGGTATCCTCATACCGCCAGAAAAAGCGTATCTTTTTGAAACGCGGCTTACAAAGATGATGGTGGACGCGGGAATCGAATCCTTCGGCGAGTTCTATGAATATATTCTTTCCGGCGCAGACCCCAAGGCGCCACAGAAAATTATAAACGCCATGGTTACCAACGAAACGCTTTGGTTCCGCGATGAAGCGCCCTGGAAGGTGTTGAGCGAGCGCGTGCTGCCGAAGCTGGTGTGGGCGCTGCAAACAGGGCAGAGACAGCGGGTGCGGTTCTGGTTTTCGGCCGTATCTACCGGGCAGGAAGCCTATTCCACCATAATGTGCGTAGACGAATACCTGAAGGCAAACCGTGTGCAAGGCGTGAGCCTGGACGACTTCGACTTTGTGGGCACCGACATTTCCACCCGGGTGCTGGACATTGCCAGGATGGCCCGCTACGACGCCATCAGCATTCGGCGGGGCCTCAGCGACGCCCACCGGGCCAAATATTTCACCAAAAACAACACTGCCTGGATTCTTGATCCCCGAATTAAGGACGCGGCGCATTTCGCTCCCTTCAACCTTCGGGATTCTTACGGCGCTTTGGGCAGTTTCGATGTGATATTTTGCAGATATGTGTTGATTTATTTCCCCAGGGAGTTACAGGAAGAGGTGGTTGCGAAGATGCGGGCTTCGCTGACGGACGGCGGGGTATTGTTCACAGGGAATTACGCGCTATTGGATTTGTTTGAAGAGGGGTTCGACTCAGGTCACTACAAAAACTCAACCTATTACACGAAGAAAGCGGGAAAACAATGAAGCTTCTGGTTGTAGACGACTCTAAGGTGATCAGGAAAGTCATCCGGGCCGTGGCCGACGCCTTGGGCCTGGGTGTGGAGGAAGCGCAAAATGGCACGGAAGCCCTGGAAAAGCTTGGCTTGATTTACGAGGAGGTGTGCCTTGTGCTGCTGGACTGGAACATGCCCAAGCGCAGCGGCTACGATGTTCTGCTGGAAATAAAGCGGGACGAGCGTTACCGGCACATCCCGGTGATGATGGTGACGACCGAGGGCAAAAAGAGCAATATTGTTGCGGCAGTGCGCGCGGGCGCCAGCAATTACCTGGCCAAGCCCTTCACCGTTGAGGAACTGGAGGCCAAGATATTGGAATGCTTGCAGGAAGAAGGTGAGGAATGATGGACAACTCTGCCTTTGACAAGCTAGGAGCCTTGCTTACCGATTCGCTTATCGAAATCATATCGACGGTGGCGGGCCTGCCCGTGGAGGTGATCTCCACCGCGCAGGACGATGACTTTGGCGGCATTATTGGCATGATGAACCTGGTGGGCAGGAACGGCGGGACAATTTTTATCTCCACCAGCAAAGCCTGCGTGCGCATTTTGTGCTCTCGCATGACGGGCGTGGCGCCGGAAGAAGTGAGCAAGGAAGACATTGACGACACGCTGTGTGAGCTGGTGAACATGGCCGCGGGCAGTCTCAAGCTGCGCCTTGGGGGCGGCGACGCCGCCTTCACACTCACGCCGCCCTTCCTGATACGCGGAGAGGGAATGTCGCTGGTGACGAAGCAGGGCGTTTATAACATCTCACGGCTTTTAGGGAACGAGGAGATATCCCTAAAACTCAAATTTATTTACACGGATCCGATGGAAGGACCGTAGCGCATAGATTGAGTATCGAGGACACACTGGCCGGGGAGGGCCGGTATAACCCAAAAATAAGACGGCGGGCTGGCCTAGGGGAGGGTTCATGGTGGAAAACAAGGTAGCGGCGATTTCCAAAGAAGACATTACCCGGCACTCTGATATTCTTGTGATTGACGACAGCATGTTTATTCTCAAGTCTATCGAATCGATTTTGAAGGACGACTACAACGTGCGGGCGGCAACCTCGGCCGATGAAGCCTATGAGATGCTGGAGAAAAAGCTGCCGGACATCATCCTGCTGGACATTGAAATGCCGGATGTGGATGGATACGACTTTTTGAAGCGCGTAAAGTCCACGCCTGAATGGGAAGACGTCCCTGTGATTTTCCTCACGGTGCTGGACGACCAAAGCAAGGAGGAACTTGCCCTGAACCTTGGGGCTGTTGACTATATCCGAAAGCCCATCATGCCGGGCATTTTGTCGCGGCGCATCCGCCTGCACCTGGAGCTGCAGGTGTACAAGAAAAACCTGCAAAACCTGGTGGAGCAGAAGACCCAGCAGCTTTTGACCACTGAAAAACGCCTGAGAAAGGCGGTGACGGCGGCGGAGGAATCCTCTCAGGCAAAATCGCTGTTTTTGGCGAAGATGTCGCACGAAATCCGCACGCCGATGAACTCGGTGCTGGGAATGTCTGAACTGCTTTTGCAGGAGAAGCTGACCAAGCGCCAGTACCGCTATGTGGGTGATATCAAAACTTCCGCCATGTCGCTGCTCGACATCATCAACGAGATACTGGACGTCTCCAAGCTGCAGGCCGGGAAGTTTAAGCTGGCGCCCATCCACTATGATTTCAACACTCTCATCGAGAACATCGAGTCCATCACGCGCTTCTTGGTGGCGAATAAAAGCGTCGCCTTCAAGCTGCTGGTGAAGGGGGATTTGCCCGCCTGCCTTTACGGAGACGACGTACGGCTGCGGCAGGTGCTGCTTAACTTGCTGAGCAACGCCATCAAATTTACCGAAGAAGGCTATGTGCGGCTGACGATTTCCTTTACGGACAAGCTGATTAAAATCACCGTGAGCGACACCGGCATCGGCATCGCGCAGGAGACCATGCCCACGCTGTTCGAGGCTTTTGAGCAGGCCGACATTTTTGCCAACCGCAGCACCGGCGGCACGGGGCTGGGCCTCACCATCACCAAGGCTATTGTTGAGATGATGGATGGGCGCATCTCGGTGGAGAGCGTATACGGCGCCGGAAGTTCCTTCCATGTGGAGATACCCAAGATATTGGGTGATGTGACGCTGATTCGCCAGACCGAGAAGGACGAGGCCGCGCTGTATGCGCCGGACGCCAAGGTGCTGGTGGTAGATGACAACCTCATTAACCTGAACGTTGCCGAAGGCCTTTTGCGGCTTTGCCACATCAAGGCGGACACCGCCGCCTCCGGCAAGCAGGCCATTGAGATGGTTTCCAAAAACAAGTACGACATCGTGTTTATGGATCACATGATGCAGGGCATGGACGGCGTGGAGGCCACAAAAATCATCCGCAAACTGGGGATAGACGTGCCCATCGTCGCGCTGACCGCCACGGCCATTGTGGGCGCGAAGGAAATGATGCTGGAAGCCGGGATGGACGACTACCTCGCGAAGCCCATCATCAAGGCGGAGCTGAACAGCAAGCTTTTAAAGTGGATTCCGTCCACAAAGTTCCTGGCGCAGCCGCCGCCCGCCGGCCCCTTCGAGGAGGAGGCGGACGAAAGCCGCAAAGCCTTCTGGGAAAAGGTGGAGCAAATCGAGGGCCTATACGTATCGGTGGGGCTGGAACGGGTGGACGGCCAGTGGGATGTGTACGAAAAAACACTGAGGCTGATGCGGGATGAGATAGGCAAGAGCCGGGAGAACCTGGACAGGTTCCTGGTGGCGGGCGACATGGAAAATTTCCACATAGAGGTGCACGGCATCAAGAGTGCGCTGGCCAATATCGGCGCCATCGACCTTTCCGCTGAGGCGCTGGACCTTGAGATTGCCTCCGCCGGGCAGGACGCCATCTTCTGCGCCGCGAATTTGCCGGCCCTGCTGAACGGGCTGGCCGCCCTGAGCACCGCCCTGAACGAAGCCTTTGCGGCCATTGCCAAAAGCGACGCGCCCGCAGAGCCTCTTCCGCCGGAACTGCCGGGAATTGTGGAGATAATGACCCGCGCCTTTGGCGAGGTGGATTTGGTGGCGATAGACAGTGCGGTGGAGAAACTGGACGCCCTGCCCTTGCACGGCGCGGCCAAAGATACCGTTGAGCGTGCCAAGGACGCCATATTGATAATGGATTACGACAAAGCGACAAAGTTTCTGATGGAATTGCTGCATGATGTTTGAACGACTGGATGAAGCAACTGGAGGAGGTAAAGGTGGCAAACCGCCGAGTGATTTTAGTGGTGGACGATTCGCCGGTGCATCTTAGGACGGTATCGGCCGTGCTGAGCGACGAATACAAGGTGTACACCCTGCCCAAGCCCATGGAGCTTGAGCGGGTGCTGAAAAAGGTAAAGCCCGACCTTTTCCTGCTGGACTATCTGATGCCCGAGCGCAACGGCTTTGAGCTGATACCCGTTATACGCGCCTGTGAAGGCCACAGCGAAACGCCCATTATATTTATCACGTCCCTTGGAACCATAGACAATGTTTCAGCCGCGCTGGCGCAGGGGGCTTGTGATTATGTGATGAAACCATACGACCCCGAGGTGCTGCGCGAGCGCATTGCGAAACACATCGGAGGGCAAGGCGCTTCGGACGGTACCCCGAGCGAGGCTGAGTGACTTCCTAATTTTGTGCGCTTTGCGTAAAACAGGCGTCCCCCTTGCCTTTTGCGGCAGGGAGGACGTTTTGCTTTTTTCTCGAAGGCCTGCGTTTATGCATGGGCAGACAAACACTACAAAATGTGGTACAATTGATAAAAATTGAAATATATCCCAAAATGTTGCAAAGCGTGAAACGAATGGCGGGGCTGAATCGTTCTTAGTTATTAGAGGCAGCGATTGTCTTTGCTTTATTGTTGAGCAAAGCTGGATGCGGGCGATTCGTGAATCGCCCCGGCTACCTTGTTCAGCCCACAAATGACGTGTCATTCTGAGCGAAGCGAAGAATCTTTACAGACAGCACAGAAGAATAGATTCTTCGCCTGCGGCTCAGAATGACAAGATTTAGACAGAACGGCGCACTACAAATTAGATACATTTCATCATTATACTAAATTTATATTATTGGGGAAGGGGGGATGCCGGTTTGATAATGATTCGCACGGAGCGCCTGCGAAAGGTGTATCGGGTGGGCCACGAAAAAGTGGTGGCCTTGGCCGACATCAACCTGGAAGTGGCGCAAGGGGAGATTTGCTGTATTGTAGGGCAGAGCGGCAGCGGTAAATCTACTTTGCTGAATATGCTGGCGGGGCTGGAAAAGCCTACCAGGGGCCTTGTGGCCATAGCCGGGAAAAAGATATCGGAGATGGACGAGAATCAATTGGCGAAGTTTCGGCAGGAGAATTTGGGCTTTATTTTCCAAAGCTACAACCTGCTGCCCCAGCTTACCGCCGCCGAGAACGTGGCGCTGCCGCTGATGTTCACGGGGATGGGGCGCGCCGCCCGGCTGAAACGGGCGAAGGGGGCCCTGAAACAGATGGGCATAGCCGGCAGGGCCAAGCACAAGCCCACTGAGATGAGCGGCGGCCAGCAGCAGCGCGTGGGCATAGCCCGGGCCTTTGTGGCGCGGCCGCAGGTGATATTTGCCGACGAGCCGACGGGGAACCTGGACACCCAAACCACAAGGCAAGTGCTGCGCGCCATGCTGAGGCAGGCCGAGGAATACGGCATCACCTTTGTGATGGTGACGCACGAACCGGAACTGGCCGGATGCGGAGACCGCATAGTGACCCTGATGGACGGCCAGGTGACGCAGAACCTGCTGCTGGACGAAGCCACCAAGGCGCGAAACCGCGCGGCGCTGTTTGCCCAGGCGGACGAAGAAGAGCAAACCGAAGCGCCGGAAACACCGCGCGCAGAAGCAGGGCCGGCCCCGATGCCGGCGCAAAATAGCTTGAGCCAAATTGGGGAGGACAACCGAGCATGATGACAAAGACAAATACCCGCCGGGTGGCGATGACAATAGCGGTGCTGATGGCTGTGCTGGTGATGGTGGCTTGTGTGCCGTGGTTTGTGGTGAGGGCGGGAGAGCCGCCAGCAGCGGAGCCTGATTCTTCGCAAGGCATTCAAATAACATCCTATACTGTCTCAAAGAAGGGCAGTATTGTTAAGGATGATCAATTTTCTTTGACGGTGTCCTATCTAGATACAAGAGTTACAACTGATGACTCGCCTAAAGGGCTGGAATATACAATTGAATATGATTTAACCTATAGTGGCAAGGGGAACATATTCCAAACGGACATTTACTATAACACCAATGAGTCCACGGATTCATCCGACCCGCCTTCGACTAAAATTATCGCGCCCGTATCCAATGTGAATACGGCCTCTTTTTCCACAAGGGCAACGACTGTAACATCATCTGCCATAAAGACCACCGATAATGCGCTTTTGCAAAAGGCAAAAACCGTTACCTTGGCTCCCGTTACACTCGTCTTGAACCAATGCGTTGAATATGTCGCCCCGCCTCCGCCCGAACCGGCCTCCTCTATTCCCGAGCCCGACAGCAGCGAGCCGCTGGTTATCGGCACGGGCTTTGCGCTGAAAAGCGTGGATTTCGGCGGCAGCGAGGTGATGGCCGGCACCAGCTTCAATCTCAACCTCACGCTCATCGCCACCTCCGGCACCTACAGCGTGAACAACGTGGCTGTGGCCGTCACCCCCTCGGAGCAGTTCAGCATCGCCGCCGGGGCCAGCAACATCTACATCGGCACCGTGAGGCCCGGCGCCACCGTGCCCGTCACCGTGCCGCTGACCCCCAGCGCCACCGTGGCGGCGGGCAGCTACCCCGTGGTGATGAGCGTCTCGGGCGTGAACGCCCACGACGGCGCTTCGGTGAACGCCGAAATTACCGTCACCATTCCCATCGCCCAGCCCGAACGTTTTGAAATTTCGAACGTTCAGGCGCCAAGCATGCTCACCGCCGGCATGGACGATGGCAGCGGCTTCACCTCGGTGACGCTGGTGAACAAGGGGAAGGGCACCATCTACAACGTGAGCGTCAACGTGGTGGGCGAGGGCCTTTCGTCCTCCGAGGGGCCGCAGTTCATCGGCAACATTGCCGCCGGCAGCGAAAACGGCGCAGACCTCACCGTGCTGGCCGCTACGCCGGGCAGCATCGACGGCCAAATAGTGGTGACCTACGAAAATGAGAAGGGCGAGGAAAAGACTCTGACCCACAGCTTCACGGTGGACGTGCAGGACATGGGCATGATAGACCCCGGCATGGGCATGGATCCAATGATGCCCATTGAGCCGCCGCCTGAGAACCAGGGCATTCCATACTGGTTCTGGATAATTCTGGGCGTGGGGGCCGTTACCGCCGTGGTGATTACCGTGGCCGTGGTGAAGAAGCGCCGCGCCAAAAAAGCCGCCGCGCTGGACGACGACTTTGACGAGGACAGGGAATGAGAGCTTCGGATTTATTCCGTTTCAGCATAGATAACCTGCGCCGCCGCAAGGGGCGCACGGTGCTCACCGTTATTGGCGTGGTGGTGGGCGTGTGCGCCATTGTGGTAATGGTGTCGCTGGGTATTGCCGTGAACCGCGCCACCGACGAAATGCTGCAAACCTGGGGCGATTTGACGAAGATACAGGTGTACAACTACGGCGCCCAGCAGGGCACGCCAGACCTTGACGACGCCATGGTGGAGCAGTTCCGCAATATGCCGGGCGTGGTGGCCTCCACACCCATGTATACCCCGCGAGACTTTTGGGGCGAGGTGGTAGCCGGGCGCAACGGGCGCTATATGGGCTACGGGCAGATAGTGGGCATGGACCCCGGCAGCGTGGAGGCCATGGGCTACCCGTTGCTAACCGGCAGCTACAACCTTACCCAAAACCTTGGCAGAAACAAGATACCCGTGCTGCTGGGCGAGCAAACGCCCTTCTCTTTCTACGACCCCAGCAAGAATTGGAACTCGCCGGATTATCAGAAATACCCGATGTACGATGAAACGTATACGACCATCACGAATCTGCCACAGTACGATGAGGCCGGCGTTTTGCTGAACCCCGAGGAGTTCTTCTTCGACCCCATGAGCACAAAGCTGGTATACCGCATGACCTATGACTACGACAGCGAGACAGGCGAACCGAAGTACAAGGAATACGAGTTGGTGCCCGTGGGCATGGTGAGCGGGGGAAACCAGGACTGGCAAATCAGCAACGGCGTTATTATGAGCATTGAGAATGTGCAGCAGATGGAGACCGACTACCGGCGGCTGACAGGCACAAGCAGCGGCGGCATGGGCGGCGGTATGATGATGTACCCCAGCGGCGGCGGAAGCGAAAACACCGTGCAGGTGGGCGGCTATGAGAATGTGTATGTAAAAGTGGCCAGCGTGGAGGAAATGCCCGACATCGAACAAGCCATCAAAGAGATAGGCTACCAGATATACTCCATGAGCGAGGTGCGCCAGCAGTTGCAGGGCCAGGTGGCCCAAACCCAGATGATGCTGGGGGGGCTGGCCGCGGTGTCGCTGTTCGTGGCGGCGCTGAACATCATGAACACCATGACCATGGCCATCTATGAGCGCACCAAGGAAATTGGCGTGATGAAGGTGCTGGGCTGCAAGCTGGGCAACATCCGCCAGATGTTCCTCATCGAGTCCGGGGCCATTGGTTTTTTAGGCGGCGTGGTGGGCGTGGCGCTCAGCCTGCTATTGGGCCTGTTGCTAAACTACCTGCCGATGATACTGCTGATGATGGGCGTGCAGGAAACGGTGGACATCGCCGGGTTTTTTGGCCTGTCCGGCCTTTCGCAGAGTATGCCGGGCATGAAGCTGTCTATCATCCCGCCCTGGCTGGCCCTCTCGGCTTTGGCATTTGCCACGGTGGTAGGTATACTTTCTGGCATTGCCCCGGCCAACCGCGCCGTGAAGATATCCTCCCTCGAGGCCATTCGGCACGAGTAAAGCCCCATAGCCTTACAGGGTATCCAGCTCCCGTAGCCAGGCGGCGGCCGAAGCGTCCGAGGGCATGAGCCAATCCCCGCGCGGGGAGAGGGACACCGAGCCGACGCGGGGGCCGTCCGGCAGGCAGCTTCGCTTGTACTGCTGAGAGAAAAAGCGCGCATAGAAAACCTTCATCCACCGCAGGATGGAGGTTTTTTCATATTGCCCGGCAAAGGCGGCCAGGGCCAGGCGCAATATTTTGGCGGGAGGGAAGCCCCAGCGCAGCAAATAATAAAGGAAGAAGTCGTGCAGCTCGTAAGGGCCTACCAGTTCCTCGGTTTTTTGGCTGATTTCCCCGTTTTCCGGCGGCAGCAGCTCGGGGCTGACGGGTGTGGCCAGCACGTCTTTCAGTACCTCGTGCAGCTCCGGCCGCACACTGCCCTCGAAGGCGATGAGGTAGCGGATGAGGGTCTTGGGCACATCGGCGTTGGGGCTGTACATACTCATGTGGTCGCCGTTATAGGTGGCCCAGCCGAGGGCGAGCTCGGAGAGGTCTCCCGTGCCCACCACAAGGCCGCCGCGCTGGTTGGCAATATCCATCAGCGTGAGGGTACGCACCCGAGCCTGGGCGTTTTCGTATACCGTGTCGTGATTGTCCTCGCCGTGGGCAATGTCTTTAAAATGGGCGCGAACGGTATCTGTGATGTCGATTTCCTCAAAGCCCGTGCCAAGCGCGCGGCAGAGGGCCTCGGCGTTGCCGCGTGTGCGGGCCGTGGTACCGAAGCCCGGCATGGTGACGGCGTGGATGTCGCTTGCCGGGCGGCCCATTGCGCCCATGGCGCGGGCCGCTACCAGCAGGGCAAGGGTGCTGTCCAGTCCGCCAGACACGCCGACAAGCGCCGCCTTGGCCCCCACGTGGCGCAGGCGTTTTTCCAGCCCGGCGGCCTGAATGGAGAGAATGGTTTGGCAGCGGCTTGCCAATTCATCTTCGTTTTTTGGTACAAAGGGCGTGGGGCTGAAAGCGCGCCCGAGGGCTGTGAGCCGCGCCGGTAGGCTGAACGCGACGCTGAAAATGCCGTCGGCACCGGCGTCCGGGTGGCTGGCGAGGCGCTGGCGCTCGTGCACAAGGCGGCACACGTCCACATCGGCCTCGGCGATTTGCCCGGTAAAGGGCTCGGCCTCGGCCAACAGGGCGCCATTCTCGGCAATGAGGTGCTGCCCGGCATACACGGCGTTGGTACTGCTTTCGCCGGGGCCTGCGTTTGCGTACACATAGGCGCAGGCCAAGCGGCCGCTTTGGCCGCACACCAGGGCGCGGCGGCGCGCGGCGGCGCCTACGGCCTCGCTTTCGGCGGCCAGGCAGGCCAGCACTGTGGCCCCGGCCGCCGCGTGTAAAATGGAGGGCGGCGCGGGAGCCGAGATGTCTTCGCCCAGCTCCGCCGCCACAACAAGGGCGGGCTGGTTTTCGCAGCAGAAGAAGATTTGTGTTCCAATGGGCGCCCCGCGCAGGGGGCCGTTTTCAAGGCGCTCCACCCCGGCGAATGCGGGGGAAAAATGACGCAGTTCCTGCACCGGGGGGCAGCTTTTGGGCACGGCGCCCAGCACCCGGCCGCCGTGCAGGGCCAAAGCGCAGCTATACAGCTTGCCCCGGTGACGCAGCGGCATGCCCACAAACAGCAGCATTTCCAGCTTGGCCGTCTGCTCGCACAGGGCCATCAGGGCGGCAAGGGCGTCCGCCAGAAGGCTCTCCTGCAAAAACAAATCGCCGCAGGTGCTGCCTGTGAGGCCGAGTTCGGGCGTCACCAGCAGGCCGGCGCCACGGCCTGCGGCCTCCTTGGCCGCGGCGGCAAGCTGGGCAGCGTTGTGGGCGCAGTTCGCCACTTTCAGGCGGGGCGAGGCCGCCGCTACCTTAATGAATCCGTCACGCATGGGGAACCTCCTGTGTGGGTAATGTTTGGGTTGTCGGTTCAACGAAATAAAGGTCTTCGTGCCATCTGGCGGGGCATCATTGCCTTGTTAGCAAACACAGGCACTCCACATGGCGGGTGCGGGGAAACATATCCACCGGCTGCACGCGCTGCAGGGTGTAGCCGCCCGCAATGAGAACGGCCAAATCCCGCGCCATGGTGGCGGGGTTGCAGCTAATCATCAGCACCCGGCGGGGGGACATTTGCAATATGGCCGATAAAGTGTCGGCGCCGGCACCCTGGCGGGGCGGGTCCAATATGACAATGCTGAGCGAATAACCCTCGGCAGCAATCCGCACGGCGGCTTCGCCGGCGTCGGAGCAGAAGAAGTGAGCCTTGCCGAGGCCCATTTGGGCCGCGCTTTCGCGGGCGGCCTGGATGGCCGGGGCCACGGTGTCTATTCCCACAAGCGCCCGGCAAAACCTTGCCATGGAAAGGCCGATGACCCCGCCGCCGCAGTAAAGGTCGAGGATGGTTTCATTCGCTTCCGGGGCGGCCCATTGGCCCGCCAGCGCGAAGAGCCGCTCGGCCGCCGGGGCGTTCACCTGTGCGAAGCTGTGCACATCCAGCCGCAGCGGCACGCCGCACAGGGTATCCGTGATATACCCTTCGCCCAGCAGGAGCCGGTCTTCCTTGCCCAATATCACGTTGGTGCGCGCGGGGTTTGCGTTCAGCACCACGGTTTCTATCTGCGGGAAGGCGGCGGCAGCCTCGGCGGCGAATTCGGCCTCGTTTGGCAGGGCAAAGCGTGTGAGCACGAGGCAGAGCAGCACCTCGCCGGCGGCGTTGCGCCGCAAATAGATATGCCGTGCCAGCCCCTCGCCGGCGTTTTCGTCGTAAGGCTTTACGCCTTTGCGAGCCAACCAGCCGGCCACCCAGGCCGCGATATCGTTCAGAGCCTTGGGCTGCAGCAGGCAGTCTTCACAGGGCAGCACCCGATGGCTGCGCGGAGCGTAGAAGCCATAGCGCACTTCTCCGCCGGGGCCGGGGGCCAGCGGGTACTGCACCTTGTTGCGGTAGCGTGCGGCCTCGGGGGAGGGCAGCGCCGGCGGCACGGGGCAAACGATGTGGCCGATGCGGAGCAGGGCGCTGGATACAAAGGCGGTTTTGGCGGCAAGCTCGGCCTCGTAGCTGAGATGACGAAAGGCGCAGCCCCCGCACTTGCCGCTGAGGGGGCAATCGGGCGTGATGCGGCCCGGCCCGGGCGTGAGTATCTGGCGGATAGCGCCAAAGGCGTGGGTTTTATGCACTTTCGTGACGACGATGTCCAGCACATCGCCCACGGCGGCGAAGGGCACGAACACCACCTGGCCTTCGTGGCGTCCCAGGCCGTTGCCATCGCTGGAGATGGCCTCCACCGCGAGGCGGATGCGTTCATTTTTGCGCAGGGGCATAATTGGTTATCCGTCCTGTATTGTTTTGTATGTGTTTCAGTAAGTATACCATTTTTTGTGGAAAGGCAAAAGAATTTCCTGCTGACAAGAAGGGTGGAAAGGGTTATACTGGGTTTGCTTGGTACTTGCTGTTTGAAGATAAGAGGAGTAGAATGGGGAAATTTTTGAAGCGGGCGGGGCTTGTATTGCTGAGTATGGTTCTGGTATGCTTCATCGTGTTGGTTATTCTGTTTTGGAACGAGCTTCGGAGCCTGGCCTCGATTCGGAAGCTTGATGATTATGGCATGTTTCAAATGACCTATTATTTATGGTGACTACGGCTTCGATGAATTCCTTTTGGCCGGGGCCGAAAACGACGGCGATATTGAAGCCTTTGTGACCAAGCGCCTGCTGAAGGGCCTGCCGATAGATCTTGGCATAACGGGCGGCGGCTGCACGGTGTTTGTCACCCGCAACGAAAGCGGGGAGGTTATCATGGGCAGAAATTTTGACTTTGACTACTCACCCTCGATGCAGGTTATCACCCGGCCAATGAACGGATTTGCTTCCGTTTCGACTGTTAATTAATCCTTTGCAGGATATTCGGAAAGCAATTTGCCGAATCTGATTGGCGACGCAGGCGGAAACTCGGTGCTGGTGGAGTATTATAATGGTCAGATGCGGGCTGTGACAACGGACGAAGCCTACCAAATCGCATCGAATTTCATCGCGTATCAAGGTGTGAATATTGGAGAGGGTTTTACCGAGTTCGAGCGATATGACGCGGTAAAGGAAGCCATTGACAGCAACGGCGGTGTGCTGAGCGAGGAGCGCGCACTTTCTTTACTGGCGGAAGTAGGCGTCTTGAATGACGGCGAGGATAAATTGGAGTGGACGGTGGTCTACAATATGTCCTCGCTGGAAGGTTCAATTTTTGCCAACCGGAACACGGATAATATCATTGAGTTTCAATTAGAGCCCTGATAAACCATTATTAATGAAAGGCTGATAATGCATGCCCACATCTGAAAAACTGGCGGCCGATTTCACCGCCGGACGCTGCGACGAATTGCTGGTGAGCCTGTATGGCGGGGAAGAGCAGATGCTGCGCCGCCAGCGCGGGCGCTATGCCGAAGCCCTGACTGCCTTTGCCCGTCACTATGGCGCGGGGCGCGAGGTGAGCCTATACTCGAACCCCGGGCGCACCGAGATAGGCGGCAACCACACCGACCACAACCGCGGCGTGGTGCTGGCCGCCTCGGTGAACCTCGATATCATCGCCGTAGCGGCCCCGAACGGCGAGGACATAATTCGGGTGCGCTCCTCCGGCTTTGAAAGCGAAGACCGGGTGAAGCTGGGCGAGTATGACATACGGCGCGAGGAGAAGGGCCACTCGCAAGCCCTTTTGCGCGGCGTGGCAAACGGCATCTTCAAACGCGTCGGCGCCGTGGCGGGCTTCGACGCCTACACCACCTCCGATGTGCTGAAGGGCAGCGGGCTTTCCAGCTCGGCCGCCTATGAGATCTGCCTTGGGAACATCATAAACGGCGAGTTCTGCGGCGGGCGATTCAGCCCGGCGGAACTGGCCATGATAGGCCAGTATGCCGAGAACGAATACTTCGGCAAGCCCTCGGGCCTGATGGATCAGTTGGCCTGCGCCGTGGGGGGCGTCATCACCATCGATTTCAAAGACCCCGCCGCCCCGCTGGTGGAGAAAGTAAGCATAGACTTGGCCGCCCAGGGCTACGCGATGGTGGTGACGGACACCAAGGGCAGCCACGCCGATTTGACCCCGGACTATGCCGCCATACCCGGGGAGATGCGCCGGGTGGCGGCCCTGCTGGGCGGCGAGGTGCTGCGCGAGGTGGACGAGGAGACTTTCTTGGCCGCGCTGCCCATGCTGCGGCGCGAAGCGGGCGACCGCGCCGTGCTGCGGGCCATCCATTTCTTCGAGGATTCGCGGCGCGCCGAGGCTTTGGCGGCCTGCCTGCGAAAGCAGGACATGGCTGCCTTCCTCGCGCTGATTGTGGAGGGCGGGCACTCCTCGTTTGAGTACAACCAGAACGCCTACAGCCCCGGCGCCCCACAGCAGCAAGCCGTGCCCGTGGCGCTGGCGCTTTCGCAGCTGATGCTGGCCGGCAAGGGGGCCTGGCGCTTGCAGGGCGGGGGTTTTGCCGGCACCATCCAGGCTTTTGTGCCGCTGGGGCTGCTGCCCGCTTACCAAGCCCGGATGGAAGCCGTGTTCGGGCCGGGGGCCAGCCAGGTGCTGGACATTCGGGAGAAGGGCTGCGTGAAGCTTCGGCTTGAATAGGGCGGGACTATTCCATGCACTACGAGGGCCTAAACATCGCCGTGTTCGATGCGGACTATGGCTGTATGATGGACTGGGTAAGCCTGTTTGTCGTAGACGGGCAGATTTATTTCAAAACTACGCCGCAATATGTCAATTAAAACAGGGAATGTCCGAAACGCGCAGTTTATTGTAATTACCCCTGTAGCGAGGCGCAGCATATAAAATTACACAGTCATTGCGGCCTTGACCCGCAATCCGGGATGTTCCCTACCGTTACCAGATTGCGGGTCAAGCCCGCAATGACGTGTGGAAAACAGCGCGTTTGGACACTCCCTGGACACTCCCTTAAAACAAAAACCCTTGCAAAAGCCTGTGCGATGTGCTATTATATTTTGGCGTTGGTGTCTGCTGGCGTCACCAGCAGGATTGAATGCAGCTGAATCCAATCGGACAGTCCTCTGCCGGGTTCTCCGGGAATGAATGTCTAAACAAAACAGAAGGAGAACCTACCAATGGACGCACTGAAACTGATTTCTGAAAGCTCGATGAAGCCCGAGCTGCCCAAGTTCGCCATCGGCGACACTGTGCGCGTCAGCGTGCGCATCAAAGAGGGTGAGCGCGAGCGCATCCAGATGTTCGAGGGCACGGTCATCGCCAAGAAGCACGGCGGCATCTCCGAAACCTTCACCGTCCGCCGTTTTTCCTACGGCGTGGGTGTGGAGCGCGTGTTCCCCATTCATTCCCCCTTTGTGGAGAAGATAGAAGTGGTGCGCAAGGGCAAGGTACGCCGCGCAAAGCTGTATTACCTGAGACAGCGCACCGGCAAGGCCGCAAAGGTAAAACAGAAGCTGTAAAATCATCCGAGGGGGACAATGCAAGATTGTCCCCCTTTTCTTTTCGTGATATAATAATGAGCACAGGCGGAGGTGAGACAGCATGGAGCCAGAGCAAAAGGAAAAGAACATATCGGTGCTGGAATGGTTCGACGCGCTGCTGTTTGCCCTCACGCTGGTGCTGGTGGTGCTGTTGTTCGTGGTGCGCACCGTGAACGTGGACGGCGGCTCCATGCTGCCCACGCTGGAAGACGGCCAGCAGCTTATCGCGCGCAGCATCGCCTACCGCCCCGCGCGGGGGGACATTGTGGTAGTGGACGGTTACACCAACTACGGCGTGCCGCTGGTGAAGCGGGTCATCGGCGTGGGAGGGGACACTGTGGACATCGACTTTACAAGCGGCGTCGTCACCGTGAACGGGGAAAGACTGAACGAGCCGTATATCTCGGCCCCCACCACCCGCTCTTTCGACGTGGCCTTTCCCGTCACCGTGCCCGAGGGACGCTTGTTCCTTTTGGGAGACAACCGTCCCGATTCAAAGGACAGCCGCGACACCGAGATTGGCTTCATTGACGAGCGGGACATTTTGGGCGAGGTGATTTTCCGCCTGCTGCCGGTGAACAAGATTGGTGCCGTGTGATGAACGAGGCTTACTTCCAGGCCGGAGAGATACACTGGTTCCCCGGCCACATGGCCAAAACCCTGCGCCGAATTGAGCAAAAGCTGCCCCTGGTGGACGCCGTGGTGCAGCTGCTGGACGCCCGAATCCCGCGCGCCAGCCTGAACCCGGAATTGCAGAAAGCCTACGGCGGCAAGCCGAGGCTGTATGTGCTGAATAAGAGTGATTTGGCCGATGAGGGTGTGACCGCCGCTTGGCTGCGCCGCCTGCGCGGCGGCGAGACGGGCGCCGTGGCCGTCAACAGCCGAAAAAGAGGGGCCAGCGCACAGGCAAGGGCGGCGGTGGAAAGCGCCCTTGCCGATTTGTTTGAGAAGCGCCGCCAAAAAGGCATATCCGGCGCGAAGACCCGCCTGATGGTGACGGGCATCCCCAACGTGGGCAAGTCCACCTTCATCAACAACTGGGCCGGCGGCGCGCGGGCCAAAGCTGCCGATAAACCCGGCGTTACCCGCGGCGAGCAATGGATAAGCGCCGGAGGCTACGAGCTTTTGGATATGCCGGGCGTGCTGTGGAAGAAGTTCGATTCCCAACACACCGCCGTCAATCTGGCGCTCATCGGCTCCATCCCGGACAGGCTTTTGAACACCGAGGAGATGGCCGCCGGCCTACTGGAACAGCTTGCCGGCCCCTATGCTGAGCGTTTGGCCAATCGCTTCCGCCTGGACGATGAACAACTGAAGCTGGACGGCTGGGGCCTTTTGGAGGCCGTGGCCCGGCGGCGGGGCATGCTGGTGAGCGGCGGCGAGGCCGACCTCGACCGCGCGGGCATCGCCGTGCTGGACGAGTTCCGCGCGGGCAAGCTGGGGCGGCTGACGCTTGAAGCGCCGGACAAACCAGAGGCATCGGAGGCGGAGTGATGGCGGCACCGAAACGGGACAGGGCGCAGCTTTATGCTTTCGACGAAGCCCTGCGCGGCGAACACCCGCTGCTGTGCGGCGTGGACGAAGCAGGGCGCGGCCCCCTGTGCGGCCCGGTGGGCGTGGCCGCCGTGGTGCTGGACGCCGCCCGCCCCATAGAAGGCATAGATGACTCCAAAAAGCTTGGCGAGGCGAAGCGCGAGGCGCTGTACGAAACCATTACGGCGCAGACGCTGGCCTACAGCGTGGTGCTGGTGCCCCCGGCCGAGATAGACCGGATGAACATCTCCCAGGCTACGCTTTGGGGCATGCGGCAGGCCGTGGAGGGCCTGGGCCTTGTGCCGAACCTTGTGCTGGTGGACGGCAACCGACTGCCGCAGCTTAGCCTGCCGATGCGGGCTGTGGTAAAGGGGGACGCCACGTCGGCATCCATCGCGGCGGCGTCTATTTTGGCCAAGGTGGCGCGAGACCGCCATATGCGCGCGCTGGATAAACAGTACCCCCAGTACCGCCTGGCAAAGCACAAGGGCTACGGCACCAAGGAGCATTACGCCCTGCTGCTGGAGCATGGGATACAGGATTTTTACCGGCAGAGTTTTCTCAAGTCCTTCTACGCCATGCGGGATGGAGAGAATGTATGAAACCCAGTGAGACAGGCGAGGCGGGGGAGCAGCTTGCGGCGCGGCACTACGAAGCGCAGGGCTATACCCTGCTGGCCCAAAACTACCGCAGCCGCCACGGCGAGGTGGATTTGATACTGAAAACGGGCGACACGCTGGTGTTTTGCGAGGTGAAGACCCGCGGCCCGCGCGCCTGGGAGCGCCCAGCCGCCTGGGTGGACGCAAAAAAACAGCGGCGCGTGATATTGGCGGCGCTGGCCTGGCTGCAGGCTCAGGGCCTTGCGGAGGCCTTCATGCGCTTCGATGTGGCCGAGGTGCTAACGGACGGCGGCGGGGCCGAGGTGAACGTTATCGAAAGCGCGTTTGACGCCGGCGGGGTCATTTAGGCCAGTGCAGATTGCTTGTCATCAGGAAGATAAGTTAGGGAGATGGAGCATGGAGTTTTGCAGTACGCGAGACAGCGGCCTGCGCGCAAGCGGCGCACAGGCCATTTTGCAGGGCCTTGCGCCCGACGGCGGCCTTTTTATCCCGGTGGAACTTGGAAGCATCGACTTTGCCGCCATGGCCGGGATGGACTATCCCGAGGCGGCCTATACGGTTATGCGCCACTTTTTGCCGGACTATGACGATAGCTTTTTGCGCAAAGCCCTGCGCGAGGCCTACGGCGATAATTTTGGCGGCAAAGCCGGGCGGCTGCGGCAGCTTTCGGAGGATTTGAGCGTATTGGAACTATGGCATGGCCCCACCGCCGCATTTAAGGACTATGCCCTGCAAGTGATGCCGCGCCTTTTGGCCGAGGCCCGGCGTATGCGGGGCGAGACGGGGGAGACCATCATTCTGGTGGCTACCAGTGGAGACACCGGCAGCGCCGCCCTGGCGGGCTTTGCGAATCTTGAGGGCATACGAATTGCGGTGTTCTACCCCGAGAGCGGCACCAGCGTATTGCAGCGCCTGCAAATGACCACGCAGGAGGGCAAAAACGTTTCCGTGTACGGTGTGCGCGGCAACTTTGACGACGCCCAGGGCGGCGTGAAGCGCGCCTTCACCAGCCGGGAATTGGCCGAGGCCCTGGCCGCCGGAAACGCGAAGCTATCCAGCGCCAATTCCATCAACTGGGGGCGGCTGATGCCCCAAATTGTGTACTACGCCACCAGCTACCTTGCGCTGTGCGCCGCCGGCCGCGTGACCTACGGCGAAGCGGTGGACTACTGCGTGCCCACCGGCAATTTTGGGGACATCATGGCCGGTTGGTACGCAAAAAAGCTGGGCCTGCCCATCGGGCAGCTTGTGTGCGCCTCAAACAAAAATAACGTGCTCTCGGAATTCCTTGAGAGCGGACGCTACAACGCGCGGCGGGAGTTTCACAAAACCAGCTCGCCGAGCATGGACATCCTTGTGTCTTCGAACCTCGAGCGCCTGTTGTTCCACGCCTGCGGCAGCGATGCGCAGGTTCGGCAGTGGATGGCGCAGCTGGCCGAAGAGGGCGGCTACACCGTGCCTCAAGGCGTGATGGAGGCTATCCGGCAAAGTTTTGTGGCAGGCTGGGTGCCGGAAGAAGAGGTGTTTGCCGAGATACGCCGCATGGAGAAGGAAGCGGGTTACCTTTGCGACCCCCACACTGCCGTGGCCTTCGCCGTGGGGCGCGGCGCCGCGCTGCCGGGGCGGCCCATGGTGGTGCTGTCCACCGCCAGCCCTTACAAGTTCCCCCGCCAGGTGCTGGGCGCTTTGGGGCGGCCCGTGCCCGGTGACGAGTTCGAAGCCTTGGACGCGCTGGCACAAGCAAGCGGCTTCCCCGTACCTGAGGGTCTTGCCTCGCTGGCCGGCAAGGCAGAACGCTTTACAGAAGTGATAGACCCCGCGGCAATCCCGGAAATACCGCTGCGGTGCATCAGTGCCGGACAGTAGCATATTGAACGCATCAGTAAAAATGAATATTAAGTGAGGCTTTGATATGTTGCAAAAATCACCAAGCGGTGCGTTAAGCCCATATTACTACAAGGGTGGTTATTTTCACGGAATCCATTATGGAAGTTATTTTGACGAAACAGATAAACTTACCCAGATGATGGACGCCGAAGAGAAGTTTATATTGCGTTCCCCTGAAAAAAGAAGAATTCTGATTGATTTATATGAAACAAATATTACTTCCAGCGTTCTTTTGGATTTTGTCGCGCATATAAAAAGATTGAGCGGCAGAATTATTAAGCTTGGCATTTCCGCTGATAAGAAAACACTGAAAACCATTCGCAAGGCCTTGCTTTGTGATTGTGCGCTGGGAAAAGGTCAACTGTATTTTTCGCCAGACATGGAAGAAGCTAAAACATGGCTTGTTAGCGAACAGTTTTAGTTTATCATCAATTACAGTCGGAGGGCATTGATGGCACTGTTTGCGCTGGGGGATTTGCATCTGGCCTTTGGGGCCGACAAGCCCATGGATGTGTTCCCCGGCTGGGAAGACTATATGCCCCGGCTGGAAGAAGGCTGGCGGGCCGCCGTAGGGCCGGGGGATACCGTGGTGATTCCCGGCGATGTGTCTTGGGCCATGAAGCTGGAACACACCGAGGCGGATTTCGCCTTTATCCAGGGCTTGCCTGGCAAAAAGCTATTGATGAAGGGCAACCACGACTACTGGTGGGCCACCCGCGCGCGCATGGACAAGTTCCTCGCCGAAAAAGGCTTTGATACGCTTAACATCGTACACAACGACAGTGTGCTGGCCGAGGGCATGGCCGTGTGCGGCACAAGGGGCTGGCTGTTCGAGCCGGGCGTGCCGCACGACGCCAAGGTGATGGCCCGCGAGGCAGGGCGGCTGCGAGCCTCGCTGGAATACGCGCGGCGGCACTGGCCCGAGGCCGAGCGGCTGGCCTTCTTGCACTACCCGCCGCTTTACCCCGATGCCGAGTCTCCCGAACTGATTGAAGCGATGCGGGAATATGGGGTGAAGCGTTGTTTTTACGGCCACCTGCACAGCCGCTCTTCCATCCGCCGCGCCGTGGAGGGCGAGGTGGAGGGCATATGCTACCGCCTGGTGAGCGCCGACGCCCTCGGCTTTGCCCCGCTGGAAATCAAATGACAGTTCCGCGCGACGTGATTTTTGCATTTCGTTCACGATTCATTCATGCCCTTGTCGCGGTATCGCGGTTTTCAAACGCGGGTTTCAGCCAAAATTAGCTTGGATTATACAAGGGCCTTGTGCTATAATAATATGAGTATTGGATATTGGAGGAAGTGCAATGAAGCTTAATAAATCCGAAAAAACTGCGACCAACACCTATGAACTTGAGTTCTGCATCGAGCCGGAGCAACTGAAAGAGGCCGTCTCGGCCGTGTACCGCCGCGAGGGCAAAAAGTATAACGTGCCCGGCTTTCGCAAGGGGCACGCTCCGCGCAATTTGATTGAAAAGATGTATGGCGAGGACGTGTTTTTGTATGACGCCGTGAACGATGCCTTCCCCGAGGCCTATGACGCGGCCGTGAAAGAAGCGGGCATCGACCCCGTCGCCAAGCCCGATGTGGACCTTAAGAGCGCCAGCGTTGCCGAGGGCGCCGTGCTGAGCGCCAAAGTGACCGTGCGGCCCGAGATAAAGATAGGCAAGTACACCGGCCTGAAAGCCACGCGCAATGTGCAGCCGGTGGACGAGGCCCGCGTGGACGCGGAGCTGGACCGTATGCGCCAGCGTAACGCCCGCCTGCTGACGCGCGAGGGCGCCGCCGAGGACGGCGACATTGCCGAAATAGACTATGAGGGTTTTGTAGATGGCACACCCTTTGACGGCGGCAAGGACGAAGGCCACAGCCTCACCCTGGGTTCCGGCCAGTTCATCCCCGGCTTTGAGGAGCAAGTGGTTGGGCACAAGGCCGGAGAAGATTTCGAGGTAAAGGTGACCTTCCCCGAGGAGTACCACGCCGAGGAGCTGGCCGGCAAGGAGGCCGTGTTCAAGGTGAAGCTGCACGAGGTGCAGCATAAGGAACTGGATGCTCTGGACGACGAGTTTGCCAAGGACGTGAGCGAATTTGACAGCCTGGACGAGTTGAAAAAAAGCATCCGCGACGGTATGCAGAAAACGCAGGACGAACAGGCCGACCAGGAGGTTGAGAACCTGCTGGTGGATCAAATTGTGGAAACCATCGAGGGCGAAATACCCGAGGCGATGTACGAAAACCGCGTGGACGAGATGGTGCGGGACTTCGCCTTCCGCCTTGAAAACCAGGGCCTTTCCCTGGATAACTACCTGAAATATGCCGGGATGGACGCGGCAGCCTTCCGCGCGGGTTTCCGCGAGAACGCCGAAAAGCAGGTGAAAATCCGCCTGGTGCTGGAGGCTATTGTGAAACTGGAAGGCATTGAGGCAACCGAGGCCGACATTGAGGCAGAGGTTGAACGCATTGCCGAAAAGTACAACATGGAAAAAGAACAGGTCAAGAACATCATGCCCGCCGAAGAAGTAGCGAAAGATTTGGCAGTGAACAAGGCCATTGACCTGGTGAAGAGCAACGCCACCGTGACCGATGCGAAGCCGGAAAAGAAGGCGAAGGCCGAGAAGAAAGAAGAGGCATAGAATGAGCAGTTTGGTGCCATATGTAGTAGAGCAAACCAGCAGGGGAGAGCGTTCTTATGATATCTTTTCCCGATTGCTCACCGACCGCATTATTCTGTTAAGCGACGAGGTGAACGACACCACGGCCTCGCTGGTGGTGGCTCAGCTTCTGTATCTGGAAGGCCAGGACCCCGACAAGGACATCAGCCTTTACATCAACAGCCCCGGCGGCTCCATCACTGCGGGCATGGCCATTTACGACACCATGAACTACATCAAGTGCGAGGTGTCCACCATCTGCATCGGCATGGCGGCGTCTATGGGGGCTTTCCTGCTGGCCTCGGGCCAAAAGGGCAAGCGCCTGGCCTTGCCGAACAGCGAAATTATGATTCATCAGCCCTCGGGCGGCGCGCAGGGTCCGGCCAGCGACGTGAAAATTATGGCCGAACGCATATTAAAGTCCCGCCAGAAGCTGAACGAGATATTGGCCGCCAACACCGGCCAGCCGCTGGACGTGATTGAGCGGGATACCGACCGCGATTTCTTCATGAGCGCCGAAGAGGCCCTTGAATACGGCCTGGTGGACAAAATCATTAAGTCCAGAACCGAAGAGAGCGAATAGCCGCTATTCGCCCGGCGTCAACAGGCAGCAGAGAAATCGCCCAATAACGGGGAGACATATATGGCAGGCTCAGGCAAAACCGGCCCAACCAAAGAAAAAACGCTTATATGCAGCTTTTGCGGGAAAAGCCAGGACGATGTGGAACGCATGATCATCGGCCCGGGCGTCAACATTTGCAACGAGTGCATCGAGCTTTGCTATTCCCTTTTGGGCAACGAGGAAAAATACATTGAGGAAGTGCCGAAACAAAGGCCGGGCCGCCGAGGCGCCGCCGTTCGGCACGACATTAAAATACTCACCCCGCAGGAAATAAAAAGCGGGCTGGATCAATATGTGATAGGCCAGGACGATGCGAAGACCGTGCTGAGCGTAAGCGTTTATAACCACTATAAGCGCATCCTCACCCCGCACATCGACGACGTGGAACTGCAAAAGAGCAACGTGCTGCTGCTGGGGCCCTCGGGCGTGGGTAAAACCCTCTTGGCCCAAACTCTGGCCAACATGCTGGGCGTGCCCTTTGCCATTGCCGACGCCACCACCCTCACCGAGGCCGGCTATGTGGGCGAGGACGTGGAGAATATCCTTTTAAAGCTCATCCAGGCTGCGGATTTTGATGTGGAGCGGGCCGAACGCGGCATTATTTACATCGACGAAGTAGACAAGATAACCCGCAAGAGTGAGAACCCCTCCATCACCCGCGATGTGGGAGGGGAAGGCGTACAGCAGGCGCTGCTGAAAATTCTGGAGGGCACGGTGAGCAACGTGCCGCCCCAGGGCGGCCGCAAACACCCACAGCAGGAGTTCATCCAAATCAACACGAAGAACATCCTCTTCATCTGCGGCGGCGCCTTCGACGGGTTGGACAAGCTCATCCAAAAGCGCACCGACCGCTCGGCGCTGGGCTTTGGCTCTCAGCTAAAGGAAGACCCCAAGAAAACCCGCCACAACCTTTTGGCCAAGGTGGAGCCGGACGACATCGTGAAATTCGGCCTCATTCCCGAATTGGTGGGCCGCATCCCGGTGGTGACGGTGCTGGACCCGCTGGACGAAGAGGCGCTGGTGCGTGTGCTGGAAGAACCGAAGAACAGCCTTGTGAAGCAATACCAGATGCTGTTCCGGCTGGACAACGTGGAACTTGACTTCACCGACGAGGCCCTGCACGCCGTGGCCAAGAAGGCCATCGAGCTGGGCAGCGGCGCGCGCGGCCTGCGCAGCATCATGGAAAAAACACTGATGGCCGTGATGTACGAGATACCCTCCGATCCCACCATCATTAAAGTGGTGATAAACGACGAGGTGGTGGACGAGGGCGTGAAGCCAAAGCTGGAATTTGGCGCGGTGCGCAAACGCTATAAGAATAGCATTGGCGGCGGCGTCAGCGGCGGCCCGCCCACGGCCCTCAGCGGCTGACGGCACATTTCGGCAGGGGGCGCGTTGCTCCCTGCCGTCTGCTTTTGTGAAGACCGGTTCTTCGCTTTGGCACGGTTTTCTTGAAATAGACACAAATGCACAGTATAATAAAAACAGTTTAGCAGTTGAACGTTGCGTCTGCTAATTCATTTTATACTAAGGGATATTGGAGATTATGGCTGAAAAAGTAAAGGTTAAACTGAAATCCGGGAGCGACATTGTGCGCCTGCCGGCCATCGCTTTGCGGGGGCTGGTGGTGTTTCCCAGCAATGTCATCCATTTTGAGGTGGGACGCAGCAAGTCCATCGCCGCCATCGAGTGGGCCATGACCAACGGCAACAATGTGTTTTTAGTGACGCAGAAGGACATGGACGTGGAAAACCCCGAACTGGACGAACTGTACAACTACGGCGTGGTAGCCGAGGTGAAGCAGCTTTTGCGCGTGTCTGACGATTTGGTGAAGGTCATCGTGGAGGGGCGCTACCGCGCCAAGCTCATCACGCTGGAAGCCGGCGGCAAGTTCCTGTTGGCCGGCACCAAAAGCGCGCCGGTGCGCCCGGTGCACGGCGCCGATTCCCCTCGCGCCGAGGCGCTGCTGCGCAGCATACGCGAAAGCTTTGAAAAATACCTCGCAATGAACCCACGCCTGCCCAAGGACGTGGTGTATACCATTCTCACTAGCGACAATTCGCTGTTTTTATCCGAGTATATCCCGGCCAACCTGATGTTTAAGTACCCGGACAAGCAGGACGTGCTGTCCACCTCCTCGCTGATGGAGCGGCTGGAAAAGATACTCTCGCTCATCCAGAAGGAAAACAAAATCCTCTCCATCGAGAAAGACATTCAGGACAAAGTGTCTGAACAGATGGACAAGAACCAGCGCGACTATTACCTGCGCGAGCAGATGCGCGCCATTGCGGGCGAGCTGGACGAGAGTGAGGACACCCACGGCGAGGCCGAGAAATATAAAGACAAAATACGCGCGCTGCACCTGGTGGAAGAGGCCGAGGAAAAACTGCTCAAGGAAGCGGATCGCCTTTCCCGTATGCAGGGAAGCAGCCAGGAGGCCGCTGTGATACGCAGCTACCTCGACACCTGCGTAGAGCTGCCATGGAACACCGAAACCGTAGACACGCTGGACATCAAGAAGGCCGAGGCCCAGCTGAACAAAGACCACTACGGCATGAAAAAAGTAAAGGAACGCATTCTTGAGGTACTGAGCGTGCGCAAGCTGGCCCCGGACGTGAAGAGCCAAATCATCTGCCTTGTGGGCCCGCCGGGCGTGGGGAAAACCTCCATCGCCCAAAGCATCGCCGCCACCCTGGGCCGCAAATACGCCCGCATGAGCCTGGGCGGCGTGCGGGACGAGGCCGAGATACGCGGCCACCGCCGCACCTACATCGGCGCCATGCCCGGCAAAATCATCAGCGCCATTGGCACGGCCAAAACCCGCAACCCCCTGCTGCTGCTGGACGAGATAGACAAGCTGGCCAGCGACTTCCGCGGTGACCCTGCGGCGGCCCTGCTGGAAGCCCTGGATCCCGAGCAGAACAAAACCTTCAAAGACCATTACCTGGACATTCCATTTGATTTGAGCGACGTGTTCTTCATCACCACCGCCAACGACCCCACCACCATCCCGCGCCCACTGCTTGACCGCATGGACGTGATAGAACTGTCCAGCTATACCCGTATTGAGAAGTTCAACATTGGAAAGAAGCACCTGCTGCCAAAGCAGCTGGTGAAAAACGGCCTCAAGGGCCGCGTGAGGCTCAGTGACTCCGCTCTGTATGCCATCATCGACGGCTACACCCACGAAGCCGGTGTGCGCAACCTCGAACGTTCCATCGGCGAGGTGCTGCGCAAGTGCGCCAAAAGCATCGCGGCGGGGGAGCAGGATAAAATCACCGTCACGGCGGGCAGCTTGGAGCAACTGCTTGGCCCCAAGCGCGTAAAGCCCTCCTTCTATAACAAAGCCAACGCCGTGGGCATTGCCAACGGCCTGGCCTGGACCAGCGTGGGCGGCGAGATTCTGCCCATCGAGGTGGAAATAGTGGAGCGGGGCAGCGGCAAGCTGGAACTTACCGGCTCTTTGGGCGATGTGATGAAGGAAAGCGCGCGCCTGGCCACCACCTACGCGAAGTCCCACGCGGATGAGTACGGCTTTGACCCGGATATCTTCAAGACTGCTGATATCCACATCCATGCCCCCGAGGGCGCGGTGCCCAAGGACGGCCCCTCTGCCGGCATCACGCTGGCCACGGCGCTTATCTCGAAGCTCTCCGGCCGGCCCGTGCGCAGCGACGTTGCGATGACCGGCGAAATCACCTTGCACGGCAACGTGCTGCCCATTGGCGGCCTGAAGGAGAAGAGCATGGCCGCCTACCGCGAGGGCATGAAGCGTGTGCTGATACCGAAGGCCAATCTGCCCGATTTGTACGATGTGGACGCCGAGGTGAAGGACAACATTATCTTCGAAGCGGTTGCCAATCTGGACGAGGCCTTCGCTATTTCCCTTGCGCCCGATGCGAAGGCCAAGGTTCGGCGAAAAAAGCCCGCCACCGGGAAAGACGGTAAACTGGAACCGGTGAGTGTGCCGAAGTCCAGTTCAATCAGCGGGGAGATAACGCAATAGCTATTAATTAAGGTGGGGGAGATGCAGGACTTGTTGAACTTCAGCAAGGCGGAGTTTGAGGCGGCTTATGGGCTGGCGGGGCAGTTGCCGCAGGGCGGCGGGCCGCAGTTCGTGTTTGCCGGGCGCTCAAACGTGGGCAAGTCTTCACTCATCAACCGGCTGTGCGGCCGTAAAAGTCTGGCGCGGGTAAGCCAAACCCCCGGCAAAACCGCCACCGTCAACTTTTACAAGGTGGGGGAGTGCCGCCTGGTGGATTTGCCTGGCTACGGCTACGCCAAAACCTCGGGTGATGAGCGCCGCCGCTGGGATGCGCTTATCAATGCCTATTTTGCCGCAAAGCCGGATATCCGCCTGCTGCTGCAACTGCTGGATTGCCGCCACGCCCCCTCAAAGGATGATTTGGGTATGCTTGAATATCTTCGGCATTACGATATTCCCTTTGTGGCGGCGCTCACCAAGGCGGATAAGCTAAAGCCTTCACAGCGCGAGCGCACAATGCGGGAATTCAGCGAATTGCCGATCCTTGCCGGCTGTAAAGGCATTGTGCTGTGCAGCGCGGAAAAAGGCCTTGGAATAGAAGAATTGCGGGATATGATGCGCAGGGCTTTGGGAGAATAGCATGGCCTACAATCACTTCGCATACTGGTACGACGCTTTCAACACCGAGGCCGACTACGACGCGCTGGTGCGCTGCCTCGTGGACACACTCAAGGCCCACGGCATTGCCGGGGGCCTTGTGGCTGACCTTGGCTGCGGCACCGGGGAGGTGAGCCTGAGGCTGGCCGAAGCCGGCTACGAGCTGATTGGCGTAGATGCCTCGGCGGAAATGCTGAGCGTATTTCAAAACAAACTGATGCTTGCCGGCAGGGAAGACGTGTTGCTTTTGTGCCAAAAGCTGGAAAACCTGGACCTTTTCGGAACGCTGAAAGCGGCAGTGTCCACCTTCGACACATTGAACCATCTGTCCCCGGATGCACTGCGGGCGGCCATTGAGCGCATTGCGCTCTTCCTCGAGCCGGACGGGCTTTTCATCTTCGACGTGAACACACCCTACAAGCATGAGCATATTTTAGGCAACCGCTGCTTTGAGTTTGCGGCCGAGGGCGACGAGCGCCTTTGCTGCCGCTGGGAGAATCGCTACCGGCCCGAAAGCGGCACGGTGGATGTGAAGGTTGAGGGCAGCCTTGACGGGCAAAAACTTTTTTCCGAGTGCTTTTGTGAGTATGCCTACCCGCCCCAGCAGCTTAAAGCCCTCCTATCCTCGGCGGGATTACACGCTGTATCGATGCAGGACGGAGAGGATTTTGGCCCGGCGAGGCCGGACAGCCCGCGCCTGCTGTTTGCCGCCGTCAAGAATGCCAGGAAACCATAATCTATGCGTAATATCGCGTTAATGTGCTTGCTTCAAGCACGCAAGGATTCCTTGACAAAGCCTGCGCTTTCCTGTACAATAATTTTTGCCGCTCTTTTATCTGGGCGGCTAAAAATATGCGGCCATAGCTCATCTGGTAGAGCGCCACCTTGCCAAGGTGGAGGTAGCGAGTTCGAGCCTCGTTGGCCGCTCCATGGCGCTTATTTGCGTCTCGAAACGCCTCAAAATCAAGCATGGATTTGCTTGACAGCCAATCCCTCACATGATATCATATTATAGTCGGCTTGGCGGGGGCAGCATGCGGGAGCATAGCTCAGCTGGGAGAGCACTTGCCTTACAAGCAAGGGGTCACAGGTTCGAGCCCTGTTGTTCCCACCATATTCGGCCCGGTAGTTCAGTCGGTTTAGAACGCCAGCCTGTCACGCTGGAGGTCGTGGGTTCGAGCCCCATCCGGGTCGCCATTTTATATTTTTGTACCATTGGGCATATGCCTCTGTAGCTCAGTTGGTAGAGCAGCGGACTGAAAATCCGCGTGTCGTTGGTTCGATTCCGACCGGAGGCACCAGGCCTGCGCGCAGGCCACATGCGGCCATAGCTCATCTGGTAGAGCGCCACCTTGCCAAGGTGGAGGTAGCGAGTTCGAGCCTCGTTGGCCGCTCCAACGTTCAAAGTTCCGCCCGGTATTGCGCGGGCAGAATGGGGTGCCGTAGCCAAGTGGTAAGGCAGAGGTCTGCAAAACCTCCATTCGGCAGTTCAAATCTGCCCGGCACCTCCAAAAAGCATCATTGTGACGGCAATGAAATGGAAGCTCCCGCACTAAAGTGCGGGAGCTTCGTTTTGAAAGTGCCGGAAACGCGCGGCATTGACATATTTAGTGAAATAGCCCAATATATAATCATATAACATAGAGTAGGGTCGATTCACGAATCGACCGCCGGAGAGAAAAGAGGGGCGCTGTGGCGGTGAAGGAAAAACTGAAAACCATTTATGTGTGCTCGAACTGTGGTGAGGTAACGCCGCGCTGGCTGGGGAAATGCCCCTCCTGTGGGGAGTGGAACACCCTTTGCGAAGATGTGGTGGCCGAGGAGAGGCCCGGCACACGCATGGGCGGGGCAGGCAAAGGGCGCACTGCCTCCGCCGCGAGGAAGAGAGCCGCATCGTCACAGGGGTAAAGGAGCTGGATCGCGTGCTGGGCGGCGGCATTGTGCTGGGCAGCGTGGTGCTGCTGGGGGGTGAGCCCGGCGCCGGCAAATCCACCATGCTGCTGCAGTTGGCCGGGGCCGTGGCCTCCGTGTGGCCTGTGCTCTATGTCACCGGGGAGGAGAGTGTGCGCCAAATCAAGCTGCGCAGCGCCCGCCTGGGCATCGCCGAGGCCGGCGTCAGCGTGGCCGCCGAGGGCGATATCGACGAAATAGAGGGCCTTATCGAGCATCACTCGCCCGGCTTTGTGGTGATTGATTCCATCCAAACCATGCACAGCGCCGCGCTTTCCAGTGCGGCGGGCAGCGTGTCTCAGGTGAAGGAATGCACCTCAAGACTCTTAAATATTGCAAAGCAACGCGAAATGCCCGTGTTTATAGTAGGCCACGTGAACAAGGACGGCGCCATTGCCGGGCCCAAGGTAATGGAACACATCGTAGACACAGTGCTCTACTTCGAGGGCGACCGCACGCTGCCATACCGCATCCTGCGCGCCACCAAGAATCGCTACGGCTCCACCAACGAAATAGGTATGTTCGACATGACCGGGGCCGGGCTGGTTCCAATCGATAATCCGTCTGAAATGCTGCTTGAGGGCCGCCCGGTGGGGGTGAGCGGAAACTGCGTGGGTTGCATCATGGAGGGCACCCGGCCCATCATGGCGGACATTCAGGCCCTGGCCGCCAAAAGCAATTTTGGTATGCCGCGCCGGGCCAGTTCGGGCTTCGACGCCGGGCGGCTCAATCTGCTGCTGGCCGTGCTGGAAAAGCGCGCCGGTTATTTCCTCGGCAATCTGGATGTTTATGTGAACGTTGTGGGCGGGCTGGAACTCTCGGAGACGGCCTGTGATTTGCCGCTGTGCCTGGCGCTGGTGTCCAGCATGACAGACGGGCCCGTGTCCGATTCGCTCATCGCCATAGGGGAGGTGGGCCTTGGGGGAGAGCTGCGCGGCGTCTCGAACCTCGACACCCGCCTGCGCGAGGCGCAGCGCATCGGCTTCACACGAGCCATTGTGCCGCAGCACAGCCTTCACACGCTTTCACTGGACGAGCTGGCCGGCATCACGGTATTGGGCGCGCGCAGTTTGAAGGACGCCATTGCCTTGCTGTGACGGCATTATCCGGCAAGGAGCTTTTTTGGGAATCACATTGCCGGGGGAGCATGGAATTACCAATTGCGCGGGCCGTTAAAGATTAATCCTATTTCGCTAAATAAGAATTTAGCGAAAATCAGGGGAGTGAAAAGCCAGGTGAGTACCTATATAAACCCGAATAAGCCCGCGTCCATAGGCGGCTACACCGACTGCCCCGAGCTTGTGCGCGAATTCCTGAATTACTCGCTCACCATTCGCGGCCTCTCGCCCCGCTCGGTGAACGGCTATTATATCGACCTGCGCACCTTCCTCAAGTTCCTTGTGCGTCATCGCGGCCTGGCACCCGCCGAAGTTTCCTTCGATAAAATTGATATCTCCGGCCTGGATTTGGACTTTATTCAGCGCATCAGCAAATCGGACGTGTATGAATTCCTGTTCTACGCCACCCAACAGCGCGATAACGCCGCCGCCACGCGCGCCCGCAAGCTTTCCAGCCTGCGCGGCTTCTTCAAATACCTCACCAGCAAAACCGGCAAGCTGCAGCACAATCCGGTTGAGGACGTGGAAATGCCGGCCCAGAAAAAGCGCCTGCCCAAATATCTTTCACTCGGAGAAAGCCTTGAATTGTTAAATAATATACAAAGTGACTTTCATGAGCGTGACTACTGCATGCTTACGCTGTTTTTAAACTGTGGCGTGCGCCTTTCCGAGCTGGTGGGCATCAATGTGAACGATGTGAAAAACGACACCATGCGAGTGGTTGGCAAAGGAAATAAAGAGCGCATCATCTACCTGAACGGCGCATGCCAAGAAGCTGTGCGCGCATTGATAGAGGCCCGTGGAAATCTGGAAAATTTGCGAGACAACGCCTTGTTTGTCTCAAAGCGCACGGGGCGGCGGCTTTCTCCACGTCGGGTGCAGCAAATTGTGGATGACTGCCTGCGGGCCGCCGGGCTGGACGGCAAGGGCTACACCGTGCACAAGCTGCGCCACACGGCCGCAACACTATTATATCAGCATGGACACGTCGATTTATTGTCTCTCAAAGAGATGCTTGGCCATGTAGACGTCTCTACCACTGAGATATACACCCATCTTGATACCGCCCAGCTTAAAGCTGCGGCCAACGCCTCTCCCCTTGCAAACCTGGGTGCGCCGAAGCCAAAGCGCAAAGGCAAGAAGGATGCCGACGCAGACGAGGACGGCAGAAACGGTGATTTTGATGATTGAGCACCTGGCACAATAATAACGTGATTACAATAAAGACTTCTGACAAGCAATTATACTTGTCAGAAGTCTTTGTTCTTGAGTGCTGATATTCCGACTGGAAGATTCTTCGCCTGCGGCTCAGAATGACAATCTCAGGGGGAATCGCGTTCCAGCCCATATTCACTCAGGCCAGCGCCGCCTTGATAGCGATGGCGCACTCGAGGCGCATCTGCTCAAGCTTGCAGGAGAGCTGGTGCGGCGCGCATAAATCCCCGCAGAAGCTTTGGTTGTTCGCGTTGCAGCCGCCGCTGCAAAAGAACTTGGCCCAGCAGGCCTGGCAGTCGGGTTTGTTCAGCAGGTTCGCCGATGCAAAGCGCGCCTTCATTTCGGGCAGTGTGATGCCGCCGTCCACATTGCCCATGCAAAACTGCGGTTTGCCGACGAACTGGTGGCAGGGATAGAGTTCGCCCTCGGGCGTCACGGCCAGATACTCGTTGCCGGCCCCGCAACCCCGCAGCCGCTTGATGGCGCAGGGGCCGTTCTCAAGGTCCAGCATGAAGTGGAAGAAATTGAAATCGCCTTGGCGCGCCCTGCGGCGCTCAATCAGCGTTTTTGCGAGGCGTGTGTAAGCCGCCTCGATGGCCGCGAGGTCTTCTTCGCGGATGGCGTAATCATCGCTTTCGTCCCCTACCACCGGCTCTACCGAGATTTGCTCGAAGCCGGCCTCATACAGGGCCAGCACGTCGGCGTCAAAATCGAGATTGTTGCGGGTATAGGTGCCTCGCACATAGTATTCGCCCGCGCCACGGGCGGCCACCAGTTTCTGGTACCGAGGCAGGATGTGCCGGTAGGAACCGCCGCCGCCGGCCAGCGGGCGCATGGCGTCGTTCACCTCGCGGCGGCCGTCTATAGAGAGCACTACGTTGCCCATATCCCGATTGATATCGGCGATAATAGTATCGTTAAGCAAGAGGCCGTTGGTAGTGATGGTGAAGCGGAACTGCTTGCCGTGGGCCTTTTCAAGGCTGCGGGCATAGGCTACGGTTTCGCGCACCACCTCATAGTTCAGCAGCGGCTCACCGCCGAAGAAATCCACCTCGAGGTTGCGACGGCCCTCGCTCAGGCGCACCAGCAGGTCGATAGCCTTTTTCGCAACCTCCGGTGGCATCAGGCTGCGGCCGCCGCCAAAACCCCCGGTGCCCGCGAAGCAATACTTGCAGCGCAGGTTGCAGTCGTGCGCAACGTGCAGGCACAGGGCCTTCACCGGCGCTGCGCCCAGCATATCGGAGAATTCGCTGTAGCTGTCGTCGGCGAACAGCAAGCCCTCTCGCAGCAGGGCCGCAAGTTCTGCAAAGGCGCTTTTCAGCTCTGTTTCATCGTAGATTCGCTTTATATTTTCAACACGCGTATTTTCCGGCAGGCGGCCTTCGCGCAGCTCGGCCTCCCCCACCGCGCCCAGCAGGGCATAGGCCGCGCCGTCCAGTACATGAACCGCGCCGCTGCCCACGTCTAAGGCCAGTTTCAGCCCCAAGCGTTCAAACAGATGAATCATAAATATCCTCGCTCAATCCTCGTTCACTCAAAAACAAGAGGCGGGTTTCCGCCTCTTGCAGCTTTTTGCCTTATTAACACGGCCTACTGCTCGTCCTCGCTGCGCTCGCATTTTTGGTTGGCCACTGTGCAGGAGGTTTTGCAGGCGCTTTGGCACGAGGTTTGGCATTCGCCGCAGCCGCCCTCACAGGCGGATTCCCGAAGGCTGGCGCCGTTGATGGTTTTGATGTGTTCCATAATGGGTATTCCTTTCCACACGATTGGTTTTGTTAAGATTAATTGTCAGCCTTCGCCGTCTTTTTTCTTGCCGCCGCCAAACAGGCCGCTGAACAGGCCCTTCTTCTCGGCCGGAGGGGCTTCCATCTCGCCGCTGCCTTCCAGTTGCAGCTTGCCCACCTCTTGGATGGCCCAACGCTTGAAGCGCATACGGGAACGTTCCCCGGCGGTTTCCAGCACGAAGTTGTCTTCCTTGATGCTTACCACGCGGCCCACTATGCCGCCGATGGTGGTTACTTCATCTCCGATTTCGATGGAACTGCGAAGATCCTGGGCTTTCTTCTCGCGCTTTTTCTGTGGCCGCCACATGAGGAAATACATGGCCAGCAGCATTGCGCCAATGAGAATAAACATGGAATAACCGCCGCCAAACGGACTTTCTGCCCCAGCGGCGTCCAGCATTGCAAATGACATTCTTTTTGCTCCTCCCACCTACAATAGATTTATTAATTATATCTAATTTCAGGGCAACATGCAAGCAATTTGGCATCGGATGCACAGAATTGCACAGAATGCGCACATTCGTACTGAGTAAGCCATGATTTAATCAGATAGTTTGTCATCCTGAGCAAAGCGAAGGATCTTTCCCTTCGCAAATATGCAAACCTTACAACACAAAGATTCTTCACTTCGTTCAGAATGACATAAATCTAAATACGAGTGTCCAGCACACTCACATTCTGGCGGTAAAATTCCTCAAAGCGCCCTTCGTCCAGCGCCTGGCGTATAAGTGCCATCAGGCGGTTGTAAAAGTAGAGGTTGTGCAGCACAGCCAGGCGGCGGCCCAGGGCTTCGTCCGCGCGCAGCAGGTGCCGAAGGTAGGCCCGGGAAAAATGGCGGCAGGCCGGGCATTGGCAGCCTTCGTCAATGGGCGCGTCGTCCTCTGTGTAGCGTTGATTGTTGAGATTGCGCACACCCTGCCAGGTGTAAACGTGCCCGTGGCGGGCGTTTCGGGCGGGCATCACGCAATCGAAAAGGTCTACGCCCCGGCGCACGCCTTCCAGTATGTTGCCCGGCGTGCCCACGCCCATCAGGTAGCGGGGCTTGTCCTTGGGCATCTCGGGCTCTACCACACTAATGAGGTGGTACATCACCTCGGCGGGCTCCCCCACCGCAAGGCCGCCGATGGCGTAACCGTCCAGCCCCATTGCGGCAATTTCCTTCATGTTGTCCAGCCGAAGGTCTTCAAAGGTGGCCCCCTGGTTGATGCCGAATAAAAGCTGGCGGGAATCCAGCGCCTTGCCCTCCGCCTTCAGGCGGGCCATTTCGGCTTGGCAGCGGGCCAGCCAGCGGATGGTGCGCTTGCTGCTGGCCTGGGCGTAGGCGTGCTCGGCTGGGTTTTCCACGCATTCATCGAAGGCCATGGCGATGGTAGAACCGAGGTTTGCCTGAATGCGCATACTTTCCTCGGGCCCCATGAAGATGCGGCGCCCGTCGATGTGTGACTGGAAGGTGACGCCCTCCTCCTTAATTTTACGCAGGCCCGCCAGGCTGAACACCTGAAAGCCGCCGGAATCGGTGAGGATGGGGCCGCGCCAGGCGGTGAAGGGGCCAAGGCCGCCTCTCCGGGCCACCACTTCGTCTCCGGGGCGCAGGTGCAAATGGTAGGTATTGCACAGCATCACCTGGCAGCCCACTTCCTCAAGGTCCAGCGCCGAAAGGCCGCCTTTGATGGCCCCGGCGGTGGCTACATTCATGAAGGCCGGCATCTCCACCACGCCGTGGTGGGTGGAAAAGCTTCCGCGCCGGGCGCTGCCCTCGGTTTTGATGAGTGTGTACATGTTTTCTCCCGTTTCGCAGGGGCTTTAACTGGTATAATCGCCCGCGTTATATAATAAACATCGCGTCGCCAAAGCTGAAAAAGCGGTATTGCCGGCGGATGGCTTCCTCGTAGGCGGCAAGCGTATTTTCCAGCCCGCAGAAGGCTGCTACCAACATAATGAGCGTGCTCTCCGGCAGATGGAAATTGGTGATGAGGCCGTCGGTGGCCAAAAAGCGGCTGCCCGGATAAAGAAAGATGTCGGTTTCCCCGCTGGTGGGCCGGATGCCGCCGTGCTGCCGCACCACCGATTCCAGCGTGCGGCAGGAGGTGGTGCCCACGGCAATCACGCGCCCGCCCGCAGCCTTTGCATTGTTGATAACTTGTGAGGCGGCTTCGTCCAGGGCGTACCATTCGCTGTGCATGTGGTGGTTTTCCACCTCTTCAGCCTGCACCGGGCGGAAGGTGCCCAGCCCCACGTGAAGCGTGAGTTCGGCGATGAAAACACCGGCGTTTTTAAGCTGCTGCATCAGCCGGGGCGTGAAGTGCAAACCCGCTGTGGGAGCGGCTGCGCTGCCTGTTTCTTTGGCGTAAACGGTCTGGTAATCGTCGTTGCTGGCAAGCTGTGCGCGGATGTAGGGCGGCAGGGGCATTTGCCCGAATTGCTCCAGCTTTTCATAGAGCGTGGGGGTGTCGTAAGTGAAGCGAACCAGTTTTCCACCATTTTCGAGAGTTTTCAACAATTCGGCGCTGAGGCTGCCGTCACCGAAGTCTACCACGCTGCCGGGGCGCAGGCGCTTGCCGGGTTTGGCCAGGCATTCCCACACGCCGTTCGCGTCCTGCCTCAGCAAAAGCAGCTCGCAGGCGCCCGTGCCGCCGCGCCGTTGGCCGATGAGCCGCGCCGGCATCACCCGGCTGTTGTTCACCACCAGAACGTCCCCAGCGCGCAGCAAAGTCGGAAGCTCGGAAAAGCGGCGGTGCTCAATTTGTCCGCTTGTTCGCCCCAGGCACATCAGTTGGGCGGCGTCCCTTGGCTCGGCAGGCGCCTGGGCTATCAGTTCCTTGGGTAAATCGAAGCTGAAGTCGCTTTTCCGCATGGCGCCGCCTTTCGGGTTGACAATGGCCCGGTGATTATGCTAAATTTGGACAAATCGAACGGCGAGGCCTGCCCGCCGAGTACGGACACAGGCCAAAGCCGCGAGTTTTATTATACTCGCTACTGATTAAAATATGCAAGGCATAGTTTATGCCGCACGAGGAGGGGCTTATAATGAAAGAATACAAAATAGCGGTGGTGGGCGCCACGGGGATGGTGGGGCGCACCTTCTTGCAGGTATTGGAAGAATACCGACTGCCCGTAAGCAAGTACACGCTGCTGGCCTCGGCCCGCAGCGCCGGCAGCACCGTGCGTTTCATGGGCGAAGACTACACCGTGCAAGAGCTTACGCCCCAAAGCTTCGACGAAGGCTTCGACTTTGCGCTGTTTTCCGCCGGAGGCGGTACCTCGAAGGAATACGCCCCTATCGCGGCGGCCAAGGGCTGCGTGGTGGTGGATAACTCCTCCCAGTGGCGCATGGATGAAAACGTGCCGCTGGTGGTGCCCGAGGTGAACCCAGAGGCCCTGAAATGCCACAAGAACATCATCGCCAACCCGAACTGCTCCACCATCCAGGCCATGCTGCCCCTCAAAGCCATTTGTGACGGCTGGGGCCTGAAACGTGTGGTGTACTCCACTTATCAAGGCGTCAGCGGCGCCGGCCTCGCCGGATACAACGACCTTCGCGACGGCGCGGAAGCCTTTGTAAATGGAATCAGCTTTACACCTAAAAAATTCCCCTATCCGATATTTTCAAACTGTCTGCCGCAAATTGACGTGTTCACCGAGAACGGCTACACCAAAGAAGAAATGAAGATGGTGAACGAGACCCGCAAGATACTGGGCCTGCCCGGCCTTGCCATCACGGCCACCTGCGTGCGGGTGCCGGTGTTTGTGGGCCACAGCGAGTCCATCAACATCGAGACCGAAAAGCCTTTTGAGCTTCGCGATGTGCGGCAAAAGCTGGCTGAATTCGGCCCCGGCATGGTACTGGTGGACGACCCCGCCCAAAGCCGTTACCCCATGGCCATTGACGCCGCCGGCAAGAACGAGGTATTCGTGGGCCGCCTGCGCCGGGACGAAAGCATTGATAACGGCCTGAACCTGTGGTGCGTGGCCGACAACGTGCGCAAGGGCGCCGCCACCAACACTGTGCAAATAGCTATGAAAATGATGGAAATGGGCCTCGTTTAGTGGAACTTGGGGAAGCGCAGGGGTGGGAAAAGGTATGAAAAGGCTGCTATTTACCGGTTCTGCCGTTGATTTAGTGACGCCATTTTCAGCGGAGGGCGAGCTTGACTTTGAGGCTCTCTCCGCCTTGTTGCGCTTTCAGCTTGAGGGCGGCAGCGACGCCGTGGTGGTGGGCGGCGCTTGCGGTGAAAACGCCGCGCTTTCCCTGGCGGAGCGCCAGGCCCTTGTGGAGCACGCCGTGACGACGCTGAACCGCGCCGTGCCGCTGATTTCTGGGCTTGAGCCCTCGGGCGCCGCCTCCGCGGCCAAAGAAGCGCGTATTTTGTCTATCTGCGGGGCCGACGGGCTGCTGCTGCGGCCCGCGCGGGAGGGCGCAAAACCCGGCGGCTTTGTGAAAACTGTGCTGGCTGTGGCCGAGGCCGCCGGGCTGCCGATTATCGCGGAGACTCCGGCCGGGCTGCCGCTGGAGGGCTATGCCGAGCTGGCCGCGCACCCGCTGGTGCTGGCGATATTGGGCCGGGGCCTGCCCATCGGCTTCGTCGCGGCCATTGCCTCGCGCTGTGGCGAGAACTTGGCCCTTTACGCCGGCGACGACAGCGAAGTGCTGCCCTATCTCTCCCTCGGGGCGGCGGGGGCCGTGTCCCCTCTGGCCAACCTTGCGCCCGTAGACCTCAACGATATTTGCCATCTCTATTTCACGGGCCGGGTGCGGGAAAGCCTGGCGCTGGCCCTGCCCTTTTTGCCCCTGTGCCGCCTTGTGGCCGGGTTGCCGGCGCTGAAAGAGGCCCTGCACCAAACGGGCCGCGGCGGCCGGGCCTGCCGCCCGCCGCTGACGCCTCTGGCGGGCAGGGCGAAGGACGAGCTTCTGCGTGAAATGCTGCGTGTGGGCCTTCTATAGTAAAGGAAACGGTAATGAAAGCTATGAAAAAACCACTGCTGCGCGCCCTGCCGGCTGTGATGCTGGCCACGGCGTTGTTTTTTGGCTGTGCTGCGGGCAGCGCCGCCTCGCCGGGCAATGCCGCAAGCGCCATTGCAGACGTGGCCCCCGCGCCGGCCGTATTATCCCTGCCGCCCGAGCCCGAACCGGAGCCGCAGGAACTTCTGGTGCGCTTTTCCGCCGTGGGTGATAACCTGGTGCACGACGGACTATACATTCAGGCCGCGCAACGCGCCGCGGCCGAGGGGGCCGAGGGCTATGACTTTAACTATTGCTTCGAGGCGGCGGCGCCCTTCTTCCGGCAGTTCGACGTGAACTGGATGAACCAGGAGACTTTGCTCAACGATGAATTCCCGCCATCGGGTTATCCGATGTTCTCCACCCCGGCCCAGATGGGCGAGGCCACCCGCGCCGCCGGCTGGGGGGTGTATTCGCTCTCGAACAATCACAGCTACGACCTTGGCGCGGCCGGCATAGCCTCTACCCGCCGCGTGTGGGCAGCCACGAGCGCAGTGACCACCGGCCTTTACACCAGCAAAATGGACGATTCCGCCATCACCCTGCACGAGGTAAACGGCATCACCATCGCCTACCTGGCCTACACCGACCATACCAACGGCCTGCCCGAACCGGCGGACGCCGAAGCCGTTGTGATATACACCAGTGAACTGGATGTGATGGAGTGGCAGGTGCGCCGCGCCGCCGAGCTGGCCGACGCCGTGGTGGTGGGGGTGCACTGGGAGGTGGAGAACAGTCACATTGTAACCGATGCCCAGCGCACACTGGCCGCCAATCTGGCGGATTGGGGCGCGACGGTCGTCATCGGCACCCACCCCCATGTCATTCAGCCAGTGGAGACGGTAACCGGCCCGGCCACCGGCCGCGTGGTGCCGGTGGCCTACTCCCTCGGGAATTTTATCTCGGCCCAAAGCCAGGCCAACCAGATGATAGGCTATGCCTTCACCTTTGATTTGCTCCAGACCGTTGAACCGGACGAAACCCGCCATCCCGTGCGGGTGGAGAACGTAAAAGCATGGCCCACCGTTACCCACTATGGCGCGGGCTACAGCGATGTGCGCACCTATATGCTGGGCGATTACACCGAAGAACTGGCCGTCCAGCACGGCGTGCGGGCGCGTTACCCAAATTTCAGCCTCGCCTACATCCGCGAGCTTTGCCAAAGCTATGTGAGCCCGGATTATCTTGTTCTGTAATACACAAAATTCAAAGCCCCTAAAAACCATTGGGTTTTCAGGGGCTTTGAATTTGTTTATTACAAACGCTACAGGCTGGCCCGGTGATACACCTTCTTGCCTTTGCGTATCACCACGCCGGCTTTCAATTCTTCGGCGCTTACGATGTGGGCCGGGTCGTTTATCTTTACTTCGTTCAGCACCACGCCGCCCTGTTCCACCAGGCGACGGCCCTCGCCGTTCGATTGCGTGAGCCCGCAGGCCACCAGCAGCGCCAGCACACCGATGCCGCCGTCCTGCAGTTGGTTTTGCGTAAGCTGGGTGGCGGGCATGTCGGCGGCGTCTCCCCCTCCGGCAAACAGGCTTCTGGCCGTGGCGGCGGCCTTGTCGGCCTCCTCAATGCTGTGTACCTGGGCGGTGAGGTCGCGGGCCAGGCGCTCTTTGGCGGCATTTACCTGCGGGCCGTCGTGCTCGTCTATGGCGTTTATTTCGTCCAGCGGGATATCCGTCAAAAGACGCATGCAGTTTTTCACGTCGCCGTCGGCGATATTGCGCCAATACTGGAAAAAGTCGTAGGGGGAAACTTTTTCGGGGTCCAGCCACAGGGCGCCCTTCTCGGTTTTTCCCATTTTGCTGCCCTCACGGGTGGTAAGCAGCGTGAAGGTGAGGCCATAGGCTTCCTTTTCCTCCTTGCGGCGAATGAGGTCTACCCCGCTGATGATGTTGGCCCATTGGTCGTTGCCGCCAAACTGCATCTTGCAGCCGTGCGTGCGGAACAGATGCAGGAAGTCGTAGCTTTGCAGCAGCATATAGTTGAACTCCATGAAGGAGAGCCCACGCTCCATACGGGCCTTGAAGGCCTCGGTGGCCAGCATCTTGTTCACGCTGAAATGCACGCCCACGTCCCGCAAAAAAGCCATGTAGTTGAGGTCTAAAAGCCAATCGGCGTTGTTCACCATAAAGGCCTTGTTCTCGCCGAAATCAATGAATTTCTCCATCTGCTTTTGGAAGCAGCGGGCGTTGTAATCGATCTCTTCGCGGCTGAGCATGCGGCGCATATCGCTTTTGCCGGTGGGGTCGCCTATCATGGTGGTGCCGCCGCCCAAAAGGGCCACGGGCCGGTGCCCGGCGCGCTGCAAATGGCGCATCACCACCAGTTGCAAAAAGTGGCCCACGTGCAGGCTGTCGGCCGTGGCGTCGAAGCCGATGTAGAAGGTGACCTGTTCACTGCCCAGCAGCTTGCGGATGGCCTCGGCGTCGGTGGCCTGCGCCACCAGGCCGCGGGCTTCAAGGGTATCAAATACGTTCGGCATGGGAGTCCTCCTGAATGTGTCTATATAATGTTATTTGTTAGCCATATATTCCGGCGGCGCTGTCCAGCATTTCCTTGGCATTTGCCAGGGCGATGCCGGTTACGTCTTCGCCAGAGATGATGCGGGCCAGTTCAGCTTGCCGGGCCTCGGCATCCAGTTCCCGGATGTGGGTATAGGTGCGGCCCTCCTCCACACTTTTCTCTATCAGCAGGTGGCGGTCGGCATAGGCGGCTATTTGGGCGGTATGGGTGACGCAGATAACCTGCCTGCCTTTCGAGGTATCGCGCAGCAAGCGGCCGATGCGCCCCGCCGCGAGGCCCGAGATGCCGGTGTCTATCTCGTCGTAGATGACGGTGGGGGTATCGTCCCTATCGGCCAGGGCGCTTTTCAGGGCCAGCATAATGCGGGCAAGTTCTCCGCCCGAGGCCACCTTGGCAAGGGCTTTCGGCACCTCGCCGGGGTTGGTGGAGATGAAAAACTCCAAATCGTCCCGCCCGTTCGGGCCGCAGGCGGCCTTCCCGTGACGCAGCGCCATCGTGATGCCCGGCATATTGAGAAAATCAAGCGCGCGGGCGATTTCGGCGTTCAACCGCTCGAAGGCTTCCAGGCGGCTTTGGCTTAGGGTCTCGGCCAGGGCGTCCAGCGCCTCGCGGGCGGCCTCCCGCTGCCGCGAGAGGGCTTCCAGCCGCTGCGCCGAGGAAACGATGCCCGCCAGATCTTCCTTCGCCTTCTCCCCATAGGCAATAACCGCCTCTACCGTGGCGCCGTACTTTTGTTTCAGCTTGTAGATAAGGTCCAGCCGAGCTTCTACGGCGTCGAGAGCAGAGTCGTCGAACTCGAAGTCCGCGATGCGGCTTTGAATGTCGGAGGCCATCTCGCTGACGCCGTAATACATCTCATTTAGACTGGACGCAAAGACAGAAAGCTCGCCGGCGTACTGGGCGGCTTCCTCCATGCCCTGCGCCGCGGCGGCCAGCAGCGTGGCGGCGCCGGTGTCCTCGTCTCCGCCGGAAAGGGCTATGTAGGCGGCGTTCATGCCCTCGAGGATGCGCTGGGCGTGCAGCACCGTGCCGCGCTGGGCGTTAAGTTCTTCCTCCTCGCACGCCGTAAGGGCGGCGGCCTCTATCTCCTCGCTCTCATAGCTCAGCAGCTCTATGCGGCGCGTTTTCTCCGCCTCGTCTACGTCAAGAGCCTCCATCTCGCGGCAGATGGCCCGATATGCCTCGTAGGCCGCACGGTATTCGGCCAGCAGGGCCTCGTTGCGGGCGAAGGCGTCCAGCACGGCGGCGTGGCGGGTGGGGTTTAAAAGGCTTTGGTTATCGTGCTGGCCGTGGATGGCGATGAGGTGGCCGCAGACCTCGCGCAGCATGGCGGCCGTGGCCGGCGCGCCGTTGATGCGGCAACTGCTCTTGCCGTCGGCAGTGAGCTCCCGATACAGCAGCAGCTCGTCGCCGGCCTCGTAGCCCGAAGCCTCCAAGGCTGCCGCCACGCCGGGGGCAATGCCCGAAAAACTGGCCCAGATGCGCGCCTTGTCCGCGCCGCTGCGCACTATATCCCGGCTGGTGCGGTTGCCCAAAATGGCGTTGATGGAATCGATGAGGATGGATTTGCCCGCGCCGGTTTCACCGGTGAGCACCGTGAAGCCGCCGGAAAAAGAGGCGGTCGCCTTTTCGATTACCGCCATATTTTCAATTGTTATCTCACACAGCATCGCGTTCCTCTTAATGACATGGGAAGTCTAATATCTTACTTCGGCGCCAGTCGCGCCAGTTCGGCGGCCAGGGCCTCGGCGGCTTTGGCCGAGCGCATGATGGCGATGAAGGTATCGTCGCCCGAAAGGGTGCCCACCACGTCGTTCCACACCATGGCGTCAAACACCTCGCAGGCAGCATTGGCCATGCCTGAAAAGCACTTCACCAGCACAATGTTTTCGGCGTGATCCACCTTGCGCACGGCCTCGCGGAAAATCATCTCGAAGCGGCTGGGGGCGTGGTGGGTCTTCTCTTGCCGCAGGGTAGCCACATAGCGGTATTTCCCGTCCCCGGTGGCGGCCTTGATGAGGTGCAACTCGCGAATGTCGCGCGAGACGGTGGCCTGGGTGACGGCATAGCCGGCCTCCCGCAAATATTGCAATAGCTCCTCCTGGCGGTCGATGGACTGCTGCTCAATAAGCTGAAGTATCATGGCCTGGCGTTCGTTTTTCATCCGGCTCACCTCCTTTTTAGTTTCGTATCAATGGATTCTAGCTGTTGCGTGGGGTTTAGCTGCACCAGTGGCACGGTGGCGGCCGCCCGGCTAATGGCGATTTCGCCGCCCGGGCCCAGCACCCGGCTTCGGCTGCCGTCGCAGATGACGGCCACGCGCTCGTGCACAAGCCCGGCGGACACTGCGCGCAGCGCCCGTTTGGCCGAGAATACCAGCGGCGGTGTTTGCACGATGTGGGCGCATATCTGGGTGACGACGATGGCATCCAGCGCGGCGTCCAGCACCGGGCCACCTGCGCTCAGGGAGTAGGCGGTGGAACCTGTGGGCGTCGCGAAGATGACGCCGTCGCCGCGAAAGCTGCTTACAAGGATATCGTCGCAGTAGATGTTCAGGGAGATGGTGCGCTCCGGCTCCTCCTTAAACAGCACAATGTCGTTGAGGGCAAAGCAGGGCTGGTTCCCGTTGCCCTGCAAAAGGCTTCGGTGCTCCACGCTGAAATCGCCTGCCGGTAAGCGGCGCAGCTTTTCAAGCTCGTCGCTCTCCACCACGGTGAGGAAGCCCAGCCGCCCCACGTTCACGCCCAGAAGCGGCTTTTGGCTGTGGATGGTGTGGCGCGCGGCGTGCAGCATGGTGCCGTCTCCGCCAATGGTGATGACAAGGTCGCAGGCTTTGTGGGCCTCCTCGGCGGGCAGCACGCGGGCTTCCCATTCCGCCTTGCCCAAGCTCGCGGCCTCTTCGTCAATGATCAGGGCGGCTCCGGCCTCGCGCAGCAGGCTTCCCGCCGCGCGGAACACGGGCCAGGAGGAATCCTTGCCGGTGTTCGGCAGCAGATAGATGTTCATCCTCCGCTCCTTTCGGGCGCTTCGGGCTTGTCGTCTTTGTCGTCCAGTTCTTCATGGGCTTGTGTGCAAACCCGCTCGGCCTCGCCCTCTGGCAGCGGCAGCGGGGCTTCGGCCTTTTCCGCCAGCAGCAGAAATTCAATATTGCCCTTGGGGCCTTTCACGGGTGAATAGCTGAGAGCCGAGGCCGAAAATCCGTTTGCGTTTGCCATCCCTGCGCAGGCTTTTATCACCTCGAGGTGGACGGCGGCGCTGCGCACCACGCCGTGCTTGCCCACCTTCTCCCGCCCCGCCTCGAACTGAGGCTTCACCAGCAGCACGCCCGCCGCCCCCGGCGAAGTGAGGGCGGCCATCACCGGCAGCACATGCCTGAGGGAGATGAAGGACACGTCCACGCTGAAAAACTCGATGGGTTCGGGCAGGGCCTCCGCCGTGAGATGCCGGACGTTGCTGCGTTCCATCACCACCACGCGCGCGTCGCTGCGCAGCTTCCAGGCCAGCTGGCCGTAGCCCACGTCCACCGCGTACACCCTTGCCGCGCCGTTTTGCAGCATGCAGTCGGTAAAGCCGCCGGTGGAGGCCCCCACGTCCATGCACACCTTGCCCGCGCAGCTTACGGGGAACACCCGCAGGGCCTTATCCAGCTTCAGTCCGCCCCGGCTTACATAGGGCAGCGCCTCGCCGCGAAGCTCAACCGCAGCGCCCTGCGGCACCGGCGCGCCGGCCTTGGTGGCCTTTTGGCCGCCCAGGTACACCTGCCCCGCCATGATGAGGGCACGCGCCCGTTCACGGCTGGGCACAAGGCCCTCGGCCAGGAGGTACTGGTCCAGCCTCATGAGGCGGCCCCGCGCCCCTCGTGGGGGCCTTCGCCCGGCCCGGCAGGCTTCGCCTCCCGGGCTTCGGTTAGCGCCTCGGCCAGTGCTTCGGCGTTGAGGCCGGTGTCCCGCAGAAGCTGTTCGCGCCCGGCGTGATCCAGCTTAATGCTATCGATGGCCCGGTGGATATAAAGACCCTTAAATCCGGCCGCCATGAGGCGCGGGGCCAGATGTTCCCCGATGCCCCCGCCGGCAATGCCCTCCTCCGCGAACAGCAGCCTGTCGTAACCCGCCAACGCCGGCGCTAAATCCTCCGGCAGAGGGCTAATTTGCACCAGTTGATACACGTCTGCCGGGTTCTTTGCCTCGTCCAGAAGCTGCCGAGCGGCAAGGGCTTCCTCAAGCTCTATGCCATAGGTGACGATGGCCGCCTTCGCGCCCGCCGTGCGCGCGCGGCACTCCCAGGTTTTGCCGGAACAAGCCAGCCCGGCCAGTGCCGCAGGCTCTTTGCCTCGGGGGTAGCGCAGGGCCTTTGGGCCGGGCGTGTCTTCCAGCAGTTTTTCCAGCCACCACTCAAGCTCGGCGTAGTTGCAGGGGCTAATCACCGGCAGGCCGGGTTGCTGGCTTAAAAAGGCGGCGTCGTAGATGCCCTGATGAGTCTCGCCGTCGCCCGGTACCAGCCCGGCGCGATCCACCGCCAGCAGCACGTTCTGTTTTTGCAGCATCACATCGTGGATAATTTGGTCGTAGGCGCGCTGTAAAAAGGTGGAATAGATAGCCACAACGGGCTTCTGCCCACCGGCGGCCAGCCCCGCCGCGTAGGTTACGGCGTGTTCTTCCGCCATGCCAACGTCGAAGAAACGCTCCCTGCTGGCCTTTTTCATGTATTGCAGGCCGGTGCCGTACTTCATGGCGGCGGTGACGGCGCAGATTGCCCCATCCCGCCCGGCTAGCCGCGCCAGGCAGCGGCCGAAGGCCGTGGAAAAGGAATCTCCGGGAGGAAGATCCGGATCTGGAATGCAGTTCACATCGAAAACGGGCACGCCGTGGAAAGCGCCGGGGTTGCGCTCCGCCGGGGAAAAGCCCTTGCCTTTCTTGGTTTCAAGGTGCAACAGCAGCGGCTGGCCCAGCTGGTGCGCGCCGCCCAAAGCGCCGCAAAGGGCGGGCAGGTCGTGCCCGTCCACCGGGCCAATGTAGCGCAGGCCGATTTCCTCAAAGAAGGTGGAGTGGTACAGGCTCTTGCGCACTGCCAGCTTGAGGTTCTGGATGCCGCGCACAATGCCGTCGCCGATGACGGGAGTGCTGTCCAGCACGGCCTTCACGTCTTTTTTAGCGCGGTAATAGCCGGGGCTGGTGCGCAGGCGGTTGAGGTAATGGGCCAGAGCGCCCACGTTTTTGGAGATGGACATATTGTTGTCGTTCAAAATCACCACAAGGTTATCAAGGCCGCCCACATTGTTGAGGCCCTCGTAAACCATGCCGCCGGTGAAGGCGCCGTCGCCCACCACGGCCACCACAAGGCCGGGTTTACGCGCCAGCTTCTTGGCGCGGGCCAGGCCGATGGCCGCCGAAAGCGCCGTGCTGCCGTGCCCGGCGGCGAAGGCGTCGTGCTCGCTCTCCTCGGGGCTGGGGAAGCCCGAGAGCCCGCCGGCCTGGCGCAGGCGCGCAAAACCCGCCCGGCGGCCCGTGAGCAGCTTGTGGGTATAGCTTTGGTGCCCCACGTCAAACACGATTTGGTCGCTGGGGGAATTGAGGCAGCGATGCAGGGCCACCGTCAGTTCAATCACGCCCAGGTTGGAGGAAAGATGCCCCCCTGTTTTGGAGACGGAATCGATGAGAAAGGCCCGAATTTCCGCGCAAAGCTGTTCCAGCTCCCGGTAATCCAGGTTTTTCAAGTCTTCAGGTGAATGAATCGCGTCCAGCAGTTTGTATTCCATCAAAACCTCTTGCAAATCAAAATACCGGCACCAGAATGGCGATGAGCACCCCCAGCAGCGCCCCGCTGAGCACCTGCAGCGGGGTGTGCCCCACCAGCTCTTTCAGTTTGTCCCCATAGTCGGGTTCTATTTTTTCCGCTTCGCCCTCGGCGGCTTCCTCGTCGCGCTCTTCGCGCAAATCCTCCACAATCAGGTTCAGCAGGCGGGCCTGCTTGCCGGTTTCAAGGCGCACGCCCATGGCATCGTACATCACAATGCAGGCCAGCACCAGCGTAATGGCCGAATGGGGGGACGAAGGCCCGTACTGCCGGATGGCCCCCACAAAAAGGGCGCACACCATGGACGCGTGGCTGGAGGGCATGCCGCCCGAACCCACAAGGCGGCTTGCATCCAACTTGCCCACCACGATAAAGTGGGTGATGGTCTTCCCCACCTGTGCGGCCACCCAGCCAATGACAGCTACCATCAGAAGATAGTTGCCAAAGAATATGCGTTTGAAAACTTCCATGAATTCCTGTCCGTTCGTAATTATTCCGTTATATCAGCTTTACTTAAGGCGCTGGGCCAGCATGTGGGCATAAGCCGAAAGGAAGTCGGCCTTTTCGCCGTAGGCGTCCTCAAGGCCTTGCGCGGCCTCGGCGGTGAGGCGCAGGGCCTCGGCGCGGGCCTTTTCCGGCCCCATCAGGGTAGCGAAGGTGGTTTTGCCTCGGGCGGCGTCCCTGCCCGCGGGCTTGCCAAGCTCGCCTCTGGTGCCGGTGGCGTCCAGAACATCGTCCACTATTTGGAAGGCCAGGCCGATGTTAAGGCCGTAAGCGTTCAGCCTGGCACAGTCCGCCGGGGCGGCGTTTACGGCCATGGCGCCCAGCTGCAGCGCCGCGTCTATGAGGGCGCCGGTTTTGTAGCTGTGTACGTCCAGCAATGCTTCTTTATCGGGCGTTTCGGCCTCGTATTTGAGGTCGAGTTCCTGGCCGTAAATCATGTCGGCGGTGGCCCCGGCCAACAGCGAGGCTGCGCGAGCGGCTACAGACGGCGGGAGGTTGGCCTCCGCCAACAGGGCAAAGGGCGTTATGGCCAGCAAATCTCCCGTCAAAAGGGCTGTGGCTTCGCCGTAGGCAATGTGGACGGCGGGCTGGCCGCGGCGCAAATCATCGTCATCCATGCAGGGCATGTCGTCATGTGTCAACGAAAAGGCGTGTATTATCTCAATGGCGGCGGCAAAAAGCGCGGCACTGTCGGCCCTGCCGCCCAGCATTTCGGCTGCGGCCAGCGCCAGTACGCCGCGCACCCGCTTGCCGCCGTTCATTAGAGCATAGCGGGCAGCCTCGCTTACCCGCCCGCGTTCCGGCGAAAGGCAATCGCGAGCCGCATCCTCCAAGGCCCGTTTGCAAATGGCCTGATAGCCCTCGTGCCGCTGTTCATAGTTCATGCTTCGGCGTCCTCCCCCAAGGCGTCTTCAATTTTCAAATCTATCTCCCGCACCTTCACCTCGGCCTCGCGCAGGCTTTCGCTGCACAGGCTGATAAGCTCGGCGGCGCGGGCGTAAAGCTTCAGGCTCTCCTCAAGGCTGGTGCCCTCATCGCCCATTTTGGCCAGTATGGCCTCAAGCTCGGCCATGGCCGGCTCAAAGCCTTTTAGTTTATCCGCCATGCTTCGTCGCCGCCCTTCACAATGTTTTCCACCCGGCAGTCCAGCCGCCCGTCTTTCAGGCTAAGGGCAAAGGCGTCCCCGGCGGCCATCTGGCCCACGCTTTGCAGGGGCCGCCCGCCGGCGCTGGCAATGCCATAGCCCCGTGCCAGCACGGCGTGGGGGCTGAGGCTCTCGGCCAAGGCGCAGCAGGCGGCCAGCCGCCGGCCCTGCGCTTTCAGGCCAAGGCCCTGGGCGCGGCACAGTTCCGCACCCAATTGATGCAAACTGGCCTCGCGTCGGGCCACCGCGCGCCGGGCCGTGCCAAAGGCAGGGGCTGCGGCAGCGCGCTTTAAATCATTATAACATGAATGGAGGCAAAACTGCATATTATTTGCCAGATTTGTGTATAAATGTATAAGCCGCCCCAATAACTCGTCCCCGTCCGGCAGCACCAGTTCGGCGGCGGCCGAGGGCGTAGGCGCGCGCAAATCGGCCACAAAATCGAGAATGGTGTAGTCCGTCTCGTGCCCGATGGCAGACACCACCGGCACGCGCGCGGCAAAGGCCGCGCGGGCCACAGCCTCGGCGTTAAACACCCACAAATCCTCGGCGGAACCGCCGCCGCGCGCCACGATAATCACTTCGGCCTCGCCCGTGGCGTCCAGCGCCGCGATGGCGGCGGCTATCTCCCCGGCGGCCTCGGCCCCCTGCACCCGCACGGGCGTGAGCAAGAATTCGGCCACCGGCCAGCGGCGGCGCGCTACATTGAGAATGTCTTGCAGGGCCGCGCCGGTTTTTGAAGTGACCAGCCCCACCTTGCCCGGCCAGGGCGGCAGCGGCTGCTTCGCCTCCGGGGCGAACAGGCCCTCGGCTTCCAGCCGGGCTTTTAGCTGTTCAAAGGCCAGTTGGGCCGCGCCCTGCCCGTCCGGGAAGAGGAATTCCGCATAGAGCTGGAAGGCCCCGTCCCGCTCGTACAGGCTCACGCGGCCGCGCGCCACCACGGCCATGCCGTTTTCGGGTAAAAAGCCCTGGCGTTCGGCCTCGGCGCGGAACAGTATGGCCTTTACGCTGGCCTTGTCGTCCTTGAGGCTGAAATAGCAGTGGCCGGTTTTGGCGTTGCGCACAAAGTTGCTCACCTCGCCGCGCAGGGCGATGTCCGCCAGGGCCTCGTCGCTTTCCAGCAAAGAGCGCACATAGCGGTTCAGCGCCGAAACCGAAATGATGTCAGGCATGGGCGGCCTCCTCTCCCGCAATGATGGCGATGCCCACGGCATTGTCCGCCGATAGCTCGGGCGGCGCGAAGAATACCCCTTCGCAGCGTTCTTCCATCCGCGCGCGGATGACGGCGCTGGCCGTCACCCCGCCGGCGCACAGCAGCGGCAGGCCGGGGTGCTGCGCGCGGGCGGCGGCGGCCATGGCGCAGAAGGTATCGGCCAGGGCCACAAGGCAGTAGCGCGCCACACGGGCGGGCGCTTCGCCCCGCGCCAGCAGGGCCTCGCACTGGTTTTGCAGGCCGGAGAAGTGGCAGTCCATCCCCGCAACGCTGATTTTTGGCGAAATATCGTCTCCGCATTCCGCCGCAAGGGCGGAGAGCGCCGCCCCCGCCGGAAAGGCAAAGCCCAGCTTCACCCCAAGGCGGTCGACGGCCTGGCCGGCATACAAATCCAGGCTGCCGCCCAGGCGCGCCAGCACACAGTGCCCGCGCGCCAGCAAAAGCTCGGTGGTGCCGCCGGAGGCGTGGAGGAACAAAAAATCCCCGCCGGAGAGGCCCGGCGCCGCCAGCAGCGCGGCTGCAAGGTGCCCTTCTTGGTGGCTTCTTCGGCAAAGGCGCAGGCCCCGCGCCGCCGCAAAGGCCGAGGCAAAGGAGATACCGGCCAAGAAGCAGGGCATATAAGAGCCCTCCACGGGCCGGGGCCTCTCACTTGCGCCCACCGCGCCCACGGCGTGAAGCTTTGCGCCCGCCGCCAGCTCGTCCATCAGGGCGGGCAGGACGGCGGTATGGTGAAACACGGCCTCGCTTTGGCGCAGGCCCATTTCGCCCTCTTTCACCGGCAGCATGCGCTTAACGGCGCAAACAACCTCCCGGGCAGCGGCATCCACCACGGCCAGGGAGGTCGCATAGTTGCTGGTGTCCACGCCAAGGCTCAGCATGAAGCGTCCCCTTCGGGCGCTTTCTGGCGGGATACGCTGCCCAGCACTCCGTTCACGAACTGGTAATCCTGCTCGTTGCCGTATTTTTTAGCAAGCTCTACGGCCTCGTTGATGATAACGCTGTCCATTTCGCCCCCGCCGAAGAGCATTTCGGCGATGGACAGGCGCAAAAGCGCCAGGCTCACCTTCTGGATGCGCTCCACCCGCCAGCCTTTCAGCTTCCCTTCTATCTGGCCGTCCACCTCGGTGGCGTGGGCCTCGTATAATTTCAGCAGCCCTTCGCCGAAATCATCCACCCCGAACTCCCCCACCTCGCGGCCGGCCTCAATCAGTTCGTCCGCCGCGCCGCCGAAGCCGAGGGCAAACAGTGCCATAAATGCGTGTTCACGCGCTTGTCTTCTCGTCATGTGTTATGCTTCGTCCCCGGCGTTTTCTTCGGCCAGGCCGGCCACCACCACGTCCACTTTGGCCACAGTGATGCTGGTCATGCTCTGCACGGCGTCCTTCACGTTTTGCTGCACGCGCTCGCTCAACTCGGGTATCTTTGCGCCGTAGGCCACCTTGATGGACACTGAAATGTCTGCCACATCGTTTTTCAGCTCAACAACAACGGGCTTTTGCGCCATACCAATGATGGATTTTGGAGCGGAGGCCGCGGGCATCACCTCCATTACACCCTCCACCTCCTGCGCGGCGTGCCGGGCAATTTTTTCCACCACGCCGCTGGAAATTTGCAGGCTTCCTCCGGCGGTGCGGGAATCAAATCCTTCCATATTTCGCTCCTTTCAGCCGGTGTGCCGGCCGGTTCGTCCCAATTTCTTTGTAGGGACGCCATTCATGGCGTCCGAATCGCAGTCTTTTACCTAAGATAACAGTATAGCATCCCGGCGCTTATTTCTCAATAGGCTGGCCAAGCGCCTCTTCCAGCATCCTGCGCAGAAGCCCGGGGTTGCCCCGGCCATGGCTTTGCTTCATGCACTGCCCCAGCAAAAAGCCCAGCGCCGCGCTTTTCCCGGCGCGGTAATCTCCTGCGGCCTTGGGGTTTGCCGCCAGCACCCCGGCCACCAGGGCGGCCAGCGCCGCCTGGCCGCTTATCTGCGCAAGGCCCAGTTCCTCCGCCAGTTCCCGCGCAGGGGCGTCCCGCCCCATCAGCGCCGCCAGCAGTTCCTTGCCCGCCGTACCCGAAATGTCGCCCGCCTCAATAAGCGCGAGCAACTCGGCGAGGCTTTGCGGGCGCAAGGCGGTTTCGTTAAGGGACGCGCCGCGCTCGCCCAGCAAGCGGGTCACCTCCCCCAGCAGCCAGTTGGCCGCGGCCTTGGGCGCGGCGCCCGCGGCCACAGTCGCCTCAAAGAAATCCGCTCGCGGCCTTTGGGCGCACAGCAGCCGGGCCTCGTATTCCGAAAGCGCATACTCCCTTTGAAAGCGCAGGGTGCGATGTAGCGGAAGTTCGGGCAGTTCGGCCCGCAGGTGTTCTACGGTTTCGGCGTCCACCGCGAGGGGCGGCAGATCGGGTTCGGGGAAATAGAGGTAATCCCCGGCGTCCTCCTTGCCGCGCAAGAGGCTGCTTTGGCCCCGCGCATCATTCCAGCGGCGGGTTTCGCGCTCCACATCCCCCCCTGCCCCCACTATGGCCCGCTGGCGGGCTTCCTCATGCAAAACGGCCCGGCGCAGCGCCGAAAAGCTGTTCAGGTTTTTCAGCTCCACGCGGGGGCCATAGCCTTGCTGCCCCACCGGGCGCAAAGACACGTTCAAATCCGCGCGCAGGCTTCCCTCCTGCATCTTCGCGTCGGAAACGCCGAGATGCGCGAGGATGCGGGCGATGCCCTCAAGGGCGGCCTTGGCTTCGTCTGCGCCGCGCAGGTCGGGCTCGGTGACAATTTCAATAAGCGGCACGCCGCAGCGGTTATAATCGGCCAAGCTGGCCTCGCCGTGGCTCAGTTTCCCGGCGTCTTCCTCAATGTGGACGCGGGTGATGCCAAGGCGCTTCACCCGGCCGCCCTCCATGTACTCCAAACAGCCCTTTTCGCACAGGGGCAAGTCGTGCTGGCTTATCTGGTACGCCTTGGGTAAATCGGGGTAGAAGTAATGCTTGCGCGCCATCCGGGAAACCGGATTGATGGTGCAGCCCAGGGCCAGCCCCGCCTTCACCGCGTACTCCACCGCCCGGCGGTTCAGCACCGGCAGCGCGCCGGGCATGCCGGTGCACACGGGGCAGCACAGCGTGTTCGGCGGTGCGCCAAAGGCGTTTTTGCAGCCGCAGAACAGCTTGCTTTCAGTGGACAGTTCGCAGTGCACCTCAAGCCCGATGACTGTCTCCCACGCGCCGCTCATTCCGCCGCCTCCTTTGCTACCCCGCCCGGCATGGGGAAGCCGCCGACGGCCTCCTCATAGGCCAAAGCGGCCGAGAGAACGCGCCGTTCGCTCCATCTTGGGCCGATGAGCTGAAAGCCCGCCGGCAGGCCTTCGCACAGCCCGCAGGGCAGGCTGGCAGCCGTCAGCCCGGCAAGGCTTGCGGGGGCGGTGTAAGCCTCGCACTCAGCCATGGCAAGGGGGTCGCCAAACTTTTCTCCCAGATTGAAGGCCGTGGTGGGGGCCGTGGGCGTCAGCAGCAAATCAAAGCTTTCAAAGGCGGCGGCAAATTCCGCCTTGAGGCTGTGCCGCAAGCCTTCGGCGCGCGCGTACAGGCCCGAAGGCCCACCGGCCAGCACCTGTGTACCCAGCAAGATGCGGCGCTTGACCTCTTTGTCGAAGCCCTCGCCCCGGCTGGCGAGGTACACATCTTCCAAAGTGCCTCCCCGCCCGGCGGTGAAGCCGTATTTTACCCCGTCGTAACGGGCCAGAGAGGACGCGGCCTCGGCCGAGGAAAGCACCGTATAGGCAGCAAGCGCAAACGGCGTGGAGGGCAGGCTCAACTCGGCCACCTGCGCGCCAAGGGCCTCCATTTGTTTCGCGGCGGCCTCCACCCTGCTGCGCACATCGGGGGCAAGCTCCGGCCCAAAATACTCCTTCGGCAAGCCGATTTTAAGGCCCTTAATCCGCTCCGGCCCAAGGCGCGGCGAAAAGCCGAAGGCCCGGCTGGTTGCGTCGCGCGGATCTGCCTCGCCGCACAGCACCGAGAACAAAAGCGCCACGTCCCGCACACTGCACCCCAGCGGGCCAATCTGATCCATCGAGGGGGCGAGGGCCACCAGCCCCCGGCGGGATACCGCGCCATAACTGGGCCGCAGCCCAACGAGGCCGCAAAAGGCCGCCGGCTGGCGCAGGGAACCACCGGTGTCCACCCCGAGGGCCAGAGGAACCAGGCCGGCCGCCACCGCAGCAGCCGCGCCGCCCGAGGCCCCACCCGGCACACAGGCCAGGTTCCACGGGTTACGCGTGGGGCCAAAATAAGAGCTTTCGCAGGAGGAACCCACGCCAAATTCGTCCAGATTCGTTTTGCCGGGCACCATGGCCCCGGCGGCTGCCAGCTTTTCCACCGCCGTGGCGCTGGTGGGCGGGTGAAAACCCGCCAGCATGCGCGAGGCGCAGGTGGCGGGCAGGCCCTGTACACAGATATTGTCCGCCACGGCCACCGGCACACCGGCAAGCGGGCCAAGGGCCTCCCCCGTCGCCAGGGCTTTGTCCACCGCCTCGGCGGCGGCCTGCGCGCCGGATTCATCCAAGCACAAAAAAGCGCCCGGTTCCGGCCGCGCGGTAACGGCATCCAGGCAGCGGCGGGCCGTCTCGGCGGCGCTTAGCTTTTTTGTGCGCACCAGCGCCGCCAGTTCCAGCGCCGGGAGGTTGAAATAGTCATTAGTCATTATTCGTTAGTCATGAGTCTGGGGACGGCGAAGCAGCCGTTTATCGTTTCGGGGGCGTTGCTAAGCAGGGCTTCGCGCGGCAGCGATGCTTCCACCACATCGGGGCGCAGGGGCATGGCAGACGCCGCGTCCGCTTCGGCTGCCCCAAAGGCGGCAAGCGGCACGGGGGGCAAACGTTCCGCCAGATTCAGCAAAGCCGCAAAATCGGTCTCAATGGCGGACAGTTCCGCTTCGGGGATGTCCAGCTTCGCCAATTCGGCGGCGCGGCGAAGGTCAATGCTCATGGGCAATATCAGTTCCCCTCTTTCAGCATGGCCATAAACTCGGCCTGGGTAAGCACGGGCACGCCCAGCGCGCGGGCCTTCTCCAGCTTCGAGCCGGCATTTTCCCCGGCCAGCACGTAACTGGTTTTCTTGCTTACGCTGCCGGCCGCCTTGCCGCCATTTTTCACAATAAGGGCCTCGGCTTCGACGCGGGAGAGGCCGTCCAGCGTGCCGGTGACAACGATGCCCAGCCCGGCCAGCTTGTCGGTTCTGGATTCACCCTCGTGCTTCGTGTTCACCCCGGCGGCTTTAAGGCGCGCGATAAGATCCGCCGTACCGCCCTTGGCAAAGAAATCCAGCACGCTTTTGGCCATCACCAGGCCAAAGCCGTCAATGCCGGTAAGCGCCTCCTCGGTGGCCGCCGCAAGGGCGTCCAGGCTACAGAATCTCTCGGCCAGCAGCCGGGCCGCGGCCTCGCCGATGTTGCGGATGCCAAAGGCAAAAATGAGTTTATCAAGGTTGCGGCCTTTTGATACCTCGATGGCGGCCAGCAGGTTGGCGGCGGATTTTTCCTTGAATTTATCGAGGCATAGCAAATCTTCCCGCGTGAGAGCATAAACGTCGGCGGCATTCTTTACTAGGCCGCGCTCGTGCAGCTGGGTGCATACGGCTTCGCCCATACCCGCAATGTCCATGGCGCCGCGCGAGGCGAAATGAATGAGGTTGCGCAGGGCCTGGGCCGGGCACTCGGGGTTCTGGCAGCGCAGGGCGGCTTCGTCCGGCAGGCGGGTCACGGGTTCGCCGCAGGAGGGGCAGTGCCCCGGCAGGCAATAGGCCTCGCCACCCCTGTGCGCCGTCACGGCCACCACCTCGGGGATAATGTCTCCCGCCTTGCGCACACGTATCTCGTCGCCGATGCGAATATCCATCTCGCTGATATAGTCCTGATTGTGCAGGGCGGCGCGGGCCACGGTGCTGCCCGCCAGCAATATGGGCTCGAACACCGCCGTGGGCGTCAGCACGCCGGTACGGCCCACGCTCACCTCAATGGCGGTGAGCGTTGTGTTCTTTTCCTCTGGCGGGTACTTGAAAGCGATGGCCCAGCGCGGATATTTTGCCGTGCTGCCCAGGGCGTCACGCTGCGTGAAGCTATCCACCTTTACAACGGCCCCGTCGATATCAAATGAGAATTCGCCGCGCAAATTGCCGATGGCGCGTATCTCGGCCAGCACCTCGTCGATATCGGTGAAAAGCGCATAGCGCGGGCTCACGGGGAAACCGAGGCCCTTCAGCCAGTCGAGGCTTTCGCAGTGGCCATGCAGCGCCTTTCCCCGCAGCTGCTGCACGTTGAACACGAACAGCGACAGGCCCCGCCCGGCGGTGACGGCGGCGTCCTTCTGGCGCAGGCTGCCGGCGGCGGCGTTGCGGGGGTTCTTGGGCGGGGGCTTGCCTTCCTCCTCCTGGGCGGCCGCCAGCGCGGCGAAAGCCTCGCGCGGCATATACACTTCGCCGCGCACCTCGAGGTATTCGGGTGCTTCGGCCAGGGTCTTTGGCAAGTCGCCAATGGTGGCAAGGTTCTGCGTAACGTCCTCACCCACCTCGCCGTCCCCGCGGGTAGAGCCGCGCACAAAGCGTCCGTTTTCATACTCAAGGCTCACCGAAAGGCCGTCGATTTTGGCCTCCACCACATAGGCGGCGCCGGGAAATTCGGCCTTCACGCGCCGGTCGAACTCGCGTATTGCTTCCTCGCCGAAGGCGTCCTGCAAGCTCTCCATCCTTACGGCGTGACGCACTTTAGCAAAGCGGCCCGAGGGCGTGCCGCCTATCTTCTGCGTGGGGGAATCGGGCGTCACCAGCGCCGGATGCTCGGCTTCCAGCGCCTTTAATTCGTTCATCAGCCCGTCGTACTCGTAGTCGGAAATTTCCGGGCTGTCTTCGTCGTAATAAAGCGCGGCGTTGTGCCGGATAACGCGGCGCAGTTCCTCGGCGCGCTTTTGTGCTTGTGCATAATCCATGGCGCTAAACAGACAACGTATTGTTTATTTCAAGCAAGGATAGGTCAAGGGACTTCTTCATCGAGAGGGCTTCCAGCAGCTCGTGATCCAGCATTTCTTCGGCCCGCAGGCCCAGCACGCGGTCGGTCACGCCCTTGGCGATGAGGTCTACGGCGTAGTAGCCGTAGCGCGTGGCGGCCACGCGATCCCGCTCGGTGGGGGAACCGCCCCGCTGCACATGGCCCAAAATCGTGGCCCGGCTCTCAATGCCGCTTTTTTCTTCCAGTTCCTCGGCCAGCTTGTTAGAGTCGTAGGCGCCCTCGGCCACAATAATGATGAAGTGCTTTTTTCCCAGCTTGCGGGTAAACTTCATTTTGGCGACAATTTCATCCACGTTCACCGCGCGCTCGGGAATGAGAACGGCAAAAGCGCCCACGGCCATGCCGGTGTAGGCGGCAATGTAGCCCGATTTGTGGCCCATCACCTCCACCACGCTGCAACGCTCGTGGCTTTGGGTGGTGTCCCGCAGCTTGTCTATCATCTCTATAGCGGTGTTCATCGCGGTGTCGAAGCCTATGGTGTAGTCTGTGCTGCCGATGTCGTTATCAATGGTGCCGGGGATGCAAAGGCAGGGCACCTCCTGGGCCGAAAGGTCTTTCGCGCCTCGGTAGGAACCGTCTCCCCCGATAACCACCATGGCCTGGATGCCGTGCTTTCGGCAGTTGGCGGCGGCGGTTTGCTGGCCCTGCAGCGTGAGGAACTCGGGGCTGCGCGCGGTGTACAGCACCGTGCCGCCCCGGTGGATGATTTCGGACACGCTGCGCAGGTTCATTTCCTCAATGTCATCGGTGATGAGGCCGTTGTAGCCATGGCGCACGCCAAACACCTTCATGTTGCGGCTAAGCGCGCTGCGCACCACGGCGCGTATGGCGGCGTTCATGCCCGGGGCGTCTCCCCCGCTGGTCAATACTCCTATTCGTTTGATGGCCGGCTCATCCATACTTATACCTCCGTTTCGGGCTTGGTTTATTTATCATAAAAACGCATGGTACTTTGCCCAATTGCTATATGCTCATAATTCTACATTAGTTTGAGATGGAACACAAGGTTCTTTGTGTGGGGGATTCCTCCGCATTGTCATTCTGAACGAAGTGAAGAATCATTTCCAAAGTGAAGGACAAGATTCTTCGCTGGCGCTCAGAATAACATTCCTTTGGCAATGCCCATACATATAGGTAACTACCGCACCGCCACGTTGGCCTTGCCCAACAAGGCCTCAAGCTCGCGTATCAGCGTTTGGTTCTGCTGGGCCCACATAGAGGAAGGGGCGCGGGCCATTTTGCCGTTGTCGGCAAATCGGATGAACACCGGCCAGTCCCCCTCAAAGATGGTAAGCAGGTTGCAAAGCTGTCGGTATTCCTCGCTCTGCCGCGAGGGCACCTTCACAAACAGCCCCGCCGCCGTCCCCTTCTGCGCGGCCTTCAGCTTGCCGGGCTGGTGGGTCTCTATGCCTGTCACCTCGTCGGCAATCAACTTGGGTTCTTCTTCCTCCCGCACCGACACCCGCCCCCGGATGACCACCACGGCGTTCTCTTTCACGTACTGGTTTGCGTCCATCAGCACCGCCGGGAAAATGAGGGCTTCCATGCTGCCCGTGAGGTCCTCCACGGTAGTGAAGGCCATGTTGTCTCCGCTTTTGGTGGTGAAGAACTTGATGGCCGCGATGGCGCACACCAGCACCACGCGGCGGCCGTCCACGCTCTGGCCGTGGGCCTCGCCGTCTTCGTCGGCGCCCACCAGCTCGGCAATGGTGGCCGTGGCTACCTGGCCCATAATGTCCCGGTATTGCTGCAGCGGATGACCGGAGAGGTACAGCCCCGAAACTTCTTTTTCCTGCTGCAGCAGCATTTCACTGGGATATTCGGCCACCTCAGGCATGCGGTAATCCGCCGCCGCCTCGCCGCCGGCCTGCCCCGCCGCCTCGAACAGGCTCACCTGCCCTTCCAGGTTCTTTCGGCGGTCGCCCTCAACGCTTTTCAGTATGCCTTCCACGCTCAGAAACATCGCGTGGCGGTTTTTTTCAATGCCGTCGAAGGCGCCGGCCTTAATGAAGCTCTCAATGGCACGGCGGTTCACTTCGGTGCCGCCCATGCGTGTGCAGAACTCATACAGACCCCGGTAGGCCCCGCCCTCGGCGCGGCGGCGCACCAGGGTATCTATGAGGCCCCGGCCCACGTTCTTAAGGGCGGACAGGCCGTAGCGGATGTTTTCGCCCTGCACGGTGAAACCGGCCTCGCTTTGGTTGATGTCCGGCGGCAGCACGCTGATGCCAAGGCGCTGGCACTCTGCAATGTAGGCGATGACCTTGCTGGTGTAATCCAGCACGCTGGTAAGCAGCGCCGCCATAAACTCGCGCGGGTGGTAGCATTTCAGCCAGGCGGTTTGGTAGGCCACCACGGCGTAGGCCGCCGCGTGGGATTTGTTAAAGGCGTAGGAGGCGAAGCTGGACATATCGTCGAAGATGGCCTTGGCCACAGCCTCGGGTACGCCGTTGGCCACGCAGCCCACGCACTCGCTGCCTTTCTCGGTGCTGCCGTAGATGAAATGCGCCCGTTCCTTCTCCATCACGTCGTGCTTTTTCTTGCTCATAGCTCGGCGCACAAGGTCGGCCTGGGCATAGCTGTAGCCCGCCAGCTCGCGGCATATCTGCATCACCTGCTCCTGATACACAATGCAGCCGTAGGTCACGTCCAGTATGGGGGCCAGCTTCTCGGTTTTGTAGGTCACCTTTGTGGGGTCGTGCCGGTTGCGGATGTAGGTGGGGATGGAGTCCATCGGGCCGGGGCGGTACAGGGAAATAAGGGCGATGACGTCCTCAAGGTTGCGGGGCTTCAGGCCCACAAGGGTCTGCCGCATGCCGCCGCTTTCCACCTGAAAAATGCCGTCCACCTCGCCGGAACTCAGCAAATCGTACACGGCGGGGTCGTCGAAGCCAACCTCGTCCATGGAAAAGCCCGGCGTATGGCGGCGTATCATCTCCTCGGCATCGGCAATCACTGTGAGGGTGCGCAGGCCCAGAAAGTCCATTTTTAGCAGGCCCAGTTCTTCTATGTTGCCCATGGGGAACTGCGTCACCACGGCGTCGCCGTTTGTTGCCAGGGGCACATATTCGCTCACCGCCATGGGCGTGATAACCACCCCGGCGGCGTGCGTGGAGGCGTTGCGCGGCATGCCTTCCAGCTTCCGGGCCATCTCGATGATTTCGGCCACGGCGGGGTCGCTGCGGCATTCCTCGGCCAGTTGCTTAGACTGCGCCAGCGCCTTTTCCAGCGTCATCTTCGGTTCCATGGGCACCATCTTGGCCACGGCGTCCACTTTTTGGTAGGGGGTGTCCAGCACGCGGCCCACATCGCGTATGGCGGCGCGCGCGGCCATGGTGCCGAAGGTGATGATTTGGGCAACGTGGTCGGCGCCGTACTTGCGTATCACATAGTCAATCACCTCACCCCGGCGCTCATAGCAGAAATCGACGTCGAAATCCGGCATGGAGACGCGCTCGGGGTTCAGGAAACGCTCGAACAACAGGCCGTAGCGGATGGGGTCTATGCCCGTGATGCCCACGCAGTAGGCGGCGATGCTGCCCGCGCCGCTGCCCCGCCCCGGCCCCACGGGGATGCAGCCACGATGAGGTAGTAGTTCGTGTAGCCCATGCGGCTGATGACCGAAATCTCATAGTCCAGCCGTTTGCGGGCCTCCTCGGGGGGGTTCTCGCCGTAGCGGGCAAGCAGCCCGGCCTCGCACAGGCCGCGGAAATAGGCCTCGTTGTCCGCGCCGCCGGGCGGCACAAAGGCCGGCAGCTTGGTCACGCCAAAGCTGTAATCAAAATTGCATTTTTCGGCTATTCTCACGGTGTTTTCGCAGGCCTCTGGCGCCTGACCGAACAGCTCATACATCTCCTCGGCGCTTTTTACATAGAACTCGTCGGTGCCGAACTCCATGCGGTCGTCGTCGGCCAGGGTTTTGGCGGTTTGGATGCAAATAAGCACCTGCTGCATGCGGCTGTCGCCCCGCGTAAGGTAGTGGGCATCGTTCGTGGCCACCAGAGGGATGCCGGTTTCTTTGGCCAGGCGGATAAGCCCGGGCAGCACGCTGCGCTGCTCTGCCAGGCCGTGATCCTGTATCTCGATGTAGTAATCACCCTCACCAAAGACACCGCTATACCACTGGGCGGTCTCCTTCGCGCGCTCGTACTCACCGGCCAGCAGCAGTTGGGGCAGCTCCCCGGCCAGGCAGGCCGAACAGCACACAAGCCCCTCGCTGTGCGCCGCCAGCAGTTCTTTATCCACCCTTGGCTTCGAGTAAAAACCCTCGGTGAAGCCAAGGGACACCATCTTGACGAGGTTTTGGTAACCGGCCTCATTCTTGCACAGCAGCACCAGATGGTGGTTGTAGTCCATGTGGCTCACTTTGTCGTGGCGGGAACGGTTCGCCACATAGACCTCGCAGCCAATGATGGGCTTAATACCGGCCTTTTTCGCGGCCTTGTAGAATTCCACGCAGCCATACATCACCCCGTGGTCGGTGACGGCCACGGCGGTCTGCCCCAGCTCTTTCAGGCGGGCCATCAGCCCTTCTATGCGGGCCGCGCCGTCTAAAAGGCTGTATTCGCTGTGCAGGTGCAGGTGTACGAATTGCTTATCGCCGGCCATGGCCCTTGCCTTTCTGTTATGTTTTTGGGGGCAGTTGCGGCAGTTCTTCCGCCCGCTGGCGTATGCGGCGATAGCGGTGGGAAAGCCCGCTCTTGCTCACCGGGCCCGAGGCCAACGCTATCAAATCGGCCAAAGGAAGATCCGGGTGAGCCTTGCGCAGGGCCGCGGCCTCCCTCAGCGGGGCCGGCAGGGCTTCCAGCACCCCGGCGGCTTCCAGCACGGCGATGGCCTGCAGGGTTTGGCGGTTCGCGGCCACTATTTTATCAATGTTGGCGGTTTCGCAGTTCGTGATGCGGTTGGCCTTGTTGCGCAAATCGCGGTAGACCTTGAGGTTCATAATTTCCAGCGCCGACTGCGTGGCCCCCATGGTGGTGAGCAAATCCTCTATCTGTTCCGACTGCTTAAAGTAGAGCACGTTCGCCCCCTTACGGATGGTGCGCCGGGCGCTGAAGCCACGCTCGGCCAAAAGTGCCGCGAAATCCTTCATCAGCGAGAATCGAGGCGACACAAACTCAAGGGTATAGCCCTTTTCGGGGTCGATGATGGTGCCGCAGCACAAAAAGGCCGCTGCCGTGAACATCGAAAAGCATCCCTCGCATTCGAGGTTCCCCCCGCGCAGGCGCAGGGCCGTCTCGTCTCCGCTGTGGCCGAACATCGCCAAAACCTTCTCCACCTCATAGGGGGCTTTCACGGCAAACTCCCAGCTTCCCGAGGCCCGGCTGCGGCGGCGCACCGTGCCGGCGACGCCCGCCTTCGCGTACAAATCCAGTGCCCAGCGGGCCAGGGCCTCGTTCTCGGTGTGCAGCACAAGGCCCTTGGCGCCGAAAGCGCGGGCAAAACAGGCGACGCCGTAGCAGGCGGCGGCAACGCAGCAGGGCGCTTCGGGGACGCCTTGCATAATTTCGGTTTTCACCCGGCCGGAAAAGCTCATAAGTCTTGCTCCGTGATGAGATGAATTTCCCGTTCCAGCGTGTATCCGGTGTGGTGCTTCACCTCGCCCACCACATAATCGGCCAAGGCTAGCACATCGGCGCAGCTGGCTTGCCCCAGGTTCACGATGAAGCCGCAGTGTTTTTCGCTCACGGCGGCGTCTCCCAGGCGGTGGCCCCGCAGGCCGCTTTGGTCTATCAGCGCGCCGGCAAAGGCCCCCTGCGGGCGCTTGAAAACACTGCCGGCACTGGGCAGTTCCAGCGGCTGCTTGGCCCGGCGGTAGGCCATGTGGGCCTCCATCTCCTCGGCTATGGCCGCCCTGTTGCCCTGCCGCAGCCGAAACGCGGCCGAAAGCACCACCCAGGGGCGGCGCTGGAAGACAGATTCCCGATAGCCTAGTTCCGCCTGCCCCGCCGTCAGGCTGCGCATCTGCAGGTCTTCATCCAAATAGGCAACGCTTTCCAGCACGCCGGCCATATCCCCGCCGAAGGCGCCGGCGTTCATGTAAATAGCGCCCCCCACCGTGCCGGGGATGCCATAGGCAAAGGCCAGCCCGGCAAGGGACGCCTCACACGCGGCCTCGCACAGCGCGGCCAGGGTGGCCCCGGCGCCGGCCTCAATCCTGTCGCCCTGCACGGCGAGACCGTCCATCACGCCCGCAAGGCAGATAATCAGGCCGTCGTAGCCTTCGTCGCGGAAAAGCACGTTGCTGCCCCGGCCAAGGCAGCGCCAGGGCAGGGCCTTGGCGCGGGCCGTTTTTATGGCAAAGGCCAGTTGTTCGGCGCTTTTGGGTACGCAAAACAGCGCCGCCGGCCCGCCTATGCCAAAGGTGGTGTGCGGGGCCAGCCTCTCGTTTTCGCGGGTTTCAATGCCCTGTGCGGCAAGTTCGGCGGCCGCCTGCCGGAAGTTTTCACTAATCACAATTTGCTGACGATGCCTCCGCGGACGATGTCGTCATCGAGGCCCATCTGCAAAAGCAATTCCTGGGCGGCGTTGTAGCCCATGGCCTTCTGGCGGTTGTTGATAGCGGCAATCTCCATAATGACGGCCAAATTGCGCCCCGCCATCACCGGAATCACCGTGAGGGGCAGGTGGTTGCCCATGATGTCGATACTGTGGTCCTCAAGGCCCGTTCGGCTATAGTTCTGGTGCTTGTCCCAGGGCACCAGCTCGGCCACCAGGTCTATCTTTTCGCTTTTCTTCACGGCGCCCGCGCCAAAAATGCGCGCCACGTTGATGATGCCGATGCCCCGCAGCTCGATGAAATGGCGGATGTTCTCCGGCGCCTGGCCCACGATGGTGCGATTTGAAACCTTGCGCAGTTCCACGGCGTCATCGGCAATCAGGCGATGGCCGCGCTTCAGCAGTTCCACGGCGGTTTCGCTTTTGCCCATGCCGCTTTCGCCCAATATCAATATGCCCTCGCCGTACACCTCCACCAGCACGCCGTGGCGGGTGATGCGCGGGGCCAGTTCCACGCTCAGGATGGAGATAACCGTGCTCATGAACAGCGAGGTCGACTCTTCCGTGCACATCACGGGCACGCCGTACTCCTGGGCAAATTCCTGTACCTCGGGGTAGGGCTGCAAGCCCCGGGTAATCACCACCGTGGGCGGCCGCAGGCTGAACAGCTTGTGCAGGCGTTCCCGGCGCTTTTCAACGCCGAGGTTTTCAAGATAGCCCATTTCGGCGTTGCCCAGTATCTGGATGCGATTGTGCTGGAAAAACTCGTTGTAACCGGCCAGCAGAAGGCCCGGGCGGTTCACCTCCATGGTCTCGATGCGGATGTCCGCCAAATCGCAGGGGGCCGATACAATGCCGAGGTTGGTCATCTCGGCAATCTTGTCCAGCGATACGGAAAAGCTCGTCATAATGTCCGCCTTTCACAGGTGATGGCCGCGCCGGCGCGGCGCGGGCCAGGGAATTTACATATTTTATTATAGCTTATTCCCAGGGAAAATGCTATACTTGACAAGCGATACCGCGTTATACACACGGAGGTAAAAATATGCGCATTGCCCTGTTTGCCGAATACTACTATCCCTTCGTCAGCGGTGTGGTCACCCACATTGAAACGCTGCGCCACGGGCTGGAAACCGCCGGCCACGAGGTGCTTATCGTCACGCTGGACCCCACCGCCCGCCACCACTACGTCAAAGACCATGTGCTGTACTGCCCGGCCATCCAGCTAAAAAAGGTGTACGGCTACGGCGTGGCCAGCCCGGTGAACCTTTTGCGCCTCAAGCTCATCCGCAAATTTAACCCCGATATCCTGCATCTGCACACGGAATTCACCATGGGCCTGTTTGCGCTTTACTGCGCCCAGCAACTGAAAAAGCCCGTGGTGTATACCTTACACACCATGTACGACGATTATGTGTTCTATGTGGTGCCCCACCGCATGGAGAACCTGGCCAAGCCCGTCGCCCACGCCTATTTCCGCAAGGTGGCGTCCAAGGCCACAGAAATCATCGGCCCTTCGCCAAAAGTAGCCGAATATCTGCGCATGTGCGGGGTGGAGCGTCACATCAACATCGTGCCGAATACCGTTGAGGTATCGGCATTCCTCGCGGGCAACGTCAAAAAAGAGGCCATAGAAGCCGCCAAGGCGAAGCTGGGCATTGCCAAAGGGGATGTTTCGCTGTGCTTTGTGGGGCGGCTGGGCAAGGAAAAAAGCCTCGACGTGCTCATCGACTGGTTCTTCCGCTGCTTTGGCGGCGAAGATCATTTCCGGCTGTTTATCATTGGCGACGGGCCGGAAAAGCAGAGCCTTGCCGCCCGGATAGAAGCCCTTGGCGCCGGTGCGCAGGTGCGGCTGATGGGCCGGGTGGAGCATGACGAACTCCCCCCCTACTACCAAGCCTGTGACTTGTTCGCCACGGCTTCGCTTTCAGAGATGAACTCCATCTCCATGCTGGAAGCCACGGCCAGCGGGCTGTACGTGGCCCAGCGCCTGGACGTGTACAATCGCGACCAAATCAAAAGCGGCGTGAACGGCGATGTGTTCGAAACCCCGGAAGAGTTTGAGGCCATTGTGCAGGGCCAGGCCGCCCTGAGCGACGCGGGCCGCGCCCGGCGCCGTGAAACGACGGCGGCCTACGCGCAGCGTTACGGCAGAAAGGAATTCACCGAGGCCATCCTCAGCGTCTACCTGCGGGCCATCCATCGCTACCGAAAATGAGCAAGAACTAAAGGAAGGGGTTATGTAAAGCACGGGTGCTTTACATAACCCCTTCCTTTGTTTGGCAGCTATCTTTCGTCAATTCGCTCTAAAACAGCTTTGTAGCCGCCTCCGCCGTATTGGATGCAGCGGTTGATGCGGCTGATGGTGGCGGTGCTTATCTCTACTTTTTTAACAATCTGTTCGTAGGTAGCGCCGTCCAGCAGCATGCGGGCCGCCCGGATGCGCTGGGTCATATCGGCCAGCTCTTTCATGGTGCACAGGTCTTCAAAAAAATTGTAGCACTCATCCAAATCCTTCAGCGAAAGCACGGCCTTGAAGAGCTCGTCTGTGTCTTTGTCGCGCCGAAACACTTTATCGCTCATAAAAAGAATCCCTCCGCCCGCCGGGCCTCTGTTCGCTTCGATTGGCCTTCCACACAATGCTTTTATACTTTAGCATATTGCATTGTAAAATGCAAGCGCGCCATTGCGTATACATATATAGCCCCCCGGCTGCGCCGAGGGGCTTCGATACGCACAACTATCAACTAATAACTAACAAACTACCAACTATTTCACCATTCCCGCCACTTCGGCGGCGAAATCGTCGCTGCGCTTCTCAAGGCCTTCGCCTTTTTCAAAGTGGGCAAAGGCGATGATTTTGATGCTGCCGCCGAGCGCCTTCTCGGTGTTCTCGGTGTACTGGCGAACGCTGATGTCCATATCCTTGGCGAACTTCTGATCCATCAGGCAGTTTTGCTCGTAATACTTGTTGATGCGGCCGGCCACCATCTTCTCGGCGATGGCTTCGGGCTTACCCTCGTTCATGGCCTGGGCTTTGAGAATTTCCTTCTCCTTCTCAATCACCTCGGCGGGCACTTCGTCGCGGGTGATGTAGGCGGGGTTGTAGGCGGCAATGTGCATGGCCACGTCCTTCGAATACTGGGCAAAGCCGGGGGCCTTGGCCACATCGTCGGAGGTGTCGAACTGCACCAGCACGCCGTGGGTGCCGCCGCCGTGCACATAGGCGCAGTTCACGCCGCAGTAGCGGGTGAAGCGGCGAATTTTTAGGTTCTCGCCGATGACGAGTATTTTCTCCTGAAGCTCCTCCTCCACGGTTTTGCCGCCCATCTTGGTTTTTAAAAGGGCGTCCACGTCGGCGGGGTCTTCTTTAATAATAACCTCGGCAATGTCCTTCACAAACTGCTGGAAGCTCTCGTTCTTGGCCACAAAGTCGGTTTCGGAGTTCACTTCCACCACGGCGCCGGTACCGGTGGCATCGTCGGTCATGGCGAACACCATGCCCTCGGAGGCGATGCGCCCGGCCTTCTTGTTCGCGGCGGCAAGGCCCTTTTCGCGCAGCAGTTCCTGTGCCTTCGCCATGTCGCCGTCGGCCTCAGCCAACACCTTCTTGCAGTCCATCATGCCGCAGCCGGTCAGCTCGCGCAAGGTCTTTACGTCTTGTGCGGTAAATGCCATATTTATCAGTGCTCCTTCTTCTCTCAGGCTGTTGTTATTATTTATGTATTATCGCGATTATCACGCGCCGGCTGCTTCGCCGTCTTCGGCCTCGGCCTCACCGCCGCCGTCTTCCATCTGCACGCCCTGGCGGCCTTCCAAAATGGCGTTGGCCATGGCGCTGGAAATCAGGCGCACGGCGCGGATGGCGTCGTCGTTGCCGGGGATGATGTAATCAATCTCGTCGGGGTCGCAGTTGGTGTCCACAATGGCCACAATGGGGATGTGCAGCTTGCGGGCCTCGGCCACGGCAATGCGCTCCTTGCGGGGATCCACAATGAACAACGCGCCGGGCAGGCGGTTCATATCCTTCACGCCGCCCAGGAATTTTTCCAGCTTTTCGATTTCAAGCTCCAGCTTGATGACTTCTTTCTTGGGCAGCATATCGAAGGTGCCGTCCTCACGCATTTTTTTCAGTTGCTCCATGCGCTCGATGCGGCGGCGGATGGTGCGGAAATTGGTGAGCATGCCGCCCAGCCAGCGGGCGTCCACATAGGGCATGCCACAGCGGGCGCTCTCCTCGCGAATAGACTCCTGCGCCTGCTTCTTGGTGCCCACAAACAGCAGCATTTGCCCGTCGGCGGAAAGGTCGCGCACAAAGTTGTAGGCCTCGTCCATCTTCTTCACGGTCTTCTGCAAGTCGATGATGTAGATGCCGTTGCGCTCGGTGAAGATGTACTTCGCCATTTTGGGGTTCCAGCGGCGGGTTTGGTGGCCGAAGTGAACCCCGGCCTCGAGTAATTGCTTCATGGAAACGACTGCCATAACTACCTCCAAATGCTAAATTTGTTTTACCCTCCGCATTGCACAAAGGCACGGCCACCCGCGGCAGAAGCGGGCACAAGGCTGCGCAAAACAATGCGTGTGTAATACCAGCCGATATAGTATAGCACAGAAAAGAACGCAAGGCAAGCTTTTGCGCTTGCCTTGCGAAAACGGTTCAAGGGGCCAAAATTTATGCGTTATGGTTCATATACAATAACCTTTAAGTCACCGCCGCTTGCAATCACTTTCACCTTCAGCGTCGCCTTTTTGTTGGAACCATCCATGGTGCTTGCCGTAATGGTAGTAGTACCCGGAGAATACCCAGCTATAACCCATTTGCCATTTGCATCTTGATAGAAATCAGCAATACGGTCATCTTTCACACTTATGTCAATGGAGCTAAGAAAATCCGTTTGTCCCTTATAGTACGAAACCATGGGTATAACATAGCCGATGTGATTTATACCTTCATCGGCCGTAAAAGAACTGACTGTCTTATATTCCAGGATACCTAATGAATTATATCCTGTTGGAGTATAAAACTTAAGTGACGTAGGTGCATAGTTGTACAGCCGAATGTTGGCACCCGTGCCGCCGCCCGCGTACACCTTAGTGCTGGAACCTGGAACGGTAACATATACTTTAACAGATTGGACGGCTCCGGTATACTTTTTAAGTGCTTTGAGGTTCCCGTTCTGGTCGATAGAGAAATATCCAGTTCCGCCTTCGATACCCCAATTAACCTTTTTGCTGCTGGCATCGGTGGGGTATACGCTAGCTGTAAACTTCACCTTCTTGCCTGCGGCAATGCCCGTTGTAGGCAAATTCACATATACCGCCGTAATGGGCTTCACTACTGTGAACTTCAGGCTTTTTGATTTCCCGCTGCCGTCGGTGGCCTTGGCGGTAATGTTCGCACTGCCCTTGCCCACCGCCGTCACCACGCCGGTGTCCGGGTTCACCGTAACAACTTTTTTGTTGCTGCTGGTAAAAACAAACTTATTGTGGGCGTCTGCGGGATTTGTCGTCACATTAACCGTGGCACTGCCATATGTGGTACCAACAATCTGCAACTCAGTAGAGCCCGTACTGGAAGCAAGCGTAAGACCCGTAGTTGCCGGCTTAACACTGATGTTGATGGTAACTCCCGGATTCACCCCGTCGGCAGTTTGCACCGTAACAGGTACCGGCGCGGTAGTGACTCCCACACCGCTTATCTTGCCGTTGTTCACTTTAACCTTGGTATCGTCGCCGGAAGTCCACTGCAGTTTGGTATTGCTGGCGGTTTTGTCTGCAAGCACGGCCGTCAGGTCAATGGTTTTACCCTGCGCCACGGTGTAAGCGGCGCCCGTAACCTGGCCCTGCTTGCAAGTCACTTCGCTTATCAGTGCCGGCTTCACCACTGTCACCGTGCATTTCACGCTTTTCTTGCTGCCGTCCTTCGCCGTTACGGTAATGGTGGCCTTGCCTTTGCCCACGGCGGTTATCTCACCGGTCGGGGAAACGGTCGCAACTTTGGCGCTTGAACTCTTATAAGTAAAATTATCAGAACCGGCCAGAGCATCTTCGGGCGTCACGTTCACTGCCAAAGTCTGAGAAGTAGATAGCGACTCACCGTTCCAAATACACGCCGTGGTGGCCAGCGTAACGGCGGGTGTCGTCAGGGCAAGGGCGGTGGTGAGTGGCATCACATAGACCCTAAAGTCATATATTATTTCATCGTTGTACAGGGATGTTGCCGTAATCCACACATTCTCGCCGGCCATTTTGCCTGTCACCACGCCTTTATTGCTAACGGTGGCGATTGTCGGGTCTGCCGAAGACCAGATTAGGCCCGTGTTGGTAGGCTTTGCGGGCACAAACGTGGGCTTGAGCGTCAGCGTTTTACCAAGGGCCACACTGTTTACGCCCGAGGACGACACCAGTTCGAACGATGCAACCCCTGTTTTCAGCGTATAGTCAGCAGTGGTGATGGGGCTTAATTTGCCGGAATTGGAGGCCAGCACTTTCAAGGTGATTTTCTTTTTGCCGTTGGTATCAATGGTGATCGTACCCGTGCTCTTGTCGCTGGCAATGGTGGGCGCTTTGCCGTTCAGGGTATAGTAATAGGTGAGGCTTGGGTCATAGTCAGTAATCGTGACATCAACGGTACCTGCCGCGTTCGTCGATTCCAAGGCGGCCTTGTTCAACTGCGATAGTGTGGGCGCCGTCACCGCCACATTCAGGGCGCCCAGCGTGCCGCCTGCGTTCACAAGGCCGGCGCCATAGTAGCTGGAATTGTCCACTGTGTAGGGTGCGGTTTTCTTGGCGGTTTTTTCCAAAAGTGCCTCAATGCCATCCACCGTATCCATGGTACGGTTGTTTTTAAAAGCTGGGTTGGCGCTGATAGCCAAAGCCACGACGCCGCTGACTACCGGCGTAGCCATGGATGTGCCGTCCAACTCCGCATAGGAATTTGCCTTATAAGTAGACGCGATATCACTGCCGGGGGCAGCGATGGTGATTTTGCCAGCGCCATAATTGCTGTAGCTGGCTTTTCCGCCTGCCTCTACGGTAGCAGATACCGTGATAACACCCGGAAATTCTGCCGGAAGCACAGTATTGTCCTCACTGGCCAAGTCGGTGGTTTCGTTACCAGCGGCTACCACAACCACGATACCCTTGTCCAAGGCATTTGTCACCGCAGCTTTATATACCGGGTCTTCACCACCAGGGCCATAATCCCCGCCCAAGCTCATATTGATTACATGAACTTTCTTGGATACCGCCATATTGACGGCGCGAACAATGTCGGCTGTGCTGCCTGAAGCACTCAATCTGCCAGTGTACGGGTTCCACATCAAATCCAGGGCTTTGATGGAAATGATTTTCGCCTCGGGCGCAACACCGGCAACGCCCTTGCCATTATTGGCCTGCGCCGCAATGATGCCCGCCACGTGGGTGCCGTGGCCATTGTTATCTTCCGTGCCGTTAATGGCATGACCGGCTGTGTTGAATTTCCCGGCGATGTTTTTCTTCAAATCTTCATGGTTGCCATTGATACCGCTGTCAATCACGGCAACGGTAACACCCTTACCCTTGGCCCCCGCATTCCATGCGTCCAGGGTATTAATCGCCTCGTGGTGCCATTGCTCGTCCGCGAAGGTGTCGTCGGATATCGGAACGGCGCTGGGAGTGGCCGTATCCTCTTCGATGAGCACGGCCTCTTGCTGCAAAGCGTCGTAGGCCGCAATGTCGGCCGCCGTCACTTCGCGCTGCTCAAGTACCGTTTTGATGTCTTCAGCCGTTATTTCTTCGGGCGGAGGCTCGGGGTTATCCTGAACGACGACTTCGATATCGTTGTCGCCCTTGTCCGCAGGTTCTTCCGGCTCGGAGGTATCGGCAGGAGCGGGTTCTTCTTCCGGCGTGGCTTCTGCAATTTCCTCGGCGGAATAGCTTGTCCCTTCCAGTGTGTAAAGGAAATTTGGGTAGACGGCAGGAAAATCGCTCTCCATATCCTCCGCCACCTCAATGGCCTCCACGGTATCGGCCACTATCTTGATGACCGCGACTCCCTGTGAAAAGGAAGTGAGGATACCATTATAAGCGTTAGCCACTTGCCTGGCCTCGGATTCGCTGGATGTCAAATACACCACTTCGTGGTTGACATAATCTTCATCTACCGCCATGTCGCTCAACATGGTCGCCACGTCAAAGCCGGATAGGCGCCGTTTTTCGGCAATCATGCCGCCAGATAGCGTCATCCCGCTGCTTTCAGGCAGTGCAGGGCTTTCCGGGGGCGTTTCGGCAGGCTGGGATTCGTCGTTTCCGCCCGCCTCAGGTTCGGCATCTTCTGAATCGGACGGCGCATCCGCCGGGTTTTCAGCAGGGTCGCCTGCGGAGTCGTCCTCGTGAGCACCCGATTCAGCTTCCGGTACTTCTTCAGGCTCAGGCTCAGGTATGCTCTCCGCGCCGGGCACACTGTCCGCAATGCCTGGTTCGCCGCCGTCCACACCTGTGGCAAAAACCGGCGCCGTCATCGAAAACATGATGACTATCGCAAGAAAAATTGCCGCAACACTTGCCCTAACTCGCACTCTTGTCTTCATTCTTGTTTCTCCCTCTCACATCAATTTGTATAAGCTTCACCAGAAACGTGATACATATAGTTCGGTGAAACCGTAACAGCTGTTTCGTTGGCTTCCGCCAACATTAGTATAAAATCGTAAACTTTCACAGGAATGTTAAAAACCGCAACACCATCCGAGTAATCCTTCAGTTCGCCTCCAATCTCGGAAGCAATTTTGCGCCCTTCCCGTTTGCTGTCGCAGGCGCTCACAACTTCATATTCAACATAGTCGACCCCCGGCTGCATATTTTGCAGAGAGTTGACCATCTTGTAATATTCATTGGTTTCAGCATAAGGCGAATGGTTCGCCATGCTCTCCGGCAAGGGGGTCATTGTTTCCCCGCTTTCCACATTTTTGGGCTTTGTTTCGAAAACAGCATCGGGATGAGCCATGACCGCTGTTCCCGCGTCTAAATACTGCTGTGGACGAGTTATAACAAAATACGAAACAACCACCGCAGCAATTGCCAATAAAGCTAAACCGCAAATTATAATCAAACGTTTTCTCATAGTTGACAACCACAATTTGAAGTATGATTCATGCAAAAATTACATTTCGACATTATTCTATCATTTATATGCCACACAACGCAAGTATTTTTTCACGGCCCTCACCCAAACCGCTCTCCCCCGCGCAGCAGCACTTCCTCGCGCAGAACGTCGAACCCCGCCGCGTCTATTCCGCTGGTGCGCTGCAGCGCGTCCAGCAGCAGAGCGGGGCTGTAATGTGCCGCGCTGCCCGCCGGCAACAGCACCCTCGCAGCATCGTCCCGCACCTCGATGTTCGGCAGTACCTGCTTTAAATCCAGTTCTTCCTCGCTGCGCTTTGTTTTGCGCAGCACCGGCGCGCTTTCGGCCCGGTTATAGGCTTCGGCGGCGGCGCGCAGCCGGTCTTCCTCGGGGTGCGTGATGCGGTAGCGGGCATAGGCGATGTCCTCCGCGCCGTGCAAAGGCGGCGCAATACGGCTCGCCTGTATCCCCTTCGGCAAAGCGGCGTTCAGCGGCGGCAAATAGGGGGCCGCATCAAGGCCGTCGTCCTCTGTTTTTACATCTACGGCCTCGCACAGGCTCTCCTGCCCCAGCGGCAGCGGCAGCGCGAAGCGCAGGTAGATGTGCGGGTTGAAGCCCTGGCTCCACCACACCGGCAGGCCGCTTTTGCGCAGGGCGCGGGCCATCACCCGCTGCAAATCCAGGTGGGAGATGTAAGCCGCCTCCCCCGTTTTGCTAAAGTGTATACGCAGCGTTTTCAAAGCACACACCTCCTTCCGCCAGCGCGTTTGCCCCGCAGCCGGCGCAGGCCTGGGTGCAGGGCGGCGTTGTCTTCCCCGCCATGGCGCGCTCGTACTCGCGCCGCAAATGCGCCTCGCTCACGCCGTAGTCAAGGTGGCTCCAGGGCGTCACTTCGTTTGGCTCCAGGCTGCGGCCCGCGTAATAATGCGGGTTTATCCCGCAGGCCTTGAACGCCTCCAGCCATGCCTCGTATTTGAACTGGTCGTCCCAGCCGTCGAAACGGCAGCCCCGGCGCCAGGCTTCCTCCACCACCTCGGCCAGGCGGCGATCCCCCCTGGCGAAGACGGCCTCAAGAAAACTGATGCGGCTGTCGTGATAGCTCACCGATATCTTCTTTTGGCCGCGCAGGCATTCCAGCAGATACTGCTGCTTCTCGCGCAGCGTGGCTTCATCGTCCTGCCCGCAGCACTGGAAGGGCGTCATGGGCTTCGGCACAAAGCAGGCCACGCTGATGCTCACCCGCACGCCCTTTTTGCGCCCGGGGCTTTGGTAATACAGTTCCACCACGCGCCGGGCGGTGTCCGCAATGCCTTTTATGTCCTCCATGGTCTCCGTGGGCAGGCCCATCATGAAGTAGAGCTTCACCGCACTGTAGCCGGCGGCAAAGGCCAGGGTGCAGGTGCGATCTATCTCGGCGTCGGTGACGTTTTTATTGATGACGTCCCGCAGGCGCTGGGTGCCGGCCTCGGGGGCGAAGGTGAGGCCGCTTTTGCGCACCTTGCTGGTTTTTTCCACCAGGCTCTGCGTAAAATTATCCACCCGCAAGCTGGGCAGCGCCAGATTGATGTGGCTTTTGGCCGTCCATTCCAGCAGGGCGTCCATCAGGGGTTCCAGCTCGGCGTGGTCACTGGTGGAAAGGCTGGTGAGGCTTAGTTCCTCGTAACCGGTGGCCTGGCACAGGCGCTTGGCGGCGGCGTTCAGCATGGCGGCCGGGCGCTGGCGCATGGGGCGGTAAATGTGGCCCGCCTGGCAGAAACGGCAGCCGCGGGCACAGCCGCGCAGCACCTCTACCTGGGCGCGGTCGTGCACGGCGCCCACCATGGGCACCACAAAGTCTTCCGGCGGCGGGAAGGCCGCGAAGTCCCGCAAAAAGGCCTTCTTCACCGGGAAGGGCGCGCCCTCTTTCGGCACAATGGCCGCCACGCGGCCGTCCTCCCGGTAGCTCACTTCATACAGCGAGGGCACATAGACGCCCTCAAGGCCCGCCATGGCCCGCAGCAACTCGGCCCTGGGCATACCCTGCGCCTTTGCCTTCATCACCAGGCGGCACAGCTCGGGCATTTGGCGTTCCCCCTCACCCAAAAACAGCGCGTCAAAGAAAGGGGCCATGGGCTCGGCGTTGCAGGCGCAGGGCCCGCCGGCCACCACCAGCGGGGCGTCCTCCCCCCGCTCGGCCGCGCGCAAAGGGATACCGGCCATATCCAGCATGGCCAGCACGTTGGTATAGCTCAGTTCATATTGCAGGGTGAAGCCCACAATATCGAAGTCTTCAAGAGGCATTTTGCTCTCGAGGGCGTACAGCGGGCAGCCGGCCTCCTTCATGGCGTCGGCCATGTCCACCCAGGGCATGAAGGCCCGCTGGCACCACACGTCGTCCATGGCGTTCAGCAGCTCATATAGTATCTTCATGCCCAAAAAGCTCATGCCCACCTCGTAGGTATCGGGGAAGCAAAAGGCAAAATTGAGCTTCGGGTTTTCTTTATAGATGCAGCCCGGTTCGCCGCCGGTGTATCGCCCGGGCTTTTGTACTCGGGCCAGCAGGGCTTTCAGTTCAGGGTTCAATTCTTCATTTCACCAGTCTTTCAAGCATTTTTGTCACTTCCGCTAACTGTAATCCTCAAGACTTCTCTCGCCAAAAAGATGGTCGTACTGCAAAATGGCATGCTCGTCGAAATATTGCTGCTGGGCCTCGCTCAGTTCGTAGCCAAAGGTATTGTCCGGCTCGATGGTGACGCCTTTTGTGTGCCCGTGGATGAACGGGAACTGCCGCGCCAGAAAGCTGAACATCGGCGGCGTCTCCATGCCGTAAAGGTTCATCATCACCATGGGAAGGTTGTAGGTGGAAAGGGTGCCCAGTTCCACCTTCTCATCGGCGAAATTGCTCCATATCAAAAGGGGCGTGCTGCGCAGTTTGGGCGAGGCCGTGTCCCCTTCCTCAATATAGCCTGTTATTTCAAAGAGGCTGTAGCCGTCGTTCATGGGGTTCATGTGATCTCCCCAGAACACCACGATGGTGGGCCGGGCCCTCTCTTCCAGCCAATCGCACAGTTTGCCGAGGGCGGCGTCCATCTCGCGTATGCCGGTGGCGCAGTCCTCCAGTTGGCCCACCGTATCGTAGGACAGGCCCTCCGGGCTTTCACGTACCTTCACCAGTTCGTCGGCGGGGTAGCGGCTGCGGTCGTAGGTGGTGTGGTTCTGCATGGTAACGGCGTGGATGAAAAGCGGCCCGTCATCCCGCCGCGCGCTGTATTCTTCAATAATAGCGTCCACCATGGCGTTGTCGGAGATGAAGCCCCGCTTCTTCTCGGGGTTCACAAAGTCGTCGCTGGCGATGAAGGTATCAATGCCTAGGGCGGGATAGGCGAGGTCGCGGTTCCAAAAACGCCGCCCGTAGCCGTGGATGGCCAGTGTCTGGTAGCCGGAATCCTTCAGGTACCAAGGCAGGGAGAAAGTATCTTCGCCCAAATATTGCTGGAAGGGCTTGCTGCCGGCTGGCAGATATTCCATCGAAAAGCCGGTCAGCGCCTCGAATTCCACATCGCAGGTGCCGCCGCCAAAGCTGGGGCTGTACGCTCGGCCATAGGCCCCTTCTTCGGCAAGGCGGCTGAGGTTCGGCAATATCGGCCGGTCGTATTCAATGCCCGGCAGGGCCGTCACGTCCCAAAAGCTTTCCGCCATCAGGTAGATGATATCCGGGTTCTCGGGCATGGCCTCGCCGTCGGCGGCGGGAGAGCCCGCGTACAGCGGCCCGGCAGGCCCATCCTGAGCGGCAATGGCCGCCGCGGCCTCGGCGCTGTAGCCCTCGGGCTGGTCGATGTTCAGCATTTGCAGGTTGGTGAGAAAACCTGTGAGAACGCCGTAGTAGCGGTAGTAGCGATCCTGCATCCAGGAGTCCGGCACAATGCCCATGGCCTTGCTGCCGGCGGGGTTAAGAAAGACGCCCAGCATCAAGCCTGCGGCGCACACAAGGGCCGCCCCGGCGGAAACAATGCGGCAGAAGATATCAGGCCTGCCGGCGGCGTTGCGGGGCACCCGTACAAAGGCCGCCAGCACCGCCAGCGCCAGCCACAGCAGGCCCGAAACGATGATGGGCGGCGGGATGCTGAAACTCAGGCTACTGCTCACGCCCATCAAATCGCCCACCTGGGTAACGTCCCAGGGCAGGAAGGGCTCTCCCCGCAGGGTGAGCTTGTAGTGGGTGATGATGGCGGGCACATAACCCACAAGGCCCACGGCCAGCACGGCCAGGCTGTGCAGCCCCGAAAGCTGGCTGACAAAAACGTACACGCACACCAGCAGCGCAAAGGACAAAAGATAGGCCGGGAAATGCCTCCACAGCGCCTGAAAAAAGCCGGTTTCGCTCTTGTTCGGCGCCAGCGTACCACGGGCTATCCATTCCAGCGTAAAAGCCACCACAAGCGGCACAAGCACGCTGAATACAAGGTTCAGCAACGGACTGTCCCGGTGGGATGCAATAAAGGCTTTCGCTTTTGACGGCGGCCGGTCTTTGCCGCCCGGTGTCGGTTTATTAATCATAGGGTATTATTATATCGAATATTTCGTTGTTTTGCAAAGGCAAGGCGGCCCGGCTATTAAATATCCTTTGTGAAAATTGAATTCCGGGGTCTGGCTAGAATTGGTTTGAAATACCGCCCCTCTTTGTGTATAATGAGCGCAGTAAACTATGAGGTGATGGCGTGTATCATAACATCGTGTTCGATATTGGCGGCGTGGTGGTGGACTATAGCCCCACAAATTTCCTTGTGGATCATTTTTTCAGCGAGAGAAGTGAAGCCAAGCTGTATGAGGCCGTGTTCGGCAGCGAGGAATGGGTGGAACTGGACAAGGGCAAACTCTCCTGGCCCGAGGCCACCCGCATCTTCAAGGCGCGGGGCAAAGAGATGGATTTGGCCTTCGAGATGCAGGCCCTTTTGGACGAATGGACCGATATGCTGACCACCAAAAAGGCCACGGTGTCCCTTTTGCGCATCCTGAAAAAGAAGGGGCTGCGGCTCTACTACCTTTCCAATATTTCGCATTACGCGCTTGAACTCTTGCAGAAACGGGATTTCTGGCCTTTGTTCGACGGCGGGCTGGCCTCCTGCAACGCGGGCCTGTGCAAGCCAGAGCCGGACTTTTTCCGCAAATTCATCCAACAGGAAAAACTGGTGCCGCAGGAAACCATTTTCACCGATGACCGCAAGGAAAACACCGCCGCCGCCTTTGAGGTCGGCATTACGGGCATTCAGTTCAGGAACGTGAAAAACTTCTGCAAAATGCTGGTGACCTACGGGATTGACGTGTTCTAGCACATCCTACATAAGCTCCACCACGGTCACACCGTCTTCGCCCTCGCCGTAGCGGCCAAGGCGGTGGCTTTTTACGCTTTTGTTGCCTTTCAGGTGCTGGCCGATGGCCTTGCGCAGCGCGCCGGTGCCCCGGCCGTGGATGATGTACACGGTGGCTAGGCCGCTCATCAGCGCGTTATCGATGAATTGCTCCACTTCCATCAGGGCCTCGTCCACCGTTTTGCCGATGAGGTTCAGTTCAATGCCCGGGCGGCGCAGGGCGGCGTCCTCCCGCCGGGGGGCTTGGCCACCACCCTGGGGCTGTTTTGCACGGGGCTTTTCGGCCCTCGGCATCGCGGATAGCTCGGCCAGGGGCAGCTTGGTTTTCACGGCGCCCATGCGCAGTTCCACCATGCCGGCCTTGTCCGCCGCGGCGGTCACGGTGGCGCTGCGCTCCATGTCCGGCAGCCACACCTCCTGGCCGGTGGCCACGCTGTCCAGCGGTATGCGCTCCTTCGGCGCGCGGCTCTCCCCCTCGGCCGAGCGGCGGCCCAGCGCGCCTGCCTCCCGCTGGGCAATTTCCCGCGCGCGGCGGGCCTTTTGGGCTGCGCCGGCCTTTTCGTCCTTTTGCAGACGCTTCATTTCGTCCAGCAGGCCATAGGCCGTGTTCTGCACCTCATCGGCCAAGGCCTTGGCCTGCCGCCTGGCCTCGGCCAATTCGTCCTCACCCTGGCGGATGAGGGCTTCTTTCTTTTTGCGGGCGTCCTCCAACTGGTGGCTGGCGGCGTGGCGAAGTTCGGCTATTTCCTCCTGCCGGCGGCCCAGTTCCAGCTTTAAATCTTCCAGTTGAGCCAATACGGCCTCGAAACGCTGCTGCTCGGTGCTCATGTGCGCCCGCGCGCCCGCTATCACCTCGGGCGCAAGGCCCAGCTTTTCCCCAATAAGAAAGGCGTTGCTGCGCCCCGGCACCCCGAGGATGAGGCGGTAGGTGGGGCGCAGGGTTTCAAGGCTGAACTCGCTGCCCGCGTTCTGCACGCCGGGGGTGTCCAGCGCGAACATCTTGAGTTCGGCGTAGTGGGTGGTGGCCATGCTCAGCGCCCCTGTGGCGCGCAGGCTTTCGATGATGGCGACGGCCAGCGCCGCGCCTTCGGCGGGGTCGGTTCCCGCGCCCAGTTCGTCCAGCAGCACCAGGCTGCCCGGCCCGGCCGCGCGCAAAATACCCGTGATGTTCCTGATGTGGCCCGAAAAGGTGGACAGGCTCTGCTCAATGCTCTGCTCGTCGCCAATGTCCACGAGGATGTCCTTGAACACGCAGACGCTGGTGCTGTCGTGCGCGGGCAGCAGGTAACCGGCCTGGGCCATGGCCGAAAGCAGGCCGGCGGTTTTCAGGCTGACGGTCTTGCCGCCCGTGTTCGGCCCGGTGATGATGAGTGTATCGTAGGCGGGGGCGGCGTTTTGGCCCGCATCCCCGGCCTCTGCGCCCTCGCTTCGCGCCGGGCCTGTGCCCAGCGCGATGTCCACGGGCACGGCGCTATCCTTATCCAGCAAGGGGTGACGCGCCTTCACCAGTGAAAACCACTTTCCATCGTTCACCTTCGGGCGCACACCGTTCATGGAAAGGCCCAGCGCCGCCTTGGCAAGGCGCTTGTCCACTTCCAGCATGGCGTCCCACCCGGCGGCGAAGGAAAAGGAAATATCCGCCACCTGCTGGGTAAAATCACTCAAAATGCGCTCTATTTCGGCCTGCTCCTGATTGCGAAGCTGCAATATCTTGGCGTTGGCCTCCACCACAGCCGTGGGCTCCACAAACAAGGTGCCCCCGCTCTGAGACACATCGTGTATCACCCCGCCTATTTCTCCCCGGTGCTCGGCCTTCACCGGCACCACAAAGCGCCCGTTGCGGATGGAAACAAGGGCCTCCTGCAAATATTTGGCGTTTCGCTGGTTTTTGATGATGGCGTCCAGTTTGTCCCGAATAGAGTTTTCGGCCTGGCGTATCTTGCGGCGCAGGCTGTACAATTCATCGCTGGCGGTGTCGGCCATTTCCTCGGGCGAGAGGATGGCCTCGGGTATGGCCTTCTCCAAATGCGGTTGGGGCGTGATGGTATAAACCAAATCATCCATGGGGCTTGCCATGCGCTGCGCCGCCTCGCGCTCATCGCTGAACCAGCTTGCCAGCGACGAAAAATTGCGAAGGGCCTCGGCCACGCCCAGAAGTTCCCCCATGGAGAGCAGCCCGCCCTTGGCGGCGCGGGCCACGGCAAGGTCTGCCCCTTCACAGGAAGATAGCCTCGGCGTGCCATTTTTCACAAGCCGGGCGGCCACAGCGTCGGTTTGGGCCAAAAGGGTACTCACGTCCTCGGCGCGGGTGGCGGGCATTTCGGCCAAAAGCCGCGCGCGGGTTTCGGGGCACACGGCGCGCTGGGCGGCCATGCCCACAATCTTGTCGTATTCTATGCTCGCGAGGTATTTGTATTCCATATCTATTTCACGTTTTCCTTGTTGTGTGGCTTTATTTCAAAGCACCGTTTTGAGAAAATCCAGGCTTTTGGGCGGGTAATCCAGATGAAACAGCGTGTATGCCTCGGCCACGCGGGCCAGCAGGGCCACTCCTTCATCGGATGATAGTGTGAAGCCGAACAGCTTGTCGTCATCTGAAAGCACGATGTGGCGCAGGGCCGCGAGGGCGCCGGGGCTGAGGTTGGCCTCCTGCCCGTGCTCGGCTGCGCAATCGGCGCACAGCAGGGCGCCGCTGCGCGCCTCAAAGAAGAAAGGGCCGCCCTCGTAGCGGCCGCAACCGGCGCACATCGCGATATCGGGCATATAGCCTGTTTCCGAAAGACTGCGCAGCTCGAACACGGCCTTCATCAACAATGGGTTCGCCCCGCCCTTACCCAGCAGGTGAAAGCTGTTCAGGGCCAAGCGCAGCAGCTTTTCTGCCTCGCCGCCGGTGGGGGAAAATATTTGCAGCAATTCGGCAATGTAGGTGGCCAGCGCCACGGCCTCTATGCGGCTTCGAAGCTCGAAAAACACCTCGATGGGGGCGGCCTCGTCCACGCTGTACATGGTTTTGCCCTCGTGCAGCGTCCATTCGGAATAGCAAAACAGCCCCGAGGCGGCGAAGAGCTTATTGTTCGGCCTTAGGCTGCCGCGCGCCGAAACCGAAACAATGCCGTGGCGGGGCGTGAGCAGAGTGAGAATCTGGTCGGCCTCGCGCAGCTTCACCTGGCGCAGCACAAGGCCGTTTTCGGTCAGTTTCACCCCATCCCTCCCTATGGTGACTCACTGGTTAAACCCAAAGGCCCCCAAAGCCCGTTCGTCATTGCGCCAGCCGCTGCGCAGCTTCACCCAGCATTGCAGGTTCAGCTTTGTGCCCAGCAGCCCCTCGCATTCCGCGCGGGCCTCGGCGGCCACCTTTTTCAGCATGGCGCCGCCTTTGCCTATGATGATGCCCTTGTGACTCTTTTTTTCGCAGTAGATAACGGCGTCCACGTCTATGAGGCGGCCGCCCGGGCGCTCTTTAAACCGCTCCACCTCCACCATCACGCCGTGGGGTATCTCTTCGTTAAGATTCAGCAGCAGCTGTTCGCGTATCAGTTCGGCCACCAGTTGTTTTTCAGGCTGGTCGGTGTAGCTGTCTGCCGCGAAATAATGCGGGCCGGGCGCGGCGCGGGCGGCCAGTTCCTGCAAAAGTTCTTCGCAGCCCTCGCCGCTCTTCGCGCTCACGGCCCGCACCTGGCTGAACACCCCCAGCGCGTCCAGCTCGGCCCGCTTTTGCAGCAGCACGTCGCCCAGGCGCACGGTGTCGCTTTTGTTGATGAGGGCAATGGCCCCCTGCCCTTTCAGCGAAGCCGCCAGTTCCAGCTCCGTCGCGCCCAGCGGCCCTACCGGCTCGAACAGCATCAGCGCCACGTCGCCCTCGGCGGCGCTGTCCATGGCTGTTTTTGCCATGCGTCGGCCCAGACGGGTGCGCGGGTGATGGATGCCGGGCGTATCGATGAACACATACTGCACGAGCCCCCTTGTGAGGATGCCCGTGATGCGGGTGCGAGTGGTTTGGGGCTTGTCGGTCACAATGGCCGCCTTCTCCCCCACCAGGCGGTTCAGCAGCGAGGACTTGCCCACATTCGGCCGGCCCACAATGGCCACAAACACCGACGAGCTGTCCCTATTCTCCAAATTAATCAAATTTATCTCCGTTCGTGTGAATATTCCTGTTTGCGTCCGCGCGGCGCCGCCCCCAGCCGAAAACCCACCACGCCGCCAGGCACAGCGAGGCCGCCAGCAGGGCGATGCACAGCGGCCTTGCGGCAAAAAAGGCCAGGATGCGCCGGAACACCGCCACATCCCAGAATAAAATCAGCCCGCAGATAACGGCGCCCAGCGTGAACACCAGCACCGCCCCGGCGGCCATATCCTTCACCGTGCCGGCCAGCGTCTTCGGCCCGGGGCTGAGGCCGTCCACTATGCGCTCGATGGCGCTGTTCATAAGTTCCAGCGCCATCATGCCGGTGACGATGAGCGCAAGGGCCGTGTATTCCAGCGGAGAAAAGGCGTAAAACAATGAAAAAACCAGCACATACACCGCCGCGCAGATGTGTACGCGCAGATTGCGCTCTTCCCGCACGGCGGCGGTGATGCCGCGCAGGGCATAGCCAAAGCCCCGAATGAATCGCGGCATATCAGAGGCCTTCCGGGCTGGTGTAAGACACGGTGCGCGGCAGCCCCAGCTTGATAAGGGCGGTTTCTTCCTTTTCGCGCATATGCACGGCCTCGATGCCACCCGCCTCGTGGTCGTAGCCCAGCAGATGGCACATGGAGTGCACGGTGAGGTAGGCCACCTCGCGCTGCAGGCTGTGGCCGAAGTGCCCGGCCTGCTCCATGGCCTTCTCCATCGAGATGACGATATCCCCCAGCATCACCGCCCCGGTTTCGGGGTTCACGTCGTACTCGCCGTTTTGCCCCAGGGGGAAGCTCAACACGTCGGTGGGGTTCGGGTGTTGGCGGTACTGTGCGTTCAAGCGGGCAATTTCCTCGCTGTCCACAAAGGTAACGTTCACCTCGGCGGGCCGGTCGAAGCCCTCCAGTTCCAGCACGGCGTTGCAGCTGCGGCGTATCAGAATGCGCAGCCCGGAGGGTATCTTCACCGCTTTCTGCTTATTGGATATGAAGACCTTGTGCGCCATTCCATCACTTCTTTCGTAGTATATTTCATCTCAAAACAAACTTTCCGACACAAAGATTCTTCGCTTCGCTCAGAATGACATGAGGGCAAATGCCGCAAATCTAGCGCCGGGCCGCGCGGGCGCGGGTGGCGGCGCGCTCGTAGGCTTTGATGATTTCCTGCACCAGGCGGTGGCGCACCACGTCCTTCTCGGTAAACTGTATCTTCGCCACGCCCTCCACGCCTTTCAGCACGCGGATGGCGTCCACCAGGCCGCTTTTGCTTTGGTCGGGCAAGTCTATCTGCGTCACATCCCCGGTCACCACGACCTTCGAGCCGACGCCCATGCGGGTGAGGAACATTTTCATCTGCTCCCGGCTGGTATTTTGGGCTTCGTCCAAAATAATAAAGGCGTCGTCCAGCGTGCGGCCGCGCATATAGGCCAGCGGCGCCACCTCAATCACCTGCTTTTCCAGCAGCCGCTGGGTACTTTCGGTGCCCAGCATGTCGAACAGCGCGTCGTACAGCGGGCGCAGGTAGGGGTCTACTTTGTTCTGCAAGTCGCCCGGCAAAAAGCCCAGCTTCTCCCCCGCCTCCACCGCCGGGCGCGTGAGGATGATGCGGGTTATCTCGTGGGCCTTGTAGGCTTTCACGGCCATGCCCACAGCAAGGTAGGTTTTGCCGGTGCCGGCCGGCCCCACGCCCAGGGTGATGGCGCTTTGCGTGATGGCCGTGATGTAGGCCTTTTGGCCGAGCGTCTTTGGGCGGATGGGCTTGCCCCTGTCGGTGATGAGCAGGAAGTCTCCGGTGAGGTCGGCCACTTTTTCCTCGTGGCCCTCCCGCGCCAGGGTGATGCAGTAGCGCACGGCCTGTTCGTCCAGCGGCAGGCCGCTGCCGTGCAGATGCACCATGGCCTGTATGGCCTTGTGGGCCGAGGCCACGCCCGCGCCCTCGCCCACCACTTTTATCTCAGTGCCGCGAAACACCAGCGACACCCCGAACGCGCTCTCAAGCAGCCGCACGTTTTGATCCTGATTGCCAAACACGGCGAGAACCACGTCCATGTCTTTCAGTTCAACTAGTCTTTCCGCGGTGCCATCTCCTTTTTATGGATTTCTTCTAGAATTTTTATTTATTACTGGTTATTATACCATAGAAAAGGCCAAAATACAGCATCTGCGTGAAAACAATTTGCGCCTTTTTGTTTGCCATTTTGCCCCGCAAGGCAGCGCGCACTTGTAAGCGGCTATAAAATGGAGTACAATAACCGTTAAAGTGGGTAATTTAGACGAATCCAACACACGCTGGAAGGGAAGCTTTTCACCCATGGCCACACGCAAGATGCTGTTCGGCAACAACATAGAGCCAGCCTGTTCCTGCTGCGAGTTCGGGCGCCCTTCGTCAGACCAAGCCATGGTCGTCTGCCGCAAGTTTGGCCCGGTGGCCCCTTATTACAGTTGCAAAAAATTTGTGTACGACCCCCTCAAGCGCGTGCCCAAGCGCATGCCGCCCCTGCCCGCCTTCGCCGCGGCGGATTTTGAGTTGTGAGTTATTTATAGAGAAGAGGGCTGCCGCAAGCCGATTAGAAGTCGGTTTGCGGCAGCCCTCTTGCTTACTGCGCAGAATCAGAGCAGGATGCCGTCCAATGCGTTGTAGATATAGGCCCAGCCCAAGAGGATGTTGTAGGCCAGCAGGGTAACGAGGTAGAGCCCCCGGTTGCGCCGGGACTGGAACACACGGCTGAAGAGCACCACAAAAACACAACTGAGGGCCAGGAACAAAACATCGGTGAAGGCTATTACCATCGGCGGGCGAGCGCCGAAGAAGCTGCCCTTTGTGAGGTACAGCACCAGGCGTATGAGCAAATGCCCCACCGGGATGAGCATCACCGGCATGGCGGCCAGGGCAAAGCCATAGTGTTTGGAGCGCACAAAAACCACGATGAGGATAAGCCCCACCAGCAGCACGGCAAAGCTTTCACGCAGCACCTTGCCACCTCCGTTTTTTTCTTCATTGTTTTCATTCATTTTAACCCGCCTGCGGGCGATTGTCCAGCGAATCGCCTGCGAAAAATGCGGTCTTGACTAAAGCGCGAAAAGCCCTATAATGATATAGGGCAAGGCATTGCCTCCACGGCAAACAAAGCCGCGCTGGTGTGGCTCAGGGGTAGAGCAGCGCACTCGTAATGCGCAGGTCGACAGTTCGAATCTGTCCACCAGCTCCAGAAATTTTACCGAAAGAAGCCGATTGCATAGGCAGTTGGCTTCTTTTATTTATCTATGCTATGATAATCGTTCAGAATGACAACTTACTTAAATAATATAAAAGCAGGTATGCCGATGTTAGAATTGAGAATGTTATGTGACGATGATATATTGCTGGCAGAAACTTGGCTGAACAAGGAACATGTAAAAAGATGGTGCGAAATACCTCATATGAACGTGACAATTGCTGATTGGATGCATGAAATCCGGGAGCATGACGGTGAGTTTCGCTGGATAACACACCTGATAGCAATGTATCAAGGCCGTCCGTTTGGTTTGTGCCAATACAATAAATGTGCGGACAGCATAGATGAGGATTTTGGAACCCTTCCGATACAGGGTTCCTACGGGATAGATTATCTTATTGGGGAAGAATCCTGCCTCGGAAAAGGCTTGGGTAAGGGAATCGTAAATTTGCTAATTGATAAAATCTTTACTTTTCCAGACGCCGAACGAGTGACCGCTGACATTGACCGGAATAATAAAGCTTCAGCAAATGTTCTTTTATCATGCGGTTTCACATTACTGAATGTGGAAAGCAGCCGCTATGTTTTGTATGGGAAAATATGTTAGCCAACGTTAAACCCAACGTGTAAAGCCCAAGCACTTTGCACGCGGGGCTTCTTCTCATTCCTCAATCCTGTGCGTGTGTAATTTCTCATAGAAAGTCGTTTTTTTCAGGCCCAGGGCTGCCATGGCCTTTTTCTTGTCTCCGCCGGCCTCGGCCAGGGCGGCGCGTATGGCCTGGGCCTCGGCGGCGGCTAGCACTTGGCGCAGGCTGCCTCTGCTAAAGACCCCGGCCTGAAAGCAGGCCGGCTTACTCTCGGCGGCGCCCGGCGTCTGGTGTGCGCTTGCGCCGTCCAGAAAGATGGCGTCCGGGTAGATGATGGCGCCATCCGAAACAACGATCGCGCGCTCAATCACGTTGCCAAGCTCGCGTATGTTGCCGGGCCAGTCGTAATCCACCAGTTTTTCCAGCGCCTTGCCCGAAAGCTGCTTGTGCCGCAGGCCGTATTCGTCGCAAATGCGCTCGGTGAGGCTTTTGCTCAGCAGGTAAATGTCGGATATGCGGCTGCGCAGCGGTGGTATCTCGATGGGGAAAATGTTGATGCGATAAAAAAGGTCTTCACGGAAATCCCCCCGGCGCATCTGCTCGGCAAGGTCTTTGTTGGTGGCGCAAATGATGCGCACGTCCACGTCGGTAGGCTTGGTTGCGCCCACGCGGTAGAAGCGTTTGTTCTGTATCACATACAGCAGCTTCACCTGAATATTTGGCTGCAATTCCGCCAGTTCGTCCAAAAACAGGGTGCCGCCCTCAGCTTGCTCGAAGTAGCCGGGCTTGCCGGCGCTGAGCGCCCCGGTGAACGCACCGCCCACATAGCCGAAAAGCTCGCTCTCGAACAGTTCCTGCGGGATGGACGAGCAGTTCACCTCCACCATGGGCTTGCCCGGGCGGGAAAGCTGGTGTATCTCCTTCGCCAATTGGCTTTTGCCGGTGCCGCTCTCCCCCGTGATGATGACGTTGCAGCCGGCCTGGGCGCAGGCGGCCCGGTAGGCCAGGTATTTCACCCGCTGCATGGAGGGCGCGTTGCCCGCGAAAGTGGAGAATGCGCCGGCCGGTATCTCCTGCATGGCGGAATTTTCGTCGCCGGGGCCTTCCTCCTCCAGCTTGGCAATGAAGGCGTTGCGCTCCCGCAATAGCTTGTCGAGTTCCGAGAGGTCGGTTAAATCGATAACCGCGCCCATAATGCGCTGCCCCCGCGTTATAGGAAGGATGGAGGTGAGCATCAGGCGCTTGTTGATTCCCAGGTTTTCCCGCCGCACCTCGGGGCAGCGGCCTTCCAGCACATCGGCCAACCTTTGCGCAAGGTCTCCCGGCGTAAACACGGAGAAGAAATTCTCCCCCACCAGGTGCATATCCTCGCCGCCCATGCCCTTGGCCGCAAACCGCGCGCCGCACAGCAAATCGTGTATGTCCTCGTGCCGAAGCGTACTGCCGCGCCACTGGAAGAATTTCACCGCCCCGGTGGCGCCGTCCAGCACCACAACGTTGCCCACCGAGTGATGGTAGTGTATCGTGAAATCGGCCTCGCCCACCCGGATAATGAGATTTTTGTCCTCCCTGTCCACCGCGAGAAAGATGTCCAGCCCAAGGTAGGGCCCTTCCAGCACGAAGCGGCGCGGCAGGGCCAGTTGGCCCGAAAAACGGTACAACGGGGCCAATGAATCGTTGCGGTACACCCCCGCGGCCAACAGGGCGTCGCCGGGGCGCAAATCCGGCTCGTGGATGTTCAGCGCGGCCAAATCCTCGGGGGCCAGGCCGCCGTCGTCGTCGCCCAGCATGTTGTCGGCAATCAGCACCACGTCACCCGGTTCCAGCACGCCGGCGGGGTGCGCCCGCCCACCGCCGCCGCGCCCGCCGATGATTTCCATGGCCTTGGGGTTGAACAGCATGATGGCGCCCTTTTTGTCCACGCAAATCAGGCCGTTCTGGGAATTGTCCGTGATGATGCGCAGCAATTCGTCCAAGGCGGCGCCTCCATTCTTTTGTATGCAAAAATGAAAAGCTGCCCGGCACGGTTCGCCGGGCAGCTTTATTATAGCATCATTCGGTATTTTCCGCAAAAGCGGAAAAGGGCAATTTGTGATTGGTTGGTATATTCGCTGCGGACGCCATGAATGGCGTCCCTACGATGGGCAGATGTGGGACGATTACTCCGGCGAGCGATTCATAAAGTGCCCCTGCGCACCGCATCTTTCAATTGATCCATGGCCTTTTCCTGCGTGGCGCGCGGGCAGGCGGTGTTCAGGCGCATATAGCCCGAAAGCGCCGGGTCAAAATCCCGGCCAAGGTTCAGCCCAAGGCCGGCTTTCTCGATGAAAAAGGCGTTCAGCGCCTCGTCGCCCAGGCCGAGGCCCCGGCAGTCCAGCCACATCAGGTAGGTGGCCTCGGGCAGCGGGGCCTTGATTTCGGGTATCTCCCGCGCGCAGAACTCGCCGACAAAACGCATATTGCCCTCGATATAGTCAAGCAGCGCCGTCAGCCAGGGCTCGCCCTCGTTGTAGGCGGCCATGGAGGCCACCAGTGAAAAGGCGTTGTTACGGTGAATCTCAAGGCTGTGCCAGAATTTTTCGAACTTCGCCCGCTCTTCGGCATTGTTGAAGATAACGGTGGACACCTGCAAGCCCGCGAGGTTAAAGGTTTTGGAAGGCGCGGTGCAGGTGATGGTATTGGCCGCAATCTCGGGCGAAAGGGCGGCCATGGGCTGGTGGCGGTGGCCGAAAAGCATCAAATCGGCGTGTATCTCGTCGGAGACGACGGGCACCTTATAGCGCAGGCACAGCTCGCCCATGCACAGCAGTTCCTCGCGCGTCCAGGCGTGGCCGGTGGGGTTCTGCGGGTTGCACAGGATAAAAGCTTTCGGCCCCTTTTTCAGTTGGCGCTCAAAATCCCCGGCATCGAACACGAAGCGGCCGCCCTGTTCCAGCAGGCGGTTTTCCAGCACCTCGCGGCCGGAGTTCTCGCACACCTCCCAAAACTCGGGGTACACTGGCGGCTGTATCAAAATGGACTCGCCCGGCTGTGAAAGCTGCCGCACCAGGGCGGCCAAGGCAGGCACCACCCCCGCGGCGAAGCTTAAAAGGCCAATATCCGGCAATGTCCAGCCGTGGCGGCGCCGCTGCCAGCGGGCGATGGACTCTAAATATTCCGCCGGGCGGGACACATAGCCAAAAATACCCTGCCGCGCTTTGTTTTCCAGCGCCGCGATGATGGGCGGCGCGGTTTTGAAGTCCATGTCGGCTATCCACAGGGGTATCACGTCGTCCGTGCCGAATTTCTTCCTGCGCTCATCGTATTTTGCGGCGTTGTTGTCCCTGCGGTTCACCTGCTCGTCGAAGTTGAAATTCATTGCTTTCTTATTTGCCCTCCACCTGGGGCTCGGCGGCTTTCTTCGCCATGGCTTTTTGCAGCCAGTCCTTGCCGTCGGTGAAGCGGGCCACCACATAGCTGATGACATAGTCGCCGGCGGAGTTTATCATGGTGGCGGGCGGGTCTACCAGATTGCCAATGGTGATGGCGATGGGATAGGCCAGGGCCATGTGGTCTGGGAAGAAGATGGAGCACATGATGAACTCGCCGATGTAGCCGCCGCCCGGAATGCCGGACATACCCACCGAGGACACCACAGCCACCAGAATCACCATGCCGAAGGTGCCGATGTTATCGAACGGAACGCCGAACACGCCGAAGAGGAAAGCTATCTTCAAAACGCAGGAGAAGCAAGAGCCGTCCATGTGCATGGTGGCGCCCAGCGGCAGCACAATTTCAGAAACGTCCTTCGGAATGCCGGTTTCCGCGGCCACTTCCATATTGGTGGGGATGGTGGCCACCGAGGAGCAGGTGCCAAGCGAGGTGACAGCTGGGCGCAGAATATTGCGGAACATGGTTTTCACCGCGCCCTTGCCGCCGCCGAACCAGGCGAACAGCGGGAAGGCGGTGAACACGTAGACGAAGCACAGGGGGTAGTACACGGCCAGCGCGCGGCCGTAGTCGGCGGTAATTTGGGGGCCGTAGGTGGCCACAAGGTCGGCAAAGAAGCCGAAGAAGGCGATGGGCGCGTAGAAGGTGATGATGCGCACAACCTTCATCATGGCGTTGGAAAGGTCTTCAAGGAACTTGCCCACCAGGCTTTCCGGCCCGCCGTTCATGTTTACGCCGAAGCCCACAAGAATGGAGAACACGATGAGGGGCAGCATGGCCCGGCGGCTGAGCAGGCTGACGAAGTCCTCGGCGGTGAAGAAGCTGACGATGAGGTCGGAGAAGCTTTTCTGCTCCTCAATCTCCACAGCCTCCATGCCGCTCCAGGGCGTCAGCACCGGGGGAATCAGCTTCATCAGCACAATCATGATGATGGCGGCGATGGCGCCGGTGACGAGGAAGCTGATGATGGTGGTGCCCATGATTTTACCGGCCCGCTTCCGGCTTTTCATGTTGGCCACGGCGCCCGCAATGGAGGCGAACACCATGGGGACGACGATGCAGAACATCAGGTTGATGAAGATGGTGCCGAGGGGGCGCAGGGCGGTGGCGCCCGGCCACGCGGCGCCCACAATGCAGCCCAGAATGATTGCGCTGATCATGGCGATCAGCAAGCCGTAGTTTTTCAGAACAGAACCCTTTTGCATGATAATTTCTCCTTCCTAATGTGTACCTTCCTTTTGTGCCTTGATGCAAATGTTCGGATACCCTATGTAAGAACCTGTGGTGCGTCATGAACAAAGGTTCAAACAACCAGTTCCTCATCCGTTAGTTCCCCCTCGGCCACCATGTTGGTATCTCCGATGAGGTTGAGCGCCGTCACCCGGCCGCCCTCGAATTCTACCTCCACCTGCAAGCGTCCTCCCGGCACGTTCAGCGTCACGGGGCCGTCAGGCGCCTCGCCGCGCAGGCGCAGCACCAGGGCCGTGCTGCCGGAGCCTGTGCCGCAGGCCAGGGTGAAGTCCTCCACGCCGCGCTCGAAGGTGAGCAGCGTCACGCCGTTGGCGTCGGAATCGTAGAAATTGACGTTGGCCCCTTTGGGGAAGGCCGGATGGCTGCGCAACGCGGCGCCCAGGGGGCGAAGTTCGTCCTGCGTTTTGCCCGCGAGGCCGGGCAGGCGCAGCACGGCATGAGGCAAGCCGGGCTCGCCCAGCTCCACATAGGCGCAAGCGTAGCTTACGCCCTCCAGTTCCACCGGGCGCTCAAGGTCTATCACCGAAGGGTTGTTCAGGCGTATCTTGTAAAGGCGTTTGCCTTGCCGCCAGCCGTAAACCTTGCCTGCCACGGTTTCTATGCACACTTCCTCGCCGGCCAGGCCCTTTTCGCAGGCGTAGCGGGCCAGGCAGCGCGCGCCATTGCCGCACATCTCCCCTTCGCTGCCGTCGGCGTTGTAAAAGCGCATCTTCAGGTCGCCACCGTCCGTGGGGGCGTCGGCCACCATCAGCGCGTCTCCCCCCAGGGACAGCCGCCTCTTGCACACCTGGGCCGCTATGGCCGAAAGCTTTTCCACAGGCAATTTAAGCTGCATATTGTCGATGATGATAAAGTCGTTGCCGGTGCCCTGCATTTTGCAGAATTTCATGGCCTTACCTCGCTATTTCGTTTTGAGGGAATCGGGGATGATGGAGCCGGCGAACATATCCGCGTAGCTCTGGCGCTTCATCACCAGCTCGCTTTTGCCTTCGCGCACAAATACCACGGCGGGCACGGGGTTCGAGTTATAGTTCGATGCCATGGAGTAGCCGTAGGCGCCGGTGGAGAACAGGGCGATGATATCGCCGGGCTGCGCCTCGGCAAGCTTGGCGTCCTTTATCAGAATATCGCCCGATTCGCAGCATTTGCCGCACACGGTGGCCACGTCGGTGGCGGGGGTGCCGGCGCGGTTGGCGATAAGGCCCTCGTACACGGCGCCGTACAGGGCGGGGCGGATGTTGTCGGTCATGCCGCCGTCCACCGAAACATATTTGCGCAGGCCGCGAATGTCCTTCACGGAGCCGACGGTGTATAAGCTCATGCCGGCCTCGCCCACAATGCTGCGCCCCGGCTCGGTGACGACGGCGGGCAGCGCAATGCCCTCGGCGGCGCAGAACGCCTCGATGCGGGCCATGATGGGTGAAAGGAAATAGGCATAGGGCTGGCGTTTCTCGCTGGTGTAGGTGATGCCGAAGCCGCCGCCGATGTTCAGTTCGTTCACGGTGAAGCCGTAGCGCGCGCGCACCTCTTTCACGAGGTTCAGCAGCACGTCGAGGGCCGCCAGATGGGGCGCGTTATCGAAAAGCTGCGAGCCGACGTGGTAGTGGAAGCCGCGGAAATTGAGCCATTCGGAGTCGATGGCGGCCTTCACCTGGGGGTAGAGCACGTCGTCGTCCAGCGGGATGCCGAACTTCGAGTCCTTCTTGCCGGTAACGATGAAGTCGTGGCTGTCCGCCTTCACGCCGGGCGTCACGCGGAAGAGGATGTCCATCTTCCTGCCTTTCGCCTTGCAGATGCCCTCAAGCAGCGGCAGTTCCTGCAGGCTGTCCACAATAATGCGGCCAATGCCGTAATCCACGGCCATTTCCAGTTCGGCGGCGGTTTTGTTGTTGCCGTTGAACTCGATGCGCTCGGCGGGGAAATCCGCCTGGATGGCAGCGTAGAGCTCACCGCCGGACACCACGTCCACGCACATGCCCTCGCGCTTTGCCAGGGCCATCATGGCCGGGATGCAGAAGGCCTTGCTGGCGTAGGCCACGCGGTTGGCGGGCCAGGGCTTTATAAAGTACTCGCGCAGCTCGGCAAAGCGGCTGACGATTTCGCTTTCCGAAAACACATAGAGTGGGGTGCCATACTCTTTGGCCAGTTCCACCGCCGAGCAGCCGTCGAAATAGAGGGTGTTGTCCTTGATTTCCTTCACCGTTACCATGGGTCTTCCTCCGCATTTGCGAATTTGTTTGTTTCGGTAAGTATTTGACAAACATTATAGCAAGATGCGTGCCACATTTCTACAAAAGTGTAATATAATGCGTTTCCGTGTGCATAATTTTAGGTTTTTGCAAAGTGACACTTGCTGGCAAGGCATTGGCAAAGCATGTGTCCCGAGTATCCGGACAAACAGGAAGGGTACAATTCCGATTTTTCGGAATTGTACCCTTCCTGTTTCCTCTTCTACGCGGCAGAGGTCAATTTTTTCTTATGTCATTCCATGTTGAAATTATCTTTCTGTTCGTAATTCACAATCGCCAACATTTTAAGCGCAGCGAAGAATCTATCTTTTCGGGCACAAGACCCTTCGCTACGCTCAGGGTGACAAGATATAAAATGATAATTGATTTCCCTGATCCGCCTTCCTCCCCTATTGACAGTGACATTCTTTTCCTGTATTATGACTTTAATAACTATATTAATAATTATAGTCATTATAAGTGGAGGTACCCTATGCCCAGAGCCTTGACGGAAGAAGAAAAACATGCTCAGCGCGAGCGGCTGCTGGAAAAAGGAAAGGCCCTTGTGTTTTCGCACGGCATGCGCAAGGTGAGCATCGACGACATCGCGGGAGCCGCCGGGCTGGCAAAAGGTACATTTTATCATCATTTCGAATCCAAAGAGCAATACTTTTACGCGCTGATGGAAAAGCTTCACCGGGATGCTTTTGCCAAAGCCCGGCAGCTCATTTCGGGCAATCTTGTAAGCGGAGGCGATTTTCGGGCAAATGTGCGCGCCTTTCTCGGGCAGCTTTTTGATTGGCCGGAGATGGCTTTCTTCATCCAGAACGAGCCGGACATCGAGATGCTTTTCGGGGCAACGCCGGACGGAAAGCTTCTTTCGTTCAAGCAAATGGAGGCGGGCCTGTTTGAGGAAATCCTGCGCGCGGGCGGCATCGACACACAAAAAACCAAGCCGGGCGTTGTACACAACATGATACACGCGCTGTTCCTGATAAAAAGCAGCGAATATATGGCGGAGGAGGCCGTGCAGGAAACCGTGGATTTGATGCTGGACAGCTTAATTACATATATTTTTGGAGGTGCGTCATGAGCCTGTTCACCATATCCGGCCTGACCAAAACCTACGGCGAGGGCGGCGCGAAGGTCATCGCCCTGAACGAGGTGCAATTAACCCTGCCCGCGGGCAAGTTCATCGTCATTTTGGGTGCCAGCGGCTCGGGGAAGTCTACCCTGCTGAACATGCTTGGCTGTATGGACAGGCCGAGCGATGGAAGCATCCACTTCCGCGACACCGACATCACGGCGTTTAACAAGCGCCGGATGACCGAGTTTCGCGGGGCGCACATCGGTTTCGTGTTCCAAAGCTATAACCTTTTGCCCGATTTGACCGCGCTTGAAAACGTGGAATTTTCTACCGAGCTTGCTGGCTTGCCCCGCGCCGAGGCCGAAACGGCCCTGCGGCTGGTGGGCCTTGGTGAGCGCATGCACCACTACCCGGCCCAGCTTTCCGGCGGGGAGCAGCAGCGGGTCTCCATTGCCAGGGCCATTGCCAAGAACCCGGAGGTGCTGCTGTGCGACGAACCCACCGGCGCGCTGGACTTTGCCACCGGCGTGATGGTGCTGGAGGTGCTGAAAGAAATCCACCGGAAGAAAAAGTCGTCCGTGCTGCTGATAACGCACAACCAGGAGATAGCCAAAATAGCGGACATGGTGATTACCTTGCGCAGCGGCGAGATTGTAGACGTTCGGGAAAATCCCGCGCCGCTTTCGCCCGGGGAGGTGGTTTGGTAATGACGGCGCTGCGTTTGACCACGCGAAAAATCTTCTCGCACATTCCGCAGATGATTTGCCTTGTACTCCTCCTGACGGTGGGAGTCTGTTTTTTTATCACGCTGTACACCATCTCGCTGCGCTACGAGGAAACGGCGGAGGAATATTTCAGCCAAAACACCTATGCCGACGCGACTTTCTACGGCGCGTTCAACGAGGAAAGCGTGGAGATTTTGGCCCGGCAGCCGGGCGTTCGCCTGGCGCGGGGACGCACGGTGCGGGACTTCCGCGAAGGCGAACGGGTTTTTCGTGCCGTCTCCCTGACGGATGGCGTAAACATCCCGCATCTCTATGAGGGCAGGCTGCCCGAAAACGGCGCGGAATGCCTGCTGCTGCGGCGCAGCGCAAAGGCCATGGGGCTTTCCCTCGGCGATACCATTGCGCTGAATGGACAGGCGCTTGCCATAACGGGGCTTGCTGCCTCGCCCGAATATGTGTATCTGGTGCAAAACGAGCGCACGATGATGGCCCAGCCCGGCAGCTTTGCCGTGCTGTACGTGCCGGAGGGTTTTTTCCCGGCGGGCTACAACGAACTTATGGCGCTCACCGGCGAGGGTTTTTCGCCGGAGGAAGCGGCGCGGGCGCTGGGCGCGTTTCAATGGCTGCCTCAAAAAGACTTAATCAACCACACGCTTTACCGCAGCGATTTAGATGAAATCGCGAGCTTCGCTGCCATCTTCCCCGTTATCTTCGCGCTGCTGATTGCCGCCATTGTTTACGTCATGCTCTCGCGCACCATCCAAAAGGACAGGCGGCAAATCGGCACCATGAAAGCCCTCGGTATGCCGGACGGGAAAATCATCCGGGTTTACCTTTTGCAGTTCTGCTTCGCCGCGCTTTTGGGCGGCCTGCTGGGATGCCTGCTGGCCATGCTGGTTTCCGGCGGCATCATCGGCATCTTTTCCGCCATGTTCGAGGTGCCGGCGCTCAGCTTCGCGCTTTATCCCGTGCTGTGGGCGGGGGCGGTTTTCACGGCCGTCGCGCTCTGCGCCGTTTCGGCCCTTGTGGCCCTGCTTTCCATATTGCCGCTGCTGCCGGCGCAGGCCATGCGCCCGCGCGTGCCAAAAGGCGGCAAGCGGATATGGCTGGAACGCGCCGGCTTTTTGTGGAAGCGGCTTTCGTGGGGCACGCGCTATGCCCTGAAAAGCTCCCTGCGCAACAAGGGGCGCTTCTTCGCGGTGGTGTTGGGCATGTGCGGTTCCTGCGCGCTGCTGGTGTTTTCTCTGGGCTTCAACAATTCCATCGTTAGCACCTACAATCAATACTTCGAAGACTTTGCGCGCTATGACGCCATCATCAGCTTCGACCCACTGCCGCTTAGCGCCCTACACCCCGCGCTTTCGCGGGTGGACGCCGGCTACCGGGCGCTTGTTATGCCCGCCGAAATACGCGGCGAAAATTATACCCTCGCCATTGTGGAAAAGGGCTTCAACATGGTGAGTATACCAAAGGCGGAGCTTGAGACAGGCGTTGTTATTCCCGAATATTTTGCGCAGCAATGGAATGTGGGCGCCGGGGACGCGCTGAAAATAGGCGAATACAGCGTAAAGGTATCGGCCGTCACGCCGCAATACCTTGGCCTCAGCCTTTACACGAGCTTTGACTACATGAACAGCGTCACGGACGATTTGCCCCCGGTTTACAACACCGTCTACGCCCGAAGCGGCGACATGGCGGGCCTCGCCCGCTTCCTCAAAGATAACCGGATAGATTTTTCCACGATTGACGACGACAAAACCAGTTTTGACGCGATTATGGAGAGCATGTCGGTGCTGATCTGGTTCCTCATCGCCTGCTCCGTACTGCTGGGTTTCACGGTGCTGTATTCCGTGGGGCTCATCAGCCTCTCGGCGCGGGAGTACGAGTACATGTTCATGGGCGTCATGGGTTATCCGCACAGGGGTATTATGGCGGGGCACGTCAAGGAGACGCTCTTGCAACTTGCGCTGGCCGTTCCGCTGGGTTTTTGGGTGGGGAACTTTCTGTTAAACTCCATCAAGGGCGAGTTTTCGGGCAGTAATTTCGTCATTTCGGCGGAAATATTCCCGCAGAGCTATTTCATAGCCGCTCTGGCGGTTGCCGCCGTCACCGCGCTGATGGCGGCGGTGACCTCCCGCCATATCAAGCGGCTGGACATTGTGCAGGGCCTGAAAGCGCAGGATGAATAAAGGCGGGCAGCGTCACTCGCCTTCAAAGAATAGATTCTTCGCTTCGCTCAGAATGACCATTAGCTCACCCGGCCGCCCCGCTCTTTGTATTTGTTCGGGGAAACTCCCACTATTCGCTTAAACACCTTGGTATAGTAGCTTTGGTCTTCAAAGCCCACCATGGCCGCCACTTCGGCCAGGCGCAGGTTCGCCATCAGCAGCTTTTTGCTCTTTTCTATGCGCACCCGGTTGAGGTAGGAGTTAAAAGAACAACCCATCTCCGCCTTGAATATCTTGCTGAAATAGGATGACGAAAGATAGACCCTTTGCGCCATGCGTTCCAGTGTGATTCGCGTGCTGTAATAATTCTGGATGTAGTCGATGGCCTTGTGAATCACGTCGATGTGCTTCATATCCATGTGCCGGAAAACGCTTCCGATGGTTTGCCGCATCACCTCGCTGATGAGGGTGTACAAATCCTCCACCGCGCGTATTTTTTGTGTGGCTGCGATGAAGTCGTGGTTGCGCTCGAAGCATTGCTCGGGCGAGGCGCCCGCCTTTATGGCAGCCCGGGACATAACAATTAAAAGCTCATACATCCGCGTCTTGATGCGGGCCAAATCGCCGGCGGAGGAGAAAAGAATAAAGCCCAGCAGCTCGTTCAGCAGTTTCTGCGCCCGCGCTTCGTCGGAATGGATGATGCTGTCAATCAGCGCCTGTTCGGCTTCCAGCGGGTATTGGGGCCTGTCCTCTTGCTTTTTCAGTTCCCCGATGTACGCGCCGATTTGCCCGCTGAGCGTGACGCTGCTTTGGGTTTCCAGCATCCGGTTCGCGGCGGAAACCTTGTTCAAAAAGCCCACCGCCATAAAAAGCAGGTTGGAGAGCGCCTGAACCTTGCCGGGCGGGACATAGGGTATCTCCCTGAACGCTTCTTCCAGCAGCGCGATGCCGGCATTCGAAAGCCCTCGCTTGCTTTGCAAATCGTAGGCGGCGTAATCCTCCCAGTCCACCATGGTCAGCGGCCCCACCGTGATTTTGGCCGCGCTGCCCACCTGCCCCAGAATGGGAGAGACAAAGCAGGACAGCCCCGCCGGACAGAAGTAAATGTATTTGCCGCCAAATCGTTCGGCCTCGGTCATTCCGTAAATATGTGTTTGGGTGCAGTTTTCTGGGCGGTCGCCCAGCAGGGCGCATATGCGGCAGCTCACGCAGCCATGGCCGGCCTCGTGCAGAATGTCTCCCCGCGCGCCCGAAATGGTGCAGCCCAGGCCCGTGGCCTGGCTGTAGGAGTTCGCGCAGTCGATGGCGAGCTTCAAATCGAAATCGTCAATTTCCCTATACTCCGCAGGCACGCCGCACCCTCCCGGAACCAGTCTTGCCGTTAGTGTACCACATCGCATGCTGGCAGCATAGGCATTATGCTAAAATGGATGAGCGACAAAGTACCAATTATCCCGGATTATTACCAGAAACAAAGCGGCTGTTCCTATAGGATTAAGTTAAGAACTTGTTTTCAATGGTAATTCTTGGAGGGAACATTTTGGAAATTCTGAACCAGATATCTGAGCAGTTGCAGGCCGGCAAGGCCAAGGTGGTGAAGGAACTGGTGCAGCAGGCGATTGACGAAGGCATTCCGGCCAAGGATATCCTCGACAACGGCTTGCTCGCCGGCATGAGTGTTATAGGCGCCAAGTTCAAAAACAACGAGGTGTTCGTGCCCGAGGTGCTGGTGGCGGCGAGGGCCATGAACATGGGCGCGGCGGTGCTGAAGCCGCTGCTGAGCGAGGACGGCGTAGAGCCTGCTGGCAAGGTGGCACTGGGCACCGTAAAGGGCGACTTGCACGATATCGGCAAAAACCTTGTGAAGATGATGATGGAGGGCAAGGGGCTTGAGGTGGTTGACCTTGGCACCGACGTGCCCCCGGAAAAATATGTGGAGGCCGCCGTCAACGAGGGCTGCCAGGTGATTGCCTGCTCTGCCCTGCTAACCACCACCATGGGCGTGATGGCCGAGGTGGTGCAGGAGGCCGAAAAGGCGGGCATCCGGGGCAAGGTGAAAATAATGATTGGCGGCGCGCCCGTAACCGAAAGCTTTTGCGAGCAAATCAGGGCAGATCGCTACACCCCCGACGCGGCTTCCGCCGCCGAGGTGGCCGTGCAGTTGTGCGCGATTTGATTATACATGAAGGAAGGGGCTGCTGAAAGCTGGTGAAACCAGCTTTCAGCAGCCCCTTCCTTCAATAGAAAATCAGGAAGCGTAGAACGCATCTACCGCTTCAAAAAACGCATCGATATTGGCCCAGGGGCTCATGGGGGGGATATCGCAGCCCGAGGAGATGACGAAGTTTTTGTGGGGTGTACACTCGGCCATCACCCGCAAGGTTTCCGCCTTTACAGATTCCGGCGTGCCGTTGCGGAACTGACTGGAAGGGTCTATATTTCCCATGGCAACAACGTTTGACGGGATGTGCTCCATCATTTCTTTCATGGAGATGGCGTTGCCAAAATGGTAAGCCGCGGCACCGGTGCGCAGGATGGAATCAATCATCAAAATGGTGTTGTTGCCGCAGTTGTGATAAATAAGGATGAAGTTTTCGTCCTGCACAGCATTTACAATTTGCTTCACATAGGGCTCGGAGAATTCCTCGGCAAGGCTTGGCGAGAGGATGCCGGTGACAGGCTCCGCAACCACGACGCCGTCGGCGCCAATGGCCTTATAGGCCTTGATGTAGTTGATGAGAAAAGCCGTCACTTTTTTCATCACGGTGTGCACCATGTCCGGCTCATCGTAGCAATATACCATCGCCTCGGAAACGTCCATCAGGCGCGCGGCCAGAGAAAATGGGCCGATGACACCGGCAAAAACCGGGCGGTCGGTAATCAGCTCCTTCGCCTTGCGTATCGCCTCTACATACCTGCTGGTGCGCCCGTCGCCCACTTTGGGAATGGCCAAAGCCTCGGCTTCTTCCTCGCTGGTGACGATGGCCCCAATAACGGTGGGTACTTCCTCGTCCGATACGCGAATCTCGCTGCCGAAAGCTTCGGCCTCGAGGGAGAGGTCCATCATGCTCACGGCGGCGGCCGCGTCGGTTCGCTCGGCAATCAGCTTCATGCCTTTTGCCTGGGTGTCGGCATCGGCAATCAGTTCCCGCACGGTAATGCCCATTAGGCTGATGCTGGGAAACGAGAGAACGGGCATGGCCTTTTTTCGCTCGGCGGCCAGCAGGCCGGCCAGCCATTGTTTCATATTCATGCTGCTTATCCCTTTTCGCTGGTGTAAAGTTCTGTACTGTAACTGTAAGCAAGTATATGAAATGATAACCTTTGTATCTAGAATTATCCGGTGATTCTTGGTAATATTATGCCGACATTTCATTTTGAAGCAAGAATTGGTATGAGGAAAGGAGACCCCGCCATGCCCGCCTTTATGGATGAGAACTTTTTGCTGAGGGGCGATACTGCCCAGAGGCTTTACCACGAATATGCCGAGGGGCTGCCCATTGTGGACTATCACTGCCATGTGTCCCCTGCCGAGATTGCCAATAACCGGCGTTTTGAAAACATCTCCCAGCTTTGGCTGGAGGGCGACCACTACAAATGGCGCCTGATGCGCGCTTGCGGGGTAGATGAAGCTTACATCACCGGCAAGGAGAGCGGCGACTGGGAGAAATTCGAGCAGTTCGCCCGCGTTCTGCCCCGGGCCGTGGGCAACCCGGTGTACCACTGGGCGCATTTGGAACTGCGCCGCTACTTCGGCTGCGACACGCCGCTTGGCGCCGACACCGCCGCCGAGGTGTGGGAAGCATGCAACAGCCGCCTGGCCCGGCAGCCCCTGGACGCCTTTAGCATCCTGCGCCAGTCCAACGTGCGCCTCGTGTGCACCACCGACGACCCTGCGGACGATTTGGCCTTTCACCGCCGCCTGCGGGACGAGCAGGGGCTGGACGTGACGGTGCTGCCGGGCTTTAGGCCGGACAGGGCGCTCCACCTTGAAAAGCCCGGATACGCCGAATACATCGCGAAGCTGGCCGCCGCCGGCGGCAAGGCCATTGAAGGCTATGATGACTTGTGCGCCGTTTTGGCCGCCCGCATTGACTATTTTGACGCTTTGGGCTGCCGCGCCTGTGACCATGGGCTGGATGCAGTACCCTTTCGCCGCTGCGCGCAGCCGGACGCCGTCTTCCGTAAGGCGCTGGCCGGCGCGGCGCTCAGTGTGGAAGAGCGGGAGGGCTTCAAGACCGAACTGTTGTTGTTCCTGGGCCGCCTGTACGCCCAAAAGGGCTGGGTGATGCAGCTGCACTACGGGGCCAACCGCGCCGTGAACGCCAAAATGACCGCGCGCCTTGGCCCCGACACCGGCTTCGACTGCATTGCCGCCGGGGATTGCAGCCGGGAACTGGGCGCGTTATTAAGCGCGCTGGACATCGAAAACGCCCTGTCCAAAACCGTTCTCTATTCCCTCAACCCGGAGGACAACGCCATGCTGGCCAGCCTGGCGGGCTGCTTTGGCGAGGAGGGCGTGAACGGCAAGGTGCAGCACGGCGCGGCCTGGTGGTTCAGCGACAGCCTCGAAGGCATGGAGCGGCAGATGCGCAATCTGGCGTCCATGGGCGTTTTGGGGAATTTTATCGGCATGCTGACGGATTCCCGCAGCTTTTTATCCTACACACGGCACGAATATTTCCGCCGCTTGCTGTGCAGCATGCTGGGAAACTGGGCCGACAACGGAGAATACCCCATGGACATGGCCGCCCTTGGGGCTTTGGTGCGGGACATTGCCTACAACAATTGTGTGGGCTATTTTGGCTTAGAGCTTTGAGATGTAGGTCAACCACTGATTTACTGTCATTCTGAGCGAAGCGAAGAATCTTTAAGTCGTGTAATGTATGGTTATACGAAGGGAAAGATCCTTCGCTGCGCTCAGGATGACAAGATAGCTGGGTTATTCGTCGCTTGCTTAGCTTTTACCTGTAGCGTCGAAATCCGCTTCACTGACAACGGACAGTTTGGGCGCAAGCCCGAACTCCGCCGTGTAAGCGCGGTAAAAGGACGAATAATCGGAAAAGCCGCTGGCCTTGGCCGCCGCGCCGGGGCGGGCGCCGCCGCGCAGCAATTGCCGCGCGCGGTGCAGCCGCCGCAGGCGGATATACTGGTTCACCGTTAGGCCCATCACGCGCTTGAACTCCCGCGCCAGATGGTATTTGGAAAGATAGCAGCAGCCGGCCACATCCTCAAGGGTGATGGGCCTGTCGTAGTGGTTCACGATGAAATCCACGGCCCGCACCAGATGCTTCGCAAAAGCTTCCTGGCTGTTTGCCTTGCGCGCATAGCGCGAATATTGCTCGCTGAGGCATATCAGAAGGCTTAGCAGGGCGATGTGATTTTCGGCCCGCGCGTAGGGGCCGGCCTCGCGGGCGGCCATGCCGCGCACAATGTCGAACAGCTCGTTCCTCGGCGCGGGGGCAAGCCGCAGCAGGTGGCTGCCCCGCTCGTTGATGGCGTCGAAGCTGTGGGCGAAATTGTAATGGCAAATTTCGCGTATGTTCTGGATAAATAAATCGCTGAACCACAGAACCAGCCGGGAATAGGTCTTTGTGCGGTCGTTGAAAATGGGGTAGTGAGGTTCCTGCGGGGGAATCAGCAAAATGTCTCCCGGCAGCAGGTCGTAGTGGTTCTCCCCTGCCACGTAGGTCACGTCGCCGCTTTCAAACAGATACATTTCGTAGTAATTGTGATAGTGGGAGTTCACCCGCTGTAAATCATCATTGATGTAATAAAATGCCTCGAAAGCATTGTCCAGCATATACTGGCGCGGGTCGAACTCCTGCCCGTGCGGCATGGCTTTCCTCCTAAAGGCAAAGTGCAAAACACCAACAGCGGCAATTATAGCAATAATATATACTTTTTCCGCAATTATTGCAATCTTTTCTGCGCTATACTGTAGCCATTGACACATCAGCCAGCCTCAAGCAACGCCGCGATGAAGGGAGACAGGAGTGGAACTGAGAAAAGACGCCGTGGTGGATTTGGCCACCCTCAGCAGCATGGGGGTGCGCATTACGCCCCTTGGCCGCCAGCCGGTGCATTTGAGCAGCCAATACGAAATGCAGGCCACCAGCGCCGAAACCAACGTGCTCAACGTGTCCGCCTCGCTGGGGCTCAGCACAAAGGTGCTCACCCGCTTCGTGGCGGGCAGCCCCATTGCCGCCTTCATCAAGGGCGAGTTGCGCCGCCGCGGCATCGCCTACGAAGGCCCCGAGGTGGAGCCTGACGGCCCCTGGGGCTGCCGGCACCAGTTCAACATCGCGGACAGCGGCTACGGCGCGCGCGGCCCCCGCGTACACAACGACCGCGCGGGCGAAGTGGGCCGCACGCTGGCCGCGCAAGACTTTGACCTGCCCCGCATCTTCGGGCGGGAGGGCGTGCGCGTTCTGCATCTCTCGGGCCTTATCGCGGCCATGAGCCAAAGCACGGGCGCCTGCTGCCTTGCGGTGGCCCGTGCGGCCAAGGCGGCGGGCAGCCTCGTCAGCTTCGACATGAACTATCGCGCCAGCTTTTGGGCCGGCCGAGAGGCAGAACTGCGAGGCGTGTTCGCTGAAATTGCCTCTTTGGCCGATATTCTCATCGGCAACGAGGAGGATTTTCAGCTTGCGCTGGGCATTGACGGCCCGGAGGCGGGCGGCGCAGATGTGGCCGCCAAAATCGAGGGCTTTAAAAAGATGATTGGCCGGGTGAAGGCCGCCTACCCGCAGGCAAAGGTGTTCGCCACCACGCTGCGCGAGGTGGAAAGCGCCAACCGCCACCAGTGGGGCGCTATTCTGCATGCGGAGGGCGCGTGGTATGTGGAGCCGCCCCGCCCCATCGACGTGCTGGACCGCATAGGCGGCGGGGACGGCTTTGTGTCGGGTATGCTGTACGGCGTTCTGCGCGGCTGGCAGCCCGAAAAGTGGCTGCAATTTGGCTGGGCCACCGGCGCGCTGGCCACCACCGTTACGGCAGATTACGCCTCCCCCGCCGACGAAGAACAGGTGTGGAGCATCTACAAGGGAAACGCGAGGGTGAAACGATGAAAAAGAGCGACATTGGGCTGGTGGGCCTGGCCGTAATGGGCGAAAACCTGGTGATGAACATGGAGAGCCACGGCTTCTCCGTGAGCGTGTACAACCGCACCACAAAGAAGGTGGATGATTTCATCGACGGGCGCGCCAAGGGCAAGAATATTGTGGGCGCCTACAGCCTTGAGGAATTGGCGGCCCAACTGCAAAAGCCGCGCAAGGTGATGCTGATGGTGAAGGCCGGCAAGCCCGTGGACGACTTCATCGAGCAACTGTTACCGGTGCTGGAGCCGGGAGACATCATTATCGACGGCGGCAACAGCCATTTTCCCGACACCATTCGCCGCACCGAGTATGTGGAGAGCAAGGGGCTTTTGTACATCGGCACCGGCGTTTCCGGCGGCGAAGAGGGCGCGCTGAAGGGCCCTTCCATCATGCCAGGCGGCAGCGCGGCAGCCTGGCCGCAGGTGAAGCCCATCTTCCAGGCCATCTCCGCCAAGGTAGACGGCGGCAGCCCCTGCTGCGAATGGGTGGGCCAGGGCGGGGCCGGCCACTTTGTGAAAATGGTGCACAACGGCATTGAGTACGGCGATATGCAGCTTATTTGCGAGGCCTACCAGTTGATGCGCGATGGCCTTGGCATGAGCGCCGACGAGATGCACGAAGCCTTTGCCGAGTGGAACGAGGGCGAACTGGACAGCTACCTCATCGAAATCACACGGGATATTCTGGCTTTTAAGGACGAGGACGGCGCGCCGCTGGTGGGTAAGATACTCGACACCGCCGGGCAGAAGGGCACCGGCAAGTGGACGGCGATTGCCGCGCTGGACGAGGGCGTCGCCCTCACGCTGATAGGCGAGGCGGTGTTCAGCCGCTGCCTTTCGGCCGCGAAGGACGAGCGCGTGGCCGCAAGCGCCCTGCTGACAGGCCCGCAACCCGCCTTTGCCGGGGACAAAAAAGCCTTCGTGGAAGAGATACGCAAGGCGCTGTTCGCCTCCAAAATCATCAGCTACGCGCAGGGCTACCAGCTAATGCGCACCGCCGCCGAAAGCTACGGCTGGGCGCTGAACTACGGCGAAATTGCCCTGATGTGGCGCGGCGGCTGCATCATCCGCAGCCGCTTCCTCGGCAATATTAAAAAAGCCTTCGACAAGGCCCCGGCCCTAGCCAACCTGCTGCTGGACGATTACTTCAAAAGCGTCATAGACGGCGCACAGGCCAGCCTGCGCAAGGTTTGCGCCGCCGCCATGGCTGCGGGCCTTCCCGCCCCCGCCATGTGCGCCGCGCTGAGCTATTACGACGGCTACCGCTGCGCGCGCCTGCCCGCGAATCTTTTGCAGGCCCAGCGGGATTACTTCGGCGCGCACACCTACGAAAGGCTGGATGCGCCGCGCGGGGAGTTCTTCCACACCAACTGGACCGGCGAGGGCGGCAGCACGGCCTCCAGCACCTACAACGCATAGAGGATAACTTGATGAATGAGTTTTCGCTGATTGAGAAGGACGCGCGGGGCATCACCGAGGCCGAACTGGCTGCCGCCGTCGAGCAATCCATCGCCGACTGCCGGGATAAATTGAAGAAAGTGCTGCTGGTGGTACCGGATCATACCCGATACTACAGTAATGCCGGCCGCATTGCCAACCTCTATTGGCATTTGCTGGAGGACGTCGCGCAGGTGGATGTGCTTGAGGCCCTTGGCACCCACGCGCCGATGACCGAGGCCGAATGTAGGGCCATGTACGGCGACATTCCGCACAGCCGCTTTATCGAGCACAACTGGCGCACGGACGTGGTGAAGCTGGGGCAGGTACCCGCCGCCTTTGTGGCCGAGGTGAGCGAGGGCGTGGTGGGCGCGCCCATAGACGTGGAAGTAAGCCGCCATGTTATGCAGGGCGGCTACGACCTCATTCTCTCCATCGGGCAGGTGGTGCCCCATGAGGTGGTGGGCATGGCCAACCAGAGCAAGAACATCTTCGTGGGCTGCGGCAGCGCATCGATGATTAACGCCTCGCATATGCTGGGCGCTTACTATGGCATGGAGCGCATGATGGGCCGGGACGGCACGCCGGTGCGCAAAGTCTTCGACTACGCGCAGGAGCGTTTCCTCGCCGGCCTGCCGCTGTGCTATGTGCTCACTGTTACTAATATGGGGCCTGGCGGCGTCATCTACACCCACGGCCTGCACATTGGCAAAGCGCGCAAATGGTTCGAGGCCGCCGTGGCACAGGCGCAGGAGAAGAACCTGACCTTCGTGGACGCGCCGCTGAAAAAGGTGGTCGTCTATCTGGACGGCGGCGAGTTCAAAAGCACCTGGCTGGGCAACAAGGCCGTGTACCGCACCCGCATGGCCATCGCCGACGGCGGCGAGCTGCTGGTGCTGGCGCCGGGCGTGGAGCGTTTCGGCGAAGACGCCGAAATCGACCGTTTGATTCGGAAATACGGCTACCGCGGGCGGGAGAACATCATCCGCCTGGCCGCCGAAAACGAGGACTTGCAAAACAACATGGGCGCGGCGGCGCATCTTATCCACGGCAGCAGCGACGGGCGTTTTTCCGTCACTTACTGCACCCGCCGCCTTACTCAAGGCGAGGTGGAGGGCGTGGGCTTCTGCTGGATGGACTACGGCGAGGCCGTGGCCAAATACGACCCGCGCCACCTTGCGGACGGCCCGAACACCCTGCCGGACGGCGAAGAAATCTACTACATCCCAAACCCCGCCCTGGGCCTGTGGGCGGACAAGAGTAAGTTTTAGAAAGGGGTTTATATGTCCATAAAGCTTCCGTTTGCCGTAGACCTTGCCGGGAAGGTGGCCGTTGTCACCGGCGCGGGCGGGGTGCTGTGCAGCGGCTTTGCCCGGGCGCTGGCCGCCTGCGGCGCAAAGCTGGCCCTGCTGGATTTGAACCTGCCCGCCGCACAGAAGGTGGCCGATGAGATACGCGCCGAGGGCGGCGAGGCCCGCGCCTACGAGGCCAACGTGCTGGACGGCGGGGCCATGCGCGAGGTGGCGGCGCGGACCAATGCCGACCTCGGCCCCTGCAATATCCTGATAAACGGGGCGGGCGGCAACAACCCGCGCGCCACCACAGATAAGGAATACTACGAAATAGGCGACATCGACGCCGACACCAAGAGCTTTTTTGACCTCGACCCCGCCGGGGTGGAGTTTGTGTTCGGCCTCAACTTCCTCGGCACCCTTGTGCCCACCCAGGCCTTTGCCCGCGGCATGGGCAAAGGGGACGTTATCCTGAACATTTCCAGCATGAACGCCTTTACCCCGCTTACCAAGATACCCGCCTACTCGGGCGCGAAGGCCGCCGTTTCGAACTTCACCCAATGGCTGGCCGTGCACTTTTCCAAGGTTGGCATCCGGGTGAACGCCGTCGCGCCGGGCTTTTTTGTCACCAACCAGAACCGGGGCCTTTTGTTTGACGAGCAAGGCGCCCCCACCCCGCGCAGCGATAAAATCCTCGCCGCTACGCCCATGGGCCGCTATGGCGAGCTGGACGATTTAACCGGCGCCGTGCTCTATCTCATCTCGAACGACGCGGCCGCTTTTGTTACAGGCGTGGTGCTGCCGGTGGACGGCGGCTTTTCCGCCTACAGCGGGGTATGAATGACAAAAAATGAGAAAATTCCATCTTTTGTGAGATATTTTTCTGGCGTTGCTGCGCAGGCGGGAGTATAATAATTGAAAATACTAAAATGAGAGGCGGAGCTGGGATGGACAAGGATTTCAGAACGCAGGCCAGGGCGCTGGTGGCGCAAATGACGCTGGAGGAAGCGGCGGGCCAATTGCGTTACGACGCCCCTGCCATAGACCGGCTGGGCGTTCCCGCCTATAACTGGTGGAACGAAGCCCTGCACGGCGTGGCGCGGGCCGGCACGGCCACGGTGTTCCCCCAGGCCATCGCCCTGGGCGCGGGCTTTGACCCCGAGATGATTCGCCGCATCGCGGAGGTGATTGCCACTGAGGCGCGGGCCAAGTACAATATGCAAAGCGCCGCGGGCGACCGCGATATCTACAAGGGCCTCACCATGTGGAGCCCCAACATCAACATCTTCCGCGACCCTCGCTGGGGCCGCGGGCAGGAAACCTACGGCGAAGACCCCTACCTCACCGCGCGCCTGGGCGTGGCCTTCATCAAGGCACTGCAGGGCGAGGGCGAACACATGAAGGCCGCCGCCTGCGCCAAGCACTACGCGGTGCACTCCGGCCCCGAGGCGCTGCGCCACAGCTTTGACGCCGTGGTGGGCGACAAAGACCTGTACGAAACCTATCTGCCCGCCTTTGAGGCCGCGGTGCGCGAGGGCGGCGTGGAAGCCGTGATGGGCGCGTACAACCGCACCAACGGCGAACCCTGCTGCGGCAGCGAGCGGCTTTTAGTGGACATCCTGCGCGGAGACTGGGGCTTTACAGGCCATGTGGTGAGCGACTGCTGGGCCTTGCTCGATTTCCACGAGCACCACTATGTCACCGACAGCCTGCTGGAATCGGCGGCGCTGGCGCTGAACAACGGCTGCGACTTGAACTGCGGCAGCGTGTACCAGGGCATGATGGACGCCTATGAACATGGTCTGGTGAGTGAGGAAACCATCCGCGAGGCCGCCGTGCGCCTGATGACCACGCGCTATAAGCTGGGCATATTGGGCAGCGGCAGCGAGTACGACGCCATCCCCTACACGGCGGCGGACACGCCCGAGCACCGGGCGCTTGCGCTTGAGACTGCCGAGAAAACAGCGGTGCTGCTAAAAAACGACGGCATATTGCCGCTGCGCGCTGAAAGCATTAAAACCATCGCCGTAATAGGCCCCAACGCCGATTCCATCGGCGCGCTGGAGGGCAACTACGCCGGCACGGCCTCCGGCTATATCACAAACCTTGAGGGCATCCGCGCGGCTGTGGGCGGCGGGGCGCGAGTATTGTACTCCCAAGGCTGCCACTTATTTAAGGAAAAGGTGGGCGGGCTTGCCGGCCCGAGGGATCGCCTGGCCGAGGCCGCCGCCTGCGCCCGCGAGGCCGACCTGACCGTGCTGTGCCTGGGGCTGGACGCCGGCATAGAGGGAGAACAGGGAGATACCGGCAACAGCTTTGCCGCTGGCGACCGGCCGAATCTCTACCTGCCGGACAGCCAGCGCGAATTGCTGGACACCGTGCTGGACACGGGCGCCTCCGTGGTGCTGGTGCTGAACATCGGCAGCCCGGTGGATTTAGACGGCAGAGACGCGCGCTGCGCCGCCGTGCTGCAAGCCTGGTACAGCGGGCAGGAGGGCGGGGCCGCCCTTGCGAACATCCTGTTTGGCAAGGTGAGTCCCTCGGGGCGGCTGCCCATCAGCTTTGTGAAGGAGGGCACGCTGCCGGAATTCACCAACTACGCCATGGCCGGCCGAACCTACCGCTACGAAAACGGCAACGTACTGTACCCCTTCGGCTTTGGGCTGTCTTACACCCGCTTCGCCTACAGCGGCCTGGAACTGGGCGAGGTGGGGCCGCAGGGCTGCAGCGCCGCCGTCACCGTGCAAAACGTTGGAGAAACGGCCTCGGACGAGGTGGTGCAGCTATATCTGCGCACCCACGCGGCGGGCATGGCCGAAAACGCGGCGAACGGCAGCTATGCCACCCTGCTGAACGCCGAAAACCAGCCCCACCATAGCCTGTGCGGCATGAAACGGGTGCATCTGGCTCCCGGCCAAAGCGCCACCCTGCGTTTCGGCATCAGTGCGCACAGCCTGCAAACCGTACTGGAAAACGGGGAACGGGTGGTGCTGAAGGGCGAATACACCCTGTTTGCCGGCGGCAGCCAGCCCGACGCGCGCAGCCGGGCCCTGTGCGCCGCCGCGCCGCTGAGTGTGGATTTTATGCTGTGAGTTTTGCAGATACGCCAAGGGGCCGCAGCAAAGCATATTGCTTTGCTGCGGCCCCTTGTGCATCATCGCAAGCCGGGAAGCATTCTCCTCTTCAGCCCGAGCGGTATACCTTGGAGGGTGAAACGCCCCGGTTTTCCTTGTAGACCTTGCTGAAATAGAAAATGTCTGAGTACCCGCACAGCATGGCCGTTTCGTTCACGTTGTACTCACCGCTGCGCAGCATGTCCTCGGCGTGATTCATGCGAATGTTCGTCAGGTACTGGCGGAAGCTTGAGCCGGTGGCGCTCTTAAAAAGGGCGCCGAAATACACCGCGTTCAGGCCCACCATCTCGGCCAGCATGTCTATGGTGAGCGCCTCGGAATAATGGTCTGCAATGTGGCGGGTTGCCCGCTTCACCCGGCTGTCGATGGGGGCCGTGCCGTTGTGATAAACCAGCATCTCGAAATATCGCTGCAAAATCAAAAGCAGATAGGCGCGCGTTTTCATTTCATAGCCGGGGCTGCGCCGCAGCCAGTCGGCGTTCAAGTCCCGGTACAGGCTCCCCTGCGGTTGCATAAGTTGAAGTTGGCCGCATAGCTCTCCATGGGGGCGTGGGGATGGCCGGTGGCCGCGCGGTAGGTGCCTTTGGGAATGCAAAGCAGGTCTCCGGCGCACACCTTTACTTTTTTGGAGCCAATCGTATAGTGGGCGTGGCCGGAAATTAAGTAGGTTACATCTATGAAGGGTGTAACAGACCCGATGATTTCCCATGTCGGAGTGCTTTTCCGATGGACAAAATAATCCAGCATAGGAGTACAGTCGGTATAAGCGGTAAAATCCATGGCAAGCCTCCGCCCGCGAAGTTAGCTTGTGTAATTGCAAATTAACTATAGTTTATCTATTTTTGCAGCCGCTTGTCAATGATATTATATATTATATATAGAGAGATAGATAGAGAAACAGACAATAGTTGACTTTTTTTGTGCGATATGCGCAGAACTTGTTTTGAGTTTTCATATCCTTTGGCGCGAACCGCAAATGGGTAGCCGCTATTACCGTGGAGGAAACAAAATGTCACCCAGGCCGGATTTTGTTTGCGTACAGGAGGAACAACACTATTCGGAGTACGCGGCTTGGCTGCAAAACGGGCGCGCGGGCCGCAAAAACAATTTTGCGGTGCAGGCCGGGGCCGATGTTCCCGAAATTATCGCTCGGGAGTGCCGGAACGGCGTGAAAAACCTGTGCACCGGCGTTGGCGGCGAAGCGGATCAAACCGTGCTGCGCCTGCGTCTGGCCGAGGCGCTGCCGCCGGAGGGCTACCGCCTGAAGGGCGAAGAGCGGCATCTGCTGATAGAGGGCGGCGGCGAGGCCGGCCTGCGCTACGGCGTATATACTTTTTTACTTCGGCTGGCGCAGGGAACGCCCCCCGAGCAGATGGATGAAGAGAGCGCGCCCCGCGCGCAGTACCGCGTTATCAACCATTGGGACAACATCGACGGCTCTATTGAGCGCGGCTATGCCGGGAAGTCCATCTTTTTCCGGAACGGGAATTTATGTTACGATACCGCGCGCGTGCGGGACTATGCCCGTCTTTTGGCCAGCATCGGCATCAACGGCATCTGCCTGAACAACGTGAACGTCACCTTTGAATCGGCCCGGCTCATCGGCGACGAAATGCTTCCCGAAGTGGCGCGGCTGGCGGACATTTTCCGAGATTTTGGCATCCGCGTCGCCCTCTCGGTGGATTTTGAAAGCCCTGCCATGCTGGGAGGGCTTTCCATGAAAGACCCGATGTCGCCCGCCGTCGCGGACTGGTGGGCAGCCCGAGCCAAGGCCATCTACAGCCATATGCCGGACTTTTTGGGTTTTGTGGTCAAGGCCGATTCGGAGTTCAGGGGCGGCCCAAGTTCTATGGGGATTGGGCAGGACGCGGGCGCAAACCTTCTGGCGCGCGCGCTGGCGCCCCATGGAGGCATTATATTTTGGCGTTGCTTCATTTATGATTGCATGCAGGACTGGCGGGACACCAAAACCGACCGCCCAATGGCGCCTTACATATTGTTCAAGGGCCTTGACGGAAAGTTCGAGCCGAACGTTATTTTGCAGATCAAGAACGGCCCCAGCGATTTTCAGGTGCGCGAGCCGAACTCTCCCCTGTTCGGCGCCATGCCTGCCACACGCCAGGGGCTGGAATTGCAGATAACCCAGGAGTATACCGGCCATCAGATAGACCTTTATTGCCTGGCGGTGCACTGGGAGGAAGTGCTGGCGGCGCCCGGCCACAATCCCGGCCACTTGCGGGATTTGATTGGCGATGCCATAAAGGCCGTTGCGGCCGTGGTGAATGTGGGCGACGACACCAACTGGACCGGCCACACCCTGGCGCAGGCCAACCTCTTCGCCTTCGGACGCCTGGCCTGGAACCCAGCCCTCACAGCCAATGAAATTGTGCGGGAATGGGCGGTGCTGAGCTTTGGGCGCGAGGCGGCCGACTCCGTGGCGGAAATTGTGCTGGCCTCCCGCGCCGCTTACGAGCAATACACGACGCCCATGAGCCTGTGCTGGATGGTGTCCCCTCATAATCATTACGGCCCCAGCCCGGAGGGCTATGAATTCATGAAATGGGGCACCTATCACCGGGCCAACTGGGAGGCCGTGGGCATAGACCGCAGCAGCCTTGGCACCGGCTACGCCGGGCAGTACGCCCCGCAGCTGGCACAGCAGTACGACGATATCAGCACCTGCCCGCAGGAATTCCTTCTGTATTTCCACCGGGTACCTTATAAGCAGACGCTTGGGGACGGACGCACGCTGCTGCAAACACTGTACGACAGCCATTTTGAAGGCGCGCAGGCCGCCGAAGGCTTCGTGCGCCGCTGGGAGGCGCTGAAACCCCTGTTGCCGGCGCAGGCCTACGCCTCGGTTCACGAGCGCCTTTTGCGCCAGCAGGAAAACGCGCGGGAATGGCGGGACGTGGTGAACACCTATTTCTACCGGAAAACAGGCATTGAGGACGCGCAGGGAAGAAAGATTTATCCGTAGGTGGTACACGGTGCTGAGGGAGGTCCACGCCCATGGGTGAGGGATTGGCACAACCGAGGAAGAAGGGTTCGCTGAAAAGTTATTTGAAAAGGTATTGGACGCTGTACCTTCTTTTGGTGTTACCCATCGCCTTCTTCATCATCTTCCGTTACATACCCATGGCCTATATCCAGATGGCCTTTAAGGACTACAATTTCAGTAAAAATATCTGGGAGATGGACTGGGCGGGACTCAAATATTTTGCGCAGGCCTTCGCGAACCGGGATTTCTGGACCGCGCTGCGCAACACCGTGGTGCTGAACGGCCTCGACTTGATTGTCTCCTTCCCGGCGCCCATTCTGCTGGCGCTGCTGCTAAACGAATTGCGCCATCGGCGCTTTAAGCGCATTACCCAAACCGTGGCCTATATGCCGCACTTTTTATCCTGGGTGGTCATCTACGGCCTGGCCCTGCAATTGCTTGCCACCAGCACTGGCTTTGTGAACAACGTGATAGACGGCATGGGCGGCGAGCGGATAAACTTTTTGGGCGAGCCGGGCAAGTGGATAGGAACCTATGTGATCTCCGGCGTGTGGCAAAGCGTGGGCTGGAACACAATCATCTACCTGGCCGCCATCACCGCCATTAACCCGGAGCTGTACGAGGCCGCGGCGGTGGACGGGGCGGGGCGTTTCCGCCGGATGTGGCACATCACGCTGCCGGGCATACGCTCTACCGCCGTGGTGCTGTTCATTATGTCGGTGGGGCGCATTGTGGGCGGCGAGATGGACAGGCCCTTCGCCATGCGCAACCTGCTGGTGAAGGACGTGGCGGACACCATAGCCATCTTTGTGTACCTGCACGGCCCGCGTTCGATGCAGTTCGAGCTTGCGACGGCCGTGGGCTTGTTCCAATCCGTGGTTTGCGTGATATTCCTCTTCGCCGCCAACGCCCTGGCAAAACGCTTTGGCGAAGCGGGCGTGTGGTGAGGTGACAAGATGAATATGATAAAGAGCAAAAGCAACCGGGCCGGCGACATTGTCGTAATTGTTATCTGCTTTTTCCTCATTGTGATATGCTTGCTGCCGATGATTAATATTCTGGCGCGTTCGCTCAGCTCTACCGACGCGCTGATGCGCAACCAGGTGGGCCTATGGCCGGTGGGCTTCAACGTGGAGTCCTACGCCAGGGTGCTGAACAACGAGGAATATATGCTGGCCATGGGCTGGTCTGCAGTGCTCACCGTTATTTTTACGGCCTTCGCCATGGTGATGACCATCATGTGCGCCTATGCCCTTACCTACAAGAACCTTAAAGGGCGGCGCTTCTTCAACCTGATGATTTTGTTCACCATGTATTTTTCCGCAGGCGTAATGCCCAGCTATCTTTTGTATAAGGATATGAGGATACTGAACACCGCCTGGGTGCTGATTTTACCCATGAGCATCAGCGTGTTCAACTTCATCATTATGCGCAGCTTTTTCCAAAGCCTGCCGGACAGTTTGCGGGAATCTGCCGAGATAGACGGCGCCGGGCCAATTCGCATCCTGCTTCGCATTTATATCCCGCTGTCCACGGCTTCGCTGGCCACCATAGCCCTGTTCTACGCGGTGTGGCGCTGGAACGCCTATTCAGACGCTTTGATGTATGTGCAAAACGCGCGGGAGCTGCGGCCTATACAGCTTCTTTTATACAATTACTTCGCCGCCCTCACCGACCCCGCCTCTACCGAGGTGGTGGAAACGGGTATGTCAGAAGGGCTGAAGGCCGCCAGCGTTATGTTTGCCACCGTGCCCATTTTGCTTATTTACCCGTGGCTGCAAAGATATTTTATTGCGGGGGCAACTTTGGGCGCGATTAAAGAATAAACCGTGTTTGGCAAAGCACACAACAAAAGGAGGCAGACTTATGAAAAAAGCATTTTCCCTGTTGCTGGTTTTTCTGATGGTTGTTGGCCTGGCCGCTTGCGGCGGTGCCCCTGCTTCATCCGCGCCGCCCGCTGCCCCGTCCACAGCCGACACCCAGGACGCAGACCCGCCGGCAGGCCCCACCGAGCCGGAGGGCGTTGAGAACGGCCGCTTCACCGAAACCCGCCAAATAACGGTAGAGATGTTCGAGCGTGAAGGCATGCCGGTTCCGAACGATGACAACCCCTACATCCAATTCATCAAGGAAGGCATGCTGCGCGATCACAATGTGGAAGTGGAGTTCCAGTTGGTACAACGCTTCAGCGAGCAGGACATCCTGCCCCAGTGGATTGCGGCGAACGAAGTGCCGGACATATCTTACACCTACAACAAGGCCGCTGTGGACGATTTTGCCCTGCAGGGCGGCGTGCTGGATTTGGTTCCCCTGCTGGAAGAGTACGCCCCCTACGTTGAGGATGTGGTGAACCTGCTGGGTGAAGACCTCGTTTACTGGGACCTTGACCCCAACACCGGCGCACTGTACACCATGAAAACCGGCAAGTTTAACGATGCCCACCAGAAAACCTATGTGCGCGAAGACTGGCTGGCCGCGCTGGACATGGACCCTCCCAGCACTCTGGAGGAGTTTGAGACTTATCTGCGCGCGGCGAAGGAAAATGCCGCCGACCTGCCCGGCGCCCCCGGTGCGGACATCATCCCCTACATCATTACATCCGATGTGGGCTGGACTGTTCTTGACCTGACCGAATCGAAGATTAAATCCGACATGACCGACAAAGAGAAATACATTTGGGGCTGGGATGACCGCCTCACGATGTACCCCGGCTTTAAAGACGCCATTAAAATTGTAAACGGCTGGTACAACGAGGGCCTGTTGTGGACCGACTTCGCGCTGTACCCCGTGGGCGATGCCGTGACCCCCAACAACCTGACGAAGACCGGCGTTGTGGGCGCCATGACCCAGAACGTAGACGTGCCCTACCGCCGCGGCGGCGACTTCGACATTCAGTACACACTGCAGCAGAATCCTGACACGCCGAATGCCGCCTACATCCCCGTGGCCACCTTCCCCAATGCCGACGGCAATTACTACAAGCTGTGGGACGGCCTCATCAGCCCCGACCGCAACATCTTCCTGCCGGCCACCAACGACGAACCCCTGGCCTCGCTGATGTACATCAACTGGATTAGCAAGTGGGACAACCTCTTCTTCCTGATGTGCGGCCCCGAGGACATAGGCCACATCGTGCACGAGGACGGCTCCATCGAGACAGTGAACCCGCCGGAGGGCGACCCCTACGTGCGCAGTTCCTCCTTCAACATCGACATGACCATGACCGTGAACAACAGCGGCCCCTTCCTCCCGGACAAAGACCTGACCGTTCTCTCCATGGCCTATGCCTTCAGCGAAATCGACCCGAAGTATATTGTGCAGATGCTGGATATCTCCCCCTACACGATTGACATTCGGAAGAATGCGTCTGCCGGCGTAATTGCGGCCGAGGGCGAGTTTGGCACGGCGCTGAGAGAGACCCGCGACGCCTTCCTGGCGCAGGCCGTCACCGCCAACGTGGACGACTTTGACTCGGTGTTCGACGCGGGCCTTGAGAACTACATGGCCACCGGCGGGCAGCAAATCATCGACGAGCGCATCGCCGCATGGGAAGCCATTTACGGCGACGCGGACATGATTCCTTAATCGTCAATGCCTAACCTTCTCCATCATACGATTCGATTCGCTTAGCTTAGCTTATTGCCAAAGGGAGTTGCGCCAAACGCAACTCCCTTTGGCACACAATGGAGAAAATTCATAATGAGCGATGGATGGCGTCTCTTTAACGACGGCTGGCACTTTGCCCTGACGCCGCCGGGCACGCCCAACCCCGCCGGGGCGCTGTGGGCCCCGGCAGAAATTCCGCACGACTGGCTGATTGCCGACGCGGAAAACCTTTACGCCCCCGGCGTGGGCTGGTATAAAAAAAGCTTATCGCTGCCGCCGGAGGAAGGCAAGCACGGCCGCCGGGTGTATCTGCGCTTCGACGGCGTGTACATGGATTGCACCGTTTACCTGAACGGCAGCGAAGCCTGTTGCTGGAAATACGGCTACAGCAGCTTTGGCTTTGAATGCGGCGCCCTCTTGCGCGCGGGCGAAAACGAACTGATGTTGCGCGTAAACTATCAGCCGCCCAACTCTCGCTGGTACAGTGGCGCGGGCATATACCGGGATGTGTGGCTGGGCCTTTTTCCCGATAGGCACATTGTGCCGGAGGGCCTGTACATTACCCCGCAGCCGCGGGCGGACGGGGCCTGGCGGGTGGAGGTAGACACCGAGCTTTCGGGCGATTGGGCCGGGTGCGAAGTGCGCCACCGCATTTATGCGCCGGACGGTGCACTGGCTGCCGAGAACCGGGGCGGGGCGGCGCAGGTGCTGGCGGTGGAAGCCCCGCAGCTCTGGGACATTGCCTCCCCCGCCCTGTATCGCCTTGAAAGCACCTTGTTTTGGCAGGGCGAAGCGGTGCAGACGGTGAGTGAGCGTTTCGGCTTTCGCCGCGCGGCGTTTAAGCCGGACAGAGGCTTTTGGCTGAACGGGCGGCACGTTAAGCTGCAAGGCGCCTGCCAGCACCACGACCTTGGCAGCCTGGGCGCGGCGGTGAACCGCAGCGCACTGCGCCGCCAACTGCTCATACTGCGCGAAATGGGCGCGAACGCCATTCGCACCGCACACAACATGCCCGCGCCCGCCCTGATGGAACTGTGCGACGAGATGGGTTTTCTGGTGTGCAGCGAAGCCTTTGATATGTGGGAGCAAAGCAAGACGGAATACGACTATGCACGCTTCTTTCCCGAGTGGGCGGCGCGGGACGTGGCCGCCTGGATAAGGCGCGACCGCAATCATCCCAGCGTGATTATGTGGAGCATCGGCAACGAGATTGCCGACACCCAGTTCTTGCCGCGCGGGGCCGAGATTACCCAGATGCTGGCCGGGCAGGTGGCCCTGCACGACCCCAAACGCCACGCGCCCGTTACCATCGGCAGCAATTACATGGCCACACCCGGGGCGCGGCACTGCGCCGATATTGTGAAGCTGGCCGGCTACAACTACAGCGAACGCCTTTACGTGGCCCACCACACGCAGCACCCGGATTGGGTCATCTACGGCAGCGAGACGGCCTCGGTGGCGCAAAGCCGGGGCATCTACCATTTCCCGCTGGCCACGCCCCTGCTGGCAGACGAAGACGAGCAGTGCTCCGCGCTGGGCAACAGCAGCACCAGTTGGGGCGCAAGGAATACCGAAGCCTGCATTCTGGACGATTACCACGCGGAGTTCTCCGCAGGGCAATTCATTTGGAGCGGTTTTGATTACATTGGCGAGCCCACGCCCTACCACACCAAAAATTCCTATCTGGGCCAGGTAGACACCGCCGGCTTCCCCAAGGATAGCTTTTACATCTTCAAAGCGGGCTGGACAAGCTGGCGCGAAGCCCCCTTCGTGCACATCTTCCCCTTCTGGGATTTTTCGCCCGGCCAGCCCATCGACGTGCGGGTGTGCTCGAACGCGCCCGAGGTGGAGCTATTTTTCGACGGCGAGTCGCTTGGCCGGCGGAAGCTGGGGCTGCACCTCGGGCGGCTTGTGGCCGATTACCGTTTAGATTACCGCGAGGGAACGCTTAGCGCCGTGGCCTACGGCGCGGACGGACAGACGGTGGCACAGGCCGGGCACGGCAGCTTTGGCGACGCCGCCGCGCTGGCCCTGCACTGCGAACAGAGGGAGATACCCGCCGATGGCCAAAGCCTCGCCTTTGTCAGCATCACGGCATGCGACGCGCAGGGCCGCCCGGTGGAAAACGCCACAAACCGCGTGAAGGTGGAAATAGACGGCCCCGCCCGCCTGCTGGGGCTGGACAGCGGCGACGCCACCGACTATGAAAGCTACAAAAGCGATACGAAGCGCCTGTTTTCGGGCAAGCTTTTGGCCGTTGTGGCCCCCACATACAAGCCGGGCGATATCGCGGTGTGCGTGACCTCGCCGGGGCTTGCGCCCGCACAGTGCGCCATCACGGCGCTGCCCGCCGCGCCGCCGGCCGGCGCCAGCGACACGCTGTTTGCCGGTGGCGTCCGGGGCAAACAGCCTTTCCCTGAGGACGAAATCCCCGTGCGCAAGCTGGAACTGCACTGCGAGGGCGGCTTCCGCCTGGGGCCGCAGCGCCCCTATGCGGACATAAGCGCGGTAATTCGCCCCGCGAACGCCAGCTACACCGAAGTGGAATGGGCCGTCACAGACGCCTCGGGCATTCCCGCGCGCACAGCCACCCTGCAAGCGGAGGGCGCAAAGGTGCGCCTGACGGCCCTGGGCGACGGTGAGGTGTGGCTGCGCTGCTACAGCCGCAACGGAACCGGGAAAGTGCGCATCATATCCCAGCTGCGCTTTCAGGCCGACGGGCTTGGCGGCGTTTTGCTGAACCCCTACGCCTTTGTAGCCGGGGGCCTGTATACGCACAGCAACACCACGCTCACCAACGGCAACGAGCACGGCATTGCCACTCCGCGCGAGGGCGAAAGCCATGTGGGTTTTGCCGGGCTGGACTTTGGCGCTTACGGCGCGGATACGCTCACCCTGTCGATTTTTTCTCTGACACCGCCGCCCTTCCCCATCGAAATTTGGGCGGGCATGCCGGACGAAGCGGGCGCGGAAAAGCTGTGTACCGTTACCTATACGGGCGGCAGCCGCTGGAACACCTATATTCCGCAAACCTACACCCTGCCCCGCCGCATAACAGGCGTGGCAACGCTGTGCTTCGTGTTTCGCCAAAAAGTGCATTTGGGCGGCTTTGTTTTTCAAAAGCCGGATAAGGCCTTCTCAAGGCTGGCGGCGGCGGACGCGGACGCCATCTACGGCGACGCCTTCACGCCGGCGGGCAGCCGGGTGGAAAACATCGGCAACAACGTCACCATCCGCTTTACCGGGCTGGACTTTTCGGTACGCACACCTCAAACCTTCAGCCTGTGCGGGCAAACCCCGCTAAAGGTGAACCCCGTGCAGCTGCGGATGGCCCGCCGGGAAGAGGACGGCCAAGCCGCCGAGGAAAACGTGCGACTGCTGCCCTTTGCCCAAACCGAGGGCTATGAGGCGCAGTGCTTCCCGCTGGAGGCGCTGCGGCCCGGTATGTACGACGCGCAGCTTGTGTTCTTGCCCGGCAGCCGTTTTGGGCTGGAGTGGATTCAATTCGAGGGCGAGGCAGAAGAATAAATCAACCCGCATATGGAGGAAAGATGAAGAAAGAGCATTGGGACGCATTGCTTTGCGCCGTCGGCGGGCAACAGCCGCTAACGCAGGCGGTGGCGCTGATTGCCGACAGCCCCTGGATTCCCGGCTACACCGGCGTGAACACGCTGGATTATTTGACCGACCTGCCCACCTGGTGGAACTGCCAGCGTAAAATCCGGGAGGATTTCCCGGAAGTCATTTTCCTGCCGGACTTTTGGGTGGAATTCGGCATGGCGGCCGAGCCCTCCGGCTTCGGCTGCCGGGTGAGCTTCTTTGGGCATCAGCCCCCGGCCATCGCGCATCTGGTGGATTCCTGCGACGATATCGGCACCCTGGCCGCCCTGCCGGCGCCCAACCCCCTGCGCGACGGGCTGCTGCCCCTGGCCGTGAACTACTACAAACGGGCCGCGCGCCTTGCCCGCGAGGCGGGTGAGGACATCAAGATGGTGGCCGCGCGCGGGCCGCTGAACATTGCCACCCACATGATGGGCGTTACCGAGTTTTTAATGGCGATGAAGCTGTACCCGGACGAAACGCAAAAGCTGCTGGGCAAGCTGGCGCAGTTTGTGAAAAGCTGGCTCAGCGCGCAGGCCGAGGCCGTAGGCGGCGCCGAGGGTATTTTGCTGCTGGACGACATCATCGGCTTTTTGTCGGCGGAGGATTTCGAAGCCTTCGTGTTCCCGTATTTCCGGGAGATATTCAACGCCTTCCCGGTGCCGGTGCGCATGCTGCACAACGACACCCACAACCCCACAAGCTACCACCGCCTGGCGGACATGGGCGTGAATATGTTTAATTTCACGCACGAGCTGCCACTGGCCGAGGCGCGCGCCCTGGTGGGCGAAAAGCTGTGCCTGGTGGGCAACGTTGCGCCGCTGGCGGTGCTGACGAAGGGCAGCGCCCAAGAGGTGGAGGAGAGCACAACGCAGGTGCTGAACGCCGGCGCAGGCAAAGGCGGGTTCATTCTTTCGGCGGGGGGCGGGGCTTCGCCCGGCATGCCGGGCGATAACCTGCAGGCCATGCTGCGGGCCGCGCGGCAATGGCCGGCAGGGCACGGCGCCGGGGAATAAGCACCGGCATTCACTTGTCAATTTTTACTTCACAGTATAACTTGGTATATTATCAAATAGTGACAATTTCAGTTTCCTTGTCATTCTGAGCGCGGCGAAGAATCTTAAAACTATATGCAAGCGATTGACCAAAGATTCTTTGTCGCTTCGCTCCTCAGAATGACAGATAAACTTTTTAGGAATGGGGTGCGTAAGGATGAACTTGAGCGTAAAACCGCCATTTGCAAGCAGAATGGTGATTCAGCGCGAGGTACAGGCGCCGGTGTGCGGCCGCGCACGACCGGGCGAAAGCGTAAGGCTGGCCTTCCCCGGCGGCGAAAGCGTAGCAACAGCCGGGGCGGACGGCGCCTGGCGGGCAGTTTTGCCGGCCTTCAGCGCCGGCGGGCCCTTCTCTCTGCGCATCAGCGCGGGCGAAGAACAACTCGTTCTGGATGATATCTTGGCGGGCGACGTATGGCTGTGCGGCGGGCAATCCAACATGGAGCTGCCCCTGAGCCGGGTGCGTTATATGTTCCCGGAGGAACTGGAAGAAGGCGGCCCCGCTGCCATACGCCGCTATGCCGTGCCGCAGCTGTTCTGCCCCGGCGGGCCGCCCGCCGCGCCGCCCACCGGGCCGTGGCAGGCGGCCGATGGCGGCGAACTGCCGGAATTCAGCGCCGTCGGGTATTTTTTCGCGCAGGCCCTGTACCAGCGTTACCGGGTGCCCATCGGGCTTTTATCTGCCGCGGTGGGCGGCACGCCGGTGTGCGCCTGGATGAGCAAGGATGACCTGGCCGCCTTTCCGCCGCTGCCCGCCCTGGCTGAACAGTGGGCGGACGAAGGCGCGGTGCTGCGGGCGCAGGAGGAAGACTTGCGGCGCATCGAAAGCTATTATAAGACCCTGAACCGGGCGGACAAAGGCCTTACCGAAGCATGGCACGCCCCGGATTTTGACGACGCCGCCTGGCCGCAGCGGCAGCTGGACCGGCCATGGGATGCCGAACTTTCCGAACCGGGTGTTATATGGTTGCGCAAGACGGTGCACATACCGCAAGAAGCGGCAGGCCAGCCCGCCGCCCTGTTTTTGGGTACCATAGTAGACGCCGACACCGTATATGTGAACGGAACGAAGGTAGGCGGCACCGAGTACCGCTACCCGCCCCGCGAGTATGAAGTACCCGCATTGTCCGCCGGGCCGTGCAGCATTGTTATCCGGGTGGTGAACCTGCGCGGGCAAGGAGGCTTTACGCCGGGCAAGTGGCGCATGCTGTGCTGCGGCGGACGCAGCCTGGACCTCAACACCGAATGGCGCTATCAGCGCGGCGCGAAGGCGCCCTTCCTGGAGCCCGAGTTTAATGCTGCCTATCTGCCCACAGCCTGCTACAACGGTATGATTACACCTCTGGCCGGCTTTCCCGTAAAGGGCGCGATTTGGTATCAGGGCGAGAGCGATACGCGCCAGCCGCAGGGCTACAGCGAAAAATTGACAACGATGATTGAAAATTGGCGCGGCCTGTGGGGCAAAAACCTGCCCTTTATCATGACGCAGCTTGCCTATTTCCATGACGACCCCGAGGCCGATTGGGAGGCCATACGCCGGGAAACACAGCACTGCCTGCGCCTGCCCGGCACCGCCATGGTATACGCGCTGGACGCCGGCGAGTACAACGACTTGCACCCGCAGAACAAGCGCCTGGTGGGCCGCAGGCTGGCCCGCGCGGCCATGCAGCTGGCCTATGGGGAAACCATGCCTCCCACGCCCTTTCAGATGGGGCCGCTGCTGTAGCTTGATTCGATTTGGAAAACTCGTCGCTTCACTCCTCAGAATGACAGGTAAGCTATTTGGTGTCAGAAGGCAGTAGGGGCGGCCGTCCTCGGCCGCCCGTGGGCCATAGCAAAACTCTAAGACGGGCCGCCGAGGGCGTCGGCCCCTATGCGGCCAGCGGGAATCGTTGCCCTTGGCAGAGGACGCATCTATTTTTGGCGTTGTGCAAATGCGAACAAAGCCTTCTCCGCTTCCAAATTGTGAGGCGCGCCGCATTCGGCGGCTTCGAAGGCCTCGGCATACTTGACGGCGCGGCCCCGTTCCTCGCCATACTTTTCGATGAGCTTATCCCGGAACCGCTCGGCCACGGCCGCCCATTGCGGGCAAAGCGCCGCGCGCAGGAATTCAAGGCGCTGCTCGGGGGCGGCGGGCACCTCGTCCCGCGTCTTGCCCTCCAGCCAAGGGCGAAATTCATACATCTGCGTAACGTGGGCGTCGTAAGCCCTCAGCTTTTGCTCCGCAACGTCATCAATGTCCACAACGATGTCGGGGTTCAGCGGCAGGGGTTTTATCACGGTGTCGTGCTTGTAAAAAATAACGGGGGCCGCCTTTGGAACGGGCGATAAAGGCAGAAAGTTCGGCACCCGTAAAAGGCTGGCGCAGTCCTGCACCAGCTGCGCCGCGCTGCGAACGTCGGGATGGTACTCGTAGCAGCGGTGCGTGACGATGATGTCCGGCGCAAACTCGCGTATCGCCTTCATCAGGCGTTCGCGCGTGGGAACGTCGGCGGCCAGATAGCCGTCGTTGTTGTCCAGAACCACATAGGAATCGATGCCCAGCCGCCGCTTCGACTCCTGCACTTCCTGATAGCGAACCGCCACCAGCTTGTGCCCCAGCATTTCATAGTGGCCGCTCTGCCCGTTCGTTACAGAGAGGATTTGGACAATATGCCCGGCCTCCGCCATTTTTATAATGGTTCCCCCGCAGTCCTCCGCGTCGTCGGGATGCGCGAAGATGAACTGGATTCTAAGCTTTTTATCCACTATCCTGTCCTCCTTGTTTATGCGTCTTTATTCTGGCAGGCTTCGCGCAGCCGTGCGCACACCTCGGCATGGTGTCCCGCTTTACAGCCGAGGGCGTTCAGTGCCCAAACCACGGCGCCGGCCACATTGGGTGTTTCAAGCAGCTTGAACCGGATGGCCCGCCCGGGATGGGCCGCGTGAAGCTTTGTCTCGAGCGTATCAATCAGCAGCGGGTCTTCCCCCTTTACAAACACTGAACCCGCCAGCACAATGCATAACGCTTCCTCCGGCGCAAAGCCCAGTTCCTCAATCATCACCTCTATGCCACTGGCGTAGCTGCCCGCAACCGCCTGCAAAATGCCGGCGGCCACGCCGTCTCCCTGCCCCGCCGCCTCAAAAACCATCGGGTTGCACATGGGCACGTCGAAGCTGCCGTCGTTCATTTTCTCGTGCAGCTTTTCCACAAACTCGTGCTTGCCGCCTATGCCCAGGCGGCTGAAAAGCATCGGGGTCATCGCCGTGGCCTCACCCTTGCGAAACAATTGGCTGTACACGGCGGCAACCGCCCTTTTGCCAATGTAGCCGCCACCGCCCATATCGGCAGTTAAATCCCCCAGGCCGCCTATTTGCAGCATTTCGCCCGCATGGTTGATGCCGGCAATCGTACCGCCGCTTCCGCAGATGGCGCAAATACCCACGCCCGCCGGGTTTCCGGCGGGAATGCCCAAAAAAGCGTCGTTGCAAAGGGTGAAGCGCCGAAAGCCCTGTTTTCCGATGATTCGTGAAATCTCATCGTGCTGTTTTTTTGTGTCTACCCCGGCCGCGCCGAACACCGCATAGGCTATCTGCTCTGCCCGCAGGCCGTTGGCCAGTAAAATTCCCGACGTGAAACGGCCGAACTCGTCTTCAAACTGGGAATAAAGGCCCGGCAGCACCTCATAATTCAGCGGCCCCCAGCGGCCAAAGTCAATCAGGCGTCCTTCGGCGCTGAACAGGGCGAGATGGCTTTTGGAAGACCCGATGTCTACGCCAATCACATATTCAGCCATGCGAACCTCCGTTTGGCTTATAGCCACCCCGCCGGCAAATATTCAGCGTTGGCGGCTAGCATTTCTTCAAGGGCGGCCTTGGCCCGCCGGTAATCCCCCACCAGCGGGTGAACCATCAGGGCGGCCAGCGCGTCCGCCCGGCTGGTGCTCAACGCCGCGCGCACTGTCAGCTTTTCATAGGCTTTCACAGCCTGCATCAGCCCCACAATGTAGGGGCTCACCGGGCCGCAAACGGGCAGGGGCGCTGCGCCTGTCCGGTTCACCAGGCACTTGGCTTCTATCACATCGTCCCTGCCCATAAATGGCAGAACGCCGTCATTCTTCACGTCCACCACCATCGCTTCGTTCTTGTCGTTCTCAATGGCATCCGCCACAGACACCGCGGCCGTGGAGTACAGCGCCCCTCCCCGCTCGGCCAGTTCCTTTGGCTTGTGCGAAAGCAGCGGGTCGGCGTTTTGCTCCATCAGGCCGCGCTCCAGTTCCATGCAAATCTCGCCGCGGCTTTTTTTCGCGTCCACGCACTTTATCAGTTGTTCGTCCCTCAAATAAAAATAACTGAGATAATAGGACGGTATGCCGGGGATGGCCGCAAGCAATTCGTCGTCGTAGGCCACGTCGGGTATGTTTTTCATCTTCGTGTCCGTTGTTTTGCCCAGTTCGTCTATCAGTTCCCGGCCATCCTTTTTTACGGAGGTTATCCAGCTTAAATGGTTCAGGCCCACAAGCTCATAGTCAAAATCAGCAGTTCCAAGATTTTTTTCAACACTCGCGTGCATGTTCACAAAGCAATTGCACAGCCCCACCATTTTTACGCCGCTGTGGTTCAGCAATGCTTCGGCCACAATGCCCGAAGGGTTGGAGAAATTGATGAGCCAGGCCTCGGGGGCCAGCCGCTCAATGCGCCGGGCCATGTCCAGCATAACGGGTACGGTGCGCAGGGCGTTCATTAAGCCGCCAATGCCGGTGGTCTCCTGCCCCAGCAGGCCGTGTTTCAGCGGAAGCTTTTCATCCAAAACGCGCGCCGCCATGCCGCCCACCCGTATCTGCGCAAAGATGTAGTGAGCCCCGGCAATGGCCTTGTTCAAGTCCTGCGTCAGTTCTACCTGCCCGGTATAGCCGGCGGCAAGCAGCATCCGCTTGGCCAGCCCGCCCACCACGGCCAGCTTGTCACGGTCAATGTCCATCAGGTAAAGCTGCCGAACGTTGAGGCCCCGGCTCCTGACAATGAGGCCTTCTATCAGCTCCGGCGTATAAGTGCTTCCCGCACCGATAACAGCCACTTTCAAATCGCGCATCTATATACCCCCAGCTTCGTTTCCGTCATAGCTTTTCCAGCGCCAGCTCCACCGTGTAGCGTTTCGTTTGGCCGGGCTGCACAGTTTCCACAAAGCGCCCGTTGTTAATGGAATTCGGCAGGGCGCACCACGGTTCCAGGCACACGGCGTCCTTCGCGCCGGTGTACACCACCAGCACCTTGTGCGCTTCGTCCAAAATATACCGTGCCTTGTAGCCGTCGGGCCGGTTGCAAAGCGTAACTTCCCTGCTTTTTGGGCTGTGCAGCACGTGGTCCCAATGCCGGGAAAGCTCCATCTCCTCGGGGGCCGGCCCGTCTACACCGGTAACATGGTTGTAATGGTATGCCATACCGTGCTCGAATTTAAGCGCGGCCTTGTCCGTCGCCCTAAAATAGGGGTGCCAACCCAAATAGTGCGGCATGGGCGCGGCGGAGCGGTTCGTCACCAGCGCCGTGGAAAACAGTGAAGCCCCTGCGATTTTGTACTCGATTTCCAGCATATAATCGAAGGGATAGTTGGCCTGCCGCTGCGAGGCGGAGGCGTCGCACCACAGGGTAAGGGCATTGTCCGCCTGCTTTTTTACTGCAAAGGTTCCGTTTTTCACAAGGCCGTGCATGGGCATGCGGTATTGCCGCCCATCAATGGTGTAGGCGTCATCCTTTGTTTTCCCGGGAAAGGGGAACATCACCGAGGCGCCAAGCGCGCCCATGGGCGTCATCTCAATCGCGTCTTCGTCAAACATCAGCACGGGCCTGCCGCCAAGCGTCAACTGCGCTATCATGCCGCCGTTGTTCGGGGCCACCTTCGCGCTCAATTCGCCTTCTTTTATCTCAATGTACTGCGCCATGCTTCCTCCCTTTGGCCTGCGATGCTGTTACGAGAACGTAAACACAATTTTCTTTTCGTTCCGGCGCTCTAAAAACATACGGATACCCTCTTCCGCGCGCTCGAAGGGAATCATATCTGAAATGTAATCCATGCCCTTGAGGCGGCCGTCCAGCATCATCTCAAGCACTTCGTCCATCGCCGCTATTTCGGCCTCTTTGTCGGGCCACTGCGTGAAAATCAAATCGAAGGAAAGCGGCCTGTCCTTCCAATCTATTTGATAGGAGGTTTCCTCCATCACGCCGTACATGATGATTTTGCCGAAGGGCTTTATCATTTTCAGCCCTTCGTTAATGACGCCGGGAACGCCCGCGGCGTCCCACACGGCATCCACGCCATCGGGGAAATGCTTGCGCACTTCACTGGCCGGGTCGGCACTGCTGCTGTCTATCACAATGTCCGCGCCCAGCTCTTTTGCCATCTTCGCCTTTTCGGCGCGGCGCACCACGGCAACCGTCTTAACGCCGGCTTGCTTGCAGAAGCCCAGCATCACCTGCCCCACCGGCCCCAGGCCGAACAGCACAAGGCTTTGGCCGCTTTTTATGGCGAGGCGTTTAAACGTGGAATAAACCTCCCGGAAGGTGATGATCATGGTGGCGGGCACTGCGTCCAGCTGCGAGGGTATTTTGTACTGGATGCGGCTGTGGTCGTGGTGCAATGTTTCATCAATGGGGACGCCTGCTTCCTCCAGGGCCTTGTGGTCTTCCACCACCGCATATTCCGCCATGGCGCCAAAGGTGGCGTGATGGCCGTCAAGCTTCTCGTAGATAATAGGGTGCAGCACCCTGTCCCCAATGCTGAAACTGCTGACCTTCGCCCCCTTTTCCACCACGATACCGACCGCCTCATGCCCCAGAATGGTGGGATAATCGGTGTAGCCGTTGAAGTGCCCGTGCAGGATTTTCAAGTCTGTGCCGCATATTGCGGAAGCCTCAATTTTCACAAGGGCCTGATAGTCCCCAATGCACGGCACGGATAGCTCTTTCACGGCGAAGGACAAATCTTTCTCAATCACCAATGCTTTCATGCTGACAGCCACCTTTATTCGTTATTATTATACGCTGTTCTAAGGCTCTTTGGGTATATCCAGCATCTTGTACATCATCTCGGCGGGGGCGCTGAAGTCCAGCGTCTGCCCCGGGGCCTGGCCGGCCAGGGTCATCCTGCACAAATCCAGCGCGCCGTCTAAAATGAAGGCCGGGATGTTTAAATCCTCGTACAAACGCTTCATATAGGCAAGGTCTTTCGTACCCAGTTCCAGCGCGAAATCCAGGCGGTAATCGCGTTTCCGAAACTTTTGGCCGTAGAATTCCAGCACCCAGGAAGTGCGCCCGTCAACGTTCAGCATATCGTAAAATTCCTGCACCGAAAAGCCCATTTTCGCCATTACGGGGAACAACTGCGCATACAGCAGCGCCTGCGTGAGGCCGCAGAAATTCAGCGCCAGTTTGATGAGGTGCCCGCTGCCAATTTCGCCGGCGTAGCTATGCGATTTGCTGATGGAGGCGAAGAGCCCGCCCAGCTTGTCCACCTCGTCTTTGTCGCCGCCGACTACGATTTCCGCCGTTCCGGCTTCCGCTTCGGCCGGGCCGGCCATCAGCGGCGCGTCTATGAACACGCCGCCCTGCGCCTTGGCCCGCTCGTACAGCTTTCTGGTGGAAAGCGGGTAGCTGGTGGACATATCGATAATGACCTTGCCCTTCACGCCGGCGGCAAAAAATACTTCCATCACGTCCTCTACCACGTTGGAGTTGGGCAGGGAGAGAAAAACAACCTCGCTCTTATCCAAAACTTCCAGCACGTCTTCCGCCAGCGCGGCGCGCCCGCTGAAACGCTCCATGGCCTCGCGGCTGATATCGTAAACCGTCAGCTCTTTGCCAGCCGAAATAAGGGTGTGGCAAATGCCCTTGCCCATATTCCCAAGGCCGATAAAACCCATTTTATTCATGCCGAACCTCCTTAATTGTTCACCCTTTTATGGCGCCCATGGTCAGGCCCCGCACCAGGTATTTCTGCACGGCAATGCCCGCGATGAACACCGGCACACAGGCAATCACCGTGGCCGCCGAGCTGCCTCCCCAATTGATGGACACCTGGGAAATGAAGCCCGATATCCACACCGGCAGGGTTCTCGTGCTCGCGTCGGACAATATCAGTGAAAACATCAGTTCGTTCCACGAGTAGATGGTGGTTAGAATGCCCGTGGCCACAAGCCCCGGCGCGGTAAGCGGCAGCGCAATGACAAAAAAGGCGCGCAGCCGGGAGCATCCGTCAATCATGGCCGCCTGTTCCAGCGCGTCGGGCAAATCATCGAAAAAGCTGCGCATCAGCCAGATGGTAAAAGGCAGGTTCAGCGTGGCGTGGGTGAGTATGATGGCCAGATGCGAGTTGAGCAAGCCCATCGTCCGCATGATGACATAAAGGGGAATCATCAGCGTACCGGCCGGAACCATGCGGGTAACCAAAATCAGTACCGCCCAAACATTGTGCCCCGGCAGTTTTAATCGAGAGAGGGCATAAGCGCACATCGAGCCCAATATCAGGCAAACAGCCGTTGAAAAGGCCGCCACAATGAGGCTGTTGCCCATGTACTGCCCAATGTCCTGCTGCAAAGCGTCCCGGAAATGCTCGGCGGTGGGCGTGAATATAAAGGTGGGCGGGCTTGTGAACATGAAAAGCTTCGGCTTGACGGATTGGAGCAGCACCAGCACAAGGGGAACGGCAAGCCACAAAACAAACACCAGCACGGCAACCCCAGAGCCGATTGCCAGCCTTTTTCTCGTTACACCCATACAGCAACCCTCCCTACGGCTCTTTTCGTTTGCGGTTCATCGCCCGGATGAAGCCCAGGCTGACGATGAGTATGCCAATCAAGGTGAGCATGGAAAGCGCGGAGGCATATCCCATTTCATAATTTCGAAAACCGATTCTGTAGATATAGGTGGACAGGGTTTCCGTGGCGGAGCCCGGCCCGCCTCGTGTGAGCGGGAGGACGACGTCGAATATTTTCAGCAGGTCCATCGTTCGTATCATCGTCACCAGCAGAATCAGCGGCATGATGTACGGAACCAAAATATGGCGTATCATTTGCCGGTAAGACGCGCCGTCTATCATGGCCGATTCCACGGTGTCCATGGGAATCACCGTGAGGCCGGCGTATAAAACCAAAATGACGAAGGAGGTCATCTGCCAAATGTCCACGGCCATGATGCTGGGCAGCGCCAATTTGGAATCCCCCAGCCAGGCCATGGTGCCCAGCCCCAGGCTTCCCGTCACATAGTTGAGTATTCCGAATACGGGGTCGTAAATATAGCGCCAAATAAGCGCGACAATAACCGGCGCGGTAATCATGGGCAGCAGTATAAACGCGTGCACCGCCCGCAAGCGCCGTTTGATATTCCAAAGACAAAGGGAAATGGCAAGCCCCAGCAAAACTTCAATCACAAGGCAAAAGAAAACCAGCCTCAGCGTGTTCCAAATCACGTCTAAAAACACGCTGTCCCCAATGGTTTTCAAATAATTACCAAGGCCGACGAATACCCGTTCCCTGCCAAGGTCGAAAATTGTCCACTCAAACAGGCTCATGAACAGTGTGTAGGCAAGGGGGATAATCACGAACACAGCCAGAAAAATCAGCGCCGGAAGCAGAAAAGCATATCCCAGCCTGCGGTCTGCCTTAGTAAGGGCGCCTGTCCTCTTTTTTTCCATCAGCAGCCTCCCAAAGTGCGGGGGTGCCCAGGCCATTGCTGGCCTGGGCACCAAGAAATGGGTTTTCTACGCTCTATTCGCGACCATTACTTCCTGCACGGCGGCGCACACCTGCTCGGGCGTCAGCTCACCGAGTATCATTTTCTGCATATTGATTTCAATGGCGTCCATCTCCGAGGCCCAGGACTCCCAGTCGGGCATGGCGATGGATTTTTCTTCTACGGCTTTGCTCATGGCGGGCATAAAGGGCAGCGACGCCGCCGCTTCGGGGCGCTCGTAGAACTCGATGGTGGCGCCGGCCGTGCCATGGTTGATTTCGCTCATCATGATTTGGGAATCGGTGCTGGTGAGGAACTTCACCAGTTCGCCGGCGGCTTCCTGCTTGGCGGAGTCGGTCGTCACCGCCCAAATCCAGCTGTCGATGGCGGCGGCGCTCGTTTTGTTGCGCAGGGCGGCGTATTCCCACACGCCGGGCACCTGGCTGGTGGCGGGGTCGTTGAACTCGGCAAGCCGGATGCTGAGCATGAAGGCCATGCCGGCCTTTCCGCCCGCGCCAACGCCGAACACTTCTTCCCACTGGAAGTTCGTGATGCCATCGGGCGCGAATTTGCTCAAATCGTTGAAGAACTGCATCGTCTCAAGGGCTTCGGGCGTGTCCATGGTGGGGTTGTTGTTTTCGTCCACAACCCAGCCGCCGTTGGCCAAAAGGGCCGTCACATAGCTGCCGCCCAGGCCCGCCGTGTTCAGCGCGGGGAAAACGACGCCGGCCATATCGCCTTCGTTCAGGGCTTCTGCGGCCGCCAGAATATTCTCAAAGCTGTCCGGCGGGGCCAGTTCCTTCTCTTCAAATAAATCGGCGCGGTAGGCAATCATCACGGCGGATATCCAGTCGGGCAGGCCGTAGATGCGGCCATCCTCGTGCCGGTACATTTCCAGCAGGGAGGGCACGAACAAAGCCTGGTCTTCCGCGGTGGTGTAGTTATCGATGGGCTGCAAATAACCCAAGCTGGCGAATTGGCGCCACCACAGCGGATGCGCGTAAACCACGTCGTAGCTGCCGCTGCCGCCGGCCAGTTCCAGCGTCTGCCGTTCCTGAAGCTGCGCCCAGGGCAGGAAGTCCGTCTTCACCTTGATGCCGGTTTCCGCCTCGAATTTTTCCAGCACGGCCACCCAGCCAGAGTTATAAGGCTCGCTGAGCGGGCCGCACAGGGTCAGTTCGGTTACGGGCTCGGCGTCGGCGGGCGCGTCGGCAGCAGGTGCGTCGCCGTCGGCGGCGGGCTGCGGTTCAGCCGCGGACGTGCTGGCGGGTGTACCGCCGCATGCGGCCAGGGTAAAAATCATCACCAGTGCAAATGCGATTGCCATCCACTTTTTAACCATTGTTTTCCTCCTAAGTCGACTGTTTGCTTTTTTCTTTCCGATAAATTGTGCCGTCCCCTTGTTTCTTTGCTTTTGCGGCAGTGCCACCCCCTCTATATTCTTTCGGGCCTTACTGGTATCTGTTTTTCGGCGGACTCAATGATTGCCAAAAGGGCCAGCGAGGTGTTGGCGCTGTCCTTCAGGGACACGTGGAATTCGGTGTCGCCGGCCAGGCAATCTACAAAACTGCGAATGCTTTCATAGGCAAAGCCCTTGCAGCGGCCGAACACGTCGTTGCGCACCAGCACGTCCACGGTGTCCGTCCTGTGCTCGCCCGTCACCTGAACCAGGTTGTGGTTAGACGCGTCGATGTCTATTTTTCCCTTTTCAAAAACGATGTTGCACTTGATGTCGTTGACACAGGGGTTTCCGTCGGGCGTTACCCAGCCGTTCTCCATTTGGGCGATGGCTCCATTTTCGAACCTAAGGGTGGACTGGTATACGTCCACTGCGTCGACGCCCATTTTTTTAAGCATCCCCTCGCGCTTCACAGCGTAGATTTCCTCTATTTCGCTGCCCATCATCCAGCGCAAAGTGTCCAGCGAATGGCTCCCCAAAAACCACAATATCGAGCTTTTCGCCGCCCAAGGCAGCATCTTTGTGGGCACGTAGACGGTATCGTTCAAACGGAAATAGGCGCTGATGGGCTCGCCCAGGCTCTTCCCATCGATGATTTGCTTTGCGCTGTTGAAGGGCGGGCTCCAGCGGTTATGCAAATCCACCATGGCGCGCACGCCGCTGCTGGTGATGGCTTCCATCATGTCGTACACGTCTTGCCTGGTGGTGGCCAGAGGCTTTTCAATCAGCATATGCTTTTTCGCGCCGGCGCAGGCCATCGCGATGTCGCGATGCATAAAGTCCGGGGTCACAATGGCCACCGCGTCGCAGCCGCTGGCGGCCAGCATTTCGTTGTAATCCGTATAGGCCTGGGCAATACCGAATTTTTGCGCCAAAGCTTCGGCTTTGGCTTTGTTCAGGTCGCACACGGCCACGGTTTCTACGCTGGCGTGCTCGTTATAGATGCTGGCGTGAGACTCTCCCCAAATGCCGGCGCCCACAATGGCCATTTTAATCTTCCGCATGTCTGAATCCTCCAACCCCGAGGTAATATGTTCTGGTCTGAGTTACAGCGACAGATCCCAGACTTTGTCCAACACCAGAGACGCGCCGCCAAGCGCAACCCCGTCCTCTAAAAACATACTGTAGCGGATGCTCATCGCGTTCGAACGGAAGCCAACGTGTTCCCGCCTCACATAATCGACGACCCTTTGCCGGAAACGCTCTCCAAAGCCCGTGAAAAACCCGCCTATCACAAAATCGTCGATTCCCAGCAGCTTTGAGGTGTTCGCGATGAGCCAGCTTAAATACTTGGCCGCTTCGTCCACCGCTTCTTCGGTTTGCGGGTGGTAGTTGCTGTACAGATGGTACACCTGAGCCATGCTGCTTACTTTTTTATCGCTTTTGTTGATGCGCGAGATGATGTTGCTCTCGGACAGCTTGATGCCGATGCAGCCCTTATTGCCGCAGGAACATATTTCGTCAATGCCCTCGTGCGTCATGTGAATAATTTCGCCCGAGTTGAACATATTGCCGTAGTATAGCGCGCCTTTCAGGAATATGCCCATACCGATGACTTCGGAACAAAGGATGTAGATGAAATTCTCTTTGCCCTTGGCGCGCCCCTGGGTATACTCGGAAAGCGCGGCCACGTTGCTGTCGTTCTCCATGAAAATGGGGGTGCCGTACCGCTGCTGCAAGTAGCCGCTGTAGTTGATGTTCAGGTCGTAGCGTTCGCTTTCCAGCACCCTGTTTTTCACGGTGTCCACTATGCCCGTAACGCCGATGCCTATGCCAGCCAGCGATGCCTCGGGTGGCATGGAAAGCAGCAGTTCATCAATCAGTTCCGCCGTGAGGTTCAGAATGTCGCCCTGGCCCTCTGTGCAGGGGCGTTCGCATTTTGCAACAATGCCGTAGGCCATGTCGCAAATGCAGCCCCTTATCACGCGGCTGCTGGAATAATCCAGCCCGATGGCATATTTATGAGAACGGTTCAGGGTCAGCATTATGGGCTTTCGGCCGCTGTACGCGCCGCTGTCTCCGTGCTCCAGAATGCAGCCCGCGCCCACAAGCTCCGACACCAGAGCAGAAACAGTGGGCCGCGACAGGCCGGTGGCGCGCGAAATGCCCGCCCGCGAGATTTCCTCGTTGCCCCGCAGGCAACCCAATACTTCTTTTAGGTTCGCTTTTTTAACATCGACGACAGAAAGCGTTTTACCCTTTGCCGGCATATTTCACACTCACTTTGTTAAGAGCATTAACATCATGCACCTGGGTGCATCTGTTAATCCTTATTTGTGGAGGTCGTTTTAGGCTGATCGGGAGGCGTTTTCGCTTAGATTCTGACGGTTTACTTGATTAACATCAGATATCGGATTATCTATTTGTTAGTTATATTAACACAACAATTTTTGAGTGTCAACCCCAGTACGGCAATTTGGTGATAATTGTAATTACATTGAAGCATTTTTTGGAGTATTGAACTATATTGTAAGGCAACACGAGGATATGTTAAGTAATTATACTTAACTAACCTTATGCTTTATCATCTTCGGCATCGACGGTGTCCTTGCGGAAAAACCTACGGACACTCAACGGTAAATTGAGACTGTCTATAACTTTATCGGTTTAACAGGGCGGCCACACAGGCCCAAACAAGCCAGAACGAAGGAAAGTCGGCATAGCTCTATACCATGCCGACAATCCTACACATTGTTTTCTTACGTCACCGTCCCAATAGAATCAGTCAGACGGATGCCACGCAGTAGCCCCTTGTTTCAAGCTTTCCTCTCCATCGCCCGAATCGCTTTTTTCGCGATGTTCTCTGCGGTAAGGCCATATTCTTGTTGCAGGTAATCCTGGGGGCCCACGGCGCCGAAACGGTCTTCTACCGCCACCACCTCCACCGGTGTGGGGCGCCGGGCGGCCAATAGCTCGCAAACGGCGCTGTACAGCCCGCCAATGCGATTGTGGTTTTCCGCCACAACCAGGCAGCCATAGCTTTGGGCCGCGTCCAGCACCGCCTCGGCATCCAAAGGTTTGATGGTGAAAACATCCAATACGGCGGCGTCGACGCCCTGCCGCGCCAGCGTATCGGCAGCTATCATCGCCTGCTCCACCATCAGCCCGGCGGCCAAAATGGCCACGTCGCGGCCCTCCCGCAGCTTGACGGCCCGGCCGATGGGCAAGCGGCTGCCATTCGGATAAACTTTGGCTTGTAGCTTGCGCTGCATTCGGATGTATTTGACGCCCGGAAGCTCGAGGCTTTGCTCCAGCACGCTGTCCAGCATGGCGGTGTCGCTACAGTCGATGACAGTGGCGCCGGGGATGGTGCGGTAGAGCGCGACGTCCTCGAAGGGCATGTGGGTTCCGCCGTTGAAGGCCGCCGTCACGCCCGGGTCGCTTCCAACCACGGTGATGGCGTTTTGGGCGTAGGCGGCCGACAGAAATACCTGATCGAAGGCGCGGCGCGAGGCAAAGCAGCCAAAGCTGTGCACGATGGGCTTGTGCCCGGCCATGGCGAGGCCCGCCGCGATACCCATCATGTTGGCTTCCGCTATCCCGCAGTTGAAACTCCGCGTGGGATTTTGCAGCGCGAAATCGCGAGTGGCGACGCAGCTCATGAGGTCGGCGTCCAGGTAGACCACATCGGGGTCTTTTTGGCACAGGCGAACGATGGCCTCGCCGAAGGCGTCCTTGAAGCTGCGGGAATCCGGCTCGCCGCTATAGACTATTTTCATGCTTCGCGCTCCTCCCCTTGCCGCAGCAGCGCCAGAGCTTCCTGGCTTTGAGCCAGCCATTCTTCCCACTTTTCGCTGGGCACGGTTACGTTGTGGTTGGCCTCCATCGCCTCAATTTCAGGCACCCCGGCGCCCTTTACCGTATCCAGCACAATGGCCTGGGGACGGCCTTTCACTTGGCGGGCCCGGTTCAAAGCCTCCCCTATCGCCTCCACGTCGCCGCCCGCCACCTGCTCTGATTCCAAGCCGAAGGCCCTGAACTTTTCTACAAAATGCAGCGTGTCCAGCACCGTTTCAAGCCGCCCGTCCAGCTGCTTTTTGTTGTAGTCCAGCAGCACCGTCAGGTTGTCCAGCCGGTTTGCGGCGGCAAACATCATCGCTTCCCACACCTGGCCCTCGTTGGCCTCGCCGTCGCCGAGAATCAGATAGGTGCGGCTGTCCCGGCCTTTCAGCCGGTCGCCCAGCGCGATGCCCACCGCCTGGGAGGCTCCCTGCCCCAGCGAGCCGGTTGTGGCGTCGATGCCGGGGGTTTTGTTGCGGTCGCAGTGGCTGGGCAGCCGGGTGCCCGGCTGGTTGAGGGTTTTGAGCATCTCGTAGGGGAAATACCCTTTCAGCGCCAGCGCCGCGTAGATGGCCGGCCCGGCGTGGCCCTTGCTGCACACCAATTTATCGCGCTGCGGCCAGGCGGGGTTTTGGGGGTCGATGCGCAGCACGTCCCCGTAAAGCACCGCCAAAAGGTCGGCAACGCTGAGCGCCCCGCCCGCGTGGCCGAAGCCCCGGCTTGCGAAAGCTTCCAGCGCGCCCACCCGAATTTCCTGAGCAAAGCGCGCCAGCTCGTTTTTTCTTGTCGCGTCCATGTTTCTCTTCCCCTTTTAAACTCTCTCCCGGTTCTTCCGCCTGCGTTCGGCAATAACATCCAGCACCTGCTGCCAGCCGCTGGTGAAGGAGGACAGGAACAATTGCACCGGGCCGTAGTCCTCGTACTCCTCGGGCCGCAAGCCATCCGGCAGCCAGGCCTGCCGAAAAGCGGGCAACTTGGCGCACAGCTCGTCTACGACGCTTGGGGGCGTCGGGCGCAGGAAATGCTGCACCACAGGCGGGTTTTGCCGCAACAGTTCATCTGAAGCGCCGGGCCAGTTGATGGTCACCTGGGCCTCGGCGCCCACCATCTCGGTGAAGTGCTGCAGGCCCCGCGCCCCGCCGCTAATCATGCGCAGGGGGTAGCTCCGCTCAATGCGCAGCGCCTCCATCTTCTTCGCGACGCTGCATCCGGCCTGCCACAGCATATCGGGGGAAATGTCTACCTGATGCTGCTTCACATAACCGGCGAGGTATTCATCGAAGATGCCCGCGATGTGGGAGTAGAAAAGCGTGGGCTTGTTTTTCATGCCTCGCGTGGCTTTTTGATACAACTCGGCAACGTCGATGAACTGCGCCAGCGCGAAGATTTCGGTAGAATTGACCGAGATGCCCGCAGCCAGCAGCTCACCAATGGCTTCTAATCCCTCGGGCACCACCGGCACCTTGGGGGTGATGTTGGGTAGCTGGGAAGCGTTATGTTTTCCATAGCTGACGATGGCGCCGGCCACTTCGTTGAAGGGGTCGCCCTGGATGCTGACAAAGCCGTGGCGGCCGCCGCTCTGTTCGTAGATGGGCAGAAATTTTTCGGCAATCCCGCACACCAGCTCGGTTTGCAGCTTTTCAGCCACGGCGGTATCGCTTTCTTGCTCCAAAACCAGTTGGTCGATGCGGCTTAACACATAGGGGCCCTCGTCGGCATCGGCCAGCATCTTAGAGGTATAGCTGGGGTTTAGTGTGCACCCCACCGCGCCGCATTCCAGCGCCATCTCCGCCTGCTTCCGGCTGGGGTTGTTAATCCAGTACCGGGTGGGCGTTTGTTTCTGCACCCGATGAAAGTAGCCGTTCACATCCATTGTTTTGTTCATCCTTTCTTCATCAGGTTCTAAACAGCCTGCCGGCTGTTATCTCGGCCATGCGGCCCGAGCCGAGAAAAGCGGGATTGCTGTAGTTGATAACATCGTTGATGTGCTCTTTCATTGCCTGGCGCGCCGCCGCCACATCCTGCTCTCGCACCGCGTGCAGAATGCGCCGGTGGAATTCAATTGCGTGGGTACGCAGGTCCTCGTGCTCGTCGAACAGGCGGTAAAAGCTGGAGGTATAGCTTCCCATAATGGTGTGCATCACATTGTCCAGCAGTTGGTTGTTGGAGGCGTGGGCCAGCTCCAAATGAAAGACGGTGTCGTAGAAGGAAAGCTTTTTGGGGTCGCCTAGGTTGTGCTCCATCTTGTGCAGCGCCTCCTCCAGCTTGGCAAGGTTCGCGGCGTCGCGTCGATAGGCGGCCAATTCGGCGATTTGTTCCTCCGCCATAGAGCGGAATTCCAGCAAATCCTGAAACGCGGAGATTTCCAGCGCCACGCTAAGCGGCAGATTGTCGGCGATGGTGTCCCAATCGTTTACGGTGGTGCCCCGTTTGGTGCGGGAGATAAAGCCCTGCTCGGCCAGCACCTTATAGGCTTCGCGCAGGGTGCCCCGGCCCACATTCAAAAAGGCGCAGAAATCGTTTTCATTGGGGAAGGTAAAGCCCGACGCGATTTCCCCGGCCACAATCAGGTAGCGGATTTTCTCCACCAACTGGTCGGCCAGGTTGCCGCTGGGCGTCTCCTTCAGGTACTCCAGAGGATTGGTTGGAAATCTGCTTTTCATTCGCTATACACTCCCGGGTTTGTGAGTTTGCCTTGCTTTCGGTATTCTATGCCTGCTCCACCACGGCTTTCAGGGCCTCTACGCCCAGCCGGGGGCTGGTAAGTACCGGGGTTTGGATGTGGCCGAGCAGTGGCAGCAACACCGTCATGCTGCCCTGGGCCAGCACCACCACGTCGTTGGTTTTGGCGGCGGCCTCGATATCGCCCAGCACCATGGCGTTGTGCTTTTCCACGTTCTTGTTTTGAATCAGTTCCATCATCGCCCCCTGCACCAGGTGCAGGTCTATGGCGATTTCTTTGCCGGCCTCGCGGGCCATCGCCTCAATCAGCCGAACGCTGGGCCCGGTTGTGGATTCCACCGTGGCCACCACGCCGATTTTAGCGCCCAGGCTCACCGCCCTTCGGGCCATGGCCTCGTCCACCTTCACAATGGGAACATCGATGAAGGGGCGGATGGCATCGGCCACCTCTCCCACGCTGGAGCACTGGTTGAGGATGGCGCAGACACCCAGCGACTGGGCATTCTGGTAATAACTATACAAGCGGCGGCGCACGGCGGCGGTAGGGCCGCCGTTGGCGTTTACCTCTTTAATCAAGCTGTCGTCGATAATCTGATGCACCTGCACCTGTGGCATCAACTGGGCGCACAAGCCGCTCAGTTCGGCCGACGAAACGGCGCTTGTTTGTACAATCGCGATTGATTTTTCCATCTCTATGCTCTCCTGTTCACCGGTGGTTACACATGATGCGGCGAGGGCCTGCCCGCCAGTGCGTCCAAGATGGCCTGTTTCAAAATCTCGGCCATGGACAGGCGATTGCCCATGGTGGAAGCCCCGAGATGCGGGGTCATCACCACGTTGGGCAGTTCCATCAAGGCTTTTGTAACCTGCGGTTCAAATTCAAAAACATCAAGGGCGGCGCCGGCGATGACCTTTTTCGCCAACGCCTCGGCAAGGGCGCTTTCGTCAACCAAAGCGCCCCGCCCGGTATTCACGAGGTAGGCCGACGGCTTCATGCGCCGCAGGCGGTCGGCGTTGATGATGTGATGCGTGGAATCGTCCAGCTTGCAGTGCAGCGAAAGGAAGTCCGACTCCTCGAGCAATCGCTCAAGTGAAACGAAGCTGCAGCCCAGCTGCTGTTCCAGTTCGGGCTTTGGCCCGTGCGCGGCTGTGTAGAGAAGCTTCATGCTGAAGCCCTGCGCCCGCCGGGCCACCGCCGTGCCGATGGCCCCCAGCCCCAGAATGCCCAGCGTTTTGCCGTAGATGTCGCCGCCCAGCAGCAAATCGGCGTGCCAGCGGGTATACTCTCCCCGGCGAACAAAGGCGTCGGCCTCCGGGATGCGGCGGGCCACCGCCATCAGCAGGGCGAAGGTCAAATCGGCCGTGTTCTCAAATATTTCACCTTGCATCGCGCAGATGGTAATGCCCCGGCGCTTAGCGTGCTCCACGTCGATGTTGTAGGTGCTGCCCGCAAAAAGGGCAATCACCTTCAAACGCGGCGCGGCGTCTATCATCTCCCGGTCAAAAACGTCATCAAGGTTTAGCACCACCACATCGGCGTCGGCCAGGTGCGCCATCATCTCAGGCCGGGCGGGAGCGGCGGCACAGCAGTCAACATCCAGTTGCCAGCCCGGCGGCCAGCCGCTCATCAGCGGCGGGGGGAATGGCGAGGGCATATAGATTTTCATTCATGACTCCGTCCACCAATTTATTATACACTTTAATTTGACAAAAATGAATATTAATACATACACTTTTACAATGATAAGCCTTTATTAGACGTTGATTCTATATTTACTGCGCCAGATAGCCGCCGTCGGCCACCAGCGACGCGCCCGTCATGAAGGCGGTCTCGCCCGAAGCGAGGAATACCGCCGCCATCGCGATCTCGTGCTCGGTGCCGAAACGCCCCAGCGGGTTGTTGGTGCGCATGGCCTGTTCATAGGCCTCGGGGTCGGGTTGCCCGGCAATCACCTTTTTGGTCATCTCCGTCATGATAACGCCGGGAATCAGGTAATTGGCCCGGATGTTGTAGGGGGCATAGTCCAGCGCGATGCTGCGCGTGAGCGAGATAACCGCGCCCTTGGAGGCGCTGTAGGCCGCCAAGCCCCGAAGCGCCGCCGCGCCGCCGCTGGACGAGGTGTTGATGACAACGCCGTCCCGCTGGCTCATCATCACCGGCAGGGCATATCGGCAGCAAAGGTACATCGCCGTAACGTTCACCGCGAAAACCCGGTTCCACTGTTCCAGCGTTGTTTCGTGCAGCGTGGCCGCCAGGTTGACGCCGAGGTTGTTGAACAGGACGTGCAGTGTGCCGAAGGTCTTCACCGCTTCGTCTATGAGGCGCTTGCAATCCTCCTCGCGGGATAAATCGCCCTGTACGCCGCAGATGTGGGGGGAGATGCCTCGCCCCGCGGCCACCGCGCTTTCCAGCGCCTCGGCGTCTATGTCGGCAATGACCACGCGGGCCCCCTGGCGCAGAAATTCCATGGCGGTTTCCCGGCCCATGCCACTGCCGGCGCCGGTAATGACGGCCACCCGCCCGGCCAACCGTTGCGAATTGCTCAACTGTTACCCTTCCTTCCGCGGGCGGCCGCCGCGCAGAGCGCCCGCCGCCCGCCTTTTGTCTTAATTACTCATTGATTGATTTCCGGGTACTGGAAGTTCTCCACCTCGTCCCGGTCTTTGGGAACTACAATCTCTCCGGCGATGATGCGCTGCTGAAGGTCATCGATGATGCGGGCCGCTTCTTCACCATAGCGATTCGCAGTGTCATCCGGCAGGCCAAACACGCCGTCGGCGCTGGTCAGCACCGTCAGGCCCGGGCTTCCGGTTCCCTGCACAATCATTCGGGCGGCGTTCAGTACCGCCATGTCCCGCCGGGCCAGCGCGGCCGCAAACTCAAATCCGGGCGCAAATTCGTCCTTGCTTTTGTCGGTGGCAATGAAAAGCTGCCCGCTGTCTCGCGCCGCTTCGGCTACCCCTATGGCGCCGCCGCTGCTACACTCCATTACCACCGAAGCCCCGGCGCTGAACTGCGCCAGCGCCAGTTCCTTTGCCTTGCCGGGGTCCTCAAAGGTACCCACATAGGAAACAGCCACCTCGGCGCCTGGGTTGACTGTTTTTATGCCGGCCACATAGCCCGACTCCCAGGCCAAGGTGTCGGGAATCTCCATCCCGCCCACATAGCCAAATTGATTGGCTTCCAGTGCCAGCGCCGCCAGCGCCCCGGCAAGATAGCTGGATTCCTGCATATTGAATTTCAGGGAATAGATATTGTCTCCCGGCACGTCACCGTCAATCATTACAAAAGTGGTATCGGGATAATTGGGCGCCGTCTCAGCCAGCGCGTCTACCAGCAGGAACCCCACAAGCACGATGACGTCGAAGCCCTGCTCCGCCGCTTGCGAGATGGTTGGAATATACTGGGCGGCCTCGCTGTTCTCAATAACACTTATTTCACAGCCCAATTCTTCTTTTGCCATCTCCATGCCCGCCCAGGCCATGTCATTGAAACCTCCGTCGCCCAGACCGCTGGTGTTGGTAATCATCACCATACTCACGGAGGCGGAATCCTCCTCCGGCGCCGAAGCAACGCCTGAGGAGGAAGTGCCAGCCGGCGCAGCGCCGCACGCCGATAAGATACTTATCACCAGCAGCACAGCAAACAACAGCGCAATGGTTTTTGTCGTTTTCTTTTTCATCTCTTTCCCTCCCTTTCTCTTGTGGACGGCGTCCTCGATATGATGGTTTATGGCGGATAAACACCTTTATAGGCTATGCCCGCCTCGTGCCAGCAATTCCCGGCCAAAAGGCACCCGCTGCAGAAGCTTTTCCAGTTGGGATGAAGCGGCGGCGGCAACGCTTGCCCCGTTCATGCGCGTGAAAACTCCACGCCGGTATAAAATCTCTCCGTCAATCATGGTGGTGTCCACGTCAAAGCTTTTCATGGAGTAGACAATCCGGCTTTCCACCGGCACGCCGGGCAGCGGGTTGCAGTGCAGCCCGTCGCGCCGCAGCAGAATGATATCGGCCTTCTTTCCCGCCTCCAGGCTGCCCAGTTCCCCGTCGATGCCGAGGGCCTTGGCGCCGCCTATCGTGGCCATTTCCAGCACGGTGCAAGCGTCCATGCCGGTGGGGCCGCAGCGCGGCTTGTGAATCAGCCCGGCCAGCCGCATTTCGTTGAACATGTCCAGATTGTTGTTACAGGGGGCGCCGTCGGCCCCCAGCGAAACATTGATGCCATGCTTTAGCATCTCGGGCGCTTTGCAAAAACCGCTGGCCAGCTTGAGGTTGGCCGAGGGACAGTGCGCGATTTTGACGCCCTTTTGCCGCACCGTCTCCATTTCCGATTCGCTCAGGTGAATGGCGTGCGCCACAACAAGCTTTGGCCCCGCGAGGCCCTGCCTGTCCAGCAGTTCAATGTCGCCAAACCCGGTTTCTTGCTTCATCCGGGCCGATAACGGGCCGTTTTCCGACACATGCGTGTGCACCAGCAGGCCGTTTTGTTCTGCGAAACGGCGGGACAGTTCCACCAGCTCGGGCGAACAGTTGCGCGCACCTCGGGGCATTACGGCGGTGTGCAGGCGGCCGCCTGCCTTGCCGTTCCACGCCCGGTGCAGCCGTCGGGTTTCCTCGAAGCTTTCTTGCGAGGAAAGGCCCCGCATCTCGGTGCCCGGCTCCACCACATCCATCATCGCGTTGCCCAAAAAACAGCGGAAGCCGCTTTGAGCAACCGCGTCGCAGACGCCGTCGGTGTGGCGGGCGGTTTCCATCGAGAGGGCCGTGGTGGTGCCTCCGGCTATCAGCTCGGCAATGCCCAGCCGGGCCGAGGCGTTGATTGAATCCTCGTCGTGGGCGCTTTCAAGGGGCCAAATGCGTGTTTTCAGCCAATCCACCACGTCGGTGTCGTCTGCCAGGCCACGAAATAGCACCTGGCACAGATGGACGTGGGTCTGGATGAAGCCGGGCAGCACCATCATGCCCCTGGCGTCGATGATTTCATCCGCCTGCCTGCGCCGTGTGTCCACTTCGGCGATGCGGCCGTCCTCGACGTACAGGCTGCCCTCGAAGACGCGCCGCTGAGGATCCATAGTCACCAAAATGCCGTTTTGAATCAAGACGCTTTTCGCTGTGCTTGCCAAGGCGCTCTCCTTTTTGGGTTATTTATTATTTATTGCTTGATGTAGGGCTTCCCCACCTGCTTGGGGCCCACCGCCCGGCCCACGAAGCCCGCCAGCGCGATGATGGTGAGAATGTAGGGCACGCTGAGCAAAAAATCGGTGGGGATGGGACAGCCTGCCGACTGGATGGCCATTTGCACCGCGTCGGCAAAGCCGAAGAGCAGCGCCGCGCCCAGCACCCCAATCGGCGTCCATTTGCCGAATATCATGGTTGCCATGGCGATGAACCCGCGCCCGGCGGTCATGTTCTTCACGAACATCGACACCTGGCACAGCGAGAGGTAGGCCCCGGCCATGCCGGCCAGCGCGCCGCAAACCATCACGCTGAAATATTGCAGGGCGAATACCCGGATGCCCACGGTGTCGGCCGCGCGGGGGTGCTCGCCCACCGCGCGGATGCGCAGCCCCATGCGGGTTTTGAAGAGGAAGAAGCTGCCGATCGGCACCAAAAGCAGCGCCAGATAGGTAAGCGGGCTGTGCGTGCCCAGAATGGGCCCGAGGATGGGGATGCCGGAGAGCAGCGGCAGGGTGATGGGTTCCAGCGCGGGCAGCGGCGGAGTGGAACCGGGGTTGCCGTAAACTGCCTGCAGTACAAGCGGCGGAATGCCCATTGCCAAAATATTGATACCGGTGCCGATTACCGTTTGCCCGGCCTTGAAGCGGATACACATGAAGGCGTGCAGCAGGCCCACTAAAGCCCCCACCGCCATGCCGCCCAAAAGGCCCAGCCAGGGGCTGCCGGTAATCAGGGCCGTCATGGCAGCGCCGAAAGCGCCCATCAGCATGGTTCCCTCAATGCCGAGATTCAGAATTCCGGCACGCTCAGACAGGGTGCTCCCCAGGCCCCCCAGAATCAGCGGCGTAGCCATGCGCAGCGTTGCGGCAAAGGTGGCCGTGCTGATGAGTGTGGTCAGTGCTTCCATCAGGCCCGCCCCCCTTCAATGGGCGTCCGGCCCCGCCGGGATATGCGCGCCCAGACGCCGCGCTCAATCAGCGTCATGATGCTCCACTTGCCGGCGATGAAGAAGATGACCAAAGCCTGCAAAACCTTTACCAGTTCGGCATTGGTGCCCGCCTGGATCTGCATGGCCATCGCGCCGGTTTTCAGCGCGCCGAACAGCAGCGCCGACAGCAAGATGCCGAGGGGATGGTTGCCGCCCAGCATCGACACAGCCACGCCCTCGAAGCCGTAGCCGGGCGAGAAATTGGCATAGAATCGGCCGTGGACGCCGATGATTTCCACCGCCCCGCCAATGCCCGCAAAGGCCCCGGCAAGCATCATGGCCATCACGGTGTAGCGCAGCGTTTTAATGCCTCCGCACTCGGCGGCCAGGGGGTTGCTACCCACGGCGCGAATTTTAAAGCCCGTCCGGGTTCTCCACACAAACATATAGAAGAAGACGGCGCAAGCGCCCGCAATGAGGAAACCGGCGGTCAGGCGGGTGCCCGGAATCATCTCGGTCAGCCGGGCCGAGGCGTCCAGCATCGGGGTGGCGGGCAGGGTGCTGTCCATCCTTAGGGGGCCGTTGCTGTTCACCAGGTAGTTGGTGATATTGATGCTTACGTAGTTCATCATGATGCCGACGATGACCTCGTTGACGCCGCGTTTGGCTTTCAGCAGGGCGGGGATGGCGCCAATCACCATGCCGCCAAGCGCCCCGGCCAGCAGAATGACTGCCAGATGCACAGGCGCGGGCAAGCCCTTAATGGCAAAGCCCGCCCAGGCCCCGAGGATGGCGCCCATGTAGAACTGGCCCTCGCCGCCCAGGTTAAACATGCCGCTGCGGTGGGCCATGGCGAAGGCCATGGCGGTGAACATCAGCGGCGTGGCAGCCAGCAGCGTTTGGCTGAAGCTGCGGATGCTACCGAAAGCGCCGCTCCACAGCGCGGCGTAGGCCTGCAAAACATGGTTGCCCAGGCTGCCGATGATGACGGCGCCCACCACCAGCGCGAACAGGATGGCCACCAGTGGATCCAGCAAAACGTTGCCCGTGCGAAAGGCCAGAGCTTTCATTCTCTCTTTCATAGCTGCTCCTTTGCCGCCTGGCCCTGGCCGTAGCCGGTCATGGCCAGGCCAATCTGCTCGCCGGTGATGTCTTCATTTTGGTATTCGGCCACAATGCGGCCGCCGAAGATGGCAAGGATGCGGTCGGACAGCGCGAGGATTTCGTCCAGTTCGTAGGAGATGAGCAGGATGGCGCAGCCCTGGGCGCGCTGCCGCAGAAGCTGGGCGTGAACATACTCAATGGCCCCCACGTCCAGCCCGCGCGTGGGCTGGCACACAATCAGCAGCTTGGGGTCGCGCGCAATCTCCCGCGCTAAAATCACCTTTTGCTGGTTGCCGCCCGACAGGCTGCCCACCGGCAAATCGACGCCGGTGCAGCGGATGTCGTATTGCCGGCGCAGTTCCTCGGCAAAGGCGGTGATTTCTTTTCGGTTCAAAAAAGGGCCTTTGCGGAAACGGGGCCAGTCCTCCATGCCCACAATCAGGTTCTCCCCCACCGAAAATTCGGCCACCAGGCCCCGGCGCTGCCGGTCCTCGGGGATGTGGGCAAGGCCGTCGTCGATGAGGGCCTGCGTGGTGGTGGCCTTGCCGTACGCCTTGCCGAAGCAGCGGACGGCGCCGGAGGTGTAGGCCAGCAATCGTTTCAGCACCGCCGCAAGCTCGGTTTGGCCGTTGCCCTCCACCCCGGCAATGCCCACTATTTCCCCGGCGCGCACCTGCAGCGTCAGGCCCGCCAGCGCGTCTACGCCCCGGTAATTTTTGGCGCATAGGTTCTCAATGTCCAGCACCACCTCGCCGGGCTGCCGGGCCTCCTTGTGCACCTCCATCATCACCGCGCGGCCCACCATCATCTCGGCCAGCATCGCCTCATCCACGGTTCCGGTTTCTACGGTGCCAATGTTTTCCCCGGCGCGAATCACGGTGACGCGGTCGCTGATTTGGCGGATTTCCTTCAGCTTATGGGTGATGATGACGATGGTGTGGCCCCGGGCTTGCAGGGTTTTGAGGATGCGGAAAAACTCGGTGATTTCCTGCGGCGTCAACACGGCGGTGGGCTCATCGAAAATCAGCACCTTTGCGCCCCGCAGCAGAATTTTTAAAATCTCCACCCGCTGCTGCATGCCCACCGAGATATCGGAAATAAGCGCAGAAGGGTCTACCGCCAGGCCGTATTCGCGGCTTAGCTCTTCAATGCGCGCGACGGCCGACTTCATATCCAGCGCCAGGCCCTTCACCGGTTCTTCGCCCAGAATCAGGTTTTCGGCCACCGTGAAAACCGGAATCAGCATAAAATGCTGGTGCACCATGCCGATGCTCAGGCCGATAGCGTCGTGGGGACCTTTGATATCCACCCGCTTTCCGGCGAAGATAATCTCTCCTTCGTCGGACGTGTACAGGCCGTACAGGATATTCATCAGCGTGGTTTTGCCCGCCCCGTTTTCACCCAAAAGGGCGTGAATTTCCCCTTCGCGAATGTCGAGGTTGATGCCTTTGTTGGCATAGAAGCCGGAGAACCGCTTCACAATGCCCTTCATCTCAATAATCGTTCCCACCGGCGCCCTCCTGTCGCTTCATCATGCCGGCCTATCCGGTGGAAACCCGCACGGGCTGTTCCGCCCGCGGCATACAGCCCGCGCGGGTTCCAACGGTTCAGCTTGTCCTTCTATTGTGTTTTCAGAGCGCGGGAGCCTCGTAGGCGGCCACTTCGTCGCGGGTGGCGGGTACGTCCAGCTCGCCGTTTACAATCATCTCCATCAGTTGGCTGAGCGTTGCCATCACCTCGGCGCCGTAGCGTTCTTCCGTGTTTTCGGGCAGGCCGAACACGTCGTCCTTCATCGAAAGATAAGTGGTGCCTGGTACCGCGGTTCCCTCAAAAATCATCTTAGCCGCGTTGTACACGGCAAAGTCGCGCTTGGCCAGGGCGGCGGTGAACTCGCTGCCAGGGGCGAAGCTGTCCTTGCTTTGGTCGGTGGCGACAAATTCTTTGCCCGCTTCCTGGGCGGCCTCGATGACGCCGATGGCGCCGCCGGAGGACACCTCCATGCACACGCCCGCGCCCGCGTTAAAGTGGGCCAAGGCCAGCTCCTTGGCCTTGCCGGGGTCGGCAAAGCTGCCCACATAGGCGGTTCTCACCTCGGCGCCGGGCTTGGTGGTTTTGATGCCGGAGATGAAGCCGGACTCCCAGGCTTCCACCACCGGAATTTCCATACCGCCCACATAGCCGAACACCGTTTCCTCGCGCACCAGGCCCGCCAGCGCGCCGGCCATGAAGCTGGATTCCTGAACATCGAACATGAAGGAGTAGACGTTGTCGCCCTCCACCTCGGCGTCAATCATGATGAAGCTGGTGTCTGGGTACTGTGGGGCTACCTCGGTCAGCACGTCGACAAACAGGAAGCCCACGCAGACCACGATGTCGTAGCCCTGTTCCGCCGCTTGCTGGATGTTGGGGGCAAACTGGGCCGCCTCACTGGACTCGATGACGCCGATTTCAAAGCCCATGTCGTCGCGGGCCATTTCAAGGCCCGCCCAGGCCATGTCGTTAAAGCCGCCGTCGCCCAGGCCTCCGGCGTCGGTAATCATCACCATGCTCATGCCTTCGCCCTGCCCTTCGCCGGTGGCCTCGGGCGCCGCGTCGCCGGGCTGGGGCGCCTCGCTGGGGGCCGCGGGGGCCGGCGCGGCCGAGGATGGCGCGCCGCCGCCACAGGCGGCCAGCAGTGTTGCCGCCAGCAATAAAGCCAGTGCCAGTGCAATGCTCTTTGTCATGCTTTTCATACCTTACCTCCATTGTGATCCTATTTATATCCGACATCGCCCCGTGCGGGCGCTGTCTTTTCCTTAATTCCCGAAAGCCTTTTCCCGGATCATGCCGGCCAATTGGGCCGGGCGAATGGGCAGCTTGCTCACGCGTACCCCCACCGCGTTATAAATGGCGTTGAGGATGGCCGGCGCGGTGGCGTTCATGGGTAATTCGCCCATTCCCTTGGCGCCGAAGGGGCCGTAGGGATGGAAATCCTCTATGATGATGGATTCAATGTTGTAGGGAACCTGCGTGGCGCTGGGGATGCCGAGGTCTTTGAAACCAACGGTTTTCAGCCGCCCGTTTTCCATCACGAACTCCTCGCTGAGCGCATAACCCAGGCCCATGGCCACGCCGCCCTCTATTTGGCCCTCCACCAGCGCGGGGTTTATCGCCTTGCCGGCGTCGCTGGCGGCATACACTTTCAGAACCTTCACCTCGCCGCTGGCCTCGTCCACCTCCACCACCGCCGCCTGTGTGGCATAGCAGTAAGAAAAGTGCATACGATGTGCCAGCAAATCGTTCGAGGGATTGTCGGAGCAATCCTTCATCGGGGCGGTGGCCGGGGCGATATAATAGTATTTTTCATAAGGGATGTCGCCGGTTTCGTAGGCCGTTATGGCCAAATCCTTAAAATTGGCGCGCCATTCACGGCCGGGCGCAAGGCTGTGCACGCCGTCGTCGTCCAGCGCCAGATGCCCTGCGGGCATGCCCGATACCCGCGCGGCAAAGGCCAGCAGCTTCTCTTTGAACAGGCGGGCCACCGCCATGCAGGCGTTGCCCGATACAAAGGTGAGGCGCGAAGCGGTGGTGATGCCGCCGTCCAGCGAGAAGCGGCTGTCCACCGGGGCGATAGACAGGCGATTCATCGGCAGGCCCAGCGCCTCGGCGGCAATTTGCACCACCACGGTGTCGTGGCCCTGGCCCATCTCAAGGCCGCCGGCCATCAGCACCAGCTTTCCGTCCTCGCCCAGCTTCATCTGGGCCCAGGCGGCGTCCTCGCTGCCGCTGCCAAGGCCCACGTTCTTCATGCCGCAGGCGAGGCCCAGCCCCACCTTTTTGCCCGCGCCGGAAGGGGCGGGCAGGCCGTCGCGCTCCACGGCGGCCTGCACCGCGTCCAGCGAGGCCTTAAAGCCGCAGGCGTAGTCGATAACATGGCCGGTCAGCGTTTGTTTGCCCAGTTCCAGGCCGTTCAGGCGGCGAATCTCGAAGGGCGACAGGCCGCATTTTTCGGCCAGCCTGTCCATCATGGTTTCCACCGCTGCGCAGGGCTGCGGGCTGCCGAAGCCCCGCATCGAGGCGGCGGGAACGTTATTCGTGTACACCGCGTAGGTATCTACCCAGGCGTTGGGCACCTCGTAGGGCCCCGGGCTGTAAACGCAGGAGCGGAACAGCACAAACTCGCCCGAGGACATATAGGCGCCCGTGTCTCCCACGATGTTGATTTTCATGGCCTGCAGGCGGCCGTTTTTGTCCGCGCCGATGCGGTAGTGCAGCTTCATCGCGTGGCGCTTGGTAGAAAAACGGTTCAGCTCTTCGCGGCTGAACACCATGCGCACCGGCCGCCCGGTGAGCAGCGTACCCAGCGCGGCCTGAATGTGCACCGAGGGTTCCTCTCGCCCGCCAAAGCCGCCGCCGCAGGGGCGGGTGAGCACCACCAGTTTGTCTTCGGGCAAATCCAGGCTGGCGCTGAGGTCGCGCAGCAGCCCCATCGGGTTTTGCTCCGCCCCCGCCACCACCAGCCGGCCCTCTTCGTCGAAGCGCGCCAGCGCCGCGTCCGGCTCCATATAGCCATGGTCAATGCTGGGGGTCTCAAACACCTCGTCTACAATCACATCGCTGAGCGCAAATCCCCGCTCGATGTTGCCCTTGTGGGTGTGGTGGTGCTTCAGCAGGTTACCCTCTTCAAAAATGGGATAAGCCCCTTCGGCCATCGCCTCCTCGGGCGTGGTGATCAGCGGCAGTTCCTCCAGTTCCAGCTTGATTTTATCCAGCGCCGCCACGGCCTGCGCCTCGGTTTCAGCATACACCACGGCCACAGGGTCGCCAATGAAGCGCACCACGTCGCCGCAGATGACCGGCTGCTGGGGCACCATGCCCTGGCCGAAGATTTTGCGGCCTGGAATGTCCTTGTGCAGCGCGATTTTCACCACGCCGGGCATCTGCTGTGCCTCGGCGATGTCCACCGACAAAATCTTGGCGTGGGGAACATCCGGGAACTTGAATTTGCCGTGCAGGGGGCGCTCCAGCTTGTAGTCGTCGGTGAACACCGCCTGGCCCGTCACCTTGGCAATGGCGTCGGTGCGCACGGCGCTGTCGCCCACGCCGCCCCGCAGCTCTTCCAAATCTATGCTTGCCTCGCCCCGCAGCACCGCCGCGGCCAGCAGCACCGCGTCGATGATTTTCTTGTAGCCGGTGCAGCGGCAGATGTTATTCTTCAGCGCGGTTTGAATCTCTTCCACCGCAGGGTTCGGGTTCTTATCCAGCAATCCCTTGGCCGCCATCAGCATGCCGCCCGTGCAGAAGCCGCATTGAAAGGCACTCAGTTTTATAAAAGCCTGTTGCAGCGGGTGCAGCGTATCGCCCTGGGCCAAGCCCTCCACCCACCCGGGCGTCTTCCAGCTTGCCCATCTTGAAAACGCAGGCCTTGGTTGCCTTGCCGTTCACCAGCACGGTGCAGGCGCCGCACTGGCCCTTGGCGCAGCCGTTGCGCACGCTGATAAGCCCCAGCCCCTCGCGCAGAAATTGGAACAACGTCATGCTAGGGTCTCCCGCCACAACGGCGGCCCCATTTACAACCAGGCGAATCCCCTCTTGTATCATCCCTTGCCTCCCGCTTTTTCTCCGTCTTGAAATATAGGCTCTCAGCCTTTGTGCTCGGGAAAACTTCTTTTATACAGGCTGTGTGCCCGGCGCTGTACCTGCTCGAAGGCTGCCGCCTCGTCCAGCGTGCGTACCCGGCCGTCCTCCATCAGCACCCGGCCGTCCACCACGCTGGCCACCACGTCGGTGGCCTTTGCGGCATAAACAACTTGCTCCACAACGTTGCTGGGGTTTTGGTAAAACACCGGCCACATGTGCGGCTTATCAAAGCCGACGATAATCATGTCGGCCTTTTTGCCCGCTTCCAGGCTGCCCACCAGGTGATCCAGCTTCATGGCGGCGGCGCTGCCGCGCGTGGCCATCCGCAGCATTTGGTAGCAGGGCAGCAGCGTTGCGTCGTCGTGCCAAAGCTTCTGCAAAAAGCTGCCGGTACGCATCTCGGCAAACATATCCAGCGCGTTGTTGGAAAGGTTTGAATCGGTACCCAGGCCCAGCGTACAGCCCGCCGCCAGAAGGTCGGGCACCCGGCACACGCCGTCGGCAATCTTCATGTTGCTGATGGGGTTATAAACCAGGCCGCAGGTGTCTTTCTTTGCGGCCAGCTTTTGAATGTCCGCGTCGCTGAGGTAAATGGCGTGGGCCAAAACACAGGGCACGTCCAGCACGCCGGCCGCTTCCAGATAGTCCACCGGGCTTTGGCCGTATTGCTCGGCGATGATGACCAGTTCGTTCTTTGTTTCGCACAGGTGGGTGTGCACCCCAAGGCCGTGTTCTTTGGCCAGGCGCGCGGCCTTGGCATAGGTTTCGGGCCCGCAGGAGTAGGGGGCGTGGGGGCCGAACCAAACGCGGATGCGCCCGTTTTCGCTGCCGTGCCGGCGCCTTGCCAGCGCCAGCGTGCCTTCCAGGCTTTCCAGCGTGTCGCTGGTGGCGTCGAACACCTGGGGCGTAAAGGTCATGCGCAGGCCGCTCTGCGCGGCAACATCGATGGTTTGCTCGGCAAATCGGAAGATATCGATGGAACTGGTCACCCCGCCCCGGATGAGTTCCAGTTGGTTCATCAGCGCGGCGGCGGTCATGTCCTCGGGGGTGTAGCTGTTCTCAATCGGGATGCACACCTCGTCCAGCCAGCGCATCAGCGGCAGGTCTTCGTGCAGACCGCGGGTCAGCGTTTCGTGGCTGTGCGCGTCGATGAGGCCGGGCATCAGCACGCCCTCGGGGTGGTGTATCTCTTTTTTGGGCCTGTAGCGGGCGCGCAGTTCTTCCAGCGGCCCCAGCTCGGTGATGGTGTCGCCCGTTACGGCCACCGCCCCGTTCAGAATGCGGGTGTCGGCATCGTCCATGCTCAGCAGGATGCCGGAGGCAATCAGCAAATCGCAGTCTCGCATATCAAATCCCTTTACTGTTTGACAGCGCCGTGGCGCTGGGATAAGCTAGAGTAACAGTTATCGCAGGATTGCGAAGGAGGCGTTTTAGATGTATGACCTGGCGGTGGTAAACGGGCAGCTTTGGGTGGACGGCGGCTGGCGGCGCGGCAATGTTTGTGTGAAGAACGGCGTTATCGCGGTCGTCACGGAATCGATTCCCGAAGCGAGGCAAACGCTTGACGCGGCGGGCCGCTTTGTGCTGCCGGGGCTGATTGACAGCCACGTTCACCTTTGCCCGCCCGGCGCGCAAAGCAGCTCCAGCGACGATTTCTACACCGGCAGCCTGGCCGCCGTGCGCGGCGGCGCCACCACGCTTATCGACTTTACCGGCGAAGCCTCCACCCCCGACGAGGTGGACGGGCTGTTTCACAAACGGATGGACGAGGCGGCGGGCAGCCTGGTGGATTACGCCTTCCACGCCAGTTTCACCCAGCCAGAGAACGCGGATCAAATGGTGGCGCGCAGCCTCGGGCACGGTATGCCCAGCGTGAAGATGTATACCACCTATCGCATCGCCAGCGACGACAAGCACATTCTGGCGGTTCTGAAGCGCACGGCGCAGCGGGACGTGATGCTGAACCTGCACACCGAGAACGATGCCCTGGTTTACCCTGAGATTGCCGAAATGGAACGCTTTGGCCAGCGGCGGCCGGACATATGCGAAAGAAGCGCCGTGGCGCTGTACGCCGAGATGACCTCCTGGGCCAAGGGGCTGTTCTACCTGGTGCATATGAGTTGCGGGAGCACGGTGGAAATGCTGCAAAGCCGCTATCCCGATTTGCTGGGCACTTCGTTCATCCTCGAGAGCTGCCCGCACTACTTTTTGCTGGACGAGGCCGCTTACCGCCGGCCCAACGCGAAGCTTTTCACCATGACGCCGCCGCTGCGCAGCCGCGAGGAACGGGAAGCCCTGGGCCGGGCGCTGGGCAGCATCCGCACGCTGAGCACCGACCACTGCCCCTTCCTGAAAGGGATGAAAAACGCGCCCATAGACTCTCTGCCCATGGGCATTGGCGGGCTGGGCTACAGCTTTGCCCAAATGCACCGGCTGTACGGCGATGAAGTAATCGACCGCTTTACCAAGAACCAGGCCGACACACACGGCCTTGCCCGCAAGGGGCGCATCGCCGAAGGGCTGGACGCCGACCTTGCCGTCTTCGAACCCATCGCCCCCACAAGGGTGAGCGATTTGCGCGGCGCCTGTGATTATTCCGTTTACACCGGCTTTGAGGAGAAGCTGCGCTTCACCGACGTGCTGCGCCGGGGCGAATGGCTGATGCGGGACGGCGTTATCAACATCCATGCAAGCCGGGGGCGTTACCAGTTCCGCAGCTTGGGTAAGTGATGATTTATTGTCATTCTGAGCGAAGCGAAGAATCTTTGAGCCGGGCAAGGTATGGCTATGTGAAGGGAAAGATCCTTCGCTACGCTCAGGATGACAAATTGGCTGGATTATTCATCGCTTACCAAGTAAATTCATAGCATAAATCAAGCGCCGTATATCGCCCGCAGCATCTGTGCGCTGGCCCGGGCGTTATGCGGCTTTGTTGTGCCGAACAGCACGCCGCTGACGCCGCAGTCCTCCCGCAGATAGCGGGCGGCTTCTTCCAGGCTGGTGTTCAGCCCGCCCGAGGCGAAGGCCATGAAGGCAATCACCGGCTTTGTGGCTTTTCTCACGGCGGCGCGGCCTTCATCGGTGTTTATCCAGCTCCAGTGGATGTTCACCGGCGCGGCGTAGCCGTCCACGTCGAGGCCCATGGCATCGGCGGCGGGCAGCACCACCGAGCTGTAGTGGCACAGCAGGATGCTCTTCTTGCCCCGGCCGCGCACAATAGCGGCCATGCGCTGCAAAATGTCCGCACGGCCCAGAGAGAACAGCCAGTCGGCGTCGGTGCCGCCGATGAAGTAGATGTCCGCGGCGTCCAGTTCGTTTAGGCGGGCGTTGAACACCGCCTCGTCCAGCTCAATGGCGGCCACGTCGGCGTCGGAAAGCAGCTCAGCGGCAGGGTCGTAGCCGAACACCATGCAGTTGTTCAGGCGGTAGTTGTCCCGCACCAGCGCCGCGTCAGCGGGGGAAAGCCGGGTTTCCACAATGGTTTTCACCACCCTGTCCCGGCAGTATTGCAGGTGCTTGCCATGCAGCTTGGGGCCGGGCAGCCAGGTGGGGTTGCCAAGGCCAATTACCGGCTCGTCCACCTGCCGGCGCAGGGTATCAAACATATCCCGCACGGGCGCGAAAGAAAAATCGAAGGCGCGGCAGCCGCCGTCGTAGGCCGCCTTCATCACCGATACGCAGTAGTCGGGGTCGGTAAGGCGCCAATAGCAGCGATGGTCATACAGCGCGCGGAACACATCGCAAAAGGTGTCGCCGCCCAGAATGACGCCGGGTAAGCCGTTCATGGCTTATCCTCCTCTTTGATGGGATTTAGAGCTAAAACCGGCCCGTGGCGAACTGTGGCGGGCAGCCACCACGGGCGGGAAGCGTTCATGAATGATATAGGCGTTACAGCATGCCGCCGGCAGGCTCCGTTTGTTCAGGCGGCCTTGCCCGCCTTGGGCGCAAGCTCTTTCCAATACAGGCCGCGCTTGTTTACGCGGTCTACCAGCAGCGCCACCACGATGGGCGTGGCAATGATGTTGACCGGGATATTGCTGACGTTGACGGCGATGAACATTGGCCAGAAGGACGGGGCGATGTTCATAATTACCTGCCAGCCCGCGATGCAGGCGGCACAGATAACGGCCGACAGACCCGACCACAGGCTGATTTGCCACCACTTGCGCACATTGCGCACCAAAAGGGCAGGCAGGAAGCCCATGATGAAATTGCCCACAAAACCGCCGACGCCGCCGATGCCAAACCAGCCCGACAGGATATCGGAGATGAAGGTGTTGCCGATGGCCGCCGAAAGGCCGCCCACCCATGGCCCAAACAAGATGCCCCAGGCGCAGGATATAAACGCGGCCGGGCGCAGGGTAACCGTGCCAATCGCGATGCCCATGGTTGCGAAAGAACCCAAGCCGTACAATACAGCGCCCACAATAATCAGGGCAATATGAATCGGTTTGAATTTTTGTTTCACCTTTGATTTCCTCCTCAAATCTTCTTTTTTAGTTTGATTAACCCCGCCGCCTCGCCGCGTCCATTCCGCCAAAACGGCCGCCGCATCCAAAGCGCGGGTTCGAACGACACAATGCAATAAGCTACAGATTGAAGCCGCCCAAGTGGACGATGTTGGCCCACACCGCAAAGGCGACGCAGCCCGCCCCCAGCAGCATGTACGCCACCTCGGCCAAACCGAACTTGTATTCAACGTAGTAGGTGCGGTCTTTTCGGTAGCCGAAGGCGCGCAGCTGCATGGCCGTGGCAATGTTGTTGGCCTTGTCCAGCGAAGAATCCATCAGCGGCACAAACAGCGGCACATAGTTTTTTATCTTTTGGGCAAAGTTGCCTTTGTCCAGCTGGAAGCCCCGTGTCATAAAGGCTTCTTTAATGGTTTCAAAATCGGTCATGAATTCGGGCAGGAACTTGAAGGCGCTGGTGAACATCAGCGGCCCGGTGTAGGAAACGCCGAAGCGCTGCAATACAATGCCCAGTGCCGAAGAGATGTCGATGATTTCGGTGACCATCACGAAATATAGGCACCCGGTAACCGCGGCGGCAATGCGGAAGCCCTGGGCTACGGCGTAGTAAATGCCCTCGGTGGTGATGTGGATGATGCCCCAATGCACCAGCACCACCTCGCCGCCGCTGTAAAAGAAGGGCCAGATGATGACGATGAAGCTGAGCATGACCGCATAGGTTTTCAGCACTGAACTGATGAATATTTTCCGAAGGCCCGAGCAAAAGCCCAGCACCCATACCACCGCGATGATGGGCACCGTCGCGAAGGGATTCACCGTGACGATGGGAATGGCAATCATGCACAGGGTAAAAAACATTTTGGCCAGCGGGTTCAGGCGATGAAACGGCGAATTCCCCTTGGCGGCCTCCATCATGCCCAAGACACTCATGCGTTTGCCTCCTTGTTCGCCAATGTTTCCGCAATCAGCTCGGCCACCGCCGTCACGCTGTGGCCGCGGGTTTTCAGCTCGGGGTACCGGCTCATCAGGCGGAACAGTTGAGGCGGCTTGATGTAGGCGCTTTTCAGCAGCTCGGTTTGGCTGAACACCTCGTCCATCGGCCCGTCGAGAATCTTTTCGCCCAGCCGCAGCACCACCACTCGTTTGGCATACAGCGATACAAGGCTCATGTTGTGGGTGGTCATGATGATGGTGTGGCCCATCTCGTTGAGCTTCTTCACCATCTCCATCACATAGATGCACTCGCGCCAATCAAGGCCCGTGGTGGGCTCGTCGATAATCAGCACCTTGGGGTTCATAGAGAGGATGGACGCCACCGCCAGCCGCTGCAATTGGCCCCGTCCCAGCATAAAGGGCATCTCCTCGCGGAACTCGGTCAATTCCTGGGCTTCCAGCGCCTCGTTTACCAGGCGGTCGATGGTTTCCTGGTCGTACCCGAGGTTTCGTGGGCCGAAGGCGATTTCCTTTTCCACCGTTTCGGCAAAAATCTGGTTGGCGGGGTTTTGGAACACATAGCCGATGTAATGTGCCAAATCGGACACTTTTTGGTCCACCACCGGCACGCCACCCACGGTTACGGTGCCGCCGGTGGGCTTGTGCAGGCCATTGAGGTGCTTGATGAGCGTGGTTTTGCCCGAGCCGTTTTGGCCGATGATGGCGACAAACTCGCCGCGCTTGACGGTGAGGTCGATGTGCTTGAGCGCCATGTGGTTCATGGGCTGGTATGTATACACCAAATCCTTGATTTCCACCACATTCTCTATGTTGGGGTCAAATTCAGGCATCGCGCGCCACCTCCTTCCGGCCAAGCAATCTCGCCAATTCGGCCTGGGCGTCTTCAAAGGTGGCGGGTAATTTTTGAAGCGCCACCCCCCGCTTTTGCAGCTCGATAAAAAGCTGGGTCACCTCGGGCGGGTAAATGTCCAGACTGCTGAGCATCTCAACGTCGGTCAGCACGTCGGCCATGCGGCCCTGTTCCAGCAGCAGCCCTTTGTTCAGCACCGCGATGCGGTGGGCGTACAAGGACATCTCCTCCATGTTGTGCTCAATAAGCACAATGGTCTTGCCGGCGTCGTTCAGTTCCTTGGCCACCGCCATAATCTCCTGCGCGCCGATGGGGTCTATTTCACTGGTGGCCTCATCGAGAATCAGCACTTCGGGGTTCATGGCCAACGCCGTGGCCAGCACCACCCGCTGGCGCTGGCCGCCGCTGAGGTAGTAGGGGTGGCGGGTGCGGTAATCCTCCAAATGCACCAGATGCAGCGCCGTTTCCAGGCGCTCTTTAATCTCCTTGCGGGGCAAGCCCAAGTTTTCCAGCGGGAAAACGATTTCCCGCTCGATGTTGGTCATCAAGAGCTGGCTTTCGGCGTCCTGGTGCACATAGCCGATTTGGCTGGCAAGCTCCGGGATGCTGTACTCGGTCACCGGCTTGCCCATCACAGTCAACTCGCCCTCCAGCTCGCCCTCGTGAATTTGCGGGCAGATGCCGACAATGGCCCGGCACAGGGTGGTTTTGCCTGCGCCGGTGGGCCCGATAATGCCCAGTATCTCCCCTTTGCGCAGTTGCAGGTTGACGCCCTCCAGCGCCTTGGATTTGGCTTCCTTATAGCGGAAGCTCAAATTATTCGCTTCAATCAGAACCTCCATAATGGTCTCCTGTGTTCCTTTATTGTCCTATTTGTCCGGCCAAGGCAAAGCCGCCGTCCCGCGCCACCTGCGAGTACCACCGGCCGCTCTGCTTCACGATGCGCTGCTGAGTCTTGAAATCCACATATACCAGGCCGAAGCGTTTGGTGAAGCCCAGCGCCCATTCCAGATTGTCGGTGAAGCTGAAAGCGTAGTAGCCGGTAACGCGGATGCCGGCCGCGCGCGCGCGGTGCAACTGGATGAGGTGGCGGTACATATAGTCGATGCGTTCGTCGTCCAGAACTTCGCCGTTGCGGTTGGGCAGGTCGGTGGCGCAGCTGCCGTTTTCGGTAATCATCATCTCAATGTCGCCGTACTCGCGCTTCACGCGCTCCAAAATATTGAACAGTGCCTCGGGAACAATTTCCCAGTTGATGTCGTTGACCGGGTGGCCCGCCTGAACGGCGGCGGCGCCCACCGGCCACACGGCAGGCCTATGCACAAAGAAATGGGGCGAGTAGAAATCAATGGCGAGGAAATCCGTCGGGGTGGCCATCACGGCAAGATCTTCCGGGCGAATATCCGGCAGCACCACGCCCTTGGCGGTATACCAATCCAGCATATCCTGCGGGAAGCGCGCCTTGTAAAGCGGGTCTAAAAACCAGCGGTTGCGGTAGCCGTCGGCGCGCAGGGCCGCTTCGGCGTCCTCGGGTGCGCCGGTGGCGGGCTTGCAGTCCGATAGATTCAACGAAATGCCTATTTTCGCCTCGGGCAGCATCTCGCGGCAGGCGGCCACGGCCCTTCCGTGGGCCAGCAGCAGGTGATAGCTCACTTGCAGGGCAGTAGAAAAATCCTTCAGGGCCGGGGCATAGCTGCCGATGAAGTTACCTATGAACGCCACGCAGAATGGCTCGGCAAAGGTGACCCAGCGTTTCACCTTGCCGCCGAACTCCCCGAACAGCAGCCTGGCATATCGCTCGTAGTGTTCTACTGTCTCCCGGTTGGCCCAGCCGCCCCTGTCTTGCAGCTTCTGGGGCAAATCCCACCAGCTGATGGTGAGCAGCGGCTCGATGCCGGCGGCGGCCAGTTCGTCCAGCAGCTTGTGGTAGAACGCAATCCCCTTGGGGTTCACCTCGCCGCTGCCGTCCGGTATCACGCGGCTCCATGCCACCGACAGGCGAAAATGCCGCAGCCCAAGCTGCTTCATCAGCGCGATGTCCTCCGGGTAGCGGTGGTAAAAGTCGCTGGCCACGTCGCCGCTTTCGCCGTCTACCACGTTGCCGGGCGTGTGGCAGTAGCGATCCCAAATGGATTCGCCCTTGCCGTCCTCATTCCATGCGCCCTCGCTTTGGTAGGCGCTGTTGCCCACGCCGAAGATAAAATCTTTGGGAAACTCGATTCGCTTCAAAGTGCTCTTCTCCCTTTTTGTTGTACGAACTTGGAGTTTGTGTTCACGGCTTCCGGGTTTCTCTCCAATAAGGCCGCGTTCTGCCCCAGGGGGCGTCCAGCAGCAGGCGGGTGTCCTCGTTGGAGGCGCCGTCCACCAGTTCCCGGGCGCAGCGCACGGCGTCCTTCATCACGGCCGCCTCATTCATCGTAAGCACTTTGCGGTCTTCCATCACCACTATGCCGTCGATGATGGTGGTGCGCACGTCGCCGCCGTTGGCGCTGTACACCAGCTTGGGCGCGGGGCGGTTTACAGGTATCAGGTGCGGGCGGTCAAAGTCCACCAAAATGATGTCGGCCTTTTTGCCCACCTCGAGGCTGCCCAAATCCTTGTCCATATTGAGGGTTCGCGCGCCGTGGATGGTGGCCATTTCGATGGCCTGCTCGGCGGTGAGCAAATCGGCCGAGAGGTGTTTTTGCTTTTGCAGATATCCGGCGATGCGCATCACATCAAACAGGTCGTAGGTGTAGCTGGCGCCGCCGTCGGTGCCAAGGCCCACCGTCGCGCCCTCGGCCAGCAGCTCGCCCACCGGGGCAATGCCGTATGCAAGCTGGCTGTTGGCCGCCGGGCAGTGCACCACGCGCGTGTCGCTTTGGGCGATGATGCGAATCTCCTCGGGACTGAGCCACACGGAGTGCACATAGACCATGTTGGGGCCGGTGTAGCCTTGCGAGGCCAGGTATTCCACGTCGCGCATGCGGTATTCCCGGTAGCAGTTTGCAATCAAATCGCTCCATCCCGCCACGTGGAAATTGTTCTGCAAGCCCCGCTCGAGGCAAAAATCCTGCGAGGCGCGCAGCAACTGGGGCGAAGCGTCCTGCGTGGTGCCCACGCCCAGCGCGACGGTGGTGCGGTTTTTGCCGTGCCATTCGTCTGTGAAGCGGCGCACGTCGTCCATCAACTCGGCCAGCGTGTGCACCATCGTCATGCTCTCGTCGTCTATGGCCTCGCCGGCGAAAGAACGATCCAGCAGGCCGTATACCACACAGGCGCGCATGCCGCTTTCGTCCAGCGCCGAGGCCAGGCGGCGCACATTGTCGAAGGTGGTGTGCATATACCAGTGGTCGCAAACGGTGGTGGTTCCGCTCTTAATCATCTCCAATGCGGCCACCTGGGCGCTCACATGGCTGTGCTCCGGCGTCATGCGGCTGACGATGGGAAAGAGAAAACGCCAGTTCCAGGGCTCGAAGTGCATGTCGTAGCCGATGCCCTCAATCAGGGCCTGGTAGATGTGGGTGTGGCAGTTCACCAGCCCGGGCATCACCACGCAGCCTTCGGCGTCGATTTCTTTAACCGCCTGCATCCCGCTGCAATCACCCATCTTCACAATCCGGCCGTCCAGCACCGCCAGGTCGCCCTTAAAAACCCTGCGCTCCTCGTCCACCGTCACCAGCATGCCGTTTCGAATCAACAAGTCCATATAATAGCTTCTCCCTATAATATCTGTCGCAATCATTCAGCAAAGCATCAGTCCGGGGCCGCCAACGCCTCAATAAGATGGTAATAGCCCTCGGCGGCCTTGTACAGTTGCTCCAGTTCGCAGTATTCGTCCACCACATGGGCCTGCCACTCGCCACAGGGGCCAAAGCCGAGGGTGGGAATGCCCAGCTGCCCCGCCGAGGCGCTGCCGTTGGTGCAGAAACGATAGGCGGACACCTTCGGCGCAAGCCCCGCTTTGCCCAGCGCCGCCAGCGCGGCGTCTACCAGCTTGCCATCGGCGCCCTCGCGGTTCAAAATCCAGGCCGGGGCGAACTTCTTGTGGTGCGTCCGCTCTCCGCTGCAAAATTGCAGTTCCATGCAGGCGATGGACGCCTCGGCGTCAAAGTCGGAATCCTCCCGCTTCAAATCCTCAATCACCGCGCGCAGCGCGCCCAGCACGGCGTCTTCGTCCTCGCCCGCCAAAAGGCGCCTGTCCATCGTCACCGTGCAGCGTTCGGGCAGCACCGAGGCGCCGGGATAGGGCGAGGAGATGATGTCGGTCAACTCGAGGATGGCGTCGCCCAGTTCGGCGGAATGGTCGACGGGCAGGGCATGCACCCGCTCCAGCAGGCGAATCATTTTCTTCACTGCGTTTACGCCCACTTCGGGGTTCGAGGAATGGGCGCTTTTGCCCTTGGTTTCCAGCCGTATTTCGGCGCGGCCCCGCTGGCCGATGTTGAGGTTCAGCTCGCTTGCTTCGCCAATGATGACGGCATCTGCCCGCACACGCTCTAAAATGCGGCGCAGGGACAGGCCCTCGGCCACTTCCTCCATCGCGGTGCCGCTCACATACACTTCGCCGCAAGGGCGGCCGTCCTCGCGCAGCCAGGCCGCCGCGCAAATCATTGCGGCCAGGGCGCACTTCATGTCGGCCGCGCCGCGCCCGAAAATCTTGCCCTCGGCAATCTCGCCGCCAAAGGGGGCGTGGCTCCAGCGGCCGGGGTCGGTCACTTCCACGGTGTCTATGTGGCCGTCCAGCAGCAGGGTTTTGCCGCCGCTGCCGGCTATGCGGCCCAGCACGCTGCCCTGGGCGTCCACCAAGGCTTCGTCGTAGCCCATTTCCCGCATCCGGGCCGCCAAAAGCTCCCCAATGGCTTTTTCGTTGCCGGTGACGCTGTTCGTGCCAATCATCTCCCGGCACAGGGCCACCAGCGTATCCTTGCGCTGTTTGTTCAGCATGGCGCTCTCCTTTTCAGCCGGATGATTCTTCACACGCGCACCCGGATGGCCTTGGCCGGGCAGATGCTTTCGCAGACGCCGCAGCCGCTGCAATAGGCGCCTATCACGGGCTTCTTGTCCCGCATCTCGATGGCGGCGGCGTAGCAGGAGCGTTCGCAGCGGCCGCAGCCGGTGCAGGCTTCACTATCTACGCGGGCGCGCAGATCCTTGCGGAGGGAACGGTGCATCGAGCTTTGGGCCGCGCCTCGAATTTCGCTGAGGCTCTTGACGCCATGCTCCGTCATCCAGCGTTCCAGGCCGTCGGCCAGCTTGTCGAACAAGGAGACGCCCTGCAGGATGGCGGCGCCCACCACGCCCACGCAGGTGGCGCCGGCCATAATCATCTTCACCACGTCCTCGGCGGTGCTCACGCCGCCCACGCCCAGCACCGGCACGCTCACGTTGGCGGCAATCTCGGCAATGTAGGCCAGCGTAAGCGGGAAGATGGGCGCAGCGGACAGGTAGCCAAAGGCGCCGTCGCAGCCCAGAATGGCGCTGCGGCTCTCGGTGTCGATGTCCATGGCCGGGCCAACGGCGTCCATCGCGGCAATCATGTTAACCCCCGCTTCTTCCAGGCGCTTGCACAAATCGCCGATGTTCTTCACGAAGGGTGGCAGCTTCACCATGACGGGCAAATCAACCACCTTTTTGGTGTAGCGAACCACCTCCACCAGATTCTCCGGCTCATAGTCGGAGAAGGTGACGAAGGAAGCGCCGTGCCTTTGCAGTTCTTCGGCCAGCTGCGCCGCCCTGGGGGGCTTGCAGTAGTTGACGCCCACGTTCACAAACAGCGGCTTGTCCAGCTTGAGCCTGTCCAGTTCGTCCAGCCAGGCCTCGAAGCCCACGTCGGTCCAGTCGGCGTTTATCAGGCCCCGGGCCGCCGAAATCATGTAGGGGTTTTCGCTTTTCGAGGGCTCCATGCGCACGCTTTTGGTGACAATGGCGCCCATCTTGTGCCGCGCGGCGCGCTCGATAAGGCGCGCGCTGCCCGACAGCGGCCCCTCGCTGAGCACCAGCGGATTGTTCATTCTGACGCCGGCAACCTCTACCGACATATCGGGTGTGAATGACATCATTTCCTCCTGCTCTATCTGCTTATTCACATGCAGAGTTCTTCAATCAAATTGCAGTACACCTCGGCCGCGGTGCACACCTCGTCGATGTCCACCTCCTCGGTGGGGGTGTGTGCCATCTTGCCGTCGCCGGGGCCGTAAACCAGCGTTTCAATGCCCAGGTCGTTGGACAGGAAGTCCATATCGTTATAGCCCAGCGAATAGGCTTTTTGCAGGCTGACGCCGGCTTTTTGGGCCGCGCGGTCGAGGTGCTCGAACAGCTTGCAGCCAAGCGGCGTCAACGTGGGGTTCAGGCCGCGTTCCCGAATGGGCTCCCAGTTCCAGTCGGGGCGGGCCACCTCGGCGGTGGCGCGAATTTCGGGGTCTTTCTTTTGGGCTTCGGCAATCACCTCGCGCACCTGCGCCAGCGCCAGCGCCGTGTCCTCGCCGGGCACAGTGCGGCGATCCATCCATATTTCCGCTTCGCCGGGCACGTTGTTGTAGGCGCTGCCCGCGTTAATCAGGCTGGGGCACAGGGTGCCCCGGATATTGGGAATGCCGCCGCCTATTTCCACTTCGGGGAAGCGCATCGCGAACAGCCCTTCCAGAATGGGCAGGGATTTTTCAATGGCGTTGACGCCCATCCAGGGGTTGCTGGCGTGGCAGGTGCGGCCCTCCACCTTGATGCGGATGGGACAGGTGCCCCGGCAGCCAAACTCCGCCGTGGTGGTGTTGGTGGGCTCGGTGGTAAGCGCGTATTGGCAGCGGATGCCGCTGCGGGCCAGCGCGTAGCTGCCCCGGTGCTCGCTCTCCTCGTCCACCACCGCGGCCACGCAGAAGGGCCTTTTCAGCGCCTTGCCGCTGCGCTTTATCGCAATAGCCGCGCACAGCGCCGCCACAAGGCCGCCCTTTTGGTCCACAATGCCCCGGCCCCACATTTTGTTGTTGGTAATGGTGGTGCTTAAGGAGTCTTTCATGTCCAGCATCGGCACCGTGTCGTAGTGGCCGTGCAGCATCAGCGCCAAATCGGCGCCCTTGTAGCTGTCGGCCCCCAGCGTTACCATCACGTTGAAGCGGTCGCCGTCCACCGGCATAATCTCCACGGTGAGGCCGTTCTCCCGCGCGATGCGTTCCAGCAGGCGGCCGCAGTCTCCCTCGCGGCCGAAGGTGCTGTCTACCCGCACCACCTCGGCGAGTATTCGGCAAAGCTCTTCATTGGAGACGGCCTTGCCCTGCCCCACATAGCTGCCGGTGAATTTGGGTTCGTATTCGCCCATGATGTTGCCTCCTCTTCCTTTCCGGCTCATTCGCCCTGTTAGGGTGTGGGCCAGTCGTTGCGCTTCCAGAAATCGATGGCCTGCTCCTGGCACTGGGCGCGCACGCGTTCTTCGTCCAGCCTCGTGAACTCGCCGCTCTTCACCACCACGTCGCCGTCTATCATCACGGTGTCCACATGGGCGCTGTCGGCCACAGTGACGATGAAGTTCATCACGTTGGCATCGAACACCGGCACGGGGCTGTTGTTCTTCAGCAGCACGATGTCCGCTTTTTTGCCCACTTCCAGGCTGCCTATCTCATTCTCCATGTGCAGGCTGCGCGCGCCGTTCATCGTGGCCATCTCGAACATCTGGTCGTCGGGCAGCAGTTCCAGTTCCTCGTAGCGGATGCGGTGAATCATCTGGGCGGCGCGCATATTCTCAAACATCGACTGGGTCTGCCCGTCGGTGCCCAGCGAAACGTTGACGCCCGCGTCGATGAAGGGAATCATGTTTGGCCAGAAGCCGAAGCTGGCGTTGGAAACCGGCTGGTGGCTGATGTTGCAGCCGTAGTGCTTCATAATGGCCGGATCCAGCCGATTGTTCATGTAGCTGCAGTGGAAGAACAATACGTCGGGCCCAAGGAAACCCAAATCTTCCAGCCACTTCAGCGCCCGCTTGCCGTATTTCAGCGTGGAATCGAAGCTGTGCCAGCGGTCGTCGGCCATGTGCATTTGCAGCCCGGCGCCCAGCCGGTCGGCCTCGGCCCGGCAGGCCTGAATCAGTTCGGCAGAGCAGGTGTAGGTGGTGTGCACGCCAATGACGCCATTTATCCGGCCGCCGGGGTTTTTGCGGCAGTGCTCGATGAAGTCGGTGTTCTCCTTGAGGCCCATGCGGGCGTTGTCCTCGCTGATGCGCCCGGTTGTCTCGAAGGACATCACGCCCCGAATGCCCGACTCCTCCGCCGCGCGGCCCGCCTCGAACAGCGCGCCCGGCAGGGCGTAGGAGCCTTCGGTGGTGTCCGAGGTAGTGGTGTAGCCGTGCTTGATGTTTTCAATGCAGTTAATCAGCGTGCCGGCGTAGACGTCCTTCGGGTTGACCTTGTCCTCCAATTTGGCAAACCAGAAGCGGTCCATCCAGGAAACGAAGGAAAAATCGACGTCCTGGCCGTCGTAACCGCCGTGGGGCAGGCTGCGCACCACCGCGCTGTAAAGATGGCTGTGGGTAGACACAAAGCCCGGTATGGCAATTTTGCCCTTGGCGTCAATAATCTCGGCGCCGTCGCACTGTTGGGCGGTCAAATCCTTCATTTCACCAATTTCGGCAATTTTGCTGCCGTCTACGCAAATATAGCCGTCGCGAATCAGGCGGCGCGCTTTGTCGGGCACAACAACCATGGCATTCTTGATTATTTTCATAAAACTTCTCCTATGAATTGTTCCTTTACTGTGCATATATTTCCAGTCTTGTGTTTTAGTATAACGGCGGAAAGGCAAAAGTCAATCTGTTGTCTTACAAGCGAAGCGGGTGACAATATGAATAGTCATACTTTTGTTCAAGTTGATGTTTTGCGACTTATTGTGCGTATTACTAACGATTATTCTGATTCATGTATAAGGTAATGATATGTTGATATTTTAACAAATTCGATTTTTTCTCCATGTTGTACAACATCAAACATTAACCTTGGTGCATTCTACAAATTCCGCGTTTTTTACCCATTTCGGAACCGGCAAAAAGCCTAAGCCATAACTTTGACATATGACTGCGTATTTTGGAAGCCTTGTTCGGCGCTGACGCCGGGCGCACGAAAGCGATGGGGCGCCGGGCGAGGAGGGCCGGCCGGCCGGAATGATTGACAGATTGCTCATCTCTATATATATTGAGGCCAAATCCATCTTATTAGGAGGGTATTGTAATGGACAAGCAAACACTGCTGGGCATGATTGACCACACCATTCTTCGGCCGGAATCCACCTTGGAACAAGTGCGGCAAACCATCGCCTACGGCCGGGACATGGGCACCGCTTCGGTGTGCATCAACCCCTGTTATGTGCCGCTGGCCGCCGAGATGCTGTGCGGCAGCAAAACCGGGGTGTGCACCGTCATCAGCTTTCCCTTCGGCGCCGCCGCTTCGGCCATCAAGGCCGCCGAGGCGGAGCGGGCCTGGCGGGAAGGCGCACGGGAAATTGACATGGTGATGAATATTGGGGCGTTGAAAAGCGGCGATACGCAAACCGTTTTGGAGGACATGAAAGCGGTGGTGAAGGCCGTGCCGGCGCCGGTAAAGGTGATTTTCGACGTGGCCTACCTCAGTGATGAAGAGGTGGTGACCGCCTGCCATCTCTGCGCCGAGGCGGGGGCGGCCTTCGCCAAAACGTCCACCGGGTTCAGCCCCGCCGACACACGGGTGGAAACGGTGCGCCTGATGCGGGCCACGCTGCCGCCCAGCGTCAAAATCAAGGCCTCGGGCGGGGTGAACACGCTGCCCCGCGTACTGGAAATGCTGGACGCCGGCGCCGTGCGCATCGGCACCGCCGTCACGCCGCAAATTCTGGCGGGGTTTGATTCGTAACGGAACGCTAGGTAAGCAATGATTTATTAGATAATCTGTCATCCTGAGCGAAGCGAAGGATCTTTCCCTTCGCATAACCGCGCAATATCCGGCTCAAAGATTCTTCACTTCGTTCAGAATGACAATAAATCAGTGGTTACCTGGATTGCGGGTCAAGCCCGCAATGACACGTCTATTTTCATGCTACTCTCTGATTGAAATGGCAAATAGCTGGGCGAGGGATTTTTTTCTCCTCGCAAGGCGGAGGAGGGAGGAATACTTTGTGTATTCCGACCGACGACAACGCGGCGAGGGGGAAAAAGACCCGCTCAGATGTTTGTCTCAGAGAGTAGTATCAGATGTTGCACCGTTCAAGACAGGCAATCCCGGAGATGGCGGATGTATTCCAGCCCCCGGCGGGCCGCCGTATCTTCATCGGGCAGGGGCAGGTATTCAAAGCTCAGCCAGCCCTCGTAGTCAATGTCGCGCAGCGCCCGCAGAATAGCGGAAAAATTGGTGACGCCGCTGCCGGGATAGCTTCGCGTATTGGGATAGCTTCGCGTATTGTCGGCCAGGTGGATATGCCCCAGATGCTTGCCTATGGCGCGGATGGCCGCCGCCGGGTCTTGTTCTTCAATGCCCATGTGGAAGGTGTCCAGCAGCACCTTCACCTTGGGGCTTCCCAGTTCCTGCACAAAATCGGCGGTTTCCCGCGCAGTGTTGAGGTAATTGTTCTCGTAGCGGTTGATGGCCTCGAACACGATGCCGCAGTTTTTGTTTTGGATATAATCGGCCAGATGGCGCATGCTGCGCAGCAGCAACGCCCGGGTTTCGCCCGTGCCGTCCTCGGCGGGGATATTGCCGCGCATGCTGCCGATGATGATTTGGCAGCCAAAGATGTGAGCCAGGTCGATTTGCTCTTCCAGCCGGCGGATGGCCCGCAGGCGGGCCGCTTCGTCCCGGGCCACCAGTTCCAGGCCGTCGATGCGCTTCGCAAGGCCGGTGGCGATGGCGGCAAGGGCGACGCCGCTGCGCTCGCTCTCTCTCAGCAGCTGCTCTGCGTCAACGTCGGCCGCTTCCCGCAGGTGGATTTCCACCCCATCGAAACCCAGCGATTTGGCGTGCTTGAACAGGCCCTCGTACCCGCCCCGGTAGAGCACCGGTTCGGTTTGGGCCGCCCCTTTAGAGGCGCACAGGCAAGCCTTCATCACACACCTCCCGGCTCGGGCAAAGCGCCCGTTTGCTCGATAGCGCCAATCATGTTCACCCGTTCGGCGTGAACGCCGCCCTGGAAGCAGCCGTCCAGCCAAGTGTCCACAATCATTTTGGCCAGCTCCGGCCCCACCACGCGGGTGCCCAGCGCCAGCATATTGGCGTTGTTGTGCTGGCGGCTCAGCAGGGCGGAGTAAGGCTCGCTGCAAACGGCGCAGCGGATGCCCTTTAGCTTGTTGGCGGCAATGGAGATACCGATGCCGGTGCCGCAAAAAAGCAGGCCCATGTCGCAGCGTCCGCTCCGCACCTCATTAGCGGCCGCCAATGCGTAGATGGGATAGTCCGAGGGGCGGCCGTCGTCTAAAAAGCCGCAATCGAGGTAGGCGATGCCCTTTTCATCCAGATGCTCCATAATTACCTGTTTCAGCACATTGCCCACATGGTCGCTACCCAGTGCAATCATATCCGGTCCCTCCATTCAAGCAGCAACGAATACATCAGCGTTTCCAGCTTCCCTGGCCGAGGTATTTATTGGTTTCGGCGGTTGCGGCAGCGCCGTCTGGCTGCATTTTCAGCGCGGCTCGAATGCCGTCGATGGTTTCGGGGATGGTGACGGCCTCCTGCGGGATGTTGATGGCGTACATGATGTCCTCGCCGCTCTCGACGATGTCGTCTTCCCACAGGCCCACTTCGTACATATCCCCGCGCTTGTTGCCAAGGTCTCGCGCGTAGCGGAAGAAGGATGCGTTGCCCTTGAAGCCGTCGGCTATCTTCACCACGCGGATGCGCTCGTGCGCTTTGAATGCCTCGAGCGCCTGCTCTTTGCTTATTTTACCATTTTTGCCGCGGGCTACCACCGTGATGATGTGCCCGTGCGTCACCGGCGTGTGCACCAGAATGCCCGTGGCCGAAACGTGCGGCATGATGGTCATGAGGTCCACGGCCTGATGGCTGGGGGCCTTATCGATTTGAAGGGCGTTTGTGAGGCCGCGATGGTAGTCGCCGGGGTCGGCCACGCGGCGGATGATGGTGATGGCCACGCGCTCAATGCCGAATTTGCGATCGAGGCAATCCACCGTGCGAATGAGGCCCGTGGTGTTGCAACTGGTCAGCTTGAGATAGTCGGCGCCCAGGCCCTTTTCGTAGTTGGCGTAGCCGTGAAAGAACACGTCGGCCACGCTGTTGGCCTCGCCGCCCTGAAAGATGGCCTTGACGCCCGCCCTCAGGTATTTTTCCTTGTTTTTCACCCCCACGCCGCCGGGGGAAGAGTCCAGCATGATATCCACCTTGCCAATGAGTTCGTCGAAGCTGCCCGCCACCGGAATGCCCAGCGCGTCGAACTGGTTCCTATCGGCGCCGTCTACGAGGTACAAATCGTAAGGCATGCCCTGCTCGGCCAGCGCCTGCACCGAGAGGGTGGGAGCAATGTCGGCCACGCCCACAAGCTCCATGTCTCCCTGCCGTGCCACGCCGTCGGCCAGCCTCTGGCCAATAACGCCATATCCCGCTACGCCCACTTTAACCATTCCAAATCCTCCTAAATATATTGGTATGTCGCTTAAAGCCCTTTATACACCGGCAGCGTAGAGCCCGCAAAGGGCATCACCAGCACCCCGGCGCCGGGCCCCATTTTTCCGAACGCGGCGTCCAGCGCGCTTTGAACCGTGCCAAACGGCGTCAGGAAGATGCTTTTTACAAAAGCAGGCTCCATCTCGCTCACAAGATAAATATCCGCCTTTTCCAGCACCATGGCAATAGCCGCGGCCTTGTGGCCGCCTAGCTGAAAGTCTCGCCCGATGCGCTCTATCATATCGGCGGGCCTTTCGCTTTGGGTCATCCATTCCTCAAACACGTCTTCGCCCAGGCCCTCTTTACAGCTTCCCGCCAAAATCACCACACCGCCGTCGCGCACGGCGTGCTTGGCGTTGTCCAGCGCCTTTTGGGTTTGGTAGAGGTTCAAATCCTTGGGCGCGCCGCCCTGGCTGGCAATCACAATATCGGCGCGCCGGGCGATGGGTTTTTGGTACAGCCTGTCTAAAAAGGCGCAGCCCGCGCGGTGGGCCGCTATGTGGTGCCCGGCCACCGCGTGGATGATTTCCTTGTGTTCGTCCAGCACCACGTTGACAATGAAGTGAAGCGGGCAATGTTGTATCGCCTCTTCAATGTCCATGCGCACGGGGTTGCCTTCAAGGCGGCCCGCCGCCGCCTCGGGCAGCACCATGCGGCTGTGGTTGCACTGTATGGCCGCCCGGGTGCTCACCCCCGGCATAATGGCCTTCGCCCCGCCGGAATATCCGGCAAAGTAGTGGTACTCGATGTTCCCCGTTCCAATGCGCAAATCGGCTTCGGCCACCGGGCGGCAAATGTCCACAGGTGTGCCAAGGCTGGTAACGCCCATGTGCAGGCAGTCGTCCGCGTCGCCGTCGATGCAGCGGATTCTATTGTAAACCGCCTCGCCCACCAGCTTTTTCATCTCGCCTGGCGTCTGCCGCCGGTGGCTGCCCAGGGCAAACACCACGATGATGTCCTCCTCGGCCACGCCCGCCGCTTGCAGTTCGTCCAGAATGGCCGGCAGTATCTTGTAGCTGGGCACCGGGCGGGTGAGGTCGCTGGCGATGACTGCGACCTTCTGCCCCGGCCTTGCCAGCTCGCGCAGGCGGGGCGCGCCTATAGGGTTTCGCAGGGCCTGTTCCACACAGGCCGTCCCTGTGCGCTCCGCTTGCACCTCGTTGGGTACAAGCACACCCAGCAAATTCTCATCCGGCACCCACACCCTCTGCGGCGCGGCGCCAAACCCAATTTCAAACTCCAAGCCCCACCGCCCCCAAGCTAACGACTACCGACTAATGACTAACGACTACGCGCTACCCCGCTCTTGCGCGCGGCCTCGGCCACGGCGCAGGCCACGGCGTCCCTCACGCGCGGGTCAAAGGCTTCGGGGATAATGTACTCCGGCGTCAGTTCCTCGTCTGAAATCAGCCCGGCCAGCGCGTAAGCCGCGGCTATCTTCATTTCGTCGTTGATGTCGGAAGCGCGCACGTCGAAAGCGCCCCGGAAAATGCCGGGGAAAGCCAGCACGTTGTTGATTTGGTTGGCAAAGTCGCTGCGCCCGGTGCCGATTACCGCCGCGCCCGCCTCTTTGGCCAAGTCCGGCATAATTTCCGGCGTGGGGTTCGCCATGGGGAAAAGGATGGGGTTCTTCGCCATGCCGCGCACCATTTCCGGCGTCACGATGCCCGGCGAGGACACCCCGATGAAGACGTCCGCGCCGCGCATCACCTCGGCCAGCGCACCCTTTTTCATGCCTATGTTTGAAATTTCGGCCATCTCGGCCTTTTCGGCGTTCAGGCCCTCGCGGCCCTTGTAGATGGCGCCCGCGCGGTCGCACAGCACCACGTCGGAGAGGCCCAGCGCCATCAGCAGCTTGATGACGGCGATGCCCGCCGCGCCAGCGCCCGAGGCGACGACGCTGACCTCTTCCAGCTTCTTGCCGGTGAGTTTCAGCGCGTTCAGCATGGCGGCCAGCGTCACCACGGCGGTGCCGTGCTGGTCATCGTGGAAAATGGGAATGTCCACGTCCTTGCGGGCTTTCAGCTTGCGCTCTATCTCGAAGCAGCGCGGCGCCGAGATGTCTTCAAGGTTGATGCCGCCGAAGCTGCCCGCCAAAAGGGCCACGGTGTTCACAATATCGTCTACGTTTTTCGAGCGGATGCACAGCGGCACGGCGTCCACGCCGCCAAAGGCCTTGAACAGCACGCACTTGCCCTCCATCACGGGCATGCCGGCCTCGGGGCCGATGTCCCCAAGGCCCAGCACGGCGCTGCCGTCCGTCACCACGGCCACGGTGTTCCAGCGGCCGGTCAGTTCATAACTCTTGGCCGGGTCTTTTTCTATTTCCAGGCAGGGCTGGGCCACGCCGGGCGTGTAGGCCAGGCTTAAATCCCGCTTGCTGGCCACGGGCATTTTTGGCGTTGTTTCCAGCTTACCCTTCCATTCGTAGTGCAGTTTGAGGCTCTCCTGCGCGTAGTCCATGTTTTCCTCCGGCGTGACATTATTTTGTGTCTATTTCTGTGCGATTTTCGAGCCGTGCCGCAGCGCCCTCACCACCGGCAGTTCCTCGCCCGAGAGAAAGCGGATGAGCGCGCCGCCGCCGGTGCAGATGTAGTCTAGCTGCTCGGTTTTATCATACTTCGCGGTGGCGGTAATGCTGTCTCCCCCGCCAACCACTGTGTAGGCCGCCGTGCCGCCCAAGGCCTCCCACACGGCGCGGGTGCCGTGCTCGGTGGGCTCTTCCTCAAACACGCCCATCGGCCCGTTTACAAACACCGTTTTCGCCTCGCGTATGGCCGCTTGATAGGTTTCGGCTGTTCTTGAGCCGATATCGAGCACAAGCTGCCCTTCCGGGATATTGCCCACGGCCGCTTCTTGCCTTGCGCCGTCCTTCACATAGGCGTAATCGCAGGGCAAATCAATTTTATCGGCATATTGGCCCAGCAGCGCCTTGCCGGTTTCCACTAAGCCCTCGTAGCCCTGCTTCGCAATGAAGTCCCGCGCTTTTTGCCCGATATCCTCCCCCCTGGCCCAGGCCAGCACCTCGGCCACCAGTCCCCCGGTGAGCACACGGTCGGCCACGCCGGAAGAGAGCACCGTGCTCATCATCTGGAAGGCGTCGTTTATCTTCGCGCCGCCCAGCACAAACACGCAGGGGCGCTTTGGGGCTTCCATCAGGCCGGAAATAACGCAGTATTCTTCTTCAAACAAGCGGCCCATGGCACTGGGCAATAGCTGCTGGAAGCCGCAGAGGCTGGGCTGGTCGCGGTGGGCGGCGGCAAAGGCGTCGCAGACGTAGGCGTCGGCCAGGGGCGCCAGCTTTTGCACCACCTGCGTTTGAGCCTGCTGCTCGTGCGAAAGGCCCAGCTTTAGCTCAAACAAGGTCTGCTCCTCGGCGGCAAAACGAACGTTGTCCAGCAGTAGAATCTCGCCGGGGGCCAGCGCCGCTATGGCCGCGCGCGCCGCCGGGCCGCACACATCGTCGATGAATTTGACCTCACGGCCCAGCAATTCGCTCAAGACCCTGGCGTGCGGCGCGGTGGTGTGGAAATTTTTGTATTCGATGTCGCTGCCCTGATGGGCCAGCAGCACCAGCTTGGCCCCCTTGGATGAGAGTTCCCGCAGTGTGGGCAGGCAGGCGCGGATGCGCGTGGTGTCCTTCAGCGCGCCGGTTTGCCTGTCAATAGGTTGGTTGATATCCACCCGGCAGAGCACGGTTTTGCTCCCGAAGTCAAGCTCGTCCAGGGTATTAATTCCAAAGCGCATTGTTGCTCCCTAATTTACCAATTACTTTACCAAGAATATATCAACTTATATCCACAATGTCAATACGTTCATGATAAATTTGGAAGAACCAGGCGACAGATTTACTCCATATTTATTCTATTTTGGCAATATTGTGGTGATATCTTGACGCAGAGGCGGAAATTCGGTATACTGTTCACAGTAGCAATTATTCCGCGTTGGGGAGAATTTTATGAAATATACCCGGCAGTACGAGATTGAAAAATATGTGTTGGATCAAGACTGTGTTTCGCTGGACGAGTTGTGCGAACGTTTTGGCGCCTCGAAAAACACCATACGCCGGGATGTTGCCCAGCTATTGCGCAAGGGCACCATGGAAAAAGTGTATGGGGGCGTGAAGGCCATACGCAACACCGCGCCCGGCATGGTGAACTATACCGACAGAAGCGGCCGCTGCCTGCCGGAGAAACAGCGCATAGGCGAGATGGCCGCACGATATGTGAAAAGCGGCGACGTGATTTTCCTCGATTCCGGCACCACCACCATCCAGATACTGCCGCACATCGCCCAGCTATCCGGCGTCACGGTGCTCACAAATAACCTGCAGGCCCTGAACCTGTGCCTTGGCTATCCCCAACTGAACGCCATCGCCTTTGGGGGCCAGCTGAACCCGGACACCGCATCCTTTTCCGCCAGTTTTTGCGCGCTGGATAACCTGTGCAGCTTCAACGTCAACAAGGCTTTCATGGCGGCCACGGGCATTTCCGTGGAAAAAGGCGCCACGAACTCATCTCCCGGAGAGCTAGCCATCAAGAAAAGCGTGATGGGCATCAGCGATGAATGTATATTGCTGGCCGACGCCGACAAGTTCGGGCGCACGGCTTTGCTAACCTACGCGCCCCTTTCCGCCTTCCACCGCGTGGTGACCGACCGGCCACCCGCGCCGGAAATATGCGCCTTTCTGGCGCAGAACGGGGCCGAGCTTGTGATAGAGTAAACGCCTATAGAACAAAGGGCCGCCGTAACCGATTCAAGGAAATCGGCTGCGGCGGCCCTTTGTTTTGCGATTGCCTGCACACTGATAATACTGATTGGTTAGCCGTGGTTGCCTAAGGCAGGGTGTTGCCCGCCGCGAGATAAACCTCGTACCATTCTTCGCGGGTAAGGCGAATTTCCGTTGCCTTCACGCAGTCTCGCAGGCGCTGCGGGTTCGTTGTGCCGATGACGGGCTGCATATCTGCCGGGTGGCGCAGCAGCCAGGCCAGGGCAATGGTGGTGGCGCTCACGGCGTATTTTTCGGCCAGCTCGTCTATTTTCGCGTTCAGCATCGGGAATTTTTCACTGCCGAGGAACACGCCTTCAAAGAAACCGTACTGGAAGGGCGACCAAGGCTGCACGGTGATGTCGTTGAGGCGGCAAAAATCCAATACGCTGCCATCGCGGCCAACCGCCGCGTCGTCCAGCATATTAACATGAAGCCCCTCGGTAATCATTGTCGCGTTTGTGATGCTAAGCTGCAATTGGTTGGCCACAATCGGCTGCTTAACATATTTTTGCAAAAGCTGTATCTGCATGGGGTTTTGGTTGCACACACCAAAATGCCGTACCTTGCCGCCGCTGTGCAGCGCGTCAAAGGCCTCGGCCACTTCCTCGGGTTCCGCCAGCGCGTCGGGGCGGTGAAGCAGCAGCAGGTCGAGGTAGTCGGTTTCAAGGCGCTTGAGGATGCCGTCCACCGAGGCGAGGATATGGGCTTTTGAAAAATCGAAGGCGACGCCGGGCCGGATGCCGCATTTGGACTGCAAGATGATTTTTTCCCGCGCAGATGGGGACATATGAACGGCGCGCGCGAATATTTCTTCACAGCGGCCGCTGCCGTAAATGTCGGCATGGTCGAAAAAGATGGCGCCCTCCTCGATGGCGGCATTCACAAAACGCTCGGCCTCACCGGCGTCAAGGCCGGCCAGGCGCATACAGCCCACCGCGACAGCCGGAACCCGCAAACCGGATTTCCCGAGAGGAATCGTTCGCATATTAAAGCACTCCTTTCTGGGACGTGTTGACGCAAATGGGGCATCACGCCGATACAACCGATATTTTAACCGTAACGCTTGCCGGCGTTTCCGAGCCCTCGAAATACACGTTCAGTTTGATGCTTGCGCCCTTGCCCACCCTGCCTATCACATGGCCTTTATACCCAATGGCATATCGTCCATTTTGCACTTTGCGGAGATCATACAGCGCCTGATTTTTATCTTTGGGATTTATTTCTACCCGGCCGATACGCGCCCCGGCAGGGCTTTTTACCGCTATGCCAATTTGTCCTTCGGAGTATACGTCGTTCTTCTGCAGGGTTATTTGATGGGCGCTCAGGGTAAACTTGGGCGTTAATTGTTTGGGCGTAATGGCAACGGGCTTTGATACAACGGCGCCCCGCGCGCCCGTATAGCTAAGCGCAAGAGTCTGCTTCGTCCTGGGTTTCAGCGCCGCGTCCTTCAGCCGCAGCGTCACGGCCCCTTTCGCGTTGACCCCCACAATTTCAAAATTGGGGTTATCCACCGAAACACGCTCGCCCCGATAACTGCAATTATTAAACACGGGCGTGAGGGTTACGGTGCTGTCGGCATCTATCACGTTGAGTGTACCCTTCGCTTTTAGCGTGATTGACGGCGATTTATCGATTGTTTTCACGCTTAGTGTGGCGCTGCCGATTTTCACCTTGTAGCTTTTTCCCGCCAGTGCCGCGCCGGTAAGAGAAACCCGTATCTGCCCGACGGCATGGCTCGTCACCAAAACCTCCGCCGGGGCTACAATGTCCGGCGTACCCGCGTCTACCGGGCTTATCTGGTAGCCAAATTCGGCAAAATCCCCGCCGGGAAGCTGCATATTCAGCGTAAGTGTTTTTTGGGCCAGCGTCACCTTGGCGGCGCCCGGCTTCTTGACGTTCAGTTTCAGGCTGAGGGTCTGGTCGGTATCTTTAAAGCGAAGCTTCAATTTCAGGCCGGCGTTGGCGGTAACATCGCCCACATCGGTGTATCGTATGGTAAAATATCCGTTCGCGTCCGGCGGCGAAACGCTATAAAGCTCGTTGTTCTCAACGGTTATGGCATCAACGCGCGGCAGGTCATTGCCCGTAACACGCAAAGTGGCTGTTCGCCGCATACTCACCGACGCGGCGCTCAGCTTTACAGCCGGGTTCTTTTTGGCTGCGGACACGGCCACCGCAACGGGGTAGGTTCCGGTAAAGCCTTCCACCCCCACGTTAAACACCAGTTTTTTGGGTTTCTGGCCGCTCACCAGCGTCAGCGTTCCCGCCGCCGCGTTGTAATTCACCTTGCGGTAGTCGTTCGTTTCCGCCAGTTCTATGCCTGTAATGTTGCCTGCGGTTGAACTGATGGAAACAGGCAGTGGCGTATTCGGGAAGAAGGTGTTGAAGCTCAGCTTGGCCGCCTTCAGCGGGGGCTTTGTACGGGTTATCGAAATGCTCAGCTTCGCCGTAACCAGGATTTTTCCATCGACGCTCACCGCCAGCCTTGTAACCAGCTTTTTAACCTTTGCGGCCGCCGCAAGGGCTTCGGTGGGCCTCAACTCCACAAATCGGTCGTCCACCACCCTAACCTCGAAATAGCCGTTGGGGTCGTCCGGCAGCGCGGCGCCGTTCACATCAATGCCGTGCGCCGCCACGCTGAAAGCCCTGACGGACTGCGCCGAGGCCATGCCCGATGTATTTACGGCGACGGGCTTGTTTTGCTCCAGCACCAGTTGTATCGGCACGCGCGCGTATTGGGTGCTCAGCACGTTGCACGTCACCGATTTTTGCAGCAAATTGACGCCCGTTACCTCATCGGCCGCCGCGTTTATCGTCACGTCCACCCGGCATTCGGCCGCAACGCCGTTATCCTCGCTGTGCGCCGAGATGACGGCGCTTCCCTCGCCCACAGCCGTAACGCGGCCGCCGGCGTCTACCCTGGCCACGCTGCCGTCCGACGTTGCCCACTTTGCGGCGGCGGGGCTGTCCAGCGCGGCGGAATCGTAGGCGCTCAGCTGTGCGGCATCGCCCGCCCGCAGCACCAGGTAACTTTTGTCCAGGTGCATCTCCGCCCCGGCTATTACCGTAACCTCCGCCACGTCGCTAAGCATCGGCGCCGCGCCCGCCGCGCCGGCTTCGCAATAGTAATAGTACGTGCCCAGGGCAAGCCCGCGGGGTATCACCCATTGCGCCCCGGTTGCGCCGGATATGGCCGTGCCGCCGAAATTGCTGTTTTGGGTGTTGGAATACCATTGGTAACTCAAAACCGCGTCCGTCGTTACGGTGGCACTCGCAAACAAATGCCCGGTTATGGCGCCCCGCGTCACGGTTGTTGTTTTGGCGGGTTGAGCGGTATAGCTGATGCGCGGAACGGCGGGCTGCGGGGCTATGACGATAACGAACTCCTTCGCATCGCTGCCGCCGTCGTTTGACGCCTTGGCCGTAAACCGATATGTTCCGGTTTTGGCGGGCGTTCCGGCAATCGCGCCATTGGCGGAAAGCGACAGGCCGTTTGGCAGCGCGCCGCCGTCAAGGCTCCATAAAATGGTTCCGCCGCCCTTTGAGGCAAGGGTTTGGCGGTAGGCCGTTCCCAAAAGGCCCACCGGCAGGGCGGCCGTTGTTATTTTTGGAGGCGCCGGCGCGGGGCTTATGGTAAGCGAAAACTCTTTGGTATCGCTTCCCCAGTTGTTCCAGGCTTCAGCGGCAAATTTAAATGTGCCGTTTTTCTCGGGCACCCCCGAAATAACACCGCTTTCGGAAAGGCTTAGCCCATCCGGCAATGCGCCGCCGGCAATACGCCATCCAACCGAATCGCCCGACACATCCCGTGCCTCAAGCGATTGCGTATAGCCCTTCCCCACGACGCCGCCCGGCAAAACCGTTGTGCTTATCACCGGCGGCGGCGGGCTGACAAATACCGTTTCGCTGGCCAGCAGAGTATTTGCCCCCGTGGTGCCTGTTGCGTTGATTGCGTAGACATAGACGAGTGTGCTCTTTATATTCGGCACCATAATCGCATAGTCGAATCCATGATAGTCGCCAACGCCCGGATAAAGTATGCCGATGTCCGGGCGATGCTCGTCTGCGGGGCTTTCCATTACATAGCAATCTGCGTTTGGACTCCCGTATGGCCCGCCGATGTACACATGAATTTGCAAAGAAGAATGCAGGGCATCATCGTCCAAGGCCCAGCCGCTTACCCGCACCGTGCCCACGCCCCCGGCAAGGCTGTCCACAGTGCCTATGGGGCTGCAATTAAGGCTGGTCTCAATGCCCTTCTGGTCAACCTCCACCGTGCTTTTCACCCCGCCTACATCGTCCCACGCGCCGATACAGTAAAGATGGCCGTCCTCAATAACGCGATAGGCGCGCCCCGTTTGCACGGATGAAATATAGGTGCCGGGTTCCGGGTATTTGGGCAGCGCGTTAAACTGCGCGTCCGACAGGCTTCGATACGGCTGAACGCCGCCGAACAGACTCCAATTGGAAACCCATATGGGTGCGCCTCCGGCTATGCGGTAAACCGCCCCGCTGCCGCTCACCTGTATAAAATCACCGTCCGCTATGTCGGTGGAAGTAGAAACAGCCGCTTCGGCTTGGGTTCTTTCACCGGCTGCCGCATCGCCATCCTCGGCATCGGCGGCATTATCCGGTTTGCCTTCCCCTGTAAAAGCATCCGCCTCGCCCCCGGGCGCAATGTCTTTTTCAGATAATAATGCCGCGCCAAAACCTGCCGGCCCGGCGGCAAACAATGGTTGGGACGTCAGGCCAAAAAACATGGCCACCGCCAAAAATAGCAAAAGCAGCTTTTTCACGAACCATACCTCACGTTATCCCAATGGACAATACTTGATATGAGCCCTTCGTCATATATTTATCCTATCAAAGATGCCTTCTGATTACAACAGACGGATAGCAAGCGTTTCTGCTGTGATTCTGCCGAATTCATTATAATATGCTTGTAATCGTCGTATATTTTGGTTTTCCCTGCGGCGGCCTAAAAATTCCTTCTTGCTGTTATGCCATATATCGCCGAATTAACGCTCGCGTCGGCGACTTCGCCATTGTCTTTGGTGTTATTTAACAAAATTTGCCTTTTCCATTGCATTTCAGCATGGTCTGCCACTATCATTAGAATTGATTCAATGAAAATTACAATTTCCTTTATTGGGCGGTGACAAAGTAATCTATGCCCCTGCTTCCCCGTGAATATATTGGCGCGCGCTGCGAAATAAAAAGCCTGGCGAATGATTTGCTGGCTGTGGGGCGCATTGCGAGAATGGATGGCGACGCACTTGAAGTGGCCGCCAGAAGCGGCGAAAAAATGCCCTTGCTGCCATATCGCTCGGCGGCAAAGCTGGTTATCACGCATCTTTCGAATAACCCGAGGATTTTGGCGGGCAAGGTTTATCTTTGTACCGATAAATTTGCGCGCTTTGAAGAGGTAAAGCCCCTGCAAAGCTATGAGCGGCGCGGGGCGTTCAGGCAAAATACCAGTGTGGAGGGCCGGCTGACTGCGCTGCCCGGCCCGGAAGGCCAGGCGGCCCCTGAGGAAACAGCGCCTTTTGGGAAAGCCGGCGACGCGCCCGATGCGCCTGTTTTTGATGTGCAATTACAGGATATCAGCCTCACGGGCGTGCGCTTGCGCTCTGCCGCGCCGCTGCAGTTCGACGCCCGGTATGAGCTTCGCTTCACGCTTTTCAAAACACCCATCAGTCTGGAACTGCAATTGGTTCGCACCATCGCGCTGCCGCGCGGCGAAACCCAGTACGGCTGCGCCTTTTGTGACTACTCGCAGCGCAAAGCCGACATTCTGTGCGGGGAACTGTTTGAATTACAGCGGATAGAAATCAGGCGCAGGCGCAGTTAGCAAAGTGCGGTACGGTAATCCTACATAAGGGGATGGGTTCCCTGTTAACCGGGAGGTATTTCTGTGCGTTTTGTTCCCCGCAATTGTATCAAACCAGATACCGAGCTTGCGCAGCCGGTACTTGGCATAAATGGTGAGATTCTGCTTCAGGCAGGCATCAAAATGAAGAAAAACTATATTCGGCGCCTTGAGGAGCTGGGCATTCCCGGCGTTTATATAAGCGACGCTCTGTCGGCAAACCTTGAAATTACCACCGCGCTGTCGGACGAGCTGAAGGCCAAGGCCATCAGGAGGATATCCCAATGTTATTCCAAATGGAGCAACGGCCGGCGGCTTACACGGGCCGACACCACCGCCCTGCGGAAAACGGCGGAGCAAATTGTGGACGAGATCATCTCACAGGGCGACGTGATGCTGAACTTGGTCGACATAAAAGTGTATGACAGCTATACTTTTTATCACTGCGTCAATGTCACCGTGCTTTCGGTGGTGCTGGGGCTTGGGCTGAACTACCCACGGGAAAAACTGGTGCGCCTGGCTTACGCGGCCCTTTTGCACGACGTGGGCAAGGTGTTTGTTTCCCCCTACGTTATCAACAAGCCCAGCACGCTTACCGAAGAGGAGTTTAACGAGGTCAAGACCCACTCTCAGGCAGGCTATGATTATCTCAAAAATCATTTCCCCGCGTCCATGCCTCAAACGGTGCTGATGGCCGTTCTGGACCATCATGAGCGCGTAGACGCCTCCGGCTATCCGAACGGTAAGGCCGGGAAAAAGATAACCGAATTTGCCCGCATTATCGCGGTGGCCGACGTGTACGACGCGCTTACCTCCGACAGGCCTTACCGCAAGGGGATTTTTGCCGCGGACGCGATGGAGTACATTCTGGGCAACGTAAACACGCATTTTGACTTTGATATTGTACATGCGTTTTCACGCAAGGTTGCTATATTTCCCATAGGCACCTGCGTTTTGCTGTCCAACGGGTCTATCGGCCTGGTGCTTGAAAACTATGAAGGGCTGACCCAGCGGCCCCTTTTGCATGTGTTTGAGGAAGACGGGGTTGTGGTGAGCCCCTACAGACTGGATCTTTCTCAGGAGCGCCTGGATTTGACCATCGTGTCCACCATCAATATGTGAACTGCCACAGTATATATAGGCATTTTAAAGCGTGTGTGGTATAATAATTTTGTCACCCGCTTATTTTTTGATGTTTGTTTTGTTGTTCGTTGTAGGGAGAAAGACTATGTTAAATGGGGAGAAACAAAAACACAAGTTCCTGCTGTATATTACCATTCTGGCATTGTGCGTCTACCTGGGCTGGCGGCTGTTTTTCACGTTGCCATTTCAATATGGCTGGCTTTCAATATTCTTTGGCATATTGCTTTTTTTATCCGAGGCAATCGCCATGGTGGAGGTGATTGTCCAATACATCAATGTTGCAAGGCACTCGGTGCCTCCGCTGCCCGTCATTCCAAAGGATTGGTACCCCGACGTGGATGTCCTGATTACAACGCACAACGAGCCCACTACCCTCCTTTTCAAAACGGCCAACGCGGCCAAGTACCTCGATTACCCGGATCCTGCAAAAGTACATATTTATCTTTGCGACGACAGTATGCGGCCTGAAGTGGAGGAATTTGCGCGTGGGATGGGCGTTGGATATATCGGGCTTTGCGACAACAAACACGCGAAAGCCGGCAACCTGAACAACGCCATGGCCAATACCGCCTCGCCCCTGGTGGTAACGGTGGATGCGGATATGATACTGCGGCACGAGTTTTTAGTTAAAACCGTGCCGTATTTTTATTTGCCCAGGCTGAAGCAAACCGAGACGGGCGCCTGGCTTGAGCGCCCACAGGAAGAAGTTGACCCGGCCTATAAAATCGGGTTTATTCAAACCCCGCAAAGCTTTTATAACCCCGACCTCTTCCAATATAATCTTCACCAGGAGATGGACCTTCCCAACGAGCAGGACTTCTTTTTTCAGGACATCAACGTTGGGCGAAACGCCACCAATTCAGTTATCTACGCCGGAAGCAATACCGTTTTGTCTCGCCGGGCTCTAGAGGACGCGGGAGGTTTTGCCACAGAAACCGTAACCGAAGACTTTGAAACCGGAATGAACATCCAATCCGCGGGGTATTCCACCTATGCGGTGCCCATTGTGCTGGCCCACGGCATGGCGCCCCTAACGATAAAAAACTTATTGTCCCAGCGCAAGCGGTGGGCGCGCGGGTGTATTCAAAGCATCAAAAAGGCAAAAATCATCACGAGCAAATCCATTAGTTTCTCCCGGAAATTGAGTTATTTGTTAACCGCTACCTACTGGTGGTCTTTTTTCAGGCGGATGGTCTATATCCTATCGCCGTTGCTGTTTGTGTTTGCCGGAATTCGCGTGGTGGACGCCACGGTGTGGAGCATTCTGATAGTTTGGGTGCCCACCCACCTCATCTATCGGCAAACGCTGCGCAAACTTTCGGGCGACAAGAGAAATCAGCACTGGTCCAACGTGTTCGACACCATTATGTGTCCCTTCCTGATACTTCCGGTTTTGCTGGAAACGCTGGGATTCAAACAGAGAAAATTTGTGGTAACCCGAAAAACCCGCGAACATATAAACAGCGCGCAGTCTTTTTTATACGCCATTCCGCATATGCTTCTGTTTGCGCTGTGCATACTCGCCATCATTCGATGCGCTATATTTGCCATCAGCGGGGAATGGTACCTCTATATCATCATTGTATTTTGGCTGGCCGTGAACGCAAAAAACCTGCTCTTCTCCATCATCTTTATGCTTGGGCGCAAGAACTATCGCGAGCAGGAGCGATTCTATGTAAGCATACCGGTGCGCGTGGAACCTGAAACCCGGAATTTGCCGGCCAAGACCACCGATATCTCTGAGGGCGGGCTGGCGCTGACCTTTAAAAGGCCAGAGTTTTTGCCCGACGACGAGGCCGTGACCCTGAACCCCTATACGGATAGATACAGCGCCCTGTTAAACGGCATGGTGGTGAGCGTGAGGGAGCTGGGGGACAGGCGGTGGAAGTACAGCTTCCAAACCCGGCCCAAAAGCCAAGACAATAAAAATGAGTATTTTCAGATCGTATACGACCGCCAGCACACGCTTGCCACCAAGCTGAACGTCTCTAAAACACCGGTGACGGTGATACGCCAAAACATCCACGCCCGCCGCACAACCCTTAAAACCTACACCCGAAAACTGCCCCGCATCAGCTTAAACCTGCCTTTGGTTTTTCAGTGCGGGGCAAGGGCTACTCTGGTGAGCTATAACTATAAATATATGGTGCTGGACCACTTTGTGCCCGGCGAAAATGCACAGCCGGACGGGCAGCTTGCCTTTTCCCCCGCCCCGGGGCTAACGCTGCGGCTCATGCCCGTGCCCGCGCCCACGCGGGATTTTATCCGCCATTCACAGCAGCGCGTTTATGAAGTGGAGGATTACAAGGCGGTTTCGCCGGACCCCAGGCTGGGTGAATTTATCGACCGCGCGATGGAGCAAGTTTAGTGTTCTTTCCGATACTCCTTGGGTGTGCTTCCGTACTGCTGCCTGAAATAGCCTGAAAAACGCCCGTGGGACGAAAATCCCAAAAAATACGCGATGTCCAGAATGGACTTTTCGGAGTATAAAAGCAGATAGGCCGCCAGTTCCATCTTTTTCTTCAGATAATACTTTTTAATTGTGGTTCCCGTTTCCCGCCTGAAAACGCGGGACAAATGCTCCCTGGAAAACCCGCAAACCTTGGCCAGCTCTTCCAGGGTGATGTTTTCGTGGATATGCTCCGTGATATAGGTAAAGCACAGCGCCACGGGCGGCGAATATTTCGCCGCTGCCGTGGTTTTTATTTCGTGCACCCGCCTGGTATATTCGATGGTGGCCACTATCCCCAGCCCCAGAACCTCGTCGCGGTTCCGAAGCCGGGCGCTCATTTGCAGATAGGTGTCGCCCAGCATGAATGATTCGTTCTCGTTCATGCCGCCCCTTATGGCCGCACGAGCCAAAAGGGTAACGGTACTCACCAGTATGTACCGCGCCTGCAAAAGCTCGTCGTATACGTCGTAGCCCACGCGCGCCGGCACGCTGTGCGCACCTGAATAGGCGGTGATTCCGCCGATATCGCCCTGCTCTACAAAGCTTAACAGCTTGTTTTCGTGGGCCATCCAGCTCTCGCTCTGCGTCCGCTCGTCTTCGTCCGTCAAAGATTGCACAAACGACAGGCTGAGTTCCCTTAAAACCTTATCGGTAAGGAAATCGGGGGCATGGCTAAAATCAATGTAGTGTTTCATATAGCAAACATAGCATATCTTAAAAAATAAATCAATAATTGTATGGTTTTGTCGTTTTTTGTATAGCAACTTTTGGCCGCATGGATAATGATTATCTTAACTTAGGGAAATGCTGTTATCCCAAAAAACGCTTCGCGATATGAGGGAGGAAACCCATGGCTAAAAACACTGTCGACCGGGCTCTCTGGCGCACCAGCCCGAAGGAACGCCGAGTTTACTGGACTTACTTTGCGGGCCAAAACATGATTTACACCTTCGTATTCATGTTCCTCACGTCCTATCTTCTTTTGTCGGGCATGGACGCCGTTGCGGTGGCGGGCGTTCTGCTGATTGTGAAGGTGTGGGACGCTGTGAACGACTTTGTGTTCGGCGGCCTGATAGACAAAATCAAATTCAAAAGCGGCGGAAAGTTCATGCCCTGGCTGAAAATTTCGCTGCCCGTCATCCTTGTGGCCACCATTCTCTTGTTCGGAATACCGGCGGGGCTTGGCTCCGGCGCAAAGCTTGCGTGGTTCGCCATTGCGTATATTCTTTGGGACACAGCCTACACCATCTGCGACGTGCCCGTGTACGGGCTTGTTACCACCATGACCCAAATACAGGCCGAACGGACGGATTTGATGGCCAAGAGCCGAATTACCGCCAATATCGGCGTGCTGGTTGCCATGGGGCTGGGCTTTGTGCTGCCCTCGGAGCAGGTGGGCCTCTCCTACACTGCGGTCGCGCTTATTGTTGCCGCTTTTGGCGCGCTCACTATGCTGTGGCTGTGTATTTCAGGGAAGGAACGCGCCGCCGGTGAAGGCAAAAAGGAACAGGCCTACACCGTGCGCGAGATGTTCCGGTATCTCGTTGGCAACAAGTATTTGCTCATCTACTACGGCGGTCTTTTGCTGCTCACCGGGCTTAACACCGCGTCCAGCGTTTTGCAGTTCGCGTGTTTTTATCTGTTCAATAGCGCGATGATTGCCACGGTTGTGGCCGCCATGTCCTTTGCCCCGTCCATCCTCATCGCCCTTGTCATGCCCGCGCTTCTAAAAAAGTTCGATAAATTCAGGATGCTGCTGCTGTTTACGCTTGTTTACGTCATCCTCAGCGTCGTTATTTGGGTAGTTGGGCCGGTGCTTATGCCCCATCTGGTGCTTGTCGTTGTCCGGGGCGTCGCCATGGGCGGAATCACCGTGCTGCAATTCATGTTCACACCCGACTGCGCCGAATACGGCCAATACAAAACGGGCATCGAGGCCAAGGGCATCACCTTCGCCATCCAAACCTTCACTATGAAGCTCGTCAGCGCCGTTTCGGCCTCCCTCGGGCTTGCGGTGCTGGGCTGGTTCGGCTGGCAAAGCGTTGCCGCCGAGAGCTTTGCCGCTTTGGCCGAGCTGAACGTGACCCAAAGCGCAACGGCGCTGCAGGGCCTGTGGGCGGTATACGCGCTGATACCCGCTATCGGCAGCATTGCCGCCATCGTGTTGTGGGCGCAGTACAAGCTGCGCACGGCGGATGTGGAGTGGATGGCCAAACTCAACCGCAATGAAATCACCCGGGCGGAATGCGACGCCAAGCTTACGCGGACGTATTAGGTAAGCGATGATTGATTGTCATTCTGAGCGAAGCGAAGAATCTTTGAGCCGAGCAACGCACGGCTATACGAAGGGAAAGATCCTTCGCTGCGCTCAGGATGACAGACTATCTGGGGCGTGTTGACGCAAATATAAGGAGCATGGCATGAACAACACTTGCTGGTACAAAGAGATGGCCTTTTACCAAATATGGCCGCGCAGCTTTATGGACGGCAACGGGGACGGCATTGGCGACCTTTTCGGCATTTATAACAAGCTGGACTATATAAAAAGCCTGAACGTAGACGGCATATGGTTTTCGCCTCTGTATCCCTCGCCCAACGCGGATTACGGCTACGATATATCCGACTATACGCAGATATCCGCCGAATACGGCGACCTTGAGATATTCAAAAAAGTGCTGGGCGGCGCCCACGAGCGCGGCCTGCGTGTCGTCATGGATTTGGTGGTAAACCACACCTCTGACGAGCACGAGTGGTTCAAGGCAGGCGCGCAAAGCAAGGACAGCCCCTATCACGACTACTATTTCTGGCGGAAAGGCAAGCCCGGCGGCAAGCCGCCCAATAACTGGGACAGCCTTTTTGAAGGCAAGGCCTGGAAGTATAACAAGGAACTGGACGAATATTATCTCCACGTTTTTGCCGAGAAACAACCCGACCTCAACATGGATAATCCCCGGGTTCGCGAAGAGGTCAAGCGCGTCATGAGCTTTTGGCTCGACATAGGCGTGGACGGCTTTCGCGAGGACGTCATCACCTTTATTTCAAAAACGCCGGGCCTGCCCGACGACCGGTTCATGCCGGCAGCCCGGGGCATGAAATACTACAAAGACGGCCCCAACATCCACCGCTACCTGAGAGAATTTCGCCAGGACGTTCTGGCGCACTACGATTGCATCACCATCGGCGAAGCCCCGATGATGACGCCCGAAGCAGCTCTGTCTTACATTGCAGGCGACGAGAAAGAACTGGATCTGATGTTCCACTTTCAGCACATGGAAGCCGATTGCCTGTTCACCGAGTATATGCCGCGCCCGTTTTCCCTGCGCAAGCTGAAACGCGCTTTCTCCCGCTGGCAGCACAGCGTCAATGGCCGGGGATGGAATACGCTGTATCTGGAAAACCACGACCATCCCCGCGTTATCAGCCGCTACGGCAGCGAAAGCTACTGCACCGAAAGCGGCAAGGCCCTGGCCGCCGCCTATTTGTTCCAGCAGGGCACACCCTTCGTGTATCAAGGGCAGGAAATAGGCATGACGAATATCTCGCTTGAAAGCATCGATGATTACAAGGACGTTATGGCGCGAAATGAGTACGCCAAGCGCAAGAACCAGCCCGAGGAAAAGAAGATGGCGCTGATACGGCGGGCCACCAGGGATTCTGCCAGAACCCCCATGCAGTGGAGCGCCGAGAAAAATGCCGGATTTACGCAGGGAGATCCCTGGTTTGGCGTCAACCCCAATTTTGCGGAAATAAACGTGGAAAAGGAAGAGTCGGACGAAAACTCCCTGCTGAATTTTTACCGGAAGGCCTTAAAATTCCGCAAGGAAACCCCCGTTGCGCTATACGGCGATTACAAAGAACACTACCCGCGCAGCGGAAGCTTTTATGTGTATGAACGCGGCCATGAGGGCACGCGCCTGCTGGTCATCTGCTTCTTTGGGGAGAAGGCCAAGGTTTTCAAGGCCCCGAAGGGCTTTGAGCTTCAAAAAGGAGAGCTAATCCTCTCCAGCTACGCGCAAAACCCCATCGGGAACAATGCGTTCACCGCGCGCCCTTACGAAACGCGGGTGTATCTTTTCAAATGATTTTTTGTCATTCTGAGCGAAGCGAAGAATCTAATACTACGCTTTCTTCCATTCCCGCAGCTTCTTCACCGCCGTGATGTAGCCGCCGAAGCCCTGACCGGAAACGGTGGCTATGCAGGCGTCCCGCACATATGAGACTCTTCTGAAATCTTCTCTCTTATCAACGTCTGAAATATGCACCTCCACCGCCGGGATGGCCACGGCTTTCAGCGCGTCCAGTATCGCGACGCTTGTGTGGGTATAGGCGGCGGGGTTAATCACAATGCCGTCGCATTGATTGTACGCGCTTTGTATCTCGTCTACGAGTGCGCCTTCGTGATTCGACTGGAAAAATTTGACCTCTATCCCCTCTTCGGCGCAGTAAGCGGATATCAGGTCAATCAAATCCTGATAGCTGCCCGCCCCGTAAATATTTTTTTCCCGGATGCCGAGCATATTGATGTTCGGCCCATTAATCACGAGCAGCTTCATATGATACTCCTTCTTCTTGGTGCTTCTCCTCGCCCAGAAGCCCTGCAATTCTGCGAACATTGTCCCCTGCGGCATCCGAAACCTCTATCTCGTACTCCGCCATGGCCTCGTACAGCGGAAGCCTTTCGCGGGCCAGCTTGCCCAAATCGGCCGATAGCGGGCGGCCGCCGGTAGCAAGGCTGCCTATGTCCCGATTAAGGAAGACGACGGTTCCGTTTTGCGCCAGGGCCAGGCGGTTTTCTTTCAGCAGTACGCTGCCGCCGCCGGTCGCTATCACCTGGCCGGTCTTCGCGGATAGTTCAGCCACGGCCTTCCGTTCAAGCGCGCGGAAAAAGGCTTCGCCGTCCTCATGAATTATGTCCGGTATCCGCCTTCCGGTGCTCTGCTCAACGGCGGCGTCCGTGTCGGCAAAATCCATGCCAAGCACCCCGGCCAGCCTTTCGCCTATCGTGCTTTTGCCGCAGCCGGGCATGCCGACAAGAACAATGTTCCGAAAACGCCTCTCTACGGCGGCCAGGAGTTCGCGCAGTCTTCGGGTGTCGCTATCCTCGCAAGGCGGGCGGCCAAAAAACAGGTCGTTGGCCCGCAGGGCCTGCGCCGCCAGCATGGAAAGCCCGCCCGAGCACGCTATGCCCCGCGCCTTCGCCTCAAGCACAAGCCTTGTTCTCAGGGGATTATACACCACGTCCAGCACGGCGGAGAGCTTTGTAAAGGCGGATAGGTTTACAGGCGTGGCAGCATTATCCGGAAACATACCAACGGGGGTGGTGTTAATCAGGATGTCGGCATCTGCGTGCTTTTCCAAATTCCCGTAATGGTTTTCCCCTCTGCGCGACACAATAATAATCTCCGCCGCGCCCGCGTCCCGCGCGGCTTGGGAGGCCGTTTTGGACGTGCCGCCGCCGCCGAGTGCGACAACCTTTTTTCCTTCAAACGATACGCCCGCGCGCTTTGCCATTAGCAAGAAGCCGTAATAATCGGTATTGTAGCCGCAGAGTATGCCGTCCCGGTTCACGATTGTGTTCACGCAGCCAATTTTCTGCGCGGCTTCGTCGGGCTGGCAGTAGGCCTTCGCCATTTCCTTATAGGGTATCGTCACGTTTATGCCGCGAAAATCCCCCGCCAGCAGGAAAGCCCCAACCTCCTCCGGCGCAAGCTCGCGCAGCTCGTACTCCGCGTTCCCCAGCAGGTTGTGGATAATTTTAGAATAGCTGTGCCGCAGGCTTTCGCCGATCAGACCATATTTCATATTTCCGAATAACACCCCAAAAGCATGAATTTTTCCTGACCTCCCTCAAGCTGGGAAAAGAGGTTCAGCACCGCTTCGTCGTATACCGAAACGTCGAGGTCGAAATAGAACATAAACTCGAAATCCCTGTCGGGCAGCGCCCGGCTTTCCAGCTTTGTGAGGTTGATGCCGAGCGCGGCGAACTTGGCCATCAGCTCGTACAGCGAGCCGGGCCGATGGGGCAGCGTCATCATCAGGCTCAGCCTGCGGGCGCCGGGGTATATTTCCAGCTTCTTCGATATGCAAATAAAGCGGGTGTAATTGTTGTCGTTGTTTTGTATTCTCTCGCTCAGCACCGAGAGATTATAGAGTTCGGCACACTGAACGGACGATATCGCCGCCGCCGAGGCGTCCGCCCCTTCGCTCACCATCTTCGCGGCGATGGCGGTGTTTTCGCAGGAGACGACCTCAACCTTCAGTGTTTTAAGGAACTCGCCGCACTGGGCCAGCGCCTGCTCGTGCGAGTAGATGCGTTTTATACCCGCAAGGCTTGCGCCCGGCTTCGCGAGAAGCGCGTGGTTTATTTTCATCTTAATGCTTCGCACGATGGAGAAATTGTACTTCTCCATCAGGTCGTACACGCTGGTTACCGAGCCGTGCAGACTGTTTTCTATGGGAAGTATGCCGTACTGGCAGAGGTTTTTATCCACCGCGGCGAACACGCCGTCGAAGCTGCTGAAATAGGTGATGTTTGGCCGCACAAACAGCTTTTCGCAGGCGGTGGTGGAATTGGCCCCCTCCACGCCCTGGCAGGCGACCTGCGCGCTTTTTGGGAAAAGCTTCGGCGTATTTTCCAGCGCCTCGCATATCTCCGCCGCCACCTTCGATTCATCTCCCAAAATCTTCGCCTGATGGGAACGGGAGAGGTCGAATAGCATCGTGAACAGCATCTTTATAAAGCCCGCCATTTCGTCGGGCTTGTTTTTCGTCAGCCTTGCAATAATCTCCCGCTCCCGCGCGGTGTTCAATATCGGCAGCTTCGCCTCGCGCTTTGTTTCCGCAATTTCACCCGCAACCAGCATACGTTCCTCAAAAAGCTGAACAAGCCTGTCGTCAATCGCGTCAATTTGTTTTCTCTGTTCCTCAAGCATTTTTATCAGTCCTTTATCAATTTTTATTTTTCCGAAATGATTGCAAGACGCGCGGCCCGCAAAGCCGGGCGAGGCTCTTCCTCAGCCTCCCAGCACCATATCCAGCGTCACGATTGCCGCCGCCGAGATTACGCAGGGCACGGCGCGGGGAACCACGCAGGGGTCGTGGCGGCCTTTTACTGTGAGCGTCGTGTTTTCCCCGGTGAGGAGGTTCACCGACTGCTGGGGCTTTGATATGGACGGAACGGGCTTGAAAGCGGCCCGGAACGTGACCGGCATGCCGTTTGAAATGCCGCCTTGTATGCCGCCGGAGTGGTTCGTTTTCGTCTTGACCTGGCCATCGTCCATGTAAAAGGGGTCGTTGTATTCGCTTGCGCGCATACTCGCCGCCGCGAAGCCCGCGCCGAATTCAACGCCCTTGACGGCGGGCACCGCGAACAGCGCATAGGCGAGGCGGCTTTCAAGATTGTCAAATATCGGCTCGCCCAGGCCGGCGGGAAGGCCGTTTATTTCGCCCTCTATCACCCCGCCCACCGAATCGCCGTCCTTCGCCGCCGCCTCTATCTCGGCTATCATCTCCGGGCCGAAGGGAAGGCCGGAAACCCCGCCGATAGAACGAATGCGCGCGTTGACGCTGATGCCCTTCCGCTCCAGAATTTGCAGGCACACCGCCCCGGCGAAGCAAAGCGGCAGCGTCAGCCGCGCCGAAAAATGCCCGCCGCCGCTGATGTCGTTGTGCCCGGCGTGCTTCACAAACGCGGTATAGTCGGCGTGAGAGGGGCGCGGCACAGCGCGGAGATTGTCATAGTCGGCGCTGCGGGTATTGGTGTTTTCGAATGTGGCGCACAGCGGCGCGCCGCAGGTCACCCCGTCCACCAGCCCGCTTTGGATATTCGGAATATCCGGCTCGGCGCGCTTGGTGGTGTAGGCGCTTCTTCCACCGGCGCGCGTGGCAAGAAAGGCGGCGATGCGCTCTGTGTCCAGCCTTTCCCCGGCAGGAAGGCCGTCCATCACCACCCCCAGCCCCGGCGAGTGCGACTGCCCGAAAAGCTGAACTTTCAGCTTATTACCTATCTGTGAAGACATCTATAATCCCTCCCAAACTGCTGAAGTCCTCGAAAAAGGCGGGGTAAGACTTATTGACGGCCTCGCAGCCCCGGATGGCAACCGGGCCTTCGCAGGCGCAGACGGCGCTTGCCGCCGCCATCACAATTCGATGGTCGCCCGCGCCGTCCACTTCGCCGCCGCGCAGGCGGGTTTTTCCGCGTATCACCAGGCCGTCTTCCGTCTCCTCGGCGTCGGCGCCAAGGCTTAACAGCATCGCCAGCGTGGTTTTTATCCTGTCGCTTTCCTTCAGCCTCAGGCGGCCCGCGTTGTAGATTCTCGTCTCGCCCTGCGCCACCGAGGCCACAACGGCCAGCGCGGGAACAAGGTCGTTGATTTGCGAGGCGTCCAGCCGGATGCCGCGCAGTTTTCCATCTTCGGCGGCAAAGCGCGAGAGTATATCGGTAACCTCCCGGTCGCCCTGTGCGGAAGTCGCTGAAAGCCCGCGCACGGCAATGTTCGCGCCAAGGGCGTTCATACACAGGAAAAACGCCGCGTTCGACCAATCCCCCTCGGCGGCCACGGCCCCGGGAGAGACGAACTTTTGCCCTCCCGCAACCTTAAAGCCTTCTTTCGTCCGCTCCGCCTTTACGCCGAAGGCCGCAAGCGCCTCCATCGTCATGGCGACGTAGCCCTGAGACTGAAGCGGCGCGGTGAGAATAATTTCACTGTCCCCGCTAAGCAGCGGCAGCGCGAATAACAGGCCCGAAATAAACTGGGACGATACGTTTCCGGCTATCTCAAAGCGCCCGGGCCGAAGCTGCCCTTGGCCGGTCAGCGGAACCGTATCGCCGCTGAGCGCACAGCCCGCCGCCTCAAGCGCCTTGCGCAGCGGCCCGAAGGGCCTGCCCGGAAGGCTGCCCGAGCCGGTCAGCGCAAACTCGCGGAAAAGCCGGGCGGCGAGCGGCAGCAGAAGCCGGGCGGTGGTGCCGCTCTCGCCGCAATCCAGCGTGACGGACTTCGGCGGGCTTTTCTCGTTAAGCGGGCGCACAAGCAGCGCGCCGGGCTGCACATCCATTTCGCAGCCCATCGCCGCAAGGCAGCGTATTGTCGCGCCGATATCCTCCGAGATGCCCCGCAAGCGTATCCTTGTCGGCCTATCCGCCAGCGCCGCGCAAATCAGCAAACGATGCACATGAGATTTCGATGATATCGCGTCAAGGCTTCCGGCCAGGCGCGACGGGCTTATGGCTATTCGCATGGCTCATCCTCCAGCCCTTTCTGTATAAAGCCTTCCAATTCGCCCACCGGAAGCTCGAGGATTTCCGCGCGGCCTGCCTCTCTCGGGATGACCAGCGCAATTTCCCCGCCCATCCGCTTTTTGTCGCTCAGCGCGGCCCCGGCAAGCGCCTTCGCCGAATATTCGCAGCGCGCCGGCAGGGCATAGCGCCCAAGGGCCCTAAGCAGGGCCTCTAGGCAGGCCTCCCCCGCCATCCCAAGCCTTACGGCTGCCCGGGTCATCACCGCCATACCTATGGCCACGGCGCAGCCGTGAGTAATGCTGTAGCCGCTCAGCAGTTCCGCCGCGTGCCCGACGGTATGCCCGAAGTTTAACAGCCGCCGTTCGCCCATGTCGAACTCGTCCCGCTCGACAATGCGGGCCTTAATCGCTACGTTCCTGCGGCACACTTCTTCTATCGGCAAAACATCAAGGCCGCTTAGCAGTTCGGCGTCCGCTATCATGCCGTGCTTTATCACCTCCGCCATGCCATCCGAATACACCTGCGGGGGAAGGGTTTTGAAGGTGTTCACATCGCAGAACACGGCGGCGGGCTGATGAAAAGCTCCCACGAGGTTTTTTCCGGCGTCGAGGTCTACCCCTGTTTTGCCGCCAACCGAGGAATCCACCGCCGCAAGCAGGGTGGTGGGGAGTTGCAAAAAAGGGATGCCGCGAAGGTATATGGCGGAAACAAATCCGGTCATGTCGCCCACCACACCGCCGCCAAGTGCCGCCAGTACATCCCCGCGCGTGAGCTTTTTATCCGCGAGAAAGCCGAGAAGCCCAGCCACGGTTTCAAGGTTTTTCGACGCTTCTCCACTTTTTATCACATAAGTGTCAACGTCATAGCCGCTTGCACGAAAGCTCCGCGCCGCGGCCTCGCCGTACAGCGGGAACACCGTACTGTCACTCACAAGTACCACGCCGCAGGGTTTCTTTAGCCCCAGCGCAAGCTTCCCATAATCAAGGCCGCTGCCTACAAGCACCGGATAGCTTCCGTTTTTTGGGTTTACCCTTATTTCTCCATCCACTTTTTCTCATCCTCTTCGTCCAGTGTTTTAATTTCCGAGCCTGCCTTTAAAAGCGTCCGAAGGGTTTCGCGGTCTCCGGCGGCAAGGGCGTCTCGGTACCTTGCGGCCTCCGCCAAAAACAAATCGGTTTCTTTCAGAAGGTTTTCCCGGTTCTCGAAAAAGAGCTCGGCCCACATATCGGCGTTCAGCTTCGCCACGCGGGTAAGGTCTTTAAAACTTCCCGCCGAAAAACCTCGCCGCCTTTTCACCGTCTCGCTTTTTATGTAGGCGCTCGACACCAGATGCGCAAGCTGCGAGGTATAGGCAATCACGCGGTCGTGCTCTTGCGCGGTGGTCAGCTTTATATTGCCGAAGCCGAGGCGGAGGAAGAAGGCGCCCAGCCTTTCAAGCCTGTCCTTTCCAATGCCTCCGTCCTCGCACAGTATCATCGTCGCGCCGTCAAACAGGCCGGCAAAGGCGTTTTTATACCCTGAACACTCTATCCCGGCCATCGGGTGGCCCCCGATGAACTGCAGCCCATACCGGGCAGCCAGGGCAGGCAGCGCCGAGCAAACGGCGGTCTTCACCCCCGCGCAGTCCACCGCAAGCGTGCCGGGTTTCATATGCGGGAAATTCTCCCGGCACCAGGTGATAACGTCCCCCGGGTAGAGTGCGATGATGACGATGTCGCACCCGGCGAGGTTTTCTCGGGTGAGTTCCCCGTTTATCACACCCTGCCGCAACGCCAGCGCAACGGTCTCCCGGTCGCTGTCGCAGCCCAGCACGCAGGCGTCCGTTCTCTCGCGCGCGGCCTTTGCCAGAGAGCCGCCTATCAGCCCAAGCCCTACGATTCCAACCGTGCGCATCAGTCCTCCCCCAGCCCCTTCCGCAGCGCGTCTACTTTTGCGCTCAGCCGCGCAAATGCCTCCGGCGTGATGGACTGCTGCCCGTCGCACCAGGCGGCCTGCGGGTTGTTGTGCACCTCAATAATCAGGCCGTCGGCGCCCGCCGCCACGGCCGCGAGGGACATGGATTCCACATATCGCGCGTAGCCGGTGGCGTGGGAGGGGTCGACTATCACCGGCAGATGGGAAAGCTCCTTCACCACCGGTATCGCCGAGAGGTCGAGGGTATTTCGGGTGGCGGTTTCAAAGGTGCGTATTCCCCGCTCGCAAAGAATGACCTGGCTGTTCCCGCCCGCCACGATGTATTCGGCGCTCATCAGCCATTCTTCTATCGTGCTGGATAGTCCGCGCTTCAGCAGTATCGGCCGGCGCATTTTCCCCAGTTCCTTCAAAAGCTGAAAATTCTGCATGTTGCGCGCGCCCACCTGAATCACGTCGACCTCCTCGAACATCGGAAGCTGCGAGAGATCCATGATTTCGGTCACGATGGGAAGCCCGGTTTCGGCCTTGGCTTTCAGAAGCAGTTCAAGCCCGTCGTCGCCAAGGCCCTGAAAGGAATACGGCGAGGTGCGCGGCTTGAACGCACCGCCGCGCAGCATATGCGCGCCGGCCGCCTTCACCTCGCGGGCAATTCCGCAAATCTGCTCGTCCGTCTCCACCGAGCAGGGGCCGGCAGTTTTGCAGAAGTGCCCGGCGCCGATTTTTGCTTCCCCAATTTCCACAACGGTGTCCAGCGGATGGAATTTGCGCCCCACCGCCTTGTAAGGCTCCTGAATACGCTTTACCGATTCTACGATTTCCATCGCGCCGATGAGGTCAATATCGACGACCGAGGTATCCCCCACCAGGCCGATGATTGAAGATTGCACCCCGGTGCTCTCATGCAGCTCAAGGTTCATGCTTCTCAGCCACGCGGTGAGGTGCTCGTATTGCTTTTTGTCCGTATTCGGCTTTAATACGATTATCATGGTTTACGCCCCTTTGTATAATATGCGAAAAAATAAAAACGCCCGAGTTTTAAACATCAGGCGTTTTCTTGGCAACTTGTTTTTGGAGGGCTAGGGCCGTTGCACAGCGAAACACGCCTTATTGGTAAAGCCAATAAAGCGGTAATAAAAGCTGTAGAATTTACCGGCGCTGCTCAGCATTGCTTCCTCCAAAATTTGAACTTTCAAATTTTTTCAATGATAACACGCAGGGCGTGGTTTGTCAACCGAATTATTTTACGCGCTTTTCTATACCATATGCGCCACTATTTGCTAATATGCTTTAAATTGCTTTACGGCTGTGTCGTGGTGTAGTGCTCAATCACCACCACATCGTGCGCCGGCATGGTAAAGGTTCCTATATCGTCTTGCCCTCGTATAATGCGCACGTCGGGAGACGTTGTTTCCCAGCCGGCAAAAATTTTGAACATCGCCTGCCTTGGGTAAACTGTCACGGTTTCGCCCGGCGCGTACCAGCCCTCACCCAGGGCGTTGCGTTCCGAATCCTTGGGTGGCGGATACAACTCGGGTTCGCCGAAGCTGACATAGTACAGTTCCGGTTCGGCGTCGTCCGCCTGCGGGGTTTGATACGCCCACGGCGGCACGCCGAATAAGGAATCGGCCGCAAGGGTCAGGTCGGTCAGGCCGTCGGCGGTGTATACCACCAGCGCCCCGGCCGGATACCCCATCGCCACGGGAAACCCCCATGTATGGTTCTGCCCGTCCTCCATACAAAAGGTGTGAACAATCTCCCCGTCGGCAAAGCCGTCTACCCAGTTGCCCTCGGTAATGGTTTGCACCGCGTAGTGCATACCGGGTTCGTTGCCGGGCGTTACGCTTTCATATAGCGTCCCTTCGCCGTTTGGCATCCCGTTTTCCCAATAGCCCTCGTAGCGGAAATTCTCGTACACCCACACGCCATAGCCGCTGCGCAGGCCGCCGGCGTCGCGCTCGCCCTCATACTCGCCGCGCCCGTCCTCCGCGCTGTCCTGGCTCGCCGCGTACAAATCCTGCGCCTCTGCCGCCGCCGAGGACGAGGGCGGCGCAGTGAAGCTGCTTAATATGTCGTTGATGCTAACACCGCAGCCGGCGAGACTGACTACCACGCAGAGCGCGAAGGCAAGCGCGATCAAGCGTTTCATCTCATATCCCCCATTATTGCAGCAAATCCGGCCCGTACAAACCAAGCGCAAAAACTCCTGCCTGTAATTGATTATACCATGCAATTGACCAATTGCCAATTTCTCTCTTTCGTTACAACTCCAGTTGCGGGCGCGTCCACGCTTCACCAGCACTTTTCCATACTCATTCGGGGAAAAAATACTCCTCCAGGCGCAGGCACAGCGCGTGGTACAATCGGGTGTGCGCCTCCTGCACCTTGTAGGTTTCCTCCTCGTCCACGCCCAGCCACACGTCGGCCAGCGGGCGCAGGCGGCCGCCGCCGCGCCCGGTGAGGGCCGCTACGCGGGCGCCCAGGGCCTTTGCGGTAATGGCCGCCAGCACCAGGTTTTCGGCATCGCCCGAGGTGCTGATGGCGACGAACAAATCACCGGGGCGGGCCGCGCCCATCAGCTGCTGGGCATAAATCAAATCGCCGCCCATATCGTTGCAAATGGCCGTGCCCAAAACGCCCGCTTCCAGCGCGAACACCGGCAGGGCAAGCTGCAAACGACCGGCCAGCGCCGCGCCCTCATCGCCCGCGGCGGCCAGCGCGTCGCGAAAGTGCGGCGTGACGGCGCGTTTCTTGCGGAAGCCCTTGCGCAGCTCTCCCATCATGTGCTGGGCGTCGGCATAGGAGCCGCCGTTGCCGGCCACCCACACGCTGTGCCCCGCTTCCAGCGCCTGCCGCAGGGCCTCATACAATTCATCCAATGCGGGTCCCCCATTCAAAAACAGTATTGTATATAAAGTATAAAGCTTCCCCCAGGGCATTTCAAGGGGAACGAAAAAAGGCGTTGCCAAGCGGGGGCGTTTGGGTGTAAAATAGCACAATATTATATTTCTAGGGGGTATACCGTGGAAAACTACACACCCAAGCTGGACCTCATCTCCACTGAAAAAGCCATCAAATACATCAAGGACACCTTCGAGCGCGAGCTGGCCGAGGAACTCATCCTCACCCGCGTTTCGGCGCCCTTGTTCGTGCTAAAAAACAGCGGCCTCAACGATGACCTCAACGGCGTGGAGCGTTCGGTCGCCTTCGATATCAAGGAAACCGGCGAAATAGCTGAGGTGGTGCACAGCCTTGCCAAGTGGAAGCGCCACGCCCTGGGGATGTACGGCTTCGGCCCGCATAAAGGCATTTACACCGATATGAACGCCATCCGGCGCGACGAAGTGTGCGACGACATCCACTCCCTCTATGTGGACCAGTGGGACTGGGAGAAGGTCATCCTGCGGGAAGACCGCACGCTGGATTACCTCAAGGACACCGTGCGCAAAATATACCGGGTTATCCGCCGCGTAAGCGCGGGCGTGCAGCGCCGCTACCCCCAGGTGGATGCGGAGGTGCCGCAGGACATCACTTTCCTCACCACGCAGGAGCTTGAGGACGCCTACCCCGCCCTCATCCCCTCCGAGCGCGAAAATGAAGCCGCGCGCCGCTACGGCGCCATCTTCATCATCGGCATAGGCGGTGCGCTGAAAAGCGGCCGCCCGCACGACGGCCGCGCGCCGGACTACGACGACTGGGCCCTCAACGGCGACCTCATCGTGTACAGCAAGCTGCTTGGCCGGGCCGTCGAGCTTTCCAGCATGGGCATCCGCGTAGACGCCGAGAGCCTTGCCGGCCAGCTAAAGCTCTCCGGCAAGGAAGAGCGCCTGACCCTGCCCTTCCACAAGGCGCTGATGGAGGACAAGCTGCCCCTCACCATCGGCGGGGGCATCGGCCAAAGCCGCCTGTGCATGATGATGCTGGAAAAGGCCCACATCGGCGAAGTGCAAAGCAGTATTTGGCCCCCCGCCATGATAGAGGACTGCCGGAAGCGGAACATCTCCCTGCTGTAAAGCTCTTACGCCTCACAGTACGCGCCCCGGCACCTCGCTGATATCGCCCAGCACCGGCGCGCCGGTTTGCCCCAGCTGTGCGCGGCTGTGGTGGCCATTGGCTATGAGCAGGCAGTCCAGCCCAAGGGCCTCGGCCACCTCAAAGTCGTGCAGGGTGTCGCCCACCATCACCGCGCGGGCGCCGGCCTGCCGGGCCATGTAAGCGCGGCCCAGCCCCACCTTGCCGGCGGCGTAGATGTCCCCGGTGCCCAGCACTTCGTCGAGGTACTGCCTTATCTCAAACAGGGCCACCTGGCTCATCAAATCGCCTTTTTCCGACGCCGACAGCACCACCTGGGTGAGGCCGGCGTTTTTTATTTGCGCCAGGGCTTCGGCGGCGCCCTGGTGCAGCGGGCAGTTTTCCACAATGCCCGCACGGTACAGCGCCATGTACTCCTCGGCCAGCACCTCAAAAGGCTCGGCCTCAAAGTCAAAGCCCGCGTCCCGGTAGTAATCGATTACCGGAAAGCGGAAAAGCTTGTGGTAGGCCGCAATATTTTCAATGGCCGGCAGGCCCCGCCGCGCCAGCAGGGTATTGGTGCAGTGAAAGCACCAGCCCAAATCGTCCAGCAGGGTGCCGTTCCAGTCCCAAATCACATGCGTGTAAGCCATCAGCGGGCATTCTCCCGGAAAAACTCGTAGGCTTCCCTGCCGGTGAAGCCCTCGTGCACCACCTTGCGTATGGCCGCCGCCATCACCGCGGGGTGCGTGCTCTGAAAGATATTCCGCCCCATATCCACCCCGCGTGCGCCGCCGAAAATGGCGCGATACGCAAGGTTCAGGGCTTCGTCCTCGGGCAGCTTTTTGCCGCCGGCCACCACCAGCGGCACCGGGCAGGCCGCCGCCACCTGTTCAAACTCGTCGCAGTAGTAGGTTTTCACCACGTGAGCGCCCAGCTCGGCCAGCATGCGGGTGGCCAGCTTGAAGAAGCGGGGCGTGCGCTCCATGTTCTTGCCCACGGCCACCACGCCCAGGGTTGGAATTCCCACCCTGGCTCCCTCGTTTATTACATAAGAGAGATTGTCGAGGCTGGAAAGCTGGCCCTCTGCGCCGATGAAGGTCTGCACGGCCATCAGGTCTGCCCCCAGACGCACGGCTTCATCAATGTCCACGGCCACCACTTCGTGGGAGAGGTCTTCGTCCAGCATGGACGAGCCGGAGGACACCCGCAGCGCCAGGCCCTTGCCAGTGGCGGGGGAAATCGAAGTGCGCAGTGCCCCCCGCGTGCACATCAGCACGTCGATGTGCTCGATGAGGGGCGGCACCACCAAATCCAGCCGCTCGAGGCCGCTGGTGCTGCCCATGAAGTAGCCGTGATCGAAGGCGAACATCACGGTGTTGCCGGTTTGGGGATTAAAGATGTTGGAAAGGCGCTTTTTCATGCCCCATTCCAGGTTTGCGGCGCCCTTCACGTGGAAGCCGCCGTCGTTTGCAAAGGGTATATCAAGGCCATAATCCTTGGCGGGCTTGCCGCCGTCCAAATCTGCCATAAGGGTTCCTCCTTCACTTGACTTGCTTTTCCTATTGTACCATGGATAGCGCAATTGTGATATACTGGTGGCAGTTAAAACAAGAGGGAGGAAGCGGCATGCCCCGATATTTGATGGCGCTGGACGCCGGCACCGGCAGCGTGCGGGCTGTAATTTTCGATTTGGACGGAAACCAGGTGGCCGCCGAGGCGAGAGAGTGGAGCCACCGGGAAGACCCCCGCTGGCCCGGCAGCATGAACTTTGACTGGACGTACAACTGGCAGCTTGCGGCGGCCTGCATCCGGGGCGCGCTGCAAAAAAGCGGCGTCGCGCCCGGAGATGTTGCCGCCATTGGCACCACCTGCATGCGCGAAGGCATTGTACTTTACAACGCCGAGGGCCGCGAGATATGGGCCTGCGCAAATGTGGACGCCCGCGCCAACGACGAAGTGGCCCAGCTTATCGCGCTGAACCCCGATATGGAACGGCAGATATACGCCGCCACGGGCCAAACCTACGCCCTGGGGGCGCTGCCGCGCCTTTTGTGGGTGAAAAACAAGCTGCCCGAAGTGTATGAGCAGGTGGCCGCGCTGTCTATGTTCAACGATTGGCTTATTTACAAGCTGAGCGGTGTGATGGGCAGCGAACCCTCGAACGCCTCCACCACGGGCATCTTCGGCCTTTCGGCCCGCGCGTGGGACGCCTCCATCGCCGAAAAGTGCGGCCTTTTGGGCGGCATCTTCCCGCCGGTGTACGAGTGCGGCAGCCCCGTGGCCCCGGTGAGCGAGGCCGCCGCGCGCGAAACGGGCCTGGCCGCCGGTACCCCGGTGGTGGCCGGCGGGGGCGACGCCCAGCTTGGCTGCGTGGGCGTGGGCGTGGTGCAGCCGGGCCAGGCGGCGGTGTTCGGCGGCAGCTTTTGGCAGTACGAGTACAACACGGCCAGCCCGGCCGCCCACCCCGGCTGCCGCGTGCGCGTGAACTGCCACGCCCTGCCCGGCCTTTGGCAGTACGAGGCGCTGGCCTTTAAGCCCGGCATGGCCATGCGCTGGTACCGCGACGCCTTTTGCCAGCAGGAAAAGCTGGCGGCCGAGGCCGGCGGCGGCGACGCCTACGCGCTGATGGACGCCGAGGCCGAAAAAATACCCGCCGGCTGCCACGGCATGATGTGCGCTTTTTCCGATGTGATGAACTACATCAGCTGGAAGCACGCCCCGCCCACCTTCACAGGTTTCGACTTTGACCCCGTCAAGTACAATCGCTTTACATTCTACCGCGCCATCATGGAGAACACGGCCCTGGTGACGCGCGGCCACCTGAGGCTGGTGCAGGAGGCTACGGGCGGCGCGCCGGCGGAACTGGTGTTTGCCGGCGGGGCCGCAAAAAGCGCGGTGTGGTGCCAAATACTGGCCGATGTGCTGGGCCTGCCGGTGAAGGTGCCCGTGGTGAAGGAGGCCACGGCCCTGGGGGCTGCCATTCTGGCCGGCCACGGCGCGGGACTGTACCCCTCGGTGCCGGAAACCGCCCAAAGGCTGGTAAAGTGGGACCGCCGCTTTGAACCAAAGGCCCAAAACCACGCCCTGTACCTTGAGATGTACGAGGCCTGGCGAAAGCTTTACGCCGCCGAGCTTGCCATTGCCGACGCCGGGCTGGCCCGCCATATGTGGCGCGCGCCGGGGTTAGTAGTATCTTCTTACAGCTAAAAGATTACCTGTCATTCTGAGGAGCGAAGAGACGAAGAATCTTTGAGCCGGGTAATATACGGCGAAAAGAAGGGAAAGATTCTTCGCTGCGCTCAGAATGACAATAAATCAGTGGGTACTAAATTGCGGCTTATATGGAATTGTCCGAAAAGAATTACGCAAACAGCGCCGAGGGAGGAAACCCGATGTACATCGTGGACGAAAAAGACAAGGAATACCGCTTTGGAGACTCCGGCCCCAAATACCTCATGCGCGGCCCGCGCATGAACTTTGCATTGGTGCGCCTGCTGCCGGGGCAGGATTTCAGCGCCCACTACCACAGCATCATGGAAGAAAATTTCTACATACTGAGCGGCGAGGTGGACATCACCGTTGACGACACCGTCACTCATCTTTCGGCGGGGCAGTTCATCCACTGCGAGCCGGGCGAAGTCCACTACCTTGTGAACCGCAGCAGTGCGCCCGTGCAACTGGTGGCCACCCTCGCGCCCTATCAGGAGCAGGACAAAACGGAGGTTCCCGACTTCGCCGGGGCTGATACTACTCTCTGAGGCCAAAACCATGAGTGAACAAAAAAGCCGCCGCAAGCTGCGCTGGCCGCTTTATGTAATAGCGGCCGCCGCGTGCGGCGTAATCAATTATCATATCCACCCCGTGCTGAACCAAGGCTTTGGCCCGAATGTTATGGCCAGCCCCGTTTGGCTGGCTTTGAGCGGAGGATTATGGCTTGTCCCCGCCCTGCTGGCGGCGCTTTTTGAGGTTCGAACCGGCTCGATGCCCCGCACCGTTTTGGCCGGCGCCGCAGGCTGGGTGGCCGCTGTTATTGGCTATTACCTGTACTACGCCCTGCGCATCACGCTTGAGGGCGGAGATGTCGGCTGGGCGCAGAACCTGCAGGACATGGCCTCCTGGGGCGCCCTTGGGGCCATCGGCGGCGCGCTTGTAGGCGGCCTGGTGGCGGTAATCTATAAGCGGAGAACCAACAACTAACCAACTATATCCGCTATTTCAAATTGCGTTTCATACAGCTTTTTATACACCCCGTCCGGCTTCGCCATCAGCTCGGCGTGGCTGCCCTGCTCGGCAATGCCGCTCTCAGTCAGCACCACTATTTCGTCGGCGTTGCGTACGGTGGAAAGGCGGTGCGCCACCACCAGGGTGGTGCGGTTCTTCGCCAATTGGTCGAAGGCCTGCTGCACGGCCCATTCGGTGGCGTTGTCCAGCGCGCTGGTGGCCTCGTCCAAAATCAGGATGGGCGGGTCTTTCAGGAACACCCGCGCAATGGCAATGCGCTGCTTCTGCCCGCCGGAAAGCTTGGCCCCGCGTTCGCCGATATTGGTGTCGTAGCCGTCGGGCAGCTGCGATACAAAGTCGTGCAGGCCGGCTTTTCTGGCCGCATCCTCCACTTCTTCGGCACTGGCGGAAAGCCTGCCATAGGCGATGTTCTCCCCGATGGTGCCCGCGAAAATGAACACGTCCTGCTGCACCAGCCCCACGGCGCGGCGCAGTTCGGTGTAGTCGAAACGGCTTATGTCCACGCTGTCAAGGGTGATGCTGCCGCTTTGGGGGCTGTAAAAGCGCGGGATAAGATGGCATAGTGTCGTTTTTCCCCCGCCCGAGGGGCCTACGAGGGCCAGGGTTTTCCCCGCCGGGATAGCGAGGTTGACGTGGCTGAGCACCGCGCCCTTCTCCCCGTAGGTGAAGCTCACGTCGCTGAAGCGGATGTCCCCGCGCAGCACCTTGGGGCGGGCGGGGTCGGCGGGGTTCTCCTCGGGCGGCGTTGCCATTATTTCCGCAAAGCGCCGAAAGCCGCTCATGCCGTCCTGAAATTGCTCTGCAAACTGGTTCAGCCGGCGGACGGGCTGGGTGAAGTTGCCGATGTACAGAAGAAAAGCGGCGAAGTCGCCGATGTTGATTTGCCCGGTGAACACGAACACGCCGGCGGCGGTGAGGGCGGCCAGGCTGAGGATGTCCAGCCCGAAGGTCATGCCCGAGTGGTAAACGGCCATCACGCGGTAGGCCCTCACGTTGGCCTGCAGCAGTTCCTCGCTGCGGTGGTCGAAGCGTTCCTTCTCATAGTCGGTGTTGGTGAAGGCCTTCACCACGCGAATGCCGGACAGGCTGTTTGATATCTCGGCGCTGATGGCCGCCGTTTCCTCCCGGCGGCGGCGGAAGGCCCTTTGCAGCCGGCGCATCATCAGGATGGTGAAAAAAATGACGAAGGGCAGGAAGAGGAAGATGATGCAGGTGAGCAGAAGGTTGATGCGCCCGAGCAGCACAAAGGCCCCGCCCAGCGCGATGACGGAGAGGAACAGCTCCTCCGGCCCGTGGTGAGCCAGTTCCACTATCTCGAACAAATCGTTCGTGATGCGGCTCATCAGGCTGCCGGTGTGGTGTTCGTCGAAGTAGCTGAAAGGCAGCTTCTGCATATGGCTGAACAAATCGTGGCGCATATCGGCCTGCATGCGGGCGCCCATGATGTGCCCCCAGCTCATCACAAACCAGTAAAGCCCCAATTTCAGCACAAAAATACCCAGCAGAATGGCGCACCATGTGAGAAAACGCCCCATCTCCCCCGCCGGCACATAGTCGTTGATGATGCTGCGGGTAATCATGGGGTAGAACAAATCGCACAGGGCCACAAGAAATGCCGCCGCCATGTCTAAAATGAAGAGAAGGCGGTGGGGCCGATAATAGCCGGCAAGCATTCGCAGCAGCGTTGACGTTTTGGCCGGTTTGCTATGGTTGGTTTGCCCGGTTTGCATGGATGACCCTTCCTCCGGCGAATCGTGAATTGTGTATTAGCTCTAAAATTGTCTTCGAAACACCCACATGTACAAAACGGCCAGCACCTCGCGGAAATAGCTGGGCAAAAGGGCCATAAGGTTCATGCTGGCGGGGATGGTGCGCGCACTGGTAAAGCCCAGCATGGCGGCGTAGCGTCCGGCGCGGTAGCAGTGGAAGGCGTTGCTCACCACCGCAATGGGCGCGTCGGGCGAGACGCCCCGCTCCTCCAGCAGCATTTTGGCGTACAGAAGATTTTCCTCGGTGGAGGTGCTTTCGTCGTCCACCAGAATGCTGCTTTCGGGCACGCCCCGCTCCATAAGCCAGCGGGCCATGGCCACGCCCTCGGGGATGTGTTCCCTGGGGCCCTGCCCGCCCGTCACCACAATCAGGGCCTCGGGGTTGCGCTCGTAGGCCTCGATGGCCGCCACCAGCCGGCGGCGCAGCACGTCCCCCACCTTCTCGCCGCGAAGGCCGGCCCCCAGCACCACAATGGCCTTTTCGTCCCCCTTGGCCCCGCCGGCATAGCCGCTTATCGCCACAAAGAGGAACATCAGCCCAAAGGCCGCAAGCCCCACCGACATCAACACTTTCAAAACCAGCCCAAAGCCGCTTTGCATGAAGGCGTCTACCGTGCGGTGAAATACGCCGTACAGCACCAGCGCAAGCGAAAACAGCCACATTACAAGCGTACCCGCCGTGTAGTTGGCGCGCAATGTGGTAACAAGGCTGTTCAGCGTGAACAGCGCCGCCAATATCCAAACGATGATGATTTTCAGCATACTAATATTGTAGCAAGGCTTCTCGGCAAAAGCAAATAGCCGTTAATCCCCGTTTGACTTCCCTCTCCTGCTGCGTATATAATCAGATATACGACAGTTCCATCGACCACGCTGTCATTCTGAGCGAAGCGAAGAATCTTTCTCTTCGTTTTTCTGGAATTGTCCGGCTCAAAGATTCTTCGCTGCGCTCAGAATGACACAGAAAAAACCAAGGAGATGGCTATGGACAAAGGAAAATTCGGCTTGAAGCTGACGACCTACGCCGTGGTGGCTTTCGCGCTGGCCCTTTTGGGACAAATGCTGCTGTGCGGCCTCCTGGTGTACTTCGTACTGGTGAAGGAGGAAGATGAGCGCGCCGCACGCCAGTGTCTTACGGCCTTCTTCACCTCCATGGCCTTTTGGCTGCTGCTGGCGGTGTGGGGGCTGCTCTCGCTTTTGGGCGGCGCGCTCATGGGCGCTGTCAACTACCGTGTGTCCATCGTCTTCTTCGGGCTGTTCACGGTGCTGGGCAGCCTGGCGCTGATTGCCCTGTTCGTCTTTATCATCATCGGCTTTGCGGGGGCCGCCAAGGGCCGCGAGGCCAGGCTGCCCATCTTCTCGGCCCTGACGGACCGCGCCTTCGGCATTGTGCGGCCAAAGCCCCAGCCGCAGCCCTATCCCCAGGCCTATCCGCCCCCGGCGGGCCAGGGCTACCCCGGCTACTACCCGCCGGGCCAGCCCAATTTTGCCGCCCCGCCCCAGGGCCAGCCGCCCTATGCCTATCCGCAATATGCACCGCCCGAGTCGGTCTATGCTCCGGTGGAGCCGCCGCCCGCCCCACCCGAGGCGGCCTATCCGCTGCCGGAAACCGTTTACGTCACGCCTGAAGCACCCTATTCTGCGCCCGAACCGCCGCCCGCCCCCGGCTTCGGCCCGGACGGCCCCGGCGCTTAGGTATGTTGCTTGCTTTGCTGACGGCCTTATACCCCGCCGCCCTGGCCTGGCTATTATGGGTTGCGCACAGGAAGCGCGCACAGTACGCCCTGGCTAAAGGGCTGTGCAGCGCCCTGTTTCTGTTGTGCGCCGCGCTGGCCTGGCGCGCCGGGGCAAGGCAGCAGTCGGCGCAGTTCGCCCTGCTGCTGGGGGCGCTGGTGCTGTGCGCCTTTGGCGACGTCCTTCTGGGCGCGGCCAACTCCGGCGCCAGCCATGTGAGCAAAAAGCCCTTCCTGGGCGGGGCGTTCAGCTTTTGCTTGGCACACTCGGTGCTGTGCGCGCTGTTTTACCGCCGCGCGCCCTTCACCCTGTGGGACCTCGCCCTGCCCGCCGCCCTGGTGGCGGCGCTGTGGGCGCTGGAAAGGACCGACTGGGTGCGCATGAAAAAGATACGCCCGCTGGGCTATGTATACACCTTTCTTGTGGGGCTGATGGCCGCGAAAGCGGGCGCGGCAGCCCTTGTTTCGCCGCCGCTTTATCCCTTCGGCCTCTGCCTTTCGCTGGGGGCGGGGTTGTTTCTGGCTTCGGACGTCATTTTGCTGTTCCTGTACTTTGGCACCCGCCGCCACAAGTGGTACCGCCCGGCCAACCTGCTCAGCTACTACGCGGGGGTCTACCTGCTGGGGCTTTCCGCCCTGTGGTTTTAACCGAATCCTGATTTGACATCCGCCTGAATAACCATAAAAACAAAAGAAAAGGGGAATCTGCAATGGAAAGCAATGCGCTTATTGGAAACACACCCCTGATAGAACTGCCCCGTTTTGCCTCGGCGCGCGCGCCCGGCGCCACGCTTTTTGCCAAACTGGAAATGCGCAACCCCGCCGGCAGCGTGAAAGACCGCATCGCCCGCGCCATGATAGACGCCGCCGAGGCCGCCGGCACCCTGTTGCCCGGGGGCACTATTGTGGAGCCCACCAGCGGCAACACGGGCATCGGCCTTGCAGCCGTGGGGGTGCCGCGGGGCTACCGCGTGGTGCTTACCATGCCCGAGAGCATGAGCGTGGAGCGCCGCAGCCTCTTGCGGGCCTACGGCGCCGAGCTGGTGCTCACCGAGGCCGCCAAGGGCATGAAGGGCGCCATAGAGAAGGCGCGCGATATAGCTGAAAAAACGCCGGGGGCTTTCATCCCCGGCCAGTTCGATAACCCCGCAAACCCCGCCGCGCACGAGGCCGCCACCGGCCCCGAGATTTGGCGGCAGGCCGAGGGACAGGTGGACGCCTTTGTGGCCGGTGTTGGCACGGGCGGCACCATCACCGGGGTGGGGCGTTACCTGAAAAAGCAAAACCCCGCCGTGCACATTGCGGCTGTGGAACCGGCGGCCTCTCCCGTGTTATCCGGCGGGCAGCCCGGCCCGCACGGCATCATGGGCATTGGCGCGGGCTTTGTGCCCGGCGTGCTGGACACCGCCATCTACAACGAAGTGCTCACCGTCACCGTGCCCGAGGCCTATGAGGCCGGCCGCGCCCTTGCGGCGGAGGAAGGCATCCTCGTTGGCATCTCGGCCGGGGCGGCACTGGCGGCGGCAGCCCGCCTGGCCGCCCGCCCGGCCTTCGCCGGCAAGCGCGTTGTGGTGCTGCTGCCCGATGGCGGCGAACGTTACCTTTCCACACCCATGTACGCGGAATAGCACAATAGGACATAGGGGCTGTATCGAGTGTACTGACCGAGTAATAAATTGGTTATCCCACCGCCAGGCGGACTTTCTGCCGCGTTACTCGATTTTGCATTCCGCCAATGGTAAGCAATGATTGTTGTCATTCTGAGCGAAGCGAAGCGAAGAATCTTTGAGTTGGATAATTCACGGCTACACCAAGGGAAAGATCCTTCGCTGCGCTCAGGATGACAAGCAGACTAGATTATTCATCGCTTACCTGAATCTTGACCTTGACTTTGACCCTAACTCGTGTTCTTGGCCTTGACCTTCGCCCTTTGGTACCTTCTTGGCGGGTCAAGAAAGTACGACCCGCCTTTGACCTTTGTTCTGTTTACCTGCCATTCTGAGGAGCGAAGCGACGAAGAATCTTTGGCCAATTGAATTTCTGGAGCTAAAGATTCTTCGCGGAGGCATATTGTGCCGAGCCTGGCTTGGCGAAGCCAAACAGGCGAGTCCGCTTGCGGGTCGCTCAGAATGACAATAAATCAGTGCTTACCTAGCATTGGCTTGCGTCAAATCGGCTTAAACGGCACATAACGCGCCTGCCCGCCCGCGCCTTGGCGTTGCCATTGGCCCTCGGGGCAAATGGCGGCGGCGGCCAGGGCCTCGGCGGCCCGCCGCCATTCCTTTGGCCACACGCGCAGGCACAGCCCGCAGCCGGCGCCTATCTGCGCCGGCAGGGGCAGCACGCGCGCGCCAAGCCCCGCCCCGGCAAGCGCGCGTTCGGCCGCGATGGCATCGTGCGTACTTCTGAAGGTGAAGATGATTTCCCCCTCGCTCGTTCCGTTCACAGCTTCACTCACAGGTTTACCAGCCTTTGGGCCGAGGCCATGGTGGCGGAGATGTTATCCATGTTGGTCACGCTGCCCACGGCCAGCTTATCGCTGAGGCCGTAGTAGTTCAGGCAAGCCCCGCAGGCCTGTATCTCGGCGCCTTTCTCTTGCAGGGCTTTCAGGTCTTCCAGCGTGGCGGCGCCCTCGCATGCCAGGTGCACGCCCCCGTTGAACAGCAGCACTCGCGCGGGCGGCGGCTGCATCTCGCGCAGCGTGTAAATATAGCTTTTCATCAGCATCTCGCCCAGCTCGTCGCTGCCGGCGCCCATGCGGTTTCTGCCGATGCTCACCACAAGGCCCCCCTGTGGCCCGGCCTGCGGCGCGGCGTTGCCGGCGGTGATGCGCACGTTGTATTCCGCATCGCCGCTTTGCGCGCTCTCGGCGCTGTGGCCGAGGCCCGCCGCCATTTTCTGCAAGTTTTGCACGGCGATGGCATTGTCCACAATCACCGTCAATACCTGGCCCTCGCGCATCTCGCGCAGGGCCTTTTTCGCTTCCACCACCGGCATCGGGCAGGGCTTTCCCTTCATGTCAATCGTCATGGCCAAACCTCCCACTGTCGTTTATCCAATCTATTCTCTGCCGTTCAAATCTACCCAGCTATCACAGAAAAATCACGGCGGCCTCCTCGCGGGGAACCACCTGGCCGATGATGGCGGCCTCGGGGTCTTTCTCTCGGATGGCCCGGCAAAGCGCCTCGGCGTGGGCCGCCGCCACGCTGATGAGCAGCCCGCCCGAGGTTTGAGGATCGAACAGTACTTCCTGCGTGGCCGGGGCCACCCCGCCCAGCCGCACCCGGCCGGCGGCGTGGTTGCGGTTGCGCTGGCCGGCCGCCGTGGCCAAAAATTCCTCCGCATAGCCCAGCGCGCCCGGCAGCAGGGGCAGCAGGGCCGTGTCTATCACCAGGCTGTGCCCCTCCCCCGCCATTTCCAGCGCGTGGCCCGCCAGGCCAAAGCCCGTCACGTCGGTGCAGGAATGAACCTCATAGCCGGCCATCTGCCGCGCCGCGTCGCGGTTCAGGCGCTGCATCGCGGCTGTGGCGGCCTCATAATGGTCCGGCTCGGCCAGGCCCGCGCGGGCCGCCGCCATCACAAGGCCCGAGCCCAGCGGCTTTGCGAGAATGAGGCAGTCCCCTGTCTGGGGCGTGTTGTTGCGCAGCAATTTCTTCGGGTGCACAAGGCCCGTCACCGCGAGGCCGTACTTGGGCTCGTGATCGTAGATGGAATGCCCGCCGCCCAGCGCGGCCCCGGCCTCTTGCACCTTCTCCGCCCCGCCGCGCAGCATCTCGCCCAAAACGGCCTTGTCCATGCCTTGGGGGAAGCACACGAGGTTCAGTGCCATCAGCACCTCGCCGCCCATGGCGTACACATCGCTCATGGCGTTGGCCGCCGCAATTTTCCCAAAGAGGCAGGGATCCTCCACCATGGGGGGAAAGAAATCCACCGTGGAAACCAGCGCCTGTTCGGGTGATATTTGATACACGGCGGCATCGTCGCTGGAATCGTAGCCCACCAGCAGCGCGCCGGACGAAACAGCCGGCAGCCCCGCCAGCAGGCCGCCCAATTCGGACGGCCCGATTTTGGAACCGCAGCCGCCCGAGGTGCAGTTGGAAAGCAAACTCATTTTACTCCTCTTTTAGCTCTCTTTGGCTTTCAGTTCATTGGCCAGAATGGCCGCGCCCAGGGCCCCGGCATAGCGGGCCTCGGGCGCGGAATGCAGCTCGGCTTTCAGTGTCTCGGCCAGGCGGCGCCGCAGCCAGGCGCTCTCGCACAGCCCGCCGGAGAGGTAATACACCTCGGCCGGGCCGTGGCGGGCGCACAGTGCCGCCACCTTTTCCACGATGGACTCACATACGCCGTAGGCGATGTCCTCCCTTTGTCGCCCGCCGCCCACCATGCCGATGACCTCGCTCTCGGCAAACACGGTGCACAGCGAACTAATACGCACACCGCCGCCCTTCTGGGCCAGGGCGAACAGCTCGGCGAGGGAGAGGCCCAGCGTGTTCGCCATTACCTCTAAAAAGCGCCCGGTGCCCGCGGCGCATTTGTCGTTCATGTAAAAATCCCGCACCTTGCCATTTTCAAGGCGGATGAGCTTCGTGTCTTGCCCGCCGATGTCCAGCACCGTGCAGTCCCGCCCGAACAGGCGCAGCACGCCGCGCCCGTGGCAGCTTATCTCGGTGAGGGCAGCGTCCGCATAAGGGACGGACACCCGCCCATAGCCGGTGGCCACCACCCTTGCCCCCGCCAGGCTGTGGCCTTGCGCCGCCAGCTTTTCGCGCAGGGCAAGGGCGGCGTCCGCACTGCTCCAGCCCGTGGGCAGCAGCTCGCGGGCCAGCACCGTTTGGCCGTCCGCCGCCAGCAGCACGGCCTTGGCCGCCGTGCTGCCTATGTCAATACCCAAAAACAATGCTTTTTCCCCCCCATGGCGCGCTTTTACTTGGCACAACTTAGCAATACCTGTCTCGCCGGGGGTTTATGTCCCATTCCAGGCTGGCAATTTCCAAAAAACCGGCCCCCTCGCGCGCCGCCAGCGCGCGCACGGCCTCCACCTCGCCTGCCTTTATGGCCAGCGCCACGCCGCAGCTTTTGCTCAGCGCGCGGGGCGTTGGCACTATGGTACCATGCAGGCCCTCTTCGCGCAACAGGCCGTCCAGCAAAAGGCCCTGGGTATGGTTTTCAAACAGCACATACCAGTCCTGTTCCCGCTGTGTTGCTTTCTCCATCAGGCCTTTAATATTTCCAGGAAGGCTCCCACGCGCGTGCGCAGCTGGGCGGCGTCCTCGTCGTTGTAGTCGGTTTCCAGCCCCAGCACCGGGATGCCGCCCTCCTTCAGCTTCTTCTCCACCGTGAAGCCCTCAATGTCGTACAAGGTGCAGAACTTGAGGTTGATGTCGATGACGCCGTCGGCCTTATATTCCTTCACGTATCGCTTGATGTCGTCGACGCGGGCGCTGTTCGGGGTGAAGCAGGCGCAGTTGATTTTCATGTACCGCTCGGCCAGGGCGTTCACCATGCCGTCCAGCGTCGTTTGGCTCTCGTCCACCATATTATCGAAATAGCGGATGCCGGTGCAGGTTTCCTCGCCCACCACGGCGGCCCCCTCGCTTTCCACCACATGATGCAGCTTCCAATTGGGTATGGCCATGGGCGTGCCGGTGAAAAGGATGCGCTTGGCGTCTTTCGCGTACACGCCCACGCCCTCGGCAACGCGCTTGTCAAGCTCGTCGCACAGCTTATTGGTCATCTCGGTAAAGCGGGCGGGGTCGTCATAGAAGGCGATTTGGGAGATGAGCAAACAGTCTTTGCCGCTGATGGGCGGGTTTGCGAGTTTGCGGAAGTCGTACAGGCGGCTCAGCGCGCGGCGCTTGCCATTGATGAGCTTGATGGCCCCGGCCAGCTTTTCCGGCGTCACCTTGTTGCCCGTCACTTCCTCCACCTTGGCAAGGAAGGCGCGAATCTCGTCCGCCCAGGCCGCGACATCCTTTGCGCGCTTTTGCTGGGGCAGGTCCATCACATACACCGGGGCGTACTGATTTAAAACTTCCCAGGCTTTCTTCTTGCCGTCGCAGGTGGTTTCGCCCACAAAAATGTCCGCCAGGCTGAAGAAGGGGCAGGTGCGGCCCAGCCTTGCGCCGATGGAGGCCTTGATGAGCGGGCAGGTGGCGGCGGGCAAAACCTTTTCGCCCTCCGGCACCCAGAACTGGCTGCCGCCGCACAGGCCCGTGGCAATGCCGCCGGCCGCGAACACGATTTCATCCGGCACATACACGCAGAAGGTACCGAAAACCTTCGTGCCCTTCTTCTGCGCCTCCACCAGCTCCGCGGGCCGAACGCCGTGAATCTCGGATACCACGAAGTTATAGTAGCCCATGCCCTCGGGGCGGTTTTCCTGCGAGAGGTATACGTCTCCAAAGGCCTGGGGCAGCGCCTCGCACAAAAGGTCGTGCGTCTGCAAATCCATACCGAGCTCTTCCCACATCTTCCTGTAATCTGCCATGCAAATTCTCCTTTTTCCGGCTTCTTGTTGTAAGCCTCGAAGGGCTTCGGCTACAAGAACCAAGTATACTGGATGCAAATCCGAAAGGATATTCGCAATTTGTCCAAACATTTATTCATTTATTGTCGAATATTTTTATGCTTCATCTCACTTTTCGATTCGTTTTGCAAAAACATTCGATGCGTGTGCGATTTAGCCATCCGCCGTACCGGCGGCGAGAAGTGACTTATTGAGCGGATTCAGCCCTTTACAGAAATATTCTCCGGCATTTGCGGCAATACGCTTGCCCTGCCCGCCGCTTGGGGGCATAATGGGAATCAGAATGCCAAGCGTTTTGTCAGGAAGGGGAACCATTGTGATGCAGGTCAACATGAACCACGCGGCTACCTCGGGCGCCAAGCCCAAGGCCGTGCTGGACGCGCTGAGCGCCTACCTTGCCGGGAACAGCCACCACAGCCTCGGGCGCGGCGGCAACGAGGTGGCGGCCATGCGCGCCGTGCTGGAAAGCCGCAGCGCCCTGGCGGCATTTTTCGGCGCGAAGAACCCCGCCCATGTTGTTTTTACCTCCGGCGCCACCGAAAGCCTCAACATGGCCATCCACGGCCTTGTGGCCATCCACGGCCTTGTGCGCGAGGGCTGCCACGTTTTGGCCACCAGCCTTGAGCACAACGCGGCGGCGCGCCCGCTGCATCTTTTGCAGCAGCAGGGCCGCATCCAGCTCACCTGGCTGCCCTGCGGGGAGGGCGCCGGCTTCGACCCCGAAACCCTGCGCGCGGCGCTGAGGCCGAACACCCGGCTTTTGGTGATGACCCACGCCTCCAACGTGGTGGGGAACCTGCTGCCCGTGGCGGAGGCCTTCCGCATCGCCAAAAGCCACGGCCTTTTCACCCTGCTGGACGCCGCGCAAACGGCCGGGCATGTGCCGGTAATACTGGACGAACACACGGACGTCATCGCCTTTACCGGGCACAAGGGCCTGCGCGGCGTTTCGGGCACGGGCGGCCTTGTGCTTGGCGAAAACGCCGCCGGGGAAATGGCCGTGTGGAAGGCCGGCGGCACCGGCAGCCGCTCCCAATCGCTCGACATGCCGGACTTTTTGCCCGACCGCCTGGAACCCGGCACCCCCAACATGATGGGCATCATCGCACTGCACGCGGCGGTGAAGGCCATCGAGGCCGAGGGCCTCACTGCTATCCGCGCGCACGAAAAAAGCCTCACCACCCGCTTTGTGCAAGGGCTGAGGCAACTGCCGCTGAAACTATACGGCAAGTATGAGGAAGAGGGCTGGGTGCCCCTGCTCTCGCTGAATGCCCCCGGCATGGACGCCGGGCTGCTGGCGCGCCGGCTGAGCGAGGACTTCAGCATCGAAACGCGCAGCGGGCTGCACTGTTCGCCCTTGGCGCACAAGGCCATCGGCACCTTCCCCCACGGCACGCTGCGCTTCAGCCTCGGGGCCGGCAGCACGGCGCAGGAGGTGGATTACACCTTGGATGCTTTGGCAATGGTGTTGTCCTAAATCCTTTCGCTCAGCACTTTCATGGCGAAGAAATTGGCCGTCATGGTGAAGGGCGTCACGCAAAGCTTGCTGGCCAGCTCCAAATGCGGCGCCAGCAGAGGCATTTGGCCCAGCGCCGAGGCCGAAAAAACGTTGAACAGCCACTGCGCCGCCCAAGACACACAGAACACCAGCGCCATCTGGTAGCCAAACCAGATGGCGTATTTGCCCCATAGCGGCACCCGCTTCACGCTGGTGCGGAATATCCTGCGGGTGGACACAAAAAACACAAAGCTGAGCGCCGGCACCGAGCTTGCCATGTTGGCAAAGGCCACCGGCACTCCGGCCAGTTTTGTCAGCGCCAAAAACAGGGCGAAATCCATCAGCCAGCCGGTGCCGCTCACCAGCAGGAAGCGCCCGGCCTGCCCGGCCAGGCGGCGCCAGTCCACCCTTCCCCGCCTCACGGGTGCCTGTAGCGCAGAAAGCGCAGCTCTTTCACGGCCACCCTGTCTCCGGCGGCAAAGCCCTGGCCGAACTCCACCGCAAGGCGCAGGTTGTCCTCATACAGCCAGGCCGGGTTGCTGCCCAGGGCCAATAGCAGGCGGCCGTCCACATAGTTGCACACAAAGCTGCGCTCCGGGGCGAAGTCGGCATATTCCGAACCTTCCTCACCGGCCCAGTACACCGTCACGCGGTAATCGTCCCCTTTGCGGCTGGGCGTCAGGTAACTCATCAGGCGGCCCTGCCCGGCGTCCTGCGCAAGGTCGATGGAGGCGTCCAGTTCAAGGTACAGATAGTCGGCCACCATGCCGGGCAGCGGGGCCGCCAGTTCAAATTCAAGCCGCGCGCCGGGGCCTTCCAGCACATAGCCATCCCCCTCGGGCGCGGCCAGCACACCGCCCGAAGGCCGCGCCGCCGCATCCACTTCGTCGAAGCGCGAGCCCGCGTAGTTGCCGAGGTCCATCTGCATCACATAGCCGGGGTAAAAGGGATATTCGCTCGCCGCAAGGCGCGCTTCCCAGCCCATCCCGGCCGCCGTCTCCGGGAATACCCACAGTTCATCGTCCAGAATGGCGCATTCCCGCTGCGCCGAAAGATAATGGTACAGCGCATAACGGGTAAAGGGCGTTATCTCGTAGCCCAGGGTACTCGGGTGCGTTTCCAGCCAGCGTATCACGTCGGCCTGCACGGCGCTATCCTTAAAAATGTTCCAGGTGCCGCTGTAGGCGGCCTTGGCCCCGAGGGGGTAGTAGTAAAGCTGCCCCGCCGGGATGTTGGCAATGTAAAAGCCCGCGTCGATGTGTTCGCCCAGCCGGGTTTTCAGTGCTTTCAGTTCGTCCAGCTGGGCCGCGGCGATGTAACCCGGCCCCAGGCGGGGGAACTCGCTTTGGGCCGCTTCATCGATGCGCACAAAACCCTCGGGCAGGGCGTGGGCGAACACCAGCTTTTGGCTGTCACTATCTGCCAGCGTGGTGGCGAAGCCCCCGTTTTGGTGGGCCGTGCCCTCCGGCGCGGGGAAATTCATCATGTAGCTGTTATTATATAAATACACCGTTAGCCCCAGCACCAGCCCGGCCAGCGCCAGGCGGGCGCCCTTTGCAAGAATAAGCCGCCCGTAGCGCGCCAGCGCCAACAGGAAGAAAATGCCCGCCACCGCCGTGAGGATGGGCCCCGTGCGGGAGAAAACCGTGAAATAATCCGCGCGCACGGTGGTGAAGCTGTAGCTGACGGCCAGCACCCCCGCCCCGCAGGAAAAGGCGTAGAAAGCCGGGTGGCAAAGCCGATGCCACAGGCTGCCGCCGCCCCGCCGGGCAAGGTACAACGCCGTGCAGTACACGAACAATAGCACCCCCAGCACCGGCACGGCGAACTTGAAGCCGTAGAACAGCCCCAGCCGCAGCCCCGGCGCGCCCGCAAGCCAGGGCAAAAATTCATCGTTCACCGGCGCGCCGAACAGGGAGATGCCGTCGGCCAGGACGCTGCCGCCGGAAAAGAGCAGCGTGTGCCTTGCCATGCGCAGCAGCAGCGGCAGGCACAGCGCCACCGGCACAAGGCAGCCCCCCCACAAAAGCCAGGTTTGCACGCGGCGCAGCTGCCGCGCCGCCTCCCCGGTTTTGAAAAAGGCGGCAAGCTGCACCGCGCCGAAGGGCAGCGTGCCCGCCAGCAGCGCCGCGCCGTACACCGGGTAATACAGGCCCGCCGCAAGGCAGCACAGCACCCAGGCCGGCAGCCACAAGCGGCGGCGGCGGATAAGCCCCGGCAGGCCCAGCAGCATCAGGGCGGGCAGCACGAGGTATTGCCTGTCGTACACCGGCACCGAAAACATGAACGCCAGCCCCAGCGCCACCGCCGGGCCGGCGAATTTGCGGCAAAGGCAGATGGTAATGCCCGCCGCCAGCGCCGATACAAAGCCGAGCGCCGCCGGGTAGGCCGTGGCCGCGCCGCCCAGCAGCACGTTCTGGAAAAAGCCAATCACCATGGGGAAAAGCCCCGAGGCGGGGAAATAGTCCTCATAGGCCGTCTGCCCCTCGGTGACAATTTGCTGCCAGGGCAGCATCTGCTCGCCGTGGTGGTGGGTGTCTGTTTGAAAGAATTGGGCCGGCAGAATGTAGGAGTTGAACACGAAAATAGCGATGAGCGTGGGCGTCAGCACCAGGCGCTGCCAGGGGGCGTTTGCCACGTGCCAGCGGCGCTTTGCCCCCGCCACGGCCCAGGCCAGCAGCCCGGCCATGCCAAGGCCCACCACAACATACCAGGCCGCCGGGTAGGCCAGGCGCTCCACGGCCCCGCCGCTTTGGTAGCGGTCGATAATGAAAATGTACAGCACCAGCGGGGCGAAGCATTGCAGGGCCAGTATGATCCGGTTTAGCACAAGCGTCCTATTTTTGACTCTCACCAGCAGGCGCAGGGCCAGCGCCGCCGCCAGCACAAGCCCCCCCGCGCCCAGCAGCAGCGCCGCGCCGCCAAAACCCCACGCGGGCAGAAGGCCCAGCCAGTTGCACGCGGCAACAAGGCCGCACAGCGCGTAATAGGCGCACAGGGCCAGCAGGGTCACGCGCTCCGCCAAGGGCGGCGCGGCAGCCAGCGCGGCCAAGTACAGCGCCCCCAGCAGCAACAGCGGCAGGCTCAGCCGCCCCATCAACACAAAAAGCAGGGCGTTGGGCAGCAAGGCAAAGGCCAGCGCGCGCGCCACAGGCCACCTGTTTTCATAAAGCCACCTGGCGGGCCGCCGAAGGCTGCGACCCCCGCGCAAAGCCAATGGTTCCTCCGCCCCCGTAGGGGACGCCCCCCCGGGCGTCCCGGGCGTCCCGGCCCTTCCGGCCACAGCGCAGGGCAATGCCGGATTTGCGCTGTTGCCCAGCCCTTTAGCTTTAGAGGCCCGCCCCCGCGCCAGCGCCGCGCCCGCGCCCGCCGCCAGCAGCGCCGCGCCCGCAAGGCAGCCCCAGAACAGCGCCAACTCGCCGCTTTTGTTCGTGTAGCCGAAGGAGGCCACGAGCTCGAGGATAATATCCGGGAAAGCCTGCGGCACAGCCGACACCAGCGGCAGCAGCGCCGCCGCAGCCAGCATCACCAGCGCCAGCACCACCAGCAGCGGCACAAAAAACACGCCGCCAAGGCGGGGGGATTGGGGTGGCTGGTGTGGCATGGGGTGGCCTCCTTTTGGGCATTTTCAAAATCACGTTCAAATTTATATGACTTATCAAAAACTTTATATGAAACTGATGATTTGGCCGACCACTTCTTCTCATCAAAAAGCGCAACATTATAGGGAAGCGCAACATTATAGGGATCGAAAAACCGATTCATGTCGTGTCTATGTTTCTTACACTGTGACGAACTATACAAAACCCCCTGATAGCCCTGTTCCGCTATGTGATAGGCAATCATTTGCAATGGTTTATAGTTTTCATTGGGGTTTCGATTGATTGGGAGGGAAAATTGCCTGTTAAGTAGCCGGATAAGCATTTCCTCTTTACTGGAAGGTTGACTGCCCCATGGAACATCAAAGAGAGAAACATAAGAGATATCACAAGTAAGGCTTCCACATGCGATTACTACATTATCGTCTATTGCCGGCCTTACTTCCGTCAGTGCACATTCTTCTGAGTTAGCTAAATACAGACACCGTTGATAATCTGAATTGATTCGTCCAGCATTTTGCTGGGTTGGTATTCCAAAGGAATCTGGTCCCAACTTATCAAAGCCTTTGATAAATCCTAGCCTTTGGGCTTCTTTTTCACAATTTTCGTCGTAAACGCGAGCACGGAATAGTTCTTGCCCGTGTTTCATATCTCTTTCACATCGTTTTAACGCCGCATTTAGCAATTCCCTAAACTCGGCAAACGCTTCATCCGCAACTACCGACTGTGGGTCTTGGGATTCTTTTACTTGCTGTGCATATTCTCCATATAGCTTTCGCACCTGATCTCTAAGCATTGCTAACTCCTCAGCACTGCTGCTCATAGCCACCTCACAATATAGGTATTATAAACTACTATCACATCCAAGGCATAAATATTTCAACTATCTAAACCCCAGCTACTCCCCCACCACCTCATACCCCTCATAATCCATCCCGCTGTACTCATTCTCCCGCCCGCCGTAAATGCTCTTCGGCCGCAGGCGAAACTTCAGCGCAATGGCGAGGATTTCCATCGCCTGAGAGAACATTTTGGCGTTGCTCACCTGGTCGTCCTCGCCCCAGCCGATGGGGAAAAAGGCGAAGCGGGAGCGCGCGTACACCCCGTAAAACACCATGTAATTATTAAACGTAAGCCCGTTCTTAAAGGGCAGGTAAAAGCCGCTGCGCAGGTAACTGGTGGCGTAAAGGTTCAGCCCGCTGCCAAGGTCGTAAATAGGGCGCAGGCACACCAGCGAGGCAACGGCGTTGAGGGCATAGTTGCCCCAAACGCGCAGGCGGCTGTAGCCTTCCAGCCGCGCGCCCTTCATAAAGCGCGCGCCCAAAAAGGAATCGTATTGGCGGAACACCCCGCTTTCCAGATGGGGCGCAAGGTCGGCAATGCTGCCCTGGTCGTCCCCGTGCAGCACCACCACGTGCGTATAGCCGTGCTTTTCAGCATAGCGAAAGGCCACCTTGTGCGAGCCCCCAAGGCTGAGGTTCTGCCGGTTTCGCAATATGCGCGCCGGGATGGAAAGCCCCCCCAGCGCCGCCCTGGCGGCCTCCACGCTGCCGTCTTTGCTGCCGTTGTCTATAATGATAAGCCCGGCGAACAGCGCCTGCCTCTTCCCCAGCGCCGCTATTTTAGCCAGCACGCGGGGTATCTGCTTTTCGCAGTTGTACATGGGGATAAACAGCAGAATCTTATCTTCCGCCGCGTTGCCCATCGTTTTGTCCATTGGTTTGTCCACAGCCTTACACCTTCCCCGTTTTGGCGGCGTCCAGCTTGCCCAGCAATTCCGTTTCGTAGGCGATGGTGCGTTTTAGGCCCTCTTCCATGCCCACCTTGGGCGCCCAGCCGTATTTCTCCTTCGCGTAGGCGTTCTCGCACAGGGAGGTCTTGTTCACCTCGCGCGCCAGCAGCTCGGGCTTTATCGGGTAGGCCCCGCCGTACAGCTCTGCGTATTTGTTCCAGTAGGCTTCGTTGCTGGCAAAGTCCGCCGGAATGTCCTTGCCCATCAGCCGTTGGGCTAGGGCGTATATCTCGTTCACCGAGTAGTTCTGGTTGGCCGAGACGTTCACGCAGTCGAACCCTGCGCCGTTTTGGGCGGCCAGGGCCATGTCCACCAGGTCGTCAATGTACACATAGTCGCGCCGCTGCTCACCCGTGGAGTGGAACACCGGGGTGCGCCCGTAGAAAAGCTCGCGTATCAGGTAGCCCACAAAGGGGGGCTGCTTGCGCAGGCAGTCTATGTGGGGGCCGTACACGTTGGCAAAGCGCAGGCAGGTCACGGGCAGGCCGTAGCAGTCCCAATAGCTTTGGCAAAACCGTTCGGCGGCGTACTTCGTGTTGGGGTAAACCAGCGTGGGAAGCGAGAAATTGCTCTCCACGGTGGGAAACTCGGTCTCGTTCTCGTACAGGGCGTTCGTGCTGGCGAAGATGAACTTCTTCACGCCGCAGCTTCGGGCAATTTCCAGCAGGTTCACCGTGCCGCCCACGTTCACGCCCACGGCCTCCACGGGGTCTATCTGGCAGTCCGGCAGCGGGGCTATTCCGGCAATGTGATAAATGTAATCCAGCCCGCCGGCCATCAAAAGGGCCATGCCGTCGGCGTTGCGGATGTCCATCTGCACCACTTCGTCATTGAAGTCGTTGTCGGGGAAGGCGAGGTTGTCCGGCGAGCCGTAAGAGAAATTGTCCACCAGCACCAGCTCGGCGCCCTGCTTCCATAGGCGGTAGGCCAGTTGCGAGCCTATGAACCCGGCGGCCCCCGTAATCATGATTTTTTGTTTCATGCTGCTACTATTCTCCCTTATATTTTTGTTTATCTTAGTTTGTCTTTGTTTTCTAATTCGGTGTCATTCTGAACGCAGTGAAGAGGTGAAGGTGTACACCTGATACACATTCGGGCAAGCGGCGCGGGCAGCGGCGAGGCCCTCCTCGGCGTCCTCGAAAATGATGGTATCTTCCGGCGCCGCGCCAAAATGGGCCATGGCGGCAAGAAACCCCTCGGGGTCGGGCTTGCCGCGCTCCACATCCTCGCGGGTAAGCACAAGGTCAAAATCCCCCGCCCGGCCAAAGTGGCCCAGCAAAACCCTTGTGTTGGCGCGGCTGGCCGTGGTAACAAGGCCCGTCTTCCAGCCCTCGCGCCGCAGCGCCCCAAGCAGGGCAAAAAGCGCCGTGTTCTCCGCCGCCAGATGCAAATAGCCGGGGTACAGGGCGGTCTTTTCCCGGTGCACGGCCTCCATCAATGCCTCGCTGCACTTCCCCTGCCCCACAAGGCCGGGCAAAAAATCCCGGTAGTGGCGGCCGTTGCACCCGGCGGCAAAGCTTTCAAAGGGCAGCGCGATGCCCTGGCGGCGCAGGGCCTCGGCGTAGGCGGCGTGGTTGGCCCGCAGCGTGTCATACAGTGTGCCGTCCAGGTCAAACAGTGCGCATTTGAGTTTCCCGGGGCCATCCAATTTTTCGGCGCTCACAGCCATCCCTCCCGCTCCAAATCCGCCAGCAGCAGCAAGAGGCCCGCATAGTACAGCATGGCCAGCTCCGGCGCGCGTTTCATTTTATAGGGCAGCAAGCGCAGCACGTTGGTCACCTCGTGCCAGGCCAGGCTGCGCAACCCGGCGGGGCTAAAGCGCGCGGCCAGCCAGGCGCGGTAGCGGCCCAGCAGTTCGTCGTAGGCGGCGCTGCGCATGGCCGAAAAGCGCACCTTTCCTCCCGAAGCCTCCACCGCCGTGGCCTTCATCAAAAACTCATAGCCGTAGTGCAGGCTTTGCAGAAGCTTCGCGTAGTCTATAAACGGCGTGTTGTGGATATTTTCCGGGTTCGGGTCGATGAGGTAGTATCGGCCCGGGCGCCCCGGCGCATACACGATGTTCTCAATGGTCAAGTCGCCGTGCACGGCGGCCTCCTCGTCCCCGGCGAAAATGGCCGCCAGAGCCTCGGTATCGGCCAGGCGGGTCATGTAGGCGCCAAGGCCCGGGCAAACCCTGCCGTTTATCTCAAGGCTCTCGAAGCGCCGCGCCTCGTCGAACAAGGGGGACGCGGCTATCCGCTCCACATTGGCCGTGATTTTTTCGTCTATGTAGCGCCTTATGTTCGCCTCATTGGCCGGGCGGCGCGTGGGGGCGTGCAGCTTTTCGTCCAGGTCGGCCAGCACCGCCGCAAGCACCGCCCAGGCGTCGTCGGCACTGGTGGAGTGGGCATAGGTGAAGAAATCCATCGCCTGCGGGTCATATTCCATGTCATAGCAAAAGCCCGCCGCATTTTCAATCTGGCCGATGATGCGCGCCTGGGGCAAATCGGGCCATTCCCGCATCCAGGCGGTTTGGCGCTGCAGGCCCGCGCCCTCGGCGGCAAAGGCATACTTGCGGTAGCGCAGCTCGCCGTCCTTCAGTATCTGCACGGTGGTGGCGTCGCTTCCGCCCACCATGTCCCGCAGCACATAGATATCGCGGTTCATCTCCACATAGGCTTCGTAATAGCCGCTTTGGCGCTCGCCGGAAAAATATCCGCGCAGAAAGCCCAGGCGGGAGGCCGGCTCGGCAATGGGCAGCACGTTTGCCCCGCCGCCCCTGTAAAAGAACCTCTTGAGCGGCGCCGACAGCGCCGCCGCGCGGCTTTTCAGCAGCGCGCCGATGAACAGCATCAGCGCGAGGGGCGAGAGGATGTAGCCCGTGAACAGGGCCAGCACCGCAAGGTTCCCCCCGGCCAGCCGCCAGATGGGCACAATTTGCGGCACAAAGAGGTTGCCGGGGCCGAACAGCACGGTGAGCAAATCCATGTACGAGGTGGCGGGGGCCGCGGCGTCCAGCGCCGCCACAAAGAAATAGTAGCTGGCCAGGTAGCCTCCCCACATCAATAGGGAAAGCAGCAGAAACCAGCCCTTGCTGATGCGGCGGGCAAAATCCTTCACCAGCGTGATGGCGCTGTAGGCGAAGAAGAGGCCCTGAAGCTGGATGTGGGGGTTGAACACGGCCATCAGCCACAGCCACAGCCGTTTCAGCGGGCGGCGCAGCAGGCGGCCCAGCGCCCCGGCGGCGCACACCGCCAGCAGCATCAGGGCATAGCCCCTGGCAATGCCGCCCGCCGAGGGCGCAAAGCCCCCCAGCCAAATACCTGCGAACAGCGCCAGCACAAACACCACGTCGAGCAAACGCTCCAGAACCACCGTGGCCAGGTAAAAGAAAAAGCCGCTGTTGCTGCGGCGGCTGGCCATATAGGCCCGCACCAGTTCCCCGGCGCGGAAGGGCAGCACAAAATTCACCGCGAAGCCCGCGCTCAGGGCGCTCATCAGGCGGGAAAGGCGGGTTTCGTTATAGCTGTTTGTAAGCAAGCCCCAGCGCAGCACCTTAATAAAGTGGCTGCACAAAAGCAGGGCGATGGCCGCCGCGTAGGGCGCTAGCATGGCCCGCCCTCCTCAAAGGCCGCCAGCAGCGGCGAGGCGCAGGCCGCCTTGTACTCTTCCGGCGTGCCGAAGGGCAGATGGGCGTCGGCGGCCAGGCAGGCAATGTGCTTGCCCTGGCTGGCCATTTCGCTGTACAACCCGCTGATGAACAATTCCTCTTCCCCCCGGTGCGCGCGGTAGGCCGAGGCGGCGTCGGCAAAGCAGTCCCTGTTTCTGAAATAGTAAGCGCCGCAGATGGCCCGGCGGCTCACCACCTGCTTTTCGGCAGCGCCCTCCACCCGGCCGCCCACGCCGAAGCGCACATAGCTGTAGGCCGGGTCGCTCGAATCAAAAGTAAGCAGCGCGCCGTCCACAGGCTGCCTCGCCAAATCGCTGCTTAAAAAGGCTTCGTATTCGCGGCTGATGAAAAGATGGTCGCAGTCGTTCACCAGTACGCCCGCGCCGGGGCGCACGGCCTCCATGCCGCGCAGGCAGGTCAACACCGGGCCGTTCAGCACCTCGTCCAGCACCACCAGCCGGGCCTCGGGGTAGCAGCTGTGCAGCACTTCGTCTATGCGGTGGCCCGTGATGTGCTCCCTCAGCACCACGAACACGAGGCGGCCCACCGGCACATGGCGCAGCACGCTTTGGGCCGCCCACCAGAAAAAGGGCTTGCCCGCAAGCTCTATTAAGGGTTTTGGCAGAGTCTCTCCCCCGTCCCCAAAGCGTTGTCCCCTTCCGCCCATGGGCATCAGCAAATCAATGGGCACTTTCTTCCTCCTTCGTGCCGGTCTTCGTACCGGTCTTCGTGCCGGTCTTCGTGCCGGTCTGTCATCCTGAACGAAGTGAAGGATCTATCCCTTCTTATGTACGCCAATCTCCCGACTCAAAGATTCTTCGCTTCGCTCAGAATGACATGCATTCACAGGTCGTTTCGCTCAGAATGACACATATTTACAAATTCACAAATCGTAATAAAGCTGGTACTCCGCCGGGGTGGGCATTTGGCCCACATAGCCGGCCTGGGCGCGCTTGTTTTTCAGCCAAATCTCTATCAACTGCGGGGGGAACACCCCGCCCTCGGTGAGAAAGTCATGGTCGGCCTCCAGGGCGTCCAGCGCCGAGGGCAGGCTGCGCGGCAGGGCCTTGATGCGCTTCTTTTCTTCATCGGAGAGGTTGTAGAGGTTGAAATCGTAAGGCCCGTAGCCCAGGGCCGCCGGGTCCAGGCCCTTCTTCACGCCGTCCAGCCCGGCCATCAAAATGGCCGAGAAGGCGTAGTAGGGGTTGCAGGTGGCGTCGGGGCAGCGCAGCTCGAAGCGTTTGTCCTCCGGCTTTTTGGCATAGCTGGGTATGCGGATGACCGACGAGCGGTTGGCCGTGGCATAGCCCACGGTCACCGGGGCCTCATAGCCCGGCACCAGGCGCTTGTAGCTGTTGGTGCTGGGGTTTGTGAAGGCGCACACCGCGCCGGCGTGCTGTAAAATGCCCCCGATGAAGGCCAGGGCCGTTTTGCTCAATTGGGAGTAGCCGTTTTCGTCGTAGAACAGGGGCTGCCCGCCTTTAAACAGGTGCATATGCACATGCAGGCCGTTGCCCACCTCGTCGTACAAAGGCTTGGGCATAAAGGTGACGGTTTTGCCCTCGGCCACAGCCATGTTTTTCAGAATGTACTTCGTAAGCATGGTTTTATCGGCCATTTCGCGCAGGCCGCCAAACTCCACTTCTATCTCCACCTGGCCGGGGCCGCCCACCTCGTGATGGTGGTACTTCACAGCAATGCCCTGCGCTTCCATGGCAAGGCTGGCCCGGCTGCGGAAATCGGCCAGTACGTCCAGCGGCGGCGCGGCGTGGTAACCCCCTTTGTGAGAGACCTTGTAGCCGTTGTTCTCGCCCCGGCTGCCGCTGTTCCACTGGGCCTGGGGCGTGTCCACAAAAAAGCCGGCGTCGTGGGGCTCCACGCTCCATCCCGCCTGCCGGAACACATGGAACTCAAACTCGGGCGAAATGCGGAACTCGTCGGCAATGCCGGTGCTGATGAGGTATCGCTCGGCCTCGGCGGCCACGCTGCGCGGGTCTTGGCCAAAGCGGCGGTTCTTCGGGCGCTCTATCACATAAATATCGCCTATCATGGCCAGGGTGGGGGCCTCGCCGCCGTCCTTCCAGGCGGTGGAAAGATCCGGCACGAAAACCATGTCGCTCTTTTCCACCGGGGCAAAGCCGTAGTTGCTGCCATCGAAGCCCACGCCGTATTCCAGCGTGTGCGCCGTAAGCCGCTCGATGGGCATGGTGAGGTGCCGCCAGCGCCCGTCGAGGTCTACCATCATGAAGTCTGCCATGCGTATGCCGTTTTCACTGCAAAAGCGCCTTGTTTCGTCCAGCGTGGAAAACATCGCATTTCCCCCAGTATTCAATTCGCATTTTTTCATTCACAATGCACAATGCACAATGCACAAGGGACTCGACCGCGCCCGCGAAGGCGCCGCCGTAGCCGACGCTCTTCATGAGCGGAATCGTGAAGGTGCCGGTGGAGACGGTGTTCGCGACGGAGCTTC